>Ga0209006_10004912_pt1 | contig 12140 bp, 14 predicted proteins | sample JacPin_JW_Ref_O2_FD_188567 | JGI IMG/M metagenome (GOLD analysis project Ga0209006, IMG submission 188567) | Forest soil microbial communities from Algoma, Ontario, Canada - Jack Pine, Ontario site 1_JW_Ref_O2 (SPAdes) (version 2) | ecosystem: Environmental > Terrestrial > Soil > Boreal...
CACCAGTCCCGCCCATGAAGATCAGAGTTCCTCCCGGCCGCACTTTGTTGGCCGCGCTACGGGCGACGTAAAGCGCTTGTAACAGGTGCTCACCGATAAGATCGCGAATCTTCGCGAAGTCCATATCGGCGAGGCGACCGTAGTAAGGCCGACCGGCTGTCACCATCACGTGGTCAATCATTGGCAGGTCACGAAAGAACCGCTCGATCGTAACGGGGTCCGTGGCGTCGAAGGCCGCGGTGCTCAATGCACCAATCTCGGTTGCAGCATGCTTAAGACGCTCGGGGTCGCGCGCGGCGAGAATCACCTTGGCCCCTTCAGCATGTGCACGACGTGCGGTTTCGAATCCGATGCCAGAGCTACCGCCGATAACAACAACGGTCTGTCCAAGGAGCGCCGGTTCACGGTGGGCGGGAGTGGGGATAGTTAGGGTGCCCATAGTTCCTCCGATTGGGCCAGTATACTTCTCGCCACGCCGCCAGCAATCCGAAAGCTACTCTCGCCTTAAGAGTGATGTTCAATATTCTTTGTAAGGTCCATTTTTAAGCGCCGCGGCCATGATAAGCATCGATCAGCATCGCGCGCGGGAACAAAGCCAAACCGAAGCCTGCCAGTGCGACGGCGACGGCAACGCCTAGAGCTGCCGAGGTGCCGAGGTGCAGATACCGAAAATGAATCTGTGGGATTACGAATTAGCCACTGCCTTACCGTGCGGGACGGTTCAAATCGGACATAGAGTTGGCAATCTCTTGGCGCGAGCGTGTGGGCAACTTCCGATCGTCAAGCCCCACGTGTACCTTAGTCGATGAGCTACTGGGCTTAACCGGTAAAGAACGCACCCGTGCCGATCCAGAATTCAGCGAGTGCTTGGAGATTTTTCTTATAAGTGCGGGACACCGTATATTCTCTCCCGCCCTCGACTCGAAGACGGTATTCTCCCGTCGTAAGCGGACTGATTTCTGCCACAAACAAGGTGTTCACGAGCACCGATCGGTGGATGCGAATGAATCCACGGGTTTCGAGCCTTTCCGCCATCACTGAGATAGACTCACGTAGTAAATAGGAACTCGCGTTCCGCTGAAGGTATACGCACCTACCCTTCGCCTGAACCGCGATCACGTCGCCCAGATTGATAAAGAGGATCTTTCCCCTCACTTTGATTGCCGCCCGAAGAGACTGTGGCTTCGCCCGCGTCTGCCCCCCTCGAAAAGTCTCCGTCGAGCTCGGCATTTCTTCTCCCGGGTCGCTTGCCATGACCGAGGTTGCACCCGAATGCTGCGCCACGTCGCCAAGAGCATCGCTAGCCATTTCGGGACTTGGAACTATTTGGGCGGGTGAACTCATCTTCAAAGTATTCATCATGGTGTCCTACATTACCGGCGCAGCCATTCCGTCTGATGAAGCCCACCTGAATGGTTTTCCTCCGGCTGGCAGCACGCAAGTGCTATGCCTCTTAGCCTGGCGGTACCGAACCTGGACCTGATCAAACGCGTGGCGGAAAAAGCCAGGGAGCCGGCCGGCTCTGGTCGGCTCAACGGCGATGCCGAACACACCAGAAATATCCGACTGGCCGCCGCTTTTCAGTACGACACGGTTCCCCGGATCAGCCGGCCCAGAGACTACTTCTGCCCGGCGGTTATTGCTGACGGAAAGCTGGATTGTGCGCCGAAATAACACTCAATCGATTCCAGCTTTCCGTTCTTGATTCGGAGATACTCGACGTTCCGGAGCGACTTACCGTTCTTGGTGTAACAGAGATACTTCACAAAAGCATCCTCCGGGCCAGTGGTGATCCGCTCCAGGTCAAAATGTCCAATGAAATCAATCTGTGTGTCCCAGCACTGCTTTTTGAAAGTACTCTTGCTGATGTGGTCGTCGCCGGCTGCGCTCGTAAAAGTGAAGTTGTCGGCGAGCATGAGATTGAACGTGGACAAATCCTTATTTCCCCACGCCGCGTACCACTTACGGACGATCTCCTCGTTCGTTAAGTTCTGCTCTCCCAATGCGCTGGCTCTTGCCGATGCCCGCAGGCTCACGGCACCAGCCAGTGCGCACACTCCCGTTGCGAGCAGATTCCTGCGTGACACTGTCATCCTTGGCATTTTGTTCTCCTTTTCATGATTTACTTTGAAACGATTCGCCCGATTAATTTCGGGAAAGGCAAATTCGGTTGAACTGTTAACCTCAGTTATTACCGGTACTGGTTACAAAAGCCTTCGGACCCTAACCACACATAAGCTAGGCCGCGTCGAGGATAAAACCACTACGAAGCCTGGAAAAACAATCGTCTGGAGTCTCTTTCGGTTCATCTCGCTCCCATGTCGGCTAAACCTCATCGCAGTTGTTCTTCAGAGCGACAGATCTGATCATTCCCTTTCTTCCCATCCGTTCCTCCGTTCCAATTTCGCCTCGGTGCGGGCGAGTCAACATACAAACCGGTTGGTATGTCATTAAGACTACTGCTCGGAACCGATGCGGTCAGCCCCGCTTGCGGTTGCCCGACGCGCGAAGAGAATTCAGCCAGCCCACGATATTTCTGATTCCCATATTCCATACCCTCGTATCTTGAGCATTCTTTGCCATCACTTCGTAGCCATCGACCATTGCGATCAGAAAGCTTGCAGTCTCTTCCGGAACCAAGTCGCGGCGGACCGCTCCCTCACACTGGCCCCTCCGCAAAGCCGTGACAATGCCTTCTTGCCAGGCATGGAAAATTCTTTCCAATCGCTTGCGGAATTGTTCGTCGAGATGAGACATCTCCTGCGCCAAATTGACGAGGGGACAACCGCCCTTTAAATCTCTTGGCCGAGCTGGTATCGCCCGCACGATGCCGATCAAAGCATCGATAGGGTCCTTGTCCTTGCTCCGCTCCAGAGGAAGCAACCACCGGTCGCGGGGGAACGTTGCGACGATCTCTTCGATAATGGCATATCCCAGAGCTTCCTTGCTCTCGAAATGGTAGTAGAGCGCTCCTTTGGTGACGTTGGTGGCGGCCAGAATGGTATCGATCCCGGCGCCCTGGAAGCCGTATCTGTAAACCTCGCGAAAAGCCGCTTGTAGCAAGCGTTTCCGCGTACGCTCAGGATTGCGCAGCCGGGCAACCCTACGTTTTGGATTTGTGCGTGCCGCCAACATACAGACCAGTATGTATGCTAACTGTCGCAGCGTCAAGCCAAACCTCTTCTGCGCTCCGGTTTCTTTTAGGCATTCATCGCAGAACTCTGTGTTTTGGTAGATTCCCGCGTCAACGCAGCCACTCCAACTCTCTGCACCAATTTGCTAATCACGTCTACCCGTTGACTGCCCTTGTAAGTTCATTCCCGATTTCACCATGCTCGTTGGTCGGCGCTCAAACCTATGAAGCCCATGGTCATCCGAGTGCTCTTGCAGATGTCGTATGTGCCGCGCAGAGAGTCCTCGATTTTCGAAGGACTGATCAAGAAAACTTAAATGGAAGGAAGGCATAACATGCTGAACCTCAGTTCCTCTCGCCTCAGTGCACGATTTACGCAGCTGGCGCTGGTTGCTTTATCCGCACTGCTGTTGTGTTCTGTGGCCTTCGCCCAGACCTCAGTATCAAACGGAAGCATTTCCGGCACGGTGACCGACGCCACTGGCGCAGTCGTGCCCAACGCCAAAGTCACCATGATCGGTCCCACTGGCCAAACCATCCATGCCACTACCAGCGGCGCCGGAACGTGTTCTTCTGGCGATCTAACCTTCTAGACCGTTCTGTAAGTGCATTTCGGGCCACCAGTCAACGCTGGTGGCCCGTTTTGTTTGGGCGGCGCTGAGGCGCTTACGGCCCAAGCCTATCGCAGCCTGGCGATAGGCGCTCTTCGTGGTTGCGATCGTGGAGGCGCGCCATGTCGATCTAGGGGAGCGTTTCCCACCGGGCACACCACGATGAGTGCGAGTATCGGCGGGAGCTGCACCGCAACCCTGAACGCCGGCGCAGGATCGTGCTCAGCCATTTTCAACACCAGCGGTTCGAGGACGCTGACGGCTTCCTATAGCGGAGACTTAACGACAATGCGAGTGTCTACGAAGCCGTAACTCAGACGGTGAATTGAAGCCACTACGGGCAAGTTGGATCACTTTTGGAGACTGTGCAACACTACCGCCAGCGTTTGCAAAGCGCAGGAACGCTGTGTATCATGCGTAAGTACGGTGTTTACCACGAGATGCAAGAAGGGGCTTACTCCCCTTCCGTACCATTTGCATTCATTCTGTCCAATTTAGGATTACCGATTCCATGATTATTCTCGTCACCATTATTCACATTATCGTGTGCCTGTTTCTGATCATCGTCGTGCTGCTGCAAAGCGGCAAGGCAGGAGACATTTCGGCGGCCTTCGGCGGCCAGGGAAGCCAGGCGGCGTTTGGCCCGCGGGGCGCTGCTACGGCGCTCTCCAAAGCGACCACCATCTCTGCAGTCCTGTTCATGCTGACCTCGGTGACGCTTTCTATCAACGCCATCAAGCACAGTGGGCCTCGCTCCGTGTTACAAGGAGAAAAGTCAGCACCCGTCAAAACCCAGCCCACGACGCCAGTCCCGCCCTCCTCTAATCCAAACCAGAAGTAAGTTCCTGACAGATTTGCAGTTTCGCGGATGCCCGTTTAGGGGTTCCGCCGTAATTGTATTTACTCAATACGGGTGCTAACATCCGATTGAGTAGCAAGCACTTATTCAGGAGGTATTGCAATGTCAGACAGTGATGGCAGCAGCTTTGTGTGGTTCCTTGCCGGTTTGGGTTTAGGCGGTTTAGTCGGAGTATTGTATGCGCCGCGTGCGGGAAGCGAGACCCGCCAAGAACTGCGCGCTCGTGCTGAGCAGGGCAGCGAGTACGTCCGTGCCAAGGCTCGTGAGGCGAAAGAGCAGGCTTCTGGGTGGGTGGACAAGGGTAAGGACGTAGTCGGGCAGCAGAAGGATCAGTTTCGCGCTGCCTACGAAGCCGGTCGCCAGGCTTACCAGGAAGCAACTTCTGAAGCCGCGCCTACAAAGGGTGTGTAGTTTCGGGGTGTAGTGCAACGACAGCAGGAGCATTTCTATGACGGAAAATCTCGTCCCAATTTTTATCGCAGTCACCAGCGCCGCAGTGGTTCTTCAAGCTGGAATCCTTGTAGCTTTGTACGTAGCCATGAGGAAGACAACGGCGAAGCTGGAGGGCGAGGTCGCGGAACTGAAACAAAAAACCTTACCGGTGATGGATACGGCTAACCTGATGCTTTCCGATCTGCGCCCCAAGGCCGTCGAAATTGCGGACAACCTGATTAAGCTTCACCCTCAGATTCTAGCCATCGTCGATAACCTTGTGGAATTAAGACCCAAAATTTCCACCGTCGTCGACAATCTGTTAGAGACCACGACGAAGGTCAAGTCCGAAGTGGAGCGAGTTGACGCGACCGTCCATGATGCCATGGATCGCGCCCGCCTCCAGGTCATTCGGGCCGACGAGATGCTTAGCCGTACTTTCGATCGCGTTGAGCACACTACCGACGTCGTCACCAAGACAGTTGTGTCACCGGTTCGCCAGGTATCCGGAATCGTTCGCGGAGTGACCGCCGGGGTGGAGTTTCTGCTCGGTAATCGCGGCCGGAAGAACGGCGATAGTCGAGGCAACCGGCGGCCAGTCCCGCAAGATGAGATGTTCATCTGAGGGTCAGCTGAAACAACCTGTTCGAAGACAATCCACTTTTTCTCGCTGAAACGGATGCGCTATCTCGTTCGAGCCCGCGTTAAGTCTGGTTGCTCACAATCCCTTGTTGATGCGATTCGAAATCAGACGCTAGGTCACGGCTCCGTCGCCGAAGGCGAATACGTGCGCAATATGGACGAAGCGAGACTGTTTGAAGATGGAACGGTCCGCTGGGTGGAAGTTTGTTATTGCCCCACTCCGCTGCAAGAAGAGCGCCCCTACTGGGAGGAGTACTTCGAACTGGCGAAGGTTCAGGATGCACACGATCGTCGCAAATGCCTTGACGAGAACGGCAGCAAACCCTGGGCTTGTAGCGGCTGCGATTGCACAGTTCGGCTGGAAACAAAACTAAGGCGTTCGGGAGTTCCGTTCATCTCCTCGCTGTCTCCGTCTACTGACAGCAAGTCGTAACGCTGGCCCCTGAGCATCCCTAACAGCGAATCTCATGCAAGCTCAGGTAAATTCAACTTGAGCTGTCCAAGATCTTCCGCTACACCACGCAAGTTGAAGACGAACGACCAGAAGGGCAACATGTGATCGAGAGTAAATGGAACCGTGACTCGTTGTTCACGCAAGCGCGCCAGATCTTTATCAAGATTGCTCAGCGCCCGCGCTAATTCCTCGTCGGAACTCGTTTCCTTGCTTTGCGACCGGACGGCCTCAGCGATATCGTCGAACGCGCGAGCTGTGCACGCCGCCAACACCGGAAGTGAGGGCAGAAGTTCAGGCTCGACCTCAGCATGAACGTAGAGGCTGCTATCCTCGGCCATTCCCGTTAACCTGCGCCGCACTTGATCCGCCTGCTCGATAAGGCTCTGGAAGGCTGCTGCGTCGAATCGAACAAAAGTCAGTTCGCTGCGCGCTTCTTCCATCTGCTGCGTGATGCCGCGGCGCATATCGTGTAATTGCTGGCTAAGTTGGCGAACCTCCTGCTCGTTTTGTACACCTTCCAAAGCGGAGGCAGCGACTGCGGAATAGAGCGCACCAGCTCCGCGAAGAATGTCGGCAAGCCTGTTGCGTAGACCTTCACGTGCATGCACCGGCCAGATAAGAAATCCAACGACAAAAGCGATAACTGCACCCAGCAATGTATAGAGCACGCGTAGCCATGCCATGTGCCACGGCTCGTTATACCCTCCAAACACGAGAATAAGTGCGGCCGTGAAGCCAGCTGCGCTGAACATGGGGTGAAGCGCAGTGAGATAACCGAAGAAAGAGGCCAGTATAAAGAGAGCAAGTCCGGAACGCAGGGCACCGCCGCCTAACATAGGCAACAGCAAAGCGGCGGCAAGTGCACCGCTGGTGGATCCGATGATTCGGTAAAGCGCTGCTTTCCAGGATGCGCCTACGTTCGCCTGCGTCACCACCAACGCAGCGAATACGGCCCAGTATCCTTGCGGAAGATTCCAGCCCGCGTAAATCGCATAGGTAATCGTGCCGGCAAGACCCGTCTTGATTCCCTGTTTCAGCGAGTTGGATTCACGACTCCAAAAGGAAGGTACGTCTGGAACCGCAGCGGCAGGTTGGACGGACAAAGAAGCCATGTAGCGGATTATATTCGCGGTCATAAGACTGAAGCCGCGGCGAGAGAGACTCCGACGCTTTTTCTATGCGATCTCTATGCGATCCAGGCGCCACCGACAACGACGTCATCATCGTAGAAAACGGCAGCTTGGCCCGGCGTGACCGCGCGCTGCGGCTCATCGAAGGTAACTCGGACTTCGTCAGCAGCAATCTTCTCGAGCATGGCTGGAGCAGCCTCGTGACGATGACGAATCTTCGCCGAGACGCGCATCGGCTCGCGCAACTCGTCGACTGAGATCAGGTTTACACGATGTCCCCGCAACGTTCGCGAGTAGAGATGATCATCGCTACCAACCACAACTTGCTTGTCGGCCCTATTAATCTGGATCACATAGAGAGGCGATCCAGTAGCCACGCCAAGGCCCTTCCGCTGACCTACTGTGAAGTTGTGAATGCCAGCATGCTCCCCGATTACTTCTCCTTCCGGGGTCACCAACTCGCCCGAAGTATCAGGCAACGATTCCCCGCTTTCGGCGAGGTAGGCATCGATGAAACGCTTGTAATCGCCCCCCGGAACAAAGCAAATCTCCTGCGAATCCGGCTTTTCCGCCAATGCTAGCCCATGCTTGCGCGCCAATTCGCGGACTTCGGGCTTGTTCATCCCACCGAGAGGAAAGAGCGTGCGGCCGAGCTGCTCTTGCGTAAGGCCGAAGAGAAAATAAGTTTGGTCCTTGCTGCGATCGGCTGGCCGCTTAAGCAGCCAGCGGCCGGAGACATCGCTATACTCAACGCGGGCATAGTGTCCGGTCGCTACAAAATCCGCACCAATCTGCCGTGCAACGACGTGCAACTGATCGAACTTCAGGTGATTGTTGCACAGGCTGCAAGGGATGGGCGTGCGGCCCGAGAGATACTCCGATACGAATGGCCTCACGACTTCGCGCTCGAAGCGTTCTTCGTGATTGACCACATAGTATGGAATGCCGATATGCTCGGCCACGCGGCGCGCGTCGTAGACATCGTCGAGCGAACAGCATCGACCTTTGACAGCCTCCGGCATGCCTTCGTGTCCGGCTAACCGGCGTTGATTCCATAACTGCATGGTCAAGCCGATGACATTGTGCCCTTCAGCGCGCACTATGGCCGCAACGGTGGAAGAATCCACTCCGCCCGACATAGCTACCGCGATTGTCTTTAGATCCGACATTTGAGTATTAGCAATTAGCAATGAGCATGAGCTTACTGCCACCTGCCTATGAGTGTTGGCCCCTTCCTGGGTGTCGGCGCCAACTCCCGCAGCCGCGCAACTGCCTCCGGCACCAGCGCCAACGCGAGATCAATATCCTCGCCGGTATTCTGCTTCCCCAGACTGAAGCGGATGCTGGCGCGCGCACGATCGGCCGGCAAGCCCATGGCAATGAGCACGTGCGATGGTTCGATCGCTCCCGAGGAACACGCCGCGCCGGTTGACACCGCAAGCCCCTTCAGGTCGAGGGAGATGACCATGGCTTCTCCGTCAATTTGATCAAAATAAATGTTGCAGGTATTCGGCACACGCGGAGCGCCTTCACCGTTCACTCCGGCGTCTTCTACCTGAGCTAGAATTCTTTGCTGTAACCGGTCGCGCAAAGCAGACATTTTCCGATCATCGTCGCGTTCAAAGCTCTGCAGCGCGAGGTCAGCGGCTCTCCCCAGCGCTACTATTCCGGGAACATTTTCCGTCCCGGCGCGGCGGGAGCGCTCGTGGCGCCCGCCAAAGAAAAGCGGCCGAAGATGCGTTCCTTTGCGCACGTAGAGCGCTCCCACCCCTTGCGGCGCATGCATCTTGTGGCCGGAAATCGACATCGCATCGCAACTGATTTTCCTAACGTCGATCGGAATCTTCGCCGCGGCCTGTACAGCGTCTGTATGGAAACAGGCATCCGCCTCGGCAGCGATTTTGCCGATCTCCTCGACCGGTTGCAGTACCCCCGTTTCGTTGTTCGCCAACATCACGGAGATCAGCTTCGTATTCCGCCGCAATGCCCGCCGCACATCATCCGGATCGACGACACTACGGCCATCCACCGGAAGATAGGTGACTTCGCAGCCCGCTTCTTCTAGATGCTTGCAGGCCTGTAACACGGCGTGGTGCTCGATGCAGGAGGTAATGATGTGATCGCCCGGCTCCGCCAAGCCGGCAATCGCCAGATTGTCCGCTTCCGTGCCGCCGCTGGTGAACACAATCTCGGCCGCGCTGCATCCCAGTAAAGCCGCGACTGAATCCCGCGCACGCTCGACCGCAGCCCGAGTTTCCTGGCCGTGATGGTGAATCGATGACGCATTGCCGAAGTGCTCTTCAAAGTAAGGACGCATGGCATCCAGCACTTCCGGTAAAACCGGCGTGGTCGAGTTATTGTCGAGATAAATGCGGCGCATCACGTTAGAACTATTCTACCTGCTTTCTGATTCGAGGCAGGGATGCGGTCGCGATTCAGGCTGGTCAGCGTTTATCGATTGAAATGTACGGATTGGGATACGCTGGGCCCTGATAATCCGCCCGCGGACGGATTAGGCGGTTGTCGTCCAGTTGTTCGATGACGTGCGCCGCCCATCCACTGATGCGGGAAACCGCGAAGACAGGCGTGAACAAATCGTCATCGATCCCCAGGATGTGATAAGTGGAAGCAGAATAGAAGTCTACATTCGCATTCAACTTCTTTTCCGATTTAACAAAGTGCTCAATCTTTTCTGACATTTCGTACCAATGCGGCTGTCCAGAGGCCTCGCCCAAATCACGCGACATCGTGCGCAAATGCGTGGCTCGCGGATCCTCGGTGTGATAAACGCGATGACCGAAGCCGGGTATTTTCTTCTTCTGCGAAAGCATGGTCCGTATGTAATCGACGGGATCGGACTTCTCCCGTTCGATCGTTTCCAGAATGCGAAACACCGCCTCGTTCGCGCCTCCGTGCAATGGGCCCTTCAATGCGCCAATGGCCGATGTGATAGCCGAATGCATGTCCGACAGAGTCGCTGCGGTCACGCGCGCCGCGAATGTGGAAGCATTCAATTCATGATCCGCGTGCAAGATCAGAGCAATATCCAGGGCCCGTTCGGCAGTCGCAGACGGCCTGGTTCCGTTCAGTTGCAGCAGAAAGTTCGCAGAATGCGACAAGGACCTGTCAGGCTCGACCAAGGGCTTCCCTTTTCGAATCCGATCATAGGCCGCAACCACCATGGCAAGTTGCGAAGTAATCCGGATTGCTTTGCGAACATTGGCTTCATGGTCATTTTTTCTGTCGTCCGCATCGTAGAAGGCGAGGGCCGATATCGCGGTACGCAACACGTCCATGGGCAACGCAGTTCGCGGCGCGCTCCGTAGAAAGTCGATGATTGCAGGATTAAGGTGACGTTCTTGCGCCAGCCGCTCCCGCAGTTCATCTAGTTCACTTCGGTTCGGCAGTCGCCCAAACCAGAGAAGATAGCAGGTTTCTTCAAACGTTGAGTGATCGGCAAGTTCGTGGATATCAATGCCGCGGTAAGCCAGGATTCCACGGTCCCCATCGATGTAGCAAATGCTGGATGTCGTTGCAACAACACCTTCCAGGCCTTTACCGGTGGAAGTGCTGCTCAAGGTAGACATAATATCTCGCTCATTGAGATGGATTCGTTGCCGAGCCGCGCCAAAAGGGGAGAGCGGAAGAGTGCAACTCTAGTTTTTATACGCCACATGCCGCCTACTCACCAAACCTCTCGATTCGCGTCAAAGCGACCTAGTTGCGAAGGGTCACCGTACCGGTGGTGAAGTTCAGTTTCGCGTTCTTCACGCCGGCCAAATATTCAGCGCCGTCTTGCTTAAAATCTGTTGTTGAACTTCCTCGCGCAGGGGCAAAGCTCGAAACTCTTCGAGGTTCTGCTGGACGTCCGGAACGCCGGGACCGGGCCAATCCGTGCCAAATAGAGTCTTCTCGGCGATCTCTTCAATCCGCGGAAAATATTTCAGCAGCATTTTCGGTGGAATGCCGCTGATATCGAGATAAACATTGGCGTGACGGCGGACCAGAAAAAATGCGGTCTGCATCCAAAGCGGCCGGCCACCGTGCGCAAGAAGGATCATCAGCTTGGGAAAATCTACTGCCACATCGTCCACATAAATAGGATCGCCGTATTTATTGCGAGCCCCCGGAAAGATCGACGTTCCTGTATGAAACATTACGGGCACGCCATTCGCTTCGGCAGCACGGTAAATGATTTCCAGTTCTTTGACGCCGTTCAGGTAGTCGTTGGGAAATAGAAGTTGGTGGGGCGGATGGATTTTGATCATGCGGATCCCCAAGCGCAGAATCTGCTCCATGTCAGCCAGAACATTCGTCGTGTGCCGTGGATGCAGGCTGCCGCATGAGAGCAACCGCGTTGGATCTTCTTTCACGTAATCCGCTATGAATTGGTTGACGCCATTCGTGAAGCCGATTACCTCGGGAGCGACATAGTTGATCAGTACGGCGCGGTCAACTCCGCAACGATCAAGGTATTTCAGGAAGGCCTTGGGGGACCGACAAAACTCCACAATCTGTTCGAAATTAGGACGCTTCTTCTTCATCAACTCCAGAGCGTGAGGCTTGAACATCTCCATCGGCTGGATGTGGATGTGGCAGTCAGTGATCATTCGATGGATAATCCCTCGATTGCGCTCAATTGTTAGCGGCGGTCATGACAACGCGTTTGGTGAAGACCCGAATCATCTCTCGCCGGTATTCGGGCGTTAGTGCTGAAGTCGTCAGGGGCTTGGAGGTGCTAGCAGCAAGATCGCCGACGGCCTCCGCCAAATCTTCGTCCACAGCCTTGCCAATCAGCATCTCGCTAACTCGCGCAATCAGCAGAGGAGCGGGATTCACGGCAGTAATTGCGAGCCGTGCATCCGATACGCGTCCGTTC
>Ga0209006_10004913_pt1 | contig 12138 bp, 11 predicted proteins | sample JacPin_JW_Ref_O2_FD_188567 | JGI IMG/M metagenome (GOLD analysis project Ga0209006, IMG submission 188567) | Forest soil microbial communities from Algoma, Ontario, Canada - Jack Pine, Ontario site 1_JW_Ref_O2 (SPAdes) (version 2) | ecosystem: Environmental > Terrestrial > Soil > Boreal...
TCGGCCGCCAGGGGGTGACCCAGCCGTCGGCGGGCCAGCCCTCCGCGGCGGCCATCAGCGGTCCGCTGAGCCCGCCGTCCAGGGCCTCCCGGAGCAGGTCGGCGTGACCGGCGTGCCGGGCGGTTTCCTCGATCAGGTGCAGCAGGATCCAGCGCACCGTGCAGCCGTCGGGGTCGGGATTCCAGGGCGCCGGCGGCAGCGGCACCTTCCGGTCCAGGTCGGCGTGGGTCCGCGCGTCCGCGTTCGTTCGCGTGGCGGCGGCTTCGTAGTCGGCGAGCGCGCCGGCCAGGGTCTCGTCCGCGGTGAGCTGGAAGGTGGCCATGTATCCGGCGAGCGCGGCGGACGGGTCCGCGTCGCCGGGCACCGGGTCTCCCTCGATCCGGGCCAGCCAGTTCCGCTCGCCCCAGGCCAGGTGCTTGACCAGGCCGCCCAGGCTGAGCGGGCTGGCGGCCGGCGCTACGCGCGCCTGCTCGTCGGTCAGGCCGAAGCAGGCGTAGCGCACCGCCTCGCGCTGATGGTCGAGGAAGGCCAGCAGGCCGTCGAGTTCGCCGGTGACCGGCCGGGTGTTCATCGGCATCGGATCATCATGGCATCCGGTACCGACATTGTTCCTGGCCTGGCCGGTTTACAGGTCCTGGGCTAGTTCGGCCAGGGTGCGCACGTGCCGGTGGCCGTCCGGGGCCGGGCAGAACCCGTGCGGGTCCAGGTGGACCGGCTCCAGGCCGGCGGCCAGGGCACCGGCCACGTCGTAGCGGAGGCTGTCCCCCACGTGCAGGACGGTGCCGCTGGCGGGCACGCCGAGGGCGTCCAGGGCGATGCCGAAGATGGCCGGATCGGGCTTGGCCACGCCGACCACGGCGGAGTCGACCACCACGCCGACCGGGACGCCTGCCGTGATGTCGGCCGTGCTGCCGGCCGTGATGTCGGCCGTGCTGCCGGCTTTGTCTGGCGCGTCGGGTGCGTAGCAGACGCCGAGCCGGCTTAGAGCGGCCTGCACGGTGCCATCGGAGTTCGAGACCACGCCCATCGGCAGGCCGAGCGCGGCCAGGGCCCGCAGCCCCGCCATCGCCCCGGTGCCGACGTGCGTCCAGGTCTCCCCCACGGTCGCCAGAGCGACCTCGGCGGCCAGCTCACGGCACTGGTCCTCGGCCACGCCGCAGCCGGCGAAGTAGCCGACGAGGTACTCACGCCACCAGGTCCCCGGGGCGGGTGGCACGGTGGCCACGTCCTGGATCAGCATGGCCTGGTAGTGGGCCCGCTCGAACGCGGCCACGTCCGGGGACACGCCGAGCGCCTGGAGCGGCGGCCGGAGGAGATCGGGCTGCGGGAAGACCAGCACCCCACCCGCGTCGAGCAAGATCGCGCTGACCGGTGAGCTCACACCCGCACTATACGCAGCGCCGCGCGGCGAGACCCTCGGGGAGTCCCGCCGCGCGGCGCGGTCGCTAGTACTCGTCCGGTGAGCTGATGGCCTCGGCGATGGTGATCTCCGGCGGCTGCGGCGCGGCGCCGGACGCGGCCACCAGGGCCTGCAGATCCGGGTTGGCGAAGAACTTGCCGAAGTGCTCCGCGCTCTCCCATTCGTCGACCACGAGGACGAAACCGTCGCCGACCGCGAAGCGGTGGTGGATGCCGCCGCCCGAGACCCTGGCCTCCTCGGACATCTTGGCGAACTGATCGGCGTGGTCGGTCATGGCCTGACGGAACCTGGCCACGTCGCCTTGGAACTTAATCGTGACTACGACGCTCATGATCTTGATCCCTCCCTTGGGTTGTGTTCCTGGTACGTCACCGCGTTGAGCGGCGGATCACCGGCTTGGCCGTTTTACGCAGGCGCGGGCACGGCTCCGACCTGGACGAGCAGGCCCAGCATGTCGGCCTGGGAGAACCGCTCGATGACCCGGTCGCCGCGGAAGTGCAGGATGGTGATGCCGGGCAGCGTGATCGGCGTCCCGGTCGCGGGCACGCCCATGAACTCCTGGACGTGACGGCCGGTCATGGCGAACCGGATGGCGCACACGTCGCCGTCCCACAGCACCTCGTCGAAGGAGAGCCCCGGGGTGTCGAAGGCGCTGAAGATTTCCTCGTAGAAGCCCCGGACCTGGGCCTTGCCCATCGGTTCCGGGGAGTAGCCGTGCAGGCGGATTCCCTCGTCGTACAGGTGCAGGTACCCGTCCAGGTCGCCGGCGTTCCAGCTGTCCAGGGCGGCGGACAAGGCTTCTTGTGGTCCAGGCATGATCCCTCCCGGTGGCTTGCTTCTTGGCCTGGGTACGTCGCCGGGCTGGGTGGCAGATCACCGTGTCTGCGGGTCCGGGGCAACAGCGTGAATTTGGCGCCGTGACGGGAAGAGCCATCAGGATGCCGCAGCCACGAGGTGGGGCAGCGCCCCGGCTCGGCGTAAACGTCGGTAAATGAGTTGACATCGTTTACTAGCGCATTCCATAATCTGAATGGTAAACGGTGTTAACGCGATCATGGCAGGGGGCCACAGATGATCGACATGCAACTTCTCGGCGGCGTACTCATTGCTCTGACGATGCTCGGCGGGCTATCCATCGCGATCTCGATCGCGCTGATGGCGTCGGGTTCGGGGGCCAAGACCAACGGCCAGACGCCGCCCGGCGGGATCCGGCGTGACCCGCCCCGGCAGCCGCCGCGCCAGCCGCCATGGCAGCCGCCCCGGCAGCCGTCTTGGCAGCCGTCTTGGCAGCCGCAGCCCGAGACCGAAGACGCTCGGGAACTCGTGCTGGTCTGACCACCCGCGACGGGCGGTCGCCGGCTCGCTAATCGAGGGCGAGGGTGGTGGCCGCGGCGAGGACGGCGGCGGCCCGGGCCGGGTCGCCGGTCACGTTCACGTCGAGGTCGTTCGGGGTGAGCCGGTTGGCGGCCAGGCGGCAGAAACCGACCGCGTCGGCCACGATCGCGACGGTCGCCGCGGCCGGCGCGGACCCCATGGTCACGTCCCAGGTGCCGCCGCCGGGGCCGGTCAGGACCAGGCGGACCTCCACCGGCCCGGGCAGGGCGGCGGCGGCGTGCGGCAGCAGGCGGGTGGCGAGATCGGTCATCAGGCGCAGCGTCGACGGATCGGGGACCGACGGTGCCCAGCCGACGGCCTGCCGGATGTCGTTCTCGTGGGTCCACAGTTCGAAGGCCCGGACGACCAGCAGCCCGGTCACCGGCAGGCGCAGGCCGTGCACGGCGACCGGGGACCGGGCGTCCGCGGGCCGGACCAGGTCCAGGGTGCGGTCGACCGCGCGGCGCCAGTCGGCGCGGGTCTGGGCGGGGCGCAGGCCGGCCTGGCCGAGGGCGGCCGCCTCGGTCGAGGCGACGTGCTCCGCGTCGGCCATATCCGGGTCACCGGCCAGCGCCCGGTGCACGTCTTCCTCGACGCCGATCAGGTGGCCGACCAGGCCCTGCACGTCCAGGCCGCGCAGGACCGGCGTGCGCCAGTCGTCGTCGTCCAGGACGCACAGCACGGTATAGAACGCGCTCGCCGTGCGGCTGAACGCCTCGACGGGAGAGATCTGCGCAGCGTCGGGGACGGGACGGCCGGCGTCCCGGGCCCGCAGCGAGGCGGCCAGGACACGCTCGCGCAGTCCGGGCGGGAGCAGGGGCAGGTCGCGGTCGCCGGCGGGGGTCACGATGACTCCAGCAACTGACGGTCCAGCATTTCTTCCAGCTTGGCCAGGGCCAGCCGGAGCCGGGACTTGGCCGTGCCCTCCGGGATGCCGACCGCTTGCGCGACCTCCCGGCAGGTCAGTCCCGCGAAGTAGGCCAGCTCGACGACCTGGCGCTGGCTGGCGGGCAGCAACCGGACCGCGGACCGGACCAGGCCCGCGGTCTCGGCGGCCAGGACCTCGTCGCCGACGTCGGGCACCAGCGAGGCCGGCGTCAGCCGGTAGGTGCGCTCCTGGCGCGCCACCCGGCGTAGCTCGCTGCGGACCAGGTCCACCGCGCGATGGCGGGCCAGCACGGAGAGGTACGTGCGCAGCGTCCCAGCCGCGGGATCGTAGCGGCCGGGGTGGCGCCACAGTTCGACGAACACGTCCTGGACAACGTCCTGGGCGGCGCTGTTGTCCCCGAGGACGCGCAGCGCGCTGCCGTATACGCTATGGCCCAGGGCGTCGAAGACCTCGGCCAGCGCGTGATCATCACCGGCCGCCAGGCGCGCGGCCAGCACGGCATCGCTACCCCCCACTCCCCGGACGGTAGCGCGGCCGGCGGTTTCCGGGCAATGCTCATCTCTGGGCTCACTTCTGGGCTCACTTCTGGGCTCAGCTCTGGCCGGCGCGTCCAGAACTACCTGAAGCACGTCAGGGATACGTCACCACGCCGGGGACCGGGTCACCGCGGATCGCGGCGGCCCGGGGTGACCAGGCCGGTCTCGTAGGCCAGGACGACGAGCTGAGCGCGGTCCCGCGCGTTCAGCTTGGTCATGATGCGGCTCACGTGGGTCTTGGAGGTGAGCGGGCTGAGGAACAGCCGGGCCGCGATCTCGTCGTTGGACAGGCCCTCGGCGACCAGCGTCATCACCTGGCGTTCCCGGTCGGTCAGGCCGGCCAGGGCGCGGTCGCTGGTCGGGGGCCGTTCGGGACGGCTGGCGATGTCGGTGATGAGCCGGCGGGTCACGCTCGGGGAGAGCAGCGCGTCGCCGCGGGCGACCACGCGGACGGCCTGGATCAGGTCGGCCGGCTCGGTGTCCTTGACCAGGAAGCCGCTGGCCCCGGCGCGCAGCGCCTGGTAGACGTACTCGTCGGACTCGAAGGTGGTCAAGATGATGACCTTGACCCCGGCCAGGTCCTCATCGGCGCAGATGCGCCGGGTAGCTTCCAGGCCGTCGACCCTGGGCATCCGGATGTCCATCAGTACCACGTCGGCGCGCTCGCTACGGGCCAGGTCGACCGCCTGCTGGCCGTCGGTGGCCTCGCCGACGACCTGCAGGTCCTCGGCGGTATCGACGAGGACCCGGAACCCGGCGCGGATCAGGGCCTGGTCGTCGGCGAGCAGGACCCGGATCATTGCGTGATCCCTTCGACGAGGGCTCCGTGGACGGGCAGGCGGGCCATGACCTGGTAACCGCCACCGGGGCGCGGGCCGGTCTGCACGGTCCCGCCGACGGCGGCGGCGCGTTCGCGCATCCCGGCCTGGCCGTGCCCGGCCGTCCCGCCGGCGGCCCCGGGTCCGGATCCGGATCCGGTGTCGGTCACGTCGATGGTTATCTCGTCGGGTTGGTAGCGGAGCTTCACGGTCGCGTCCGCCGGTCCGGCGTGGCGGATGGTGTTGGTCAGCGACTCCTGGACGATGCGGTAGGCGGCCAGGTCCACGGCGGCCGGCAGCGGGAACGGCTCCCCGGCCACGGCGAGGGTGATCGGCAGGCCAGCCCGGCGCGCCCCTTCGACCAGGGCGTCGAGCTGGGCCAGGCCCGGGGCGGGCTGAACGGGGTCGCTCTCATCGGCCTGGCGCAGCACGTTGAGGATGGCGCGCAGCTCCCGCAGGCCCTCCTTGCTGGCCGTCTTGATCGCCTGCAGCGCCTCGGCGACCACCTCCGGCTGGGTGGGCAGGACATGAGCGGCCACCCCGGCCTGCACGTTGATGGTGGCCATGGTGTGGGCCACCACGTCGTGCAGTTCCCTGGCGATGCGCAGCCGTTCCTCGTCGACCTGCCGGCGGGCGTCCTGTTCGGCGCGGTCGCGGATAGAGGCGGCGTAGGCGCGCCGGTTGGCCACCGCGATCCCGGCCAGCAGCGCGGCGGCCACCATCCCGGGGATGAGGTCGAAGCCGCCGCCGCTGATGTGCCCGAACGGGTTGTTGGCGGCGGTGACCGTCAGCAGCACGGCCAGCGTCACCGTGGCGAACGCTATCGCCCGGCGCACGCTGACCTGGCTGGCCACCGTGTACAGGGCCACGACCGGGGCGATCAGGACGGCGCCGTTGACGTAGCCGAGCAGTGAGTAGACGGCCACCGCGGCGGACGAGCAGGCCAGCACGGTGACCGGGTAGCGGCGGCGCCAGGCCAGCACCAGGCACGCCACCACGACCAGCGCCAGTGCGCCGGTCGGGTGCGGCACCGGCTGACCGCGGAACTGGTCCACGTCGGAGACGCTCTTCGGATTGCCCTCGCCGTAGCTGCCGATCAGCAGGACGGCGGTGAGCACCACGGCCCGGGCCGCGTCCCAGGCCGGGTTGGCCTGACCTGGCTTCGGGAGCCAGCGCCGCCAGGCCGCCGCGAGATCGGTCATGGCAGAAGCGTAGGCATACGGCGGGCCCGCGTCGCCCTCCCCCGGTTGACGATCGGCCTACTCCCCCGGGAGTACGCCGGCGGCTGCTGCTCCCGCGGTGGTACCGGCAAGTGCCTCCCGTCGCCGGACGACGGACGGGGGTGGCGGGCGAGAGGCTTTGCAGCGTCGGCGGAAACGGCCGCCGGCCAGGAAATCGGAGGTCGCGATGACCACGCTCACCCGCTTCGTGCTCCGCCACAAGGCGCTCGTGGCCCTGTTCTGGGTCGCCGTGGCCGCCATCGGCGTGCTGACGATCAGCGGCACCACCCACCGCATGACGAACAACTTCGCCATGCCGGGACAGGCGTTCAAGGTGGACAACCAGATCGCCAGCCAGTACGGCAACGGCGGCTCCCAGGCCCCCTACGTGCCGGTGATCACCGTGCCGGCCGGGGAGCGGATCACCGACCCGGCCGTGGCCGCGGCCACCGGGCGGGCGTTCGGGGCGCTGGCCCGCGCGATTCCGCACGTGCGGATCGCGGACTACGCGACCACCCATAACCCGGCCTTCATCACCCGCGACGGCCGGTCCACCTATGCTCTGGTCTACACCGCCACGGTCAGCGGCTTCGGCGGCCCCGACCTCGGACCGGTGATCGACCGCTCCGTGACCGCGGCTGCTCCTGCGAGCTGGCACGTCGGGGTCACCGGCTCGGACCTGCTGGCCAACGGCAGCCCGAAGTCGGGCAAGGGCACCGGGATCATGGACGAGGCGATGATCGGCGCGGTCGGCGCGCTGGTCATCCTGGCACTGGTGTTCGCCAGCTTCCTGGCCCTGCTGCCGCTGGTCATCGGCGGCATCTCGGTCCTGGCCACATTCCTGGCCGTCGGCGGGCTTACCGAGGTGACCGGGGTCAGTCAGATCGTCGAGTTCCTGATCGCGCTGATCGGGCTGGGCGTGGCCATCGACTACTCGCTGCTGGTGGTCAGCCGCTGGCGCGAGGAGCGGGCGGCGGGCCGGGACAACGTGGCCGCCGTGACCGAGGCGATGAACCACGCGGGCCGGGCCGTGGTGTTCTCCGGCCTCACCGTGGCCATCGGACTGCTGTCGATGATCGTGCTGCCGGTGCCCATGCTGCGCAGCGTCGGCTACGGCGGCGTGCTGGTGCCGCTGATGTCGGTGGCCGTCGCCATCACTCTGCTCCCGGTGATCCTGGCCACCGTCGGCCCGCGCCTGGACTGGCCGCGGCTGCGGACCGAGCGCCAGGCCAGCCGGGTGTTCTCGGCCTGGGCGAGCGGCGTCTACCGGCACCGCTGGCTGGCCGCGCTGGCCGGGCTCGGCATCCTGGCCGCGCTGATGCTGCCCGCACTGTCTCTGCACCTGGGCGAGCCCGGCAGCTCCGCGCAGGCCACCAGCGGGCCCGCGCACAATGCGCTGGTCACGCTGACCGACGGCGGCGTCCCGTCCGGCGTGCTCACTCCGGCCGAGGTCCTGACCTCCTCCGCTCCAGGGGCTGCGGCCGCGGTGGCGGCCCAGGCGGCGCGGGTTCCCGGGGTGTACGCCGCGGTGGCGCCGGCCACGCCGGACTACCAGCGGGGCGGCACGGCGATCGTCACCGTGATCCCCTCGGCCGAGAGCAGCGTGCCCGCGGGCCAGACGACCGTCAGCGGGCTCGAGCACGCGCTGCTCGGACGCCCGCACGTGGTCGGCGTCGGCGGCGACGGCGCGTCGCTGATCGACTTCGACCACGCGGTCTACGGCGACTTCCCGCTCATGCTCGCCATCATCAGCGTCGCCACCTTCCTGCTGCTGACCCGCGCGTTCCGGTCGGTGCTGCTGGCGGCGAAGGCCGTGGTCTTCAACCTGATCTCGCTGACCGCCGCGTACGGCGTGCTGACCTGGGTCTGGCAGGACGGGCACGGCTCGCACGCGCTGTGGGGCATCCCGGCCACCGGGGCGATCACGATGTGGGTGCCGCTGATGGTGTTCGCCTTCCTGTTCGGGCTGTCGATGGACTACGAGGTATTCATCCTGACCCGCATCCGGGAGGTCTACGACGCCAGCGGTGACGCCCGCCACGCGGTGGTGGAGGGTCTGGGCCGCACCGGCCGGCTGGTGACCAGCGCCGCGGCGATCTTGATGCTGAGCTTCCTGTCCATGTCCACCGGGCCGGAGACGGACCTGAAGATCCTGGCCACCGGGCTCGGTGCGGGCATCCTCATCGACGCGGTGATCGTGCGCTGCCTGCTCGTCCCGGCGCTGGTCGCCCTGTTCGGCCGGGCCAACTGGTGGCTGCCCGCGGGGCTGGCCCGGGTGCTGCGGATCCCGGCCACGGTTCCTGATGGCCCCAGCCTCGCCGCCCCGGAAGAACTGGTGCTGAGCGGCAGGTAACCGCGCTGGCATAATTCCGCCCGGGTCCACGGGGGCCCCGGGCGGAATTATGCGTGTGGTGAGCCGGCGCGACTGCGAGCGGCGGGCTGACTCTTCCGTCGCGGCCAGGAACGCCGCCATCGCGTCGGCGACGGCATCCGGGGCTCGCCGGGGCAGATGGTGACCCACGCCGTGGACGAGCTGCAGACGGGCGTCGGGCAGGGCGCGCGCGAGCCGGCGGGCGGTATCGATGGGCACCAGGGTGTCCTGGGGGTCAGCGAGCAGGAGCACCGGCGCCTGTACTGATCCGATGGCGCGCTCCAGCTCGCCCAGCTCGCGCAGCAGGGCACGTTGCTCGGTCAGGAACGTGCGCCACAGCACGCCGCGCCCTCCCCCCGCGTGACCCCAGACCTGCCAGTTGACGTGCTCGTCCGGGCGGAGCGCGCCGCCCTGCCGCCGGCCGAGCCAGGCGAGCCGGGCCCGGGCGATCCACGGCGTCAGCCGCCACGCCACCAGTGCGCACAGCTGCCCCGCGCCGGGTGCGGCGAGCAGCCGGTCCCAGCGGTTCACGCACCCGGGGCCGACGCTGGCGAGCAGGATCACCGCCTCCACCCGGCTGGGCGCCATGCTGGCCGCCGATAGCGCCACCCCGCCGCCGTAGGAGTGCCCCACCAGCACGGCACGCTTGATGCCCCGTGAGTCCAGGTCATCGAGGACGGCACGGGCATTCGCGGCGAAGCCGCCGGCCGGAAGCTGGCTGGAGCCATATCCCGGCCGGTCGGGTGCGACCGCGTGGAGCGGGGCCGGCAGCCGGGCGGCGACCTGCTGCCAGTCGGCGGGCGAGCCGGGTTGCCCGTGCAGCAGGACGAGCTCGCGCGGCCCCGGCCCGGCTGCGTGAGGACCGGCGCCAGCGGCGTTTTCCTCGTCCTGAACGACGCACTGCGCCGGTTTGTATCCAGCTTTGTATCCGGCTTTGTGTCCGGCTTTGGATCCGGGGCCGGGTCGGGCTTGAGGGCGGCGCAGCCAGAACAGGACCAGCCAGCCGGCCAGTGCGACCAGCCAGAAGCTTGCCAGGCGGTAGAGCAGCACCGCAGCCAGGGCCGGGCCAGCACCCAGCCCGGCGCCGACCAGGGCCGCGCTCAGCGTGGCCTCGGTCACCCCGAGCCCGCCGGGCGTGATGTTCAGGCTTTGCGCGGCGATGCCCGAGGCGTAGACCAGCAGAAGATCATGCCAGGGGACGGTGGCGCCGGTGGCCTGGATGCTGACGGCGAGAACCGCGGCGTCGGCGAGCCAGTTGACCACGGCCAGGGTGGCCACCGTCATCCAGCCTCGCAGGGGAAGCTGGAGCGAACCCAGCCGCTGCGTCCAGGCCCGGATGATCTGGCCGGGCTCGCCCGCAGGCCGGCCCGAGAACCGCGATGCCTGCCGCACCGCCCACGCGGCGAGCCGCTCGAACTCACCGCCAAGGCGCGGCCGGCGCGCGGCCGCTCCGGCCGCGGCGAGGACGGCCACGGTGAGCACCCCGCCCGGCACGGCCAGCGCCGCAGCCAGGATGTTCCCGGACACCAGGCCGCCGGCGACCACGACGAGGGCCGCCGCAGCCGAGGAGACCACCCCGCCGGCCAGCAGCGACCAGCCGGCCAGCGGGGCATCCGCGCCCTGCCGGGTGAAACGGCGAAAGGTAAAGGCCGTGGCCAGGCCGGGTCCGGCCAGCGGAACCGAGACCGATACCGCGTTGGCGGCGTAGGCCGTGGCCAGCATCGGCCGGATACCCACGCGGGCGCCGCCGGCCGCGAGCAGCCGGCGCAGCGTGATCGCGAACGCGGCCATGGACACCGATTCGAGCAGGACGGCGGCGGGGATCCAGAGCGAGTGCAGGTGACCGAGCACCGCGAACGACGCGGTCACCGCGGCCCGCTCGGTCACCGCGACGGCAACCAGCCCGGCGAGTGCCGCCACCGTGATGACGGCGCCCGCGCGGCGGGCCCGTCGTGGGCGTCGGCGGGGTTGACCCGGCGGACCCGCGTCCGGGCGGGCGGTGGTGCGCTGGATGGGCCGAGAGGCTTCCGGGAGCCGGGTCCGGCACCGGCCGGGTGGTCCGGACCTGGTGATCATCATGTTTTGCCTCTCCGGGCCGCCGGTCCGCCGGCCCCGCTCGAGGGACTGCGGTCAGCGGACCGGCAGCGCGCTGTCTCAGTAGCCGTAACCGGTGCCGGACGGGGTGGCGGGCACCGTGCCCGTCGACGTCGAGGACCCGGTGAGCGGCGTGAGGCCCGGGGTGGCCACGAAGAAGCCCTGCACCCCCTGGCCGGTCACCTGGCCGGCGCGATCGTCGACGAAGGTGTACAGCAGGTGCCCGTTGTAGGCGACCTGCTCGCCGTGGGCGTCGCTGACCGCGGCGAGCTTGCCGGTCAGCCCGGTGGCGGCCGGCGACGTAGACGTCAGGGGCGGCCACAGCGCCGCCAGGCTGCCGGAAACGAGCGAGCTTGCGGCCGTGTCATTCATGTAGAAGTACAGCGGCAGGCCGGCTGCGTTGACCAGGATGGTCTCGGTCTTGCCGCCGACGGTGGCCTGCACGGTGCGCACGGTCGTCGTGGCGTGCTGGCTGGCAGCGGGCCGGCTGCCGGCCGGGGAGCCAGTCGCCGCGGCGGCGGTGATGCCGCCGCCAAGGGCGGCCGCGGCGGCCAGGCTGATGCTGGCGATGATGATTCTCGGGTGTCGCACGGTTAACTCCTTTTGATATTGACGTGCACTATCTACTAAGGGATTTAGTAGAAACGGTGGTCAGGGACTCAGGCCGGACGGCCGCCACGGGGACGGGGCTGGGTGCCTGCGCGAGGGCCCGGACCTGGTCGCCGGTGACGGTTTCCTGCTCCAGCAGGAGGGCGGTGAGCCGGTCGAGAGCGTCGCGGTGGCTGGTGAGCAGCTCGCGGGCCTGGGTTTCGGCCTTGGTCAAGATGGCGGCGACTTCCTGGTCGACCAGCCACTGGGTGTGCTCGGAGTAACCGCGGGCCGCGGCGAACCCGGGCGGGTCGCCGTAGCTGACCGGCCCTATCTTGTCGCTGAGGCCGAACTCGCGGACCATCTGAGTGGCCAAGGTGGTGGCGGAGGCCAGGTCGTCGGCGGCGCCGGTGGACGCCTCGCCGCGGACGAGTCGTTCGGCGGCGCGGCCGCCGAGGCGGACGGCGAGGGTGTCGGCCAGGTAGCCTTCCCCGTACAACCGGCGGTCGTCGGCGGGGAGCGTCTCGGTCAGCCCGAGGGCCTGGCCGGCGCCCAGGACGGTGACCCGGCTCACCGGGTCGGCGTGCGAGGACAACGTGGCGACCAGGGCGTGGCCGGCCTCGTGCACGGCGACGGTGGCGAGTTCGCCGGGGGCCAGCGGGCTGGCCCGCCGGGTGCCGAGCAAGACGCGGTCGCGGGCGCTGGCGAAGTCGGCGGCGGTGAGGCTGATGCGGCCCGCCCGGACCGCGGTGACAGCGGCCTCGTTGACCAGGTTGGCCAGGTCCGCGCCGGAGAATCCGGGGGTGGCGGCGGCGACCTGGTCCAGGT
>Ga0209006_10004914_pt1 | contig 12138 bp, 12 predicted proteins | sample JacPin_JW_Ref_O2_FD_188567 | JGI IMG/M metagenome (GOLD analysis project Ga0209006, IMG submission 188567) | Forest soil microbial communities from Algoma, Ontario, Canada - Jack Pine, Ontario site 1_JW_Ref_O2 (SPAdes) (version 2) | ecosystem: Environmental > Terrestrial > Soil > Boreal...
CGTGCGGCAAAAGCTTTAGCCGCGGGGTCGCGTCAGCTTTGGTCTGTTCGGGGGCGGCGATCGCCGTTGTCATAGCGGCGTCGGAAGCGGCGGTTTTCATGTCGATATTCCCTGGCACGCGAGCCGCAAGCGCGCGGCTTGGCCGCGCGCAGGCGATCGTTCGCCGCGGCGACCGGTGCAGTTTCAAATGTGGGTGAGTATTTTCGGCTGCAATCGCAAACCGGCGCGCCCGCTGGCGCGGAACGACGGGCGTTTACACGATTTCGGAATAATGGAACAACGCCACTGATTTGCCCGACGTGTCAAGCTGCCGTTCAAGTGCCGGCGGCGCCTGTGCTACTTTGCATGGGGTTGTTTTCGATATAAGAGTTCGCAGCTTTGTTCTGGGTGGCGCGCCAGATTGCCACCATTCGGAATAAAACGACGAACTCGCAAGTTACCCGCGGAGTTTTGGCGGTGACGGCCGGATGTCGCCTGGTTTCAGGCCATAGGCGCTCTGGAATGCCCGGTAGAATGTCGAGAGATCATTAAAGCCCCAGGCGAATGCGATATCCGCGATGGACCGGTCGGCCGCGGCGGGGTTGCTGAGAAGCGACCTGATCTCCTCGATCCGACGCCGTGTTACCCACTGCCCGAAGCTCACGCCTTTCATTTCGAACAGAAGATGCAGCGACCGCACCGACATTCCGAGCTTTTCGGAGACCGCGCGTGGCGTCAGCAGATCGGGCTCGGCAAGGTGAGAATCAATATAGCGCAACACCCGCGCGAATTTGGCATGGCGAAGCGCGTCGCGTCCGTGATCCCGCCGCTCCGGCGCAATGCCGAGCGCCACGGCGATCAGCCGGCTGACATTGTCGGCGATGCAATCCTCGACCACCTCGTCCATCCGGCCGGTCTGGTTCGCCAGCGCGCCGAGATAACTCGACAGCACCGAACCGACCAGCTGATCGCGCCGCAGGCAGGTCATCATCAACTGGCCGCCATCCGCCCGCAGCGGATCCAGCATCCGGCGCGGCATGCGCCAGATCCGGAAATTGAAATTGCCCATCGCCCGGGTTGAAAAAGGAATGTCAGGATCGGCGATCACAATATCGCCCGCGTTCGCGACGAATTCGCGCCCGGACTGGCTGAACCACGCGGAATCCGCAAGCTGGCAATAGACATAATAGGTATCGCTCGCCGTGCGCGCGATATCCTCGTTGCGCCGCGCGACGACATGGCCTTCGCATTCCAGTTCGACAACGTCGAGGCCACCGAACCTGCGCGCCAATATCTTGCCGCGGAAGTCTCTCCAGTTCTCGCGCTCGGGGGTGATGGCATAGACGTGCTGACAAACCGCTTCGCGCCACGAGGCGAACTGGTTCCGTTCCGCAACGACATCGCTGTGCCAAACAACGGTCATGGGCTGAAGCCTAGGCGTACTGCCGTTTGCCGTCAATCAAAGGCAGACCCGGCCTTGCAAGTTTGCGCTCGCAGCTAACGCGGTTTGCGCGCTCCGCAAAGACACCGGCCGCGCCATGGTCCCTTATGCCGGGCAAAGACGCCGACCGCCGCGGCTGCCGGTCATGGGCGAATTGGGTGAGGGATCAGAATGTCAGAATCCATCGTTGACCCGGCCGTACTCGAAAAAGTGCGGGGTTGGCGTCCCTACGTCGAAGCCAAATTGGGGTTCCGGAACCACTGGTATCCTGCAGTGTTCTCGCACGAACTCGCGGAGGATCAGCCTGTCGAGACCATGCTGCTCGGTGAAAGCATACTCCTCAATCGCCTCGACGGCAGGCCGTATGCCATCCGGAATCGGTGCCTGCACCGTGGCGTCAAGTTCTCAAGGCAAATCGAATGCTACAAGAAGGGGACAATTACCTGCTGGTACCACGCCTGGACCTACAACTGGGATGACGGCAAGCTCTCCGACATCATCACCAATCCCAACAGCTCGCTGATCGGCAAGCATCGGATCAAGACTTACCCGATCCGGGAAGCCAAGGGCCTGATCTTCGTCTTCGTCGGCGACATCGATCCGCCCGATCTGGCGTCGGATGTCCCACCGGGCTTCCTCGACGAAGGAATGGCCATTCACGGCAAGCGGCGGATGGTGAAGAGCAACTGGCGCCTCGGCGTCGAAAATGGCTTCGACGCCAGCCACATCTTCATTCACAAGCGCTCGAAACTGGTGGATGGCAACGATATCGCGTTGCCGCTCGGATTCGCGCCGCTCGATGCCGGCGACAGCACGCGGGCCGTGATCGGCGACAGCGGGCCGACCGGCCTTTACGATCTTCTCGGCGAGAAATCGATTCCGGTATTCGAGGGCTCGCTGGACGGCGAAACGGTGATCGAGGGTCATTTCGGTGCCAAGAAAGTCGCCGATAACATCTCGATCTGGCTGCCGGGCGTGCTCAAGGTCGATCCGTGGCCGGAAGCCGGAATGAATCAGTTTGAGTGGTACGTCCCGGTCGATCCCACCACGCATTGTTACTTGCAGGTCCTTGGCCGCATGACCGCGAGCGTGGAGGAGGCGGCGGCATTCCGCCAGGAGGTGAACGACAAGTGGATCGATCTCGCGCTCGACGGCTTCAACGACGACGACGTCTGGGCTCGCGAGGCCACGGAGGAATTTTATGGCGATAACGATCGCGGCTGGATCGAAGAACGATTGTTCGAGACCGACATGGCGATCGTGGAGTGGCGGAAGCTGGCGAGCCAGCGCAATCGCGGCATCCAGCGCCGCGAGAACCTGTGAGAAATCGGATGGCCGCCCGCTATGTCGTGCACCAACTGATCCAGAATTTGTTCAAGGAGCCGGGTTTGCTCGAACGGCTCAACCATGCGCCCGACGCCGTCTACGACAGCTACGGGCTGACCGCCGCGGAGCGAGCGGCCTTCTCCGAAGCCAGTCCCGCGGCGCTGACCTCGATCGGCGTGCACCCGATCCTGCAGATGCATCTGATGCTCGCCCGCAATCCGCAAATGGCCGAGATGATCAGTGTCAAGTCGTACACCGCTGAATGGGGGCTTTCCTGAATGGCGAAGATCGTGAGCGTGGTCGCGACGTCCCACATCCTGATGTCGCCCGCCGGGGTCGAGGACAGGGCCCGGCACGTCGTCAACGGCATCAAGGAGATCGGCAGACGGGTTCGCGCGGCCAATCCCGACATCCTGATGGTGATCAGCAGTGATCACATGTTCAACCTCAACCTTGCGCTCCAGCCGCCGTTCTGCGTCGGAGTTGCCGATTCCTTCATTCCCTTCGGCGACATGGCCATTGCGCAGGAGCCGCGCCCCGGTGCGCGCGGGTTTGCCCAGGCATTTGTCGAGCGCTCGGCTTCGAGCGGGTTCGACTTGGCCAAGGCCGAGGAATTTCGACCCGATCACGGGATAGCCCTGCCGTTGTCGATCATCGATCCCGACCGGGCGATTCCGATCGTTCCGTTGCTGGTGAACATCAACATGGATCCGCCGCCGTCGCCGTCGCGCTGCTATGCGCTAGGCGATGTGTTGCGTGTCACGATCGAGAACGATCGCCCCAGGGACGAGCGTGTCGCGATCCTCGCCACCGGCGGGCTGTCGCACTGGCTCAACATCCCCCGCCACGGCGAGGTTTCCGAGCAGTTCGACCGCCGAATAATGAACGCCATCATCAGCGGCCATGCGCCGGAGCTGGCCAGGATGTCGTCGGCCGAGATCGTCGAGCAGGGCGGCAACGGCGGACTGGAAATCGTGAATTGGCTGATCGCGGCCGCGACCGTGCCTGGTCGCAGCGGAGAGATCATCTACTACGAGCCGATCCCCGAATGGTTCACCGGAATGGGCGGAATCGTTCTTGCCGCCGCCTGACCCCGCATATCGCTGGCGTCCGTTCCGATCCACGCGAAAGTGAACTCAAAATGCAAAGCCAGTCCTCGCGCTACGTCAACGCCGACGGAATTCGTACGCATTATTTCGAAGAAGGCAGCGGCCCGGTGCTGGTCCTTTTGCATGGTGGTGGGGCGGGTGCCGACAGCTATGGAAACTGGCGCGCCACGCTGTCATCGTTTGCGAAGCACTACCGCACGATCGCCGTCGACATGGTCGGCTTCGGCAAGACCGACAAGCCCGACCCCGCGACGTTCGAATTCTCGCAAGCCGCGAGAGTAGCGCATCTGCGCAGTTTCCTGCAGGCGATGGAAATTCCATCCGCCATGTTCATTGGTAACTCCATGGGCGGCGCCACGGCGCTCGGGCTCGCGGCGCAATATCCGGAGACGGTCAAGAAGCTGATCCTGATGGGCAGCGCCGGGCTCAACACCAGGATCCACGACGATCTTCTCCCCGTGATCAACTACGACTTCTCCCGGCAGGGAATGCATCGCCTGATTCGCGCGCTGGTGAACGAGAACTTCGCGATCGACGAAGCGCTGGTCGAGTATCGTCATTCCAATTCGCTCGAACCGGACACGCGGCGGGCCTATGGCGCGACCATGAAATGGATCCGGGAGCAGGGCGGCCTGTTCTACGCGCCGGAGGTGATCAGGCGCGTCGCATGTCCGACGCTGGTCTTGAGCGGCAAGAATGACAAGGTGGTGCCGCTGGAAAACGCCTACCGCTTCCTGGAGCTGATCGACCGGTCCTGGGGGTACATCATTCCCCATTGCGGTCACTGGGCGATGATCGAGCATCCCGACGATTTCGCCCACGCCAGCATCAATTTTCTTCGGACGGTCGAGTAGTGCGTTGGCCGTGTATCCCGGTGTTGGAGAGTGATGTTGTCGAGCGAACTCCGTCTGCTTTGCGATGCATCTGACGTGCCGCCGGGAACCGCAAAACGAATCGTTCTCGACCGGCTGGTGCTGGCGGCCTTCAATCTCGGCGGAGAATTCTACGTTACCGACGATACCTGCACCCACGGCTTCGCCTCGCTGTCCGGCGGAATCATCGACGACGGCATCGTCGAATGTCCCTGGCACGGCGGCACCTTCGACATCCGCTCGGGCGTCGCCGTCGATCGTCCCTGCACAGTTCCGCTCAATACCTATCGTGCCGTGGTCAGGGACGGCGTGGTCTGGATCGATCTGACGGGCAAGTGCGAAATTGAATCAAGCCGCAACCAAGGGGAGTGACGGAGATGCCGAACCTCGAACAAGTGACGGAGCGGGTGCGCATGGCGGTCGGAGACAGTTCCGATCTCAATGCGCGGATCAAGTTCAAGTTCGGTGACACCGGCACGCTTTATATCGACGGCAAATCGGTGCCCAATCAGGTCCACAACGAGGATGAGGATTCAGACATCACGATTTCCGTTTCGCTGGAGAACTTCGAGCGGATCATCGACAAGCAGCTCAATCCGAAGCTGGCGTTGATGACCGGGCGGATGCGTCTGCGCGGCGACATTCGCATCGCCATGCGGCTCGACAAGGTCTTTGGGTTGGAGTGACTGCAAGGCTGTGCCGGCGGGCAGCCGATGATCGTCGCAACCGGAGCCTGACGATGCCGATTGTCACCGTCGAGTCCCCTCAGGAAACCGTGACTATCGAATGCGGGGCCGACGAGACTCTGTTGTCGGCGGGGCTTCGCGCCGGCATCGGGCTTCCCTATGAATGCTGCTCGGGCATCTGCGGCAGCTGTCGCTTCGAGATCGCGGCGGGAGAAATCCAGTCGAGGTGGCCCGACGCGCCCGGGCTGAATGCACGCGATCGCAGGCTGCGCCGGCAGCTCGCTTGCCAGGCGCGACCACTGACCGATTGCACCATCCGGTTGCGGCTCGACGCGAGGTATGTCCCCCTGATCCGACCCCGCCGCATGACGGGAGTATTGCGCGCCATCGAGCCGGTTACGCCCGACATCAGGCGGGTGACGGTCACAACCGTCGGTGCGGCCGAGTTTCTGGCCGGCCAATTCATGCTGTTCCATCTTCCCGATCTGGCGGCGCCGCGCGCGTACTCGATGAGCAATGTGCCGAACCGAGAAGGGACGTGGGAATTCTACATCAAGCAGATCCCGGGCGGCCAATTCACCGAAACACTGCTCGGCAACACCTTCCCCGGCGCATCGGTGGAACTGGAGGGGCCCTATGGCATGGCCTATTTGCGGCCGGCGTCCGAGCGCTCCGTGCTGTGTGTTGGCGGCGGCTCCGGCATATCGCCGATGCTCTCCATCGCCCGTGCGCTCGCAAGCGACCGCATGACGCCGCCATTGCACTTTTATATCGGCGGCCGCGCGCCCGGTGATGTCTCCCCGCTGCTTCGGATCGCCGAAGTGGCGTGCGGATCGTGCGCGTTTCAATTGCGCGCTGCCGTATCCGAGGTCGCTTCGGTGGCGGATTGGAACGGTGAAGTCGGCAATATCCACGCCTTGGTGGAGCGCGATCTCGCGGAGCGGCTTGGGGATTTCGACATTTATCTCGCCGGCCCGCCTGCCATGGTTGAGGCCTGTCTCACGATGCTGTCGCGCCACGATGTGGCGACAGATCGCGTGCACTACGACGCCTATTGAATCGGACCTTTGCCGCCCAGTCTCCGGATTTTCAGGCTTGCCGGACAGCCGTGCCATCCAATGCCAAAGGAAACTTTCCCATGCCAGAGATGCCGTCAATCGCCGAAGTCGCCGAACAGCTCTGGCGGGCGCAGGAGACGCATGAGCCTTGTAAACCGGTGCGCGATATCCTGCCGCCGGACGATGTTGCGGCAGGCTACGCGGTCCAGGAGATCAACACGGAGTACCGCCTCCGTGCAGGACGCCGTCTGGTCGGCCGCAAGATCGGGCTGACGTCGGCGGCGGTGCAGGCGCAGTTTGGCGTCGATCGCCCCGATTATGGAATGTTATTCGACGACATGGACGTTCCGCTCGGGGAGGAGATCGGCCTGAATCGTGTTCTTCAGCCGAGGGTCGAGGCGGAGATTGCGTTTGTGTTCGGCCGCGACGTCGATCAGGTGGTGCCGACCACCACGGACATCCTGCGGGCAACCGACTACGTAACCGCCGCCATCGAGATCGTTGGATCGCGCATCGCGAATTGGGACATTCGCATCGTGGACACGCTCGCGGATAATGCATCGTCGGGCCTGTTCGTGTTGGGTCATCAGATCAGACGGCTGACGGATATCGATCTGGTCGATTGCGGCATGAGCCTTGATCGCGGCGCGCGTCTGGTCTCCACGGGGACGGGCCGCGCCTGTCTCGGCAGCCCCGTCAATGCGGTGGTTTGGCTGGCGCGCGCGATGGCGTCGCTCGGCCGGCCTTTGCGGGCGGGGGATGTCGTGCTGTCCGGTGCGCTGGGACCGATGGTGCCGGTCGTGCCCGGTGATGTGTTCGAGGCAAGGATAAGTGGGCTCGGCTCCGTTCGGGTTGCTTTCGCCGCGGGCACGCGGGCCTGAGGCGACAGATCGACAGGACTTTCAGCACGAGCGGCTTCCCGCTGAAAATTCTGCTGGCGCGCTCACTCGGCCGTCGCGCGAATCTTCAAGGCCAGCATTGCGAAGAAGACCATTGCAGACGCCGCGCAAAGCACAACGCCAAGCGCCACGAACAGATCGATTTTCGAAGGTACCAGCCACCACAGACCAAAACTCATGGCTGCCGCCACGGCGCACAGGAGCGTCATCGCCGAGAGCGCCGGGATCGACATCGCTTCGCTCTGACGGCGCAGCATCTCCGCCAGCGTAAAATTGGTTGGTGCGCGTGGGAGGTTGCGCAGAAGCGGCCGAAGGATCAGATGTTCGCACGCGTTGGTAATTCCCACGAACAAAGCGACGAAACCGATCAAGCCCAACCAGGCCACCGCAGAATGCGAGTCCTGCAACGACGGGAAAGCCAAATTGGCAACGATCAGAAATGGGACCGTTGCGATCGAGACGATTGTGCGGAGGTAAATGGCGCCGCGAACACGCGCCGCGATGACAGGCTTCTGCGCTTCGCTCACGAGATAAAACCGGCGCGGGCCGAAAATCCACGGGCTTTTCGTGGTGAACGTCCACCCTCCGGGCACGCTCTTGAATTGGGCCTCTTCCACGCCAATTGGCGTCAATCGGATGGTCATCTGTTTCTCCTCCTGTTGCGATGGATGCGATCATTCACATCTGCCCCTTCGTCGCTCCGCCAAGGAGAAAAGTTGTTGAGTCTATCAGCGTTTACAGGCTGTTTACGACCGGTTTACAGGCCTCGACCTTGCAATCGACCTGATCGATCGCGAAAAGCCGAAAGACGCGAATTTCCGACCAGGAATCTTGAGCGGTAGCCCCCTTGGGATGAGGCCATGGCGCTGCAGCGTCCGTTGCCGGCGGACGCGCTTGGGTTGGAGTCCGGCGCGGGTATAAGCTGACCCCGCAAGTCAGGAGGAACCGCCATGCTGCTCACGGATTTCGACGCGCTCACCTTCGACTGTTACGGCACGCTGATCGATTGGGAGAGCGGGATGGTCGAGTCCCTGAAGGGCCTCAGCGGCCGGGCCCGGCGGTCGCTCACGCGTGACGAGATACTTCAGGCGCACGCCCGTCACGAGGCCAGCCAGCAGCGCTATACGCCGGCAATGCGATATCGGGACTTGCTCGCGGTCGTCTACAAGCGTCTTGCCGAAGAGTGGGGCGTCCATGCGTCGCACGAGGACTGCGTCGAATACGGCCGCTCGGTCGGAAACTGGCCAGCATTCGAGGATACTCCCGGCGCGCTGCAGTACCTGAAGAAACATTTCAAGCTCGCCATCCTTTCCAACGTCGACAACGAGACCTTCCAGGCGAGCAATCGCAGGCTGCAAGTCGAGTTCGACGCCGTCTACACCGCGGAAGACATCGGGTCGTACAAGCCTTCGGTCCGCAATTTCGAATACATGATCGAGAGGCTCGGCGAGATCGGCGTCCGGAAGGAGAAGATCCTTCACACCGCCGAAAGCATGTTCCATGATCACAAGACGGCCAACGATATCGGGTTGAAATCCTGCTGGATCTACCGGCGATATGCCCAAGAGGGTTTTGGCGCTACCATGAATCCCGGCGAATTGCCGCATGTCGACTTCAGGTTCACCAGCATGGCTGAACTGGCCAAGGCGCATCAGCAGCAGTTGCGGGAAGCCGGACAGAACCGGTCGTGAGGGAGAGACTGACATGTCCACAGCATTGCGAATAGCGCATGGTGCCTTTGGCAGGGTGGCGCTGCTCGATATGGACTGGTCGTTGGTGCGCCATGCGCATCCGCATTGCCATGTTCTCTTGAAGGTCGAGGGCGCCGATACCCAGTTCATTGTCGGTGACAAGGTCTATCCTCTCACCGATGAGACCGCCGTGCTGGTGAATGGTTGGCAGCCGCATTCCTATGTCCACGATCCGGCCCGGCCGCGCACCGTTATTCTCGCGCTCTATATCGAACCGCAATGGCTGACGGCGTTCCGGCCGGGTTGGGCGGCGAGCGGCGCGCCGGGCTTTTTCAATCATCCTTCCGGCGAGGTGTCGGCGCGTATTCGCGGCCTCGCGATGGATCTGGCCGCCGACATGATGACGAGCCCGGAGGCGCGGGGAGCGCACGAATCCCTGCTGTCCGATCTGATGATCGCGGTGATCGAGCGCTTCACGCCATGGCGAAGTTTTCCGGCGTCGATCCGGGATATCAACGCCCGCTCGGGCGACTGGCGTATCCGCCGCGCGGCGGCCGCGATGCGCAACGGAATGCGGCGGGGCACAGCCCTCGAGACGGTTGCGAAGGAAGCCGGATTGTCACGGGCGCATTTCTTCCGGCTGTTTGAATCCTCAATCGGCGTGCCGCCAAAGGTCTACCTCAACGTCGTGCGCATGGAACAAGCGGTCGATGCGGTGCTCAATCAGTCCGACAGCCTCTGCGACATCAGCCAGCAACTCGGCTTCTCCGAGCCCGGGCATTTCACGCGCTTCTTCCAAAATCACGCCGGTGTCAGCCCCCGCGAGTTTCGCAACGTCTCCCGGCTCGCGAGTTGATGCCGCACTGCACAAGCTCAAAATGAGACGGAATGGCAAGTTCTGCGATGGCGCGGTATGGCCGGAACTTGCGGAACGGATGAATATAGTCTCCTGACGCGATAAAAACGCGCGGGAGGATTTTGGGATGGCGGAAGCCGCCAGCCATTTGCCTGCCAAGGATGAACCGGGTTCAAAGTGGGTCGGGCAATCGATTGCGCGCGTCGAGGATGCGGCGCTGCTGTCGGGACGCGGCCGTTTCATCGATGACCTCGGGGTTCGGCCCGGCACGCTCCATGCGGCGATCCTGCGTTCGCCGCATGCGCATGCCGATATCGTTTCCATCGACGTAACAGCGGCGAGGCGCGCGCCGGGTGTCGTCGTGATTCTCGACGGCGACGACGTCAAATCGCTGACATCAAGTCTCGTCGTCGGCGTCAAGGCGCCGGTCGAATGTTGGCCGATCGCGGTCGGCCGTGTCAGGTATGTCGGCGAACCCGTCGCCATTGTCGTGGCGAGCGATCGTTATCTAGCCGAAGACGCAACCGATTTAATTGAGGTGCAATACCGGATACGGCCGGCGGTGGTCGATCCACTGGCGGCGTTGGCTGCGGATGCGCCGGTCCTGCATGATGGCTTCGCGGGCAACGTCGCCAGCGATCGGACGTTCCGCTACGGCGATCCCGAGCAGGCATTCGCGTCGGCGGCGCACCGGATCAGCATCGACATCCGCTATCCCCGCAATTCCTGTACTCCGATCGAAACCTATGGCATGATCGCAGAATACGACGCGTGCGAAGACGCCTACGATGTCCTCGCCAACTTCCAGGGGCCCTTCAGCATCCACGCGGTGCTGTCGCGGGCGCTCAAGGTTTCCGGCAATCGATTGCGTCTGCGCACGCCGCCGGATTCCGGCGGCAGCTTTGGCGTCAAGCAGGGAGTGTTTCCCTATATCGTTCTGGTCGCTGCAGCCGCGCGTGCCGCGGATCGTCCGGTGAAGTGGATTGAAGACCGGCTCGAACATCTGACCGCGTCGGTTTCGGCGACCAACCGGGCGACCACGCTCAGTGCAGCGGTGACCGATCAGGGGCGGATACTTGCGCTCGATTGGGACCAGGTCGAAGACTGCGGCGCGCATTTGCGGGCGCCGGAACCGGCGACGCTGTACCGGATGCATGGCAATCTCACCGGCGCCTACGACATCAGACATCTGAAGGTCCGCAACCGCGTGGTCGTCACCAACAAGACGCCTTCGGGATTAAATCGCGGTTTTGGCGGTCCGCAGGTCTACTTCGCGCTCGAGCGGCTGGTCCAGCGCATCGCGGTCGAACTCGATCTCGATCCACTCGATGTGATCAGGCGCAACCTGGTTCCGTCCGGTGCTTTTCCGTATCGCACCGCGAGCGGCGCGTTGCTTGATTCCGGAGACTATCAGGAGGCGATCAGGCGCGGCATCGACGAAGGCGCGCTCGCCGAACTAAAATCGCGGCGCGATGCGGCACGGGCGCAGGGCCGGCTGTACGGGATCGGCTACACCGCGGTGGTCGAGCCCAGCGTCTCCAACATGGGCTATATCACGACGGTGCTGACGCCGGCCGAGCGCCGCAAGGCTGGCCCAAAGAACGGCGCGCAGGCGACAGCCACCATCGCAATCGATCCGGTCGGCAGCGTCAGCGTGCATGTTTCATCGGTGCCGCAGGGACAAGGCCACCGCACGGTGCTTTCGCAGGTGGTCGCCGACGTGTTCGGTCTCGCGCCTTCCGATATCAGGGTCAACACCGAGATCGATACCGCCAAGGACGCCTGGTCGATCGCTTCAGGAAATTACGCCAGCCGTTTCGCGCCCGCGGTCGCCGGTACCGCCAAACTCGCCGCCGAACGCATCGCCGAACGGCTGTCCCGTATCGCCGCGAGCCAGTTGAACACGGATGCCGACGATATCGCCTTCGTCGGCGGCAGTGTCGGCTCGAAGCGCAATCCGGATAACAAAGTATCGTTTTCCCGGCTCGCGGCGCTCAGCCATTGGTCGCCGGCCGCGTTGCCCGACGGCATCGGCCAGACGATTCGCGAGACGGTTTTCTGGACGCCACCGGAACTGACCGCGCCCGACGATTCCGATCTGATCAATTCTTCGCTGTGTCACGGCTTCATATTCGATTTCTGTGGCGTCGAAATCGACCGGACCACTCTGCACACCCGGATCGACCGCTATGTCACCATGCACGATTGCGGGACGATCCTG
>Ga0209006_10004915_pt1 | contig 12137 bp, 9 predicted proteins | sample JacPin_JW_Ref_O2_FD_188567 | JGI IMG/M metagenome (GOLD analysis project Ga0209006, IMG submission 188567) | Forest soil microbial communities from Algoma, Ontario, Canada - Jack Pine, Ontario site 1_JW_Ref_O2 (SPAdes) (version 2) | ecosystem: Environmental > Terrestrial > Soil > Boreal...
TGCCCGCCATTTAGTTGAGGAGTTCGGCCGCAGGCCAGGTGAATTCCAGCGGCTGAGCCGCGCGCGTCATTTGCCGATGACAAAGGCCTCCTGCGCGGTGATGCTGCGTGTGAAGCCTTCCTTGAATGCTCTGGCGCGCAACACTACAGGCCCGGTCAGCTTGATGGGTCTTTGATAGCGCTGGTCCGAAGTTCCCGGCACGCTTCCGTCCAACGTGTAGCGTATGTCCGCGCCTGGCTCGCTTTCCCGCAAGGAGATCTCTATCGGGGTCTCATAGGTGCCCCCCGCAGGGGAAATCGCTGGCGGATCCAATACAGGGCGTCCGGGCATGCTTTTAATCCACTCTTGCAGCAGCGCGACACCCTTTTGATCGATTGTTTCCCGCGCAAGTGGCGGCATCTTGATATCGCCCACCGTGTTCATGCGCATCACCACGATGGAGCGCCAGATGTCGTGCGGCGAAATGATTCGCGGCTTGTCGATTCCCTGGTCGATCAACACCGGGCCGTCGATGAGTTCCTGCTTGTCCAACGGCGTATCATAGCGGGCATCAAAATACGCGACCGTACCGCCGGGGCGGTGGCACTGGGCGCAATTTGCATCCAAATACGAGCGGGCCCGATCCACCAAACTGCGCGTCGCATCGTCGGCAGCTGCGAGTTTTGGAAATGTCGCCAAATCCCGGTCGTTAAAGCGCGGCGCAAACAACCCAATATGGTTCCACGCTCGTAGCTCGTTATCGGTAACTCCAGAAGGGTAGGTGAAGAGGCGGTTCATTTGGCGCGCCTTAACCCCGAGCACCCCTCCGGCTCTGGCGTTGTGACATTCCAGACAATCTTTCCGGCTCGGGTAATACCAGGTCTGCTGCCGCACATCTCCATTTGCCGTCTTGATTGGGATCGCTTCCGTCACGCTCGTATTCAGCAGGTCTGCGTCGCTACCGTCCGCCCGCCATTTGTAGACGACTCCATACACTCCACCTGTACTGTCACGCACTAGCAGACGCGTTTCGAGCCGGCGTTTGACATCGGGATTTCTTTCATCGGTGGGTAGCGCAAAAGATTTTACGAACACGGTGCCAGGTGGAAACTTCCACTCCCCCGTGGCCGCAAACTGGATCGTTCCGCTCGGCACGGCAGCCCATCGAGCTTTGTTGGCTCCATCTGACCAAAAGGCAACGACGAGATCGTAAGGAATCAGACCTGCGCTCGGGATCAGATTGCGGGTGTCGCTAAAGGCCCCGGTTTGCGAAAGCAGTAACGGAAATTTGCCGTTTGCGGTCATCGGCATTCGTAAATAGGCGGTTGGTTCAACGCGTTCATTGATGCCATGGGGTACCGACCCAGGTGCCGGTTCCGCTCGGGCGACTTGCGTAATGCAAAGCGCAAGGGTGATGAGCGTAAATGCCGCGATTCCCTCAAGAGTTCCTGCTATTGGCGGTCGTGACCCGTCTGGTAGGCAATGGCTCCCCCTAATCGCCCAAACTTTCAATGTTCTACCCTTTCGCAAGATGCAATATCCCTCAATCCGGAGGCGCTTTGGCACCGCGATCTGGCGGCGGTGCGTGCGCGGTCGGATCCGGCTCGGCGCTTCCAACTACGCACAATAATATGACGGATTGCCTCGGGTCTGCAGCGCCAAACTGCGTGCAGCGGGCACGCGGCCGTGGGCTCGGCAGCGCTAGCCGGTCGGCGGGTCAGATGATTGTGGAACTCGACTCGACTTCCTTGGCGCTAAGCGTCCTGCGTGTTCGCAGGCGCGCTGCGAGCTCTCTCGATGCTCGCTCCCGCTCCTCGTAAGAGGAAAAGGAAAGCGCGCGGATCGGGCGCGAAGATTGCGCCGTAGCCGACGACGCATTCAGCACGCACGTGCAAGCCTTTTGGGGCGAGAGGCGCTTCGAGATGCAGTACAAGCGTGTCAAAAAGCGGGACACAACGCGAAAAGCCCGGTACTGCTAGCTCGTTACACGTCGAAAACTCGCCGATCCGCACAAGAAAACCACGTTGCCACGCAGCCGACGGTCAAACTAGGGGTAATCTTCCCGATCACGAGGACTGAATTATCCATTCGGAACGACACGCGCGTGCGCGAACGTGTAGCCTCTGGTCGAGTGCTGCCGCGCTGTTTAAACTCGTGGAAGCAGACTCAAGATTACCGAGCGCTCTCAGGAGCAATCGCACTACCATAAGTAAAAGTCGTGTGGCGCAGACGCCACGTCGGAGAGGTCTTAGAGATGACGCTGCGAGTGCGCTTGATCGTTCTCGTCGCGTTCGTGCTTCTCGTCAGCGTGCTCTTGGGTGGAATGCTTGCCTGGTGGCACGCGGCACAATCCGCACGCACCGAGATGCAGGCGGCGTTGCTCTCAGGCGAGCACCGGGTGCGCGACTCGATCGCATATTTGCCGGAAGTGGCGGATCGCGAAGGTGATCTGCGACGTCTCATCGCAACGTTCAATGGCGACCGCCATGTGCGCGCATCGCTCCTGAATGGGCAAGGGCAGAGCGTCGGGCACTCCGTATTGTCCGTACCACTTCACCCGACGCCGGACTGGTTTTTTGATCTTCTGGGCGTACGCTCTTCCGAGAGCGTGATATCAATCGGTCCGACAGTCGTTGAACGGGCCATCGTGCTTGAAACTGACCCACACAATGAAGTGAGTGAAGTGTGGACGGAATTTCGCGACGGTATGGTCATTGTGGTCGTGTTCTGTATCTTGAGTTTCGCAATCATCTACTGGACGGCTGGGCGCAGCCTGCGTCCTCTTGAGATGCTATCCGCTGGCTTCCGCACGATCGGCACGGGTGATTACGCAACGCGAGTGGCTGAGAGCGGGCCGCCGGAGGTTGAGCATTTGGCGCGCGCGTTCAACCTCATGGCTGAACGACTGGGCGAGTTGGAAGCGCGCAACGAGCGTTTGCACACGCAGTTATTGACCATTCAGGAGGAGGAGCGCGCCGATCTGGCTCGGGATCTGCATGACGATGTCGGGCCGTTCCTGTTTGCCGTCAATGTGGATATTGCGAGCATTGCGCTCCTCGCCGAGAAGCGCGGAGATGTGGAGATCCTGGAGCGCGGCCGCTCGATCCGCGAAGCCGTCAGCCACATGCAGAAGCACGTGAAGGCGATTCTTGGGCGTCTGCGTCCGACAGGCGTCAGCGAGATCGGCCTTGCGCAAGCAGTGGAGAACCTCGGTCTCTTCTGGCGCCGCCGTCACCCTGAGATATCAATCGAATTCAACGTTGGGGCGTCAAATGTGAGTTTTGGTGATGTGGCTGACGCGACGCTGTACCGTCTGATCCAGGAGAGCCTGACCAATGCGATTCGGCACGGGCGACCGCACGCAATTACGGTGAGCATACACACGCAGGATCAAGGCGATATTCTGCTGCAAGTGTCTGACGATGGCATTGGCCTCACTCCCGCGACCGATCGAACTGGGCTTGGTCTTGCGGGAATGAGAGAGCGCATCTCCGCTCTGGGCGGCACCCTGAGCGTACGCAATCACGTCGATGGCAAGGGCGCAAGCGTCACCGCGAGATTGCCGCGCCAGACGCCGGTCGTCTCGCAAGCGACGGAAATCGAATCGTGAAGGTTCTCGTCGTCGACGATCATGCCGTCGTGCGCGAGGGGCTGCGGCGCCTGCTCGTGACGCTGCCGAACGTCGAGATTTTCGACGCGGCATCGGGGCGCGAAGCCTTAACGTTTGTACAGCGCCAGCAACCCGATCTGATCCTGCTCGACCTGCACCTGCCGGGCATCGGCGGCATTGAGCTCCTGCGGCGCCTAGTCAGCATGAGCCCCAATGCGCGCATTCTCGTTTTCAGCATGCACGCGGAAAAGATGTATGCGGCACGCGCATTACAGGCCGGTGCGCGCGGCTATGTCAGCAAGAATGCCAGCCCCGAGGAGCTGCAGATTGCGCTCAACCGCGTCATTGAGGGCGGACGCTACGTCGAGCGCGAGATCGCGCAGGAACTTGCCGTGCACGGTCCGGTTGACGCGGATCCGTGGAATCGACTGACGGAGCGCGACTTGGAGATTCTGCGGCTCTTGAGTGAAGGGCGCAGTCTTGCGCAGATCGCCGCGGCGATCGGCGTCAGCTACAAGACCGTCGCCAACATCTGCACGCAGATCAAGGCCAAACTCGGCGTCACGCGCACCGCTGATCTCGTGCGGCTCTCGATCGAGATGGGCGTTTCCTAGTGATGTGCGCGTGCGCCGCGGCGGATGCGCCGGTGCAGCAGCAGAAAGATGAGAGCCACGAGGCCCACCGTCCAGTGTCCGAGCGACACCGCGGCGCGAAACGCATCACCTCCGGCGTAATAAAGGAGGTAGCCCGTGACCACGAGCCAAATATAGACGCCGAGCAGCACCAGACCCGAGCGGCGCTGCCGCCGCCACGCCCAGCGGCCTCCCACATGCGCCACCGATAAAAAACCGAGCAGCCACAGCGAGGCGAAGGCAAAAGCGCCATGGGCTCGCAGCCACCACTGCTCCAACGGATGCGCCGTGAGGCCAAATTCCCCGGGGCGCATGAGGAAGTCGTGAAACACGAGCCAGAGTGCACCGGAGAGCCAAACGCCGAGGACAATCGGCCACACCAGATACCGATGCCTGATCACTGCAGCCCACCTACGGTGCGCCATCCCGTCCCAGGGCAGTCAGGATGATGCACGTGGGCAACGGCATGGAAGCGGCGCAGCAGCGGCGCGGCCGCGGCCTCATCGGCCAGCACGACTTTGGTTAGGGCATCGGCAATGACACAGCGCGTCGCGAGTACCGACACCGTCGTGCGCGCGTTGACTACCCGGTGCGTCCGACCGCTCACGTGGCAGCCGACCTCCTCACCAGTATGGGGTGGGGCGGACATCGAGCTACAGCTCGTCGCTAATGCGCCGCGGCGAATTTCCACGAGCGGCAGAACATCGACAGGGGTTGCCGCGGTGCGAATGGTGACCCGCTCAGCCTCCGTGCCCACCGTGCGCAGGTCGCCACCCGCATTCACGCAGGCCGAGGTGACGCCGCAGGCGTGCAGCGCCGCGACGGCGCGATCCACCGCATAGCCTTTGGCGATGCCGCCGAGATCGATCCAGAGTGGGCGCTTGAAGAACACCTGTTGTCCGGTTCCCAACTCGATGTCGTGAAAGCTCGCGCGCCGACCGCCGGGCAGAGGAGCCGCGTCCGGAGCCGCGAGTATGCCCCACTCGACCAGCGTGCTGCCGATGCTGGGGTCAAATAGACCTTGAGAAAGCCGCGCCATCCGCGCGGCCCATGCCAATACACGAAACGTATGTGGATGGACGGTCACAGGGGCGCGCGCCGCCTCCCGGTTCAAGCGGCTGACATCGCTTCCATCCTCCTGAAAGCTCATCAGGCGATGGATCTCGAGGATAGCCGCAAACGCGTGATCGATGGCGCGGTGCGCCGCGCGCGGGGCTGCACCGCGTACCCGCACCGCGACTACGGTGCCGAGAAGCGGGCGCGCCCGCTCAATGCTCGGCGGCAGCGAGCACGAGCGCATAGGTTGCAAGCAAGCGGCGCACCCCGTCGGTGACATGGCCGCATGAGAGCGTCGCCCCGGAAATGTTCTTGATATCGCTATTCAGCTGCAGCGGCGAGCCATGATGCTTGCCCACGAACTGGCGCCGCCATGCGGGCAGATGCACTTCGCCGCCGTAGCTTTCGTGATAGTCGAGAATCTCGAGTTGTCGCACCGCGCCCGTGGCATCGAGCGCCACCGCATAATTGATGAACTCATGCTTGCCGATGACCTGATCGAGCAGGAACCAGCCGCCGGTGCTGTCGTGCCAAGCGTTCACTTGAGGATTCGTGACCTTGACGCCGGAATCGGTCTCGATGGCCTGCATTTGCGCCGCTGTCAATTCACGAGTATCGCGCGTCAACACGCTTCCCTCGAACATGAGCGTCTGCGCCTGTTCCACCGTCAGGTATGTCACCGCATACGCGGGCGCGACCAACGCAAGCGGCGAGAGGGGGATCAACAGCAGCCGCGCGTTTTTCATGCCCTAAAAATTCAGGCCTAGGCCGAGATCGTAGCGGCTGAAGTCGGTATTGACCCGAAAGGATTGGTAGTCGGCCTTCAATACCAGATGGGGGCCCAGGTAGTAGTTGGCGCCGAACGTCCACACGCGATCAAAGCGCTGTGGCCAATAGCCATAATCTCCCGGCGCTGCGGACAGCGGCACGAGACCCGTCGGCACCACCGGCCCGCTCACGCCTTCATAGCTTGCACCCATATCGTAGTGTTCCCAGCGCACGAAGGGCGCGAAGCGATAGCCGCCACTGCTCCAGGCGGTGTAGGCGACCTGGCCATAGTATCCCAGGAATGACGACGGAATTGGATTGGGCGAGCCGGGATTCTGGGCGTTGATCGCAGCTAGATTGGTAATAGCGCCATGTGCATACAGCGCTGAGATATCGAAATTGCCGGGCATCCAGCGGGCATGCGCTTCCCACAAGGTGAGGTGCTGATCGTCCGGCACGGGGGCGTTGGGCGGAGCAGGGACGGTCGCAAGCTTGCCGTTGAAGATGCTGGCGCCCACCTTGAGGCCCGGCACGCCGTTGTAGTTGAACGCCAGATACTGCGCCAGGTGCTGTCCCTTCGCGAGGGCGAGTTCCTGATGCGTGGCCTGCAATGGCGCGACATCGTTGTCCTCCAAATCGAGCGCAGTCGTGTACTGCGGGAATTCGGGAGCGAAGTCCCACTTTGACAGATCCTGGTCGCTCGTGATGCCCACGTTCCACGCCAATCCGAAATCGGTCTGCCCGTGCAAGGCCGCGCCGCCCTCGCGCCAGGTGCTGGGGATGATCAGCGTCTCGACGAAGTTGCGCTGCACGCCGTAGAAATTGGTCGGTTCGTGATATTCGTTGAGGAGCCCGAAGGGCATCAAAATGAGGCCTGCCTTAATGCCGACCTGGTCGCTCAGCAGCCGATCGATGTAGAACTGCTCGACCTCGAATTCACCAACATCATCGGCCGAGGACACGGCGTGCTCCACTTCGTATTCAGAATTGAAGAGCGTACGCTCGTCGAACTGATAGCCGATGCCGAACACGGCGCGCGCAAGATCAAACTCCGTTTGCTTGGAATCCCGGGTCGGGTGCGTGTAATAAACCTCGCCGTAGCCCCAGAGGCTGAGATTATCAAGGGGCGAGGAGGCACGCGCAGCAGACGCGGCAGGGGCGGCAGGGGCAGGGGCCGCCGCCGCGGTCTGCACCGGTTGCTGCGGCGTCTGCAGCGATGGAGCAGGGGGTGCGCTGCGCGCCGACGCAGCGGCCTGGTTTTGCGCCTTCAGTGCCCGCAACTCGGCCTGCACAGCCTGCAGCTGCTGCGCGAGTTCTTCGACGTGGCGTTCCAACTTCTGCTCGCGCGCGTCGGCGTCGGAGGGCACGGGATCGGCTTGTGTCGTGCTGATGCAGGCGACGGCGGTGAGCGCCAAGAGCGCCCGCAAAGAAGGCAGCGTTGGAATTTTCATGATTACTCGGCTCTCAAAGATTGGGGAGATGCGGCAACGGCTGCCTGGCACTGCTGCGGCAGCACATAGGCGTCAGGATGATCGGGGTCGTATCCGTCGGTGAGCGTGCACAGGAAGGCGATGACGGCGTTGATGTCATCCGCGGTGAGCGTCGGGGCCTGACCGCCGGCGAAACTGGGCGGTGTATAGGGCACTTCGCCGACGTTGACGTTGGCGTCGAATTCAACCGGCAGGTCGTTGTACTCGAACAGGTCGGGGCTGCCGTCGACGGTCAGATAGAAGCTGCCCGCAGGGACATAGGGGTTGCCGCCGGGTCCTGCGGCGACGGGGTCGGGATTGTTGCCGACGTTATTGTTGATGTCGCGAGTGACGTACCACTCAATAACCTGTTTTAAAGTATCGAATACGCCGTTGTGAAAGTAAGGCGCCGTGAGAGCAATATTGCGTAGGGTCGGTACCTTGAACTGTCCGCACAGCGTGGTCGTGTCGGAGAACACCGGCCGCGGGTGAGGGTCGTTGGGCGCTGGCGCAAGAGGCCCGCAGAGGCCCAAATCGTAGTAGGTGTATTCGGAGTCGGGCGGGATATTGGTCTCGACCGGAATATAAGTCAGAGCGGCGCCGTTGACGGGACTTACGGGATGCACAAGGTTGGCTGCGATTTTCCAGTTGCGCGGCACGCCGATGTTGTCGTAGGTGAAGTCGGTGAACAGCGCATGCTCGTTGTAGCCCTGCCGTTGACTGGGATGGCAGGCCGTGCAATTACCGCGGGTCGAATCGTTGAACAGTGCAAGGCCTTGTTGCTCGAGGCTGGTGAGCTGCGTTTGACCCGCAAGCCAGAAGTCGAACTTGCTGCTGAAGGGATGAAACGACGGGTCTTCCGTTTCATAAGCTGCGATCGCAGCGGCCATGTCCTTGAGTGCGACATCTGGATCGCTTAGGGCATTCTCACCGTACACAGCGACGAACTGCGCGAGCGACGCGGGCGAGGCCCGCAGTCGGGAGATCACTTCGGCGGCATTCTGATTGGCCATCTCGAAGGAGGTGACGAAGGGCTGTGCCGCTTGCGCCGCGAGGCTCGATGCGCGGCCGTCGCGAAAAAAGCCTCCGGTCGCCCCTCCGTCGACAATGCTGAAGGGCGGTGTGAATGAGGCGTATCTGAGCGAAGGCGCGTTGCGCAGGCCGGGCAGCGTCATATCCGCTCCGCCGAGCGGCACCGACAGCCCGTCGGTCGCCGCATAGGCATTCGAGGGGACGTGGCAGGTCACGCAGGCCTGGCGGCCGGAGGCGGAGAGTTTGGTGTCGCCGAACAGCTGGTCGCCCAATTCCGCGACGGCGGAGAGCGTTCCGGGCGGCGGCGAAGTCGTATCGCCACCCTCCGTGCTGCCACCGCCGCAACCGCTCAGGCCAGCCGCTGCAACTGATATCGACAGCAGTGCGAGTGCCGAAAACTCGGCCTTTATATTTGCCATCGACCTGCGCCCGGTTGTGATTCTAAATGCTAATCATTCTTATTAGCATTTACAAGCCTTGCCTGGCTGAGGGCTGCGCTCGGCTACTTCTTGTGCCGGATTTAGTTAAATCAGGCTCCCGGGTGAGAGTGGATCCGTTGCGCGCTTGGAAAAGGCGGGGCGACGACGGGCGACAGATGCGGCTTAGTAAATTCTGATCCCGACTTTGTGGGTCACAGCGCGGATGGATGCGCGCCTGCGGATGAATCGCCCGCGCAGCAGGCGTGCAACGCCGAGCGTCGCAAGACCCAAGAGGGTCATGCTATCCAGCTCTCCACCGCCTCCGCCCCCGCTTGTCGAGGCGGCGGTCGCTGTCAAAGTAGCTTGGCTTGCCGCGGACGGGCCCGCCGCGTTCGCGCACGTGAGGGAATAGACCGACGTTCCCGCCGCCGTCGGCGAAACAGTCTGTGTGCCGCTGGTCGCAAGCGTGCCGGTCCAAGCGCCCGAGGCGGTGCAACTCGTCGCACCCACGTCTGACCAGGTGAGCGTCGTGGAGTTGCCAACGACAACCGACGTTGTAGCCAGCGTGAGCGTCGGCGCTCCGGGAGCCAGGCGCGCCAGCGCCGCATCGGCTTGAATGAAACCGTACCCGGAATTGAAGTTCGGCGTGGTGCCACTCATCGGCAAAGCACTGTCACGCAGCGCCGCATAGATCTGCGTCGGCGCAGCACTACTCGCCTGCATCATGAGCGCTGCGATGCCGGCCGCATGCGGGGTTGCCGCCGAGGTGCCGAAGAAATTCGGATAGTCCGGATTGTTCTGGCACTCGCTAATCGAAGTCGTCAGCAAGCCACCCGTACCGGTGATCCCGGCCGTGGCCAACGTAAAACCGAGAAAAGTATTGTTCACGCCATCGGGGCCGACGAAGTCCGGCTTCTGGCGAACCACCGGAGTGGAAAGCCGATTGCCAGACGTATCGAACAGAATCGGTAGCCCGCCCTGCGACGAAAAAGTCTCAAGAGTTGCGGGGCTCGTGCCGCACCGCGGAGTCTTGAAATAGAACGCCGCGCCTACCGCTGCGGCTCCCGTGGCGCTGCGGTGTCCTTGCACTGTCGGGCTGTTAGTCGCAAACGAAGTGATTGTACTGCCCAACCCGTCGTCCTCGATTGCGACAATGATACGGCCGGGCTTTGCTGTGGAGTTTGCCAGGCCAACGACGACATTCAGATTCTGTGATTGAGAGTTACCGGCGGCATTGGCCGGATTACTGATGATCATGATCTGGTAAGGGTCGACGCCGGTCGCGTTCGGACCCGTGCAACTGACCGGGTTGCCGTCGTAGTCCGTAATGGTATCGCTGCCCGTCCCGCCGGTGATGCAGACGTCGATTTGGCTGCTCGCTCCGGGGCTGCCGGCCGCGCCTGTGACGTACGGCTGGTCCCATTCCACGACCACCGCGACGAAATCGCCGGGCGGAATAGCCGGAATGGTCAAGGGCAGAGCCGTCGCAGTGGTCGCGCCGCTCGTGTCAAAGTTGAGCAGCATTTCGCCCGCATTGGATCCGCTGGTGGAGAGCGTGCTGAAGGCGGGATCCGTGTTCTCGTAGGCCAGTGATCCAAAGTTGCCGGCTGCGGAGAAGTAGGCGACGCCCTGCGCCTCCACCGTGTCTATGGCTTGAGCGACGAGTCCGTCCTGAAAGAACGGCTCATCAAAGTAGCCTACGTCATCGGCAATGACTTTGGCTCCCGCGGCGGCAAGCTTGCCGATTCCGGTGGCAAAGTCGGCCTCGCTATTCTCCGCGGTATAGAAGGAAAGCCCTGCGCCGGGTGCCACGTCGTGAACGATCTGCAGCATTGCACGGCCTTCATCGCCAAAGGGCAGCTGAGTGGGTGCGCCGTAGTTCAAACAGTCGGCCTCTTCCACAACGTTGACGTTTGCTGGCAGATTGTCGGTCGATATGTCGGTTGCGTAATCCGCGGTAAACCCGTTATAGGCATAGCCCTGGTAGCCCGAGACGGGCACGCCGCTGCCGGGTTCGGCATAGATGGCATAGCAGTTAAAACTGTCAGACAGCACGCCGACGCTGATGCCGGCGCCGGTGAGGCTCGGATTATTGGTGCGCACGACGTCGCTGCGCTCGGCAAAGTCGCCCTGCGAGGTGACCGGCGCCGCGCTCGCGCGCGACATCGCGGCACGGATGGAGATGAGCTCGCCGCGAGCGGCCGCAGCTTCCAATTGATTGACCGGCAGCCAGCCACCGACATCATTGGCGTACGTTGCGACGTGCTCAAGGCCAAGGTCTCTGAGCGCCGTCTGCAACTCCTGCGGATTGCCGCGAGCGGTGGCATCGATTAGGACCAGAGGCGTTGCACTCGCGCCTTTCTGGATGAAGCGTGCGGCGGGACTCAGCGCATGCAGGTCCGCGAGCAGGTGATCCGGACGCGCGAGCCGTGCATGCCGCGACAGGTCGGCCAGCATGGAGTCCATTTTGCCGGCGGTCGCGCTGCGGCGCTGCTGCGCGCTGCGACTGCCCACGACGTAGAGGCGCGCATTGCCGGCAGGCAAATTCGGGCGCGGCCCCGTCAGTTGCATTGGGGAATCTGCGGACGAAGCCGCCAGGGCCACGAGCACCGCTAAGGAACCAATCGTTAGACTGCGTAGTGCCATCCGTGCTTTTCCCCATTGCACGAGAAATTTCGTGATCAAATCTAGAAGGGGTCGCGGCCGAGTCTAGCAGGTAGAAGAACTATAAGCCTCAAATGGACCTGAACTTAACAATACAATCGGCTGTCGCGGGCGCGCGACGTGCTTCAGATTTCTTGTTGGTCTGCAATCGCACCAATGCCGCGGCGTGTCTATCGGCGGCCGCCTCGCGACCCCGCGCTTGATGAGCGCTTTTTACGCGGCGGGCGAGCGGTCGCCGAGCTGTCCTACTGAGGCGGGGGCTGCCGAAATGAGCATATCCCGCACACAGGCGCGCCAGGATGCAATTGACGTCACCTGGGCGCTACCAAGCGGCTACACTCGCCGCCGACACTTTTACCCTGGAGTTCAAGGACAATGAACGTGCACGCGGTTGCGCCGCCCGCCACTTTTGCGGATCTCGGTCTTTCCGAGGTCGTGCTCAAGGGGCTTGCTGACGTGGGTTACGAGTCCCCGTCGCCGATTCAGGCGGCAACGATACCCGTGCTGT
>Ga0209006_10004916_pt1 | contig 12136 bp, 21 predicted proteins | sample JacPin_JW_Ref_O2_FD_188567 | JGI IMG/M metagenome (GOLD analysis project Ga0209006, IMG submission 188567) | Forest soil microbial communities from Algoma, Ontario, Canada - Jack Pine, Ontario site 1_JW_Ref_O2 (SPAdes) (version 2) | ecosystem: Environmental > Terrestrial > Soil > Boreal...
CTGACGGCTGGTGAGCACTTCGCGCTCGCTCATGCGGCCTTCGCGCTTGATGAAGCCGCCGGGGATGCGTCCGCCAGCGTAGGTGTATTCGCGGTAATCAACGGTGAGAGGGAAGAAATCGATGCCTTCGCGCGGATCGGGGTTGGCGGTGGCAGTAGCGAGAACAACGTTGTCGCCGATGCGGACGACGGCTGCTCCGCCTGCCTGCTTGGCGAGCTTCCCAGTTTCAAATGAGAGTTGTTTGCCGCCGGCGAGGTCTACGGTAATGCTGGTTGGTTCGGGTTTCATAATTCAGTCCTTTGGACAGACAGCTTCTGGTTCCTAGCCTCTAGCTAAGAACGTTTCAGGATTTGTGTTAGGGATCGAGAGGATGCGGCCCTCAGGGGCTGAAGCCCCGAGATTACAACGCCCGGACGGCCCGACTAAAGTCAGGCCCTTCCCGTTCGTAGCCGAGCCCTGTCCATTGGTGACAGAGTCTCCACGATGAGTGGATGAGGGATGCTCTAAAAGATGCACGTGTGGAAGGTCCTCAATGCTGGCTCGTCTCCCACGGAGACGGACTCCAAGAAATTGCCCGGGATCCAATCGGGTGCCCCGTCCTTATCGCGTCTTATGCGACAGGGCGGGGGTTTTGAATTCCAATCCGGCGCGAACGCAAGAGTAGGAAACTCAGCCCCAGGCCAAGCAGTTACTTGCGGATACCGAGTTTCGAAATGACCGTCTTATAGCGCTCGGAATCGTATTTCTTGAGGTAGTCGAGCAAGCGACGCCGCTTGCTGACCAGCATGAGAAGGCCGCGGCGCGAGCCGTGGTCTTTCTGGTGCGTCTTGAAGTGCTCCGTCAATTGCCCAATGCGCTCGCTCAACAACGCAATCTGTACTTCCGGGCTGCCGGTATCCGTTGTATGCGTACCGTACTGGTCAATGAGGGATTTCTTTTGCTCTCTGGCTAGCACTAACCTGATGTGCTCCTGTCTTTATCGATTGTCGTTTGTGACGTTTACAGAGTACCACGGGGCATCGCAGAGCGTAAAGGATGGCCGAGAATTGGCAAAGCTACTCTGTTGTCATTCCGACCGGAGCCGGAGCGAACGCGACGGTGAAGTGGAGGAACCTGCTTTTCCTCTCGTCTGCCCGCACTGTTTTGTTGACCCGCCACTCCCCTCCTCATAGCATCACTGAAGAGAGACCGGAGTGAACTTCAATATCGAATTCGACCGCGAAGACGACGGGCGCTGGATCGCCGAGATCGCGGAACTTCCCGGCGTATTGGCATACGGCGCAACCCGAGACGAGGCCGAGGCCGCCGTCGAAGCGCTTGCCCTGCGTGTGACTACTGGCCAGATTGAGAACCGGAAGGTAATCGGTTAGGTACGACTCCTAAATCTGGACTCCCTGTGCAATCTGCCCCTGAAGCAGGAACGTTTTCGGGTACTTGCCTTCGCCACAAAGCTTGAACGACCCAAAGTCCCGAAACCACGGACCTTCCGGCACGACCGGCTTTGATTCCATCCAGAGGCGGAGTTGATTCAGATCTTCCAGTCCGATCTTGCGGTCGTGCATTCGCTCCACAAGATAGTCGCGGACGCCTGCAGGCAGCCGGGACCAGGTTTCGATCTGAGGCATGATCCACCCGGAAATTCACGTGAAGACTACTCGCCGAATACGAAACGCCCCAACTCGTCTCCCAACTGCTTGACCTGCTCTCGATCGCTGGCCGTCCGAAAACGCTCAGCCAGTTCGAAAAACGCCTTTTCTTTCTGGCGGCTGGCCTCAATCCCTTGTTCGATCAGCTCGACAAGCACGCGGTTATCACTCAGATCGCGTTGCCGCGCGATCGTTTCCACCTGATTTGCAATTCTTACAGGAAGGGAAACGCTTCGACGAACCCGCCGGACAGATGACACTTTCGACCTAACGCGCTTGGCGGTTGCCATGTCCACCAGTCTACACCAGTGTGGTGCAGTGAGGCGGTTGGATGATCGTCCTGCAAAACCTACTTCTGCAAGGTTCGTGGAATCCCACCCTTTCGCAAAAACCGCGAAAGGATGGGGCACCCGGCCTGGTGTAATCTCTACTGATGCTGATTAACCTTGAAGACGAGATCATGCAATTTCTCGCTCAGCGCTCGGTAGGTCCTTTCTTGATAGCTGAACGCTTGAGCGTCGTATGGTTTGGACGGGAAATTCCCGCCGGTCGCCGCTGACTTGTAGCTGAAGAGCGCGTGTTGAATTTCTTTGCATTCGTCCTTCAGCCCCGAACATCGGCTCATCTCGATCGCCGTTTCCACGTTTTCCATTCCGTTCGCGATCTTACGGAAAAGAAGCTTGATCGATTTCGCACTCGTCGGCGTTATCTTTCCTGCGTCTTGGCAAGCCAGAACAGTGTCCCTGCACTGTCGCACCGATGCTAGAACATCGCGTAGGCCATCGATGAGGATATCCTTTTCGGATCGGTTGTCTGCCGCCCTCGATATAAAGTAGTACTGCAGAAAGTACGCGATAAAGACGTTGACTGCCAGCGTCGCTACGTTCACACCATCGAGCTTATGTTCAATGGAGAGACCGTACCAGCCTATGTGCGCCGCCCAGAACATCCCACATAACGCCATGAAGATGACCATGGCGACAAATAGGGGTTGCCTACTCACCTGGGGGCTCCGGCCATCGCGGCTTTTCGGGCATCTGCTATATATCCCTGGACCTCGTCGATAAGGTAAGGTTCGTCTTCGGACTTGAACACGAGATTTGCTGCGACTTCCGAGGGCGGAAACTTGCGCGCCAAGCCACCGAAGGCGGCCTCCAGGAAAGAAGTTGCGTATCCCTCTGTCCCGTCAAGGTCCACTAACAGCTTTCCTCCCCCAGCGATACTTTTTTCGTACGCCGGGAGAAGCAGTTTCTCGAGGAATTCCTCTCCGGAGAACTCCCCCTCGTCCTTAGACCTCGGGCCAGGAGTGTCCGAAAACTGCCTCGCAATTTCGATCCTTTGAATTATTTTTTCCATGATTTACTCCTAGTGCACATCTATTTCCCAATAAAGGAGAGTTCCCCGAAACGCGACGCTCAGAGTCTTATATACCCCAGCACTCACATCGGCGTAAACGTCGTTTGCGATGATGACGAGGGACTTGATCATCCCGCCCTGCGACAGCTTGTAGATGCTCGGTAGCCCCTTTCCCCTATAAGAGATGCCGGTGCTTGACTCGACCTTCCCAAGCAGCATGTCACGAAGAATCGCCGCGTCGGTTCGGAAGCCGAGCCGACGATAGATCATCTGCAGCCGTCTGAGCCGAATGCTTCTGAAGATTCCGAGGCCCGCGTCTACAAAGGTAAAACACACCCGCTTTCTACCGTGGTCGGCGTAGACCGTTGCCCACCACGTCTCTCGCCGAGCACCCTCCTTTGCCGCGTGATTGTGGGTGTTCAACATACATTCGATGAGTACTCGGTACGCAGGGGTGCATTTCATTGCCTTTCCCGAGATCGATTTTATACCCCAGTGGATGAGATCCCGCGCGACGTCGGGCTGCACCTTTCTGCTTCTCTCCTGTTGAATCTGCCCGCTGAGCTTCGGAGGAATCGGCTGAACGCTACGGAAATGGTCAAAAAAACCTGAACCAACGAGCATGGTCTGCGCCGCCGCGTCCTTCGGCAGGCTTCCCCGCACAAAGACGGGTATGCGTGTAAATGGGACGAGCGTGGCGACGAGGGCCGCTATCGCATCCGTTGTGAGGTACGTCACGCCTGACAGGTCTAACGTTAAGTTGTACCTGTTCGCGTAAAAATGCAAATTTCCAAGAAACCCGGTAGTGGGCTGTTTTGAATTTTCTTGGGCATCTGGGGTGCGTCGTGCCATAATGAGCCATGCCTAGACGCTCAAGCAAGGGCGATGTCGCACAGAACGCGCTTCGGGTAGTAGAGCAGGCCATAGGTGGCCCACTCAAGCCTGTTCGGAAAATCGTGCAATTTCCGCCCCACAAGAAGAATCCGGCGGCAGTGGCGCTCGGCAAGCTCGGCGGTATGAAAGGCGGCAGGGCAAGGGCCGCAAAGCTGACGCCGAAAGAGCGAACAGAAATAGCCCAGCGTGCTGCGAAAGCACGCTGGGGAAAGAGATGAAAGTTTAGGCTGATAGAGAGCCTATCTGCCCCGAGTCAGGACGCCCCGCGAAGGTTACCTGACTTGGGGTTTGTCGTTATAGCCCTTTGCACGATAGGCACGATACAAAGAGCTAGTCGATATTATTTTCAGCTGCATCACCAACTTCCTTCCCGTAACTACCGTTCTGCTAGCGGGGTTACTTCTATTTGGCAGAAGAATTTTTTTCGACCGTCACTCTCAATGAACCGCGACTGTCGTCAGAAGTCTTGTAGATCACGTTAAAGATGCTCGACACCATTTCCAGCCAGTTCCTGCGGTCATCGAGGGGCCATTCCGTCTTCGGTTCTGGAAGTTCTTTCAACAGCCCTTCGATCAGAGGATGCAGCCGAGTTTTCGTTTCGCGCTCCCTCTCTTTTTCTTTATCGCTTTTTCCCCTGTCCTCTGGTTCCTCATCTTCGGGTTTTGCTGGTGATGGTGCGGCTCCGGCGCTGCCCTTGATGGATGGACGCACAAGACGGTTAGAGCCGGACCAAAAGTAGTCAGCAGATTGCGCGGATCGCTGGAATGCTTGACGAGCTTTCCCTTTCTGTTTTGGAGCAACGCCAATCTTTACGATCTCGTTTTCTAGCGCATCGCTAGGAGGTAGAGTAGTGTTCTTGTAATTCTCATAGATTTTGGAGTAGAGAGGAACCTTCAGGAATGCATCTGCCTTTGCGGCTTTCTCTTGCTGAGGATCATTAAGCCGCTGTCCTAGTTCGGTCAGAGTCACCGTTCCTTGACCATACGTGAGGAGTCCGAATGTCTTTGCTGTCATTACACGCATGCGAAATCCACCGCCCGCTGCGGCCTGTTTTAGCTGCGCAGCCAATTGATCCCAGCCGCAACTCTTTCCTCCGACTTGATAGACTGCCTTGGCTACTTCCACCGCTGCATCAAGGTCCAGGTAAGGGAACTCAATTGTCGATCGTTCTCGCTTCGTATCTCCGTCCTGCGCCTGCTCGAGCTCTTCAACTTCGTTGACTACAACTTCGGGGTCTGCCATTTTATGCTCCTTCCGCATTACAGGTATTAAATGTAATGCCGACCCCGAGGCGAGTCAAGGAATTGTGGCATTATTTTTAATACCAACGGCATGATTCTCTTGACTGCATGCTCGCTCAAGCATATTATTCTTTCATTATGAACCGCTTATCTATTGAGAAACGGGCGCAGATCGTAAACGCTCTGGTAGAAGGTAGCAGCATCCGAGCGACTTGCAGGCTAACCGGAGCCTGCAAAGATGCTGTTCTAAAGCTGATTCGGGACATGGGAGGGGCTTGCGCTACCTTTCATAATGCGGCTGTTCGCGGTGTCAACGTACAGCGCGTACAGTGCGATGAAGCATGGAGCTTCTGTTACGCGAAGGCCAAGGATGTGCCCGAGGAAAAGAAGGGCAGCGGAGCCGGAGACGTATGGACTTGGATCGCCATCGACGCCGATACGAAGCTAATTCTTTCGTACCTTTGTGGCGGGCGAGATGCGAGTTGGGCGTGTCAGTTCATGGAGGATTTAGCATCGCGTGTGACCACGCGCATTCAGATCACAACGGACGGTCACCGCGCCTATGCGGAAGGCGTCGAGGGTGCCTTCGGGATGGACGTGGATTACGCAATGCTGATAAAGCTTTACGGCGCACCCTCTGATAGCCCAGACACGCGCTACAGCCCCGCGCAGTGCATCGGAATCCGCACTGGCATCTTGAGCGGGAACCCTGATCGGCAGCACATCTCGACTAGCTATGTCGAGCGGCAAAACCTTAATCTGCGGATGGGCGTTCGGCGGTTTACAAGGCTAACGAATGCGTTCTCGAAGAAGTTTGAGAACCACTGCCACATGGTTGCGATTTACCACGCGTATTACAATTTTTGCAGGGTTCATCAGACTTTGCGTGTCACGCCAGCAATGGAAGCAAGGCTCACGGATCACGTTTGGAGTTTGGAGGAATTGGTGGGATTACTGGATAAACAGTCGGCTCAGGTGGCAGCATGACGCCTTATTACATTAGCGCTGTACCCTTGGCGATCTTTGGACTGGTCGGTGCGTGGGCCGTTGTTAATCCCAATGGAATTATTGGTTGGTTGAAACAGGTTCATTCAACACTCGACCAAAATGATCCGCAGGTGCGATCCGTCGTAAAGTTTATTGGCGCGTGGTTCATCTTCTTGTCCCTTTTCGGTTTGGTAGTTTCCGGGCGAAACAGATGAGGAATTTCAAAACAGCCCACTACCAGAAACCCGATTGCCTCGACGGGATTCTTGACCATTGACAAGGTCGGAGGTGCTGGCACCGTTTGATACCTGCGAAATTGGGCGGGCGCAATAGGCGCATGTTTCTGCCTGCCTCTCCGGCGTCGTGTTCGTCGCTTTGCCGCGCGATCAGCGGCGAGTTGCCGGACTTTCATATAACGTTTCCATCGGGACGTGACGTAACGTTTCTTGCTCATCGAAAGCAGTCTATCTATATGCCAACGTCCTTTGGGACAAAACTGATGCGACAAACCTGGGGACGACGAGCCCGGTGCCCCATCCTTGCGTACTTTGCAAGGGTGGGACACGATGCTGCCGGCCCAATGCCCCCGCGCTTTGCGAACTGGACCTGCCCCTCAGCATCATTCCGCCGACAAAAACACTCCCGGGTGCTTATGGGCAATCGTCACCAGCGTGGTGGCTTTCAGAGTAAAGGCCAGTTCGGCCAGTTCTCCGCGGCGCTTGGTGGTTTGCTCCTGTTTGCTGATCGACTCTGGGTGGACGGCTTGTTGAGGAACGGTCACGGTTCTGCGGCCGGGTGCCCCATCCTTGCGTTTTTTGCAAGGGTGGGTACCACAGTCGCGTGCGCTGGGGTGTTTCGCTTTCAGCTGTCCCACACTTCAACCGTGAGCTGTGCTGCTGTCTCACCTGCTAGCGCGCGAGGGCGAGTCCGGCTGCGGCGCTGCGGGAGCGGGCTTTTCTGGTCTTGATTTCTGTGTGCAGGCCTAGCTTTTCGGCGTAGATGACCAGCATCTCCAGGCTGAACTTCGACATCTTGCCGCGCAGGAGATCGCTGACTCTGGGCTGCGATTCGTCAAGGATGGATTGCAGTTGTTTTTGCGAGTAGCGGGCCGCGCACTTCACCACCTTGGAGTGCAGGTCGGTCTTGAGTTTCAGCGCCGCGGCTTCTTCGGGAGAGAAGCCCAAGTCTTCGAATACGTTTTTTCCCATAGAACAACTTATATAGGGTCGGGCAGCGGTTCTGCCGTCCCTACGGGACTTAGTTCCCATTTATCGAGACCTACCCAGGACTTACGTCCTGGGCTATTGTCTGTCGCCCCTCCGGGGCTGGGGCATCGCGGCGACTGCGGCTCGATACTTCCGGGTCGCCGGACGGACGAATGCGTCCGTCCCTACGTGAGGATTCTGGGTCCACTCGCACGCGAGTCCTGCCACATTCTCAGGCGCGGCGGAGTTCTTCCAGCATTCGTTGCCTCAGGATGCTGTTGGCGCGGGTCTGGTATCCCTTGCCTTGTTTCTTCAGCCAGGCGATCACGTCAGCGTCTAGGCGCATGGAGACCGCTTGCTTGATGGGACGATAGAAGCGGCCTCGCACCGCGTCCTTCCACGCGCCGGGCGGCAGCTCGGGGATGTCGGAAGTGTCGATCTCGTCGTCCGGCGTGGCGGCCAGAGCCTTCAGTTCTTTCTTTTGCTTCGCAGTCAGAGCCTGCCCAGGTCGTTTCAATTCCGCTTTTCTAGATGCCTTGTGCATAGATTCTCCGTTCCCGGCGGGTCGCCTTTCGAGCAGACAAGATGCGAATCAGTTCTGTGTCGTCATCCAGATCTACCGTATGAGCGACCAGTAGAATGTGAATTCCGTTCACCATCCCGATGGTCTGCCAGCGCGCTTTGCCGTCGATCTCACGATTCTGCACCGACACGTTCAAGGGGTCGTCCTTCGTGGATCGTCGAAGATCAGAATTGCCGTTTCGAAGCTGATGCCGTGTTTCTGCTGGTTGGCCCGATTCTTCTGGTCGTCCCAGGTGAATTCCATCGCGGCAAATCATGACGGATATGTATATACAATATTCCGACCCTGAGCAGAATGCAAGTGGTTCGCCTCTGCTTCCGTGGCGCGGCTGCGGCTTGATACTTCCGGGCCGTCCGGACAACCGAGGACGGCTGTCCCTACATGAGCATCATGGTAGCGGGGAAAGCAGGTTCCCTTCGACAAGCTCAGGGCCGGCTCTCCACTGCGCCGTCGCGTTCGCTCCGGCTCCGGTCGGAATGACAATGTGATTTCAGCAGTCTTGTCTTCTCCCGACAGCTCAATTTCGGTGATCTTCCTTCTCCATTCGGTCAACGCGATCTTGGTGGGGCTTGCTTCATCATTCGCGCAGTAAGTGCCAGGCTTCTTTGTAGGCGTCGTAGAGGCCGGGTTTGCGGTCGCGTTTGCGGCGGAACAGGAGGCTGGTGCGGTTGCGCGTGGCGGCCAGGGGGAGGATGTACCAGGTGTCTTCGGGGATAATGTAGGCAGCGATGAAGTCGATTTCGGAGGCGCGGTAGGGGACGGCGCCTCCATTGAGCCGGCGGTAGGCGTTAAGCCGGTAGAGTCCGTTGAGGAGTTGGGTGGAGCATTTTACCTGGATGCGGTGGAGGTGTGCGGGCGGCGCGACGGGTGTGGCGGCTTGATTGAGTTGTGGCGCAGCTGCGGCCCGGTACACCTGAACTGGGATGCTGTCGGCGGAAGGCATTCCACGGGCGTCCACTATGAAGTCGTAGCGTTCGCTGTCGCCGTAGGGTTTGGAGACGGCGAATCCCAAGGTGGTGGCTTTCAGCGTGAAGGCCAGTTCGGCAAGTTCTCCGCGGCGCTTGGTGGTTTGTTCTTGTTTGCTGGCGGACTCTGCGTCGACGGCTGTCTGAGGAACAGTCACGGTTCTTCGGCGCGACGCGGAGGGGGATCGAGTCGCAGAACCGGGCTTAGCCATATTGGAAAAGAGAAAAGGCGCATGCCCTGAGGGCTGCGCCTTTTGTTTTTACTCTATATATCCAGTATAGCAATTTGGGTGGGGTGAACTGGACATTGGTCTGAGTTTATTTAGCGTTTGGATTCAGGAGGTTGAGGGGAAATGCTCACGTCCAGGGTATTGACAAGGTTTTGGGGGATTTGGGGTAACGGTTGCCGCTGCCGCGTAGGCCGGGCGTATGTCGTCTGCTACTGGCGCACACCTGCCGCGAGCAGTTGCTGCCGTCGCTACGCGACTCGGTTCCCGATTTCTGGGCTTAGCCCGGACTTACTCCGCCAGGCAGGATTCGGGGGATTGGGTGTCAGGGCGTAGGGGACTCTTCATGGGGACCAGGCCTACGTCGGTGTAGAGGTAGAGGCCGATTGTGGTGGAGGCGGCGTCCTGGGAGTGGATCAGCAACTCGCCCCAGCCGTCGTGGTCGGCGTCGAATTCGTTGAGGATGGTTTGGAAATCGAGGCTTTCGCCGAGAGAGGCTGCGGCAGCTCCGTTTCGCATCGCTGCTGACCAGCTTGAATCCACGGAGAGAGACAGCAGGAGGACTTGCGATCCGGGTTGGTCCGTGCTGGATGTGGCGGCCTGCGTCGAGAATGAATCTGCTTTAGGCGAATTTGTTTTGAACCAGTTTGTTTTGAACCAGTTTGTTTTGAACCAGTTTGCTTTGAACCAGTTTGTCTTGAACCAGGCACTCATCAGAAAAGCGGGCGCGCCGGCGAGTTTCCAGCGGGCACGAACGTACAGGCGGGGAAGGCCGTCGGGCGCGAGATGGAAGGCCCGGATGTCGTAATCGAGTTTGCCCTCATCGCGGAGAAGTCCGCGGTCGGCATGGAGCCATTCTTTGAGGCGAGGGTGCGCATTGCCGATGGGGAGGTCGGCGGCCATTGCCCCAGGGCTGGAGGCGTTGGCGACGAGGCTGGCGTCAATCCTGGTGAGTTCTTGTTTCATGCGCGCGGATAGTTGCGCCTCGATTTGTCTGGTCACCGCGGGAGATGGTTTCCAGTCGCTGATCTCGCCGACGGGAAAGTCGACTGGAGGTTTGGCGGATTCTACGGCAGAGCGGCGTACGGCGAAATATTCGCGGGGAGATTTGGCGAAGAGCGATTGTTGATCGACCGGCACAGACGCGAGAAAGCCGATCGCCAGCGTGCAACCGATCGGGGCGATCACGGGACGCTCGATCACTACAGGGACGGTTAAGTTGGAGTCGACGTTCACTATCCACTGGTCGCCGGGCTGCGTGGTCTGAATAGCCCTGGGGAAAAAGTGAAGGGACTGGGAATCGGGCTCCCATAATTCCTGTAATCCGGCTAGCGGCGCGGCCGGATGGGGCGATGCGGAAACTCGCGTTGGAGTTGCGGAACCGGTGTGGGCTGAATTTGGAAAGCGCGATTCGGTCTCGGTGGCCAGCATGAAAACTACGTGGGTTGCGTCGTAGCGCGCGGCGACGAAGGCGGGACCAGCAGCGTTGAGGCGATCCTCTCCCGTGGGCGGCAGAATTTGCTGGCGGGCTTCTTCGGCCCGTTTTTCCAGACCTTTGCGGACGGCTTCCTTCTCGATTTGCTCGAGCAAAGGGCCGTTGGTGGGGCGCTGGTGAATTCCCCAACGGTAGGCGAGCCACATCACGCCCACGTAGAGCACAACGGCGGTTGCGACCCATTTGTGGTTCTTGCGGCGCAAGAGTTCTCTCCGCTTAGATCGTAAAGCGTTGCGGCACCGAGACGGGAGTGACTTTGGTTTGGCGGGCCGGAGTTCCGGCGAAAAGAGTTTGGCCGCGGAGATCGCCGAAGACGCAGAGGAAACTTACGTCGCGGGCTATCCGCCGGAGAGAGTGAAGTTCACCTGCACTGTGGTGTCGATCTCGACCGGGATGCCGTTGAGCAGGTAGGGACGGTACTTCCATTGTTTGACGGCCTCGATGGCGGATGGCGCGAGGAGCGGGTGTCCGTTGATCAGATCGAGCCTGGAGACGTTGCCCTCTTTGTCGATGATTACGTGCAGAGTGACCACGCCCTGGATGCGTTGCTCTCTTGCATCTGGAGGATAGTCGGGGGCTACCCGGGTGAGTATGAGTCCGCTCATGACGCCGGCGGAGACGCGCACGCGCTGCGGGACTGGGGAGTGTGGCGCATCGGGATCGGAAGCATCGACGGTGCCAACGATTCCGCCGGACTGGGTAGCCGGCGAATCCTGTGGGTCGGTGGCGGTGGCGGGCGCGGCTGCGGGTTTGTCTGAAAGCTTGAAGTTGACCTGGATCGTCGTTTGAATGTCGACGGGCTCGCCGTTCATCAGGTACGGCCGATATTTCCACTGCGTCACGGCGGCGATGGCGGCGGGCCCGAGCATGGGGTGTCCGCTGACGAGTAATACGTCGTGGACGTCACCAGATTTGTTGATCGACACGGTCATCACCACAGTTCCCTGAATGCGCGCCTGACGAGCCAGTGCAGGGTATATGGGCTGGACTTTCTTGATCAGTAGACTTCGCATCTCGTTGGTGGGAACCCGAACTGGTTCTGGAGTTGGGTCTTGCGCGGCGGCGAGCGGGGCCAGACAGGTCAGCAGAAGCAAAAGAGCCGCTAGACGAGTGGGCATTGGAACCTCCGGTGTCATGCCTCGGGCTGGTTGATTTTACATCGGAGCTGATGGTTTGCTGTTTGTGTCTGAAGCGTCCTGAGGGGATGCCCGGATACGAATTATTCTTTTTATTTGCTGAAGACCTGGATATCGAGTGCTGGCGGCACGCGGGCAGGAGTGCCCGCGCCACATGGTCCGTGGTGGGATACTCTCGCTGGTTCACTCTGCATGTGGGTTCCTGGATGTCGTAAGCTATAAACGACGGATGAACGACGGCGGTACTCAGTAATCGGTGCCGCAAGGGAACGGGAGGACACGTGCGCTGCGCTCGCTGCGGGAATGACAATCCGGAGAGTAACCGATTTTGTGGGATGTGCGGGGCGACTTTGTTGCAGCCAACTGCAGCGTCCACGCCAGCCATTCCGTATGTCGCGAGT
>Ga0209006_10004917_pt1 | contig 12136 bp, 7 predicted proteins | sample JacPin_JW_Ref_O2_FD_188567 | JGI IMG/M metagenome (GOLD analysis project Ga0209006, IMG submission 188567) | Forest soil microbial communities from Algoma, Ontario, Canada - Jack Pine, Ontario site 1_JW_Ref_O2 (SPAdes) (version 2) | ecosystem: Environmental > Terrestrial > Soil > Boreal...
CGGCACTCCTCCCCAAGGACTTTCCATGAGCGCGAATGGCGATTTCGCCGGACTGCCTTCAGGTTCGGGCACATTCACCTTCGCCGTCACGGTCACCGATGCCACCAGCAAAACGGCAACCGGCAACTTTAATGTGAATGTCACAGCGAGCAGCGGATACGACGGCCCCGCACAGTTGCCGCTCGCGATCCCACAGAGTTCCGTGGCCGACACACCCGCGCCGGGATCAACCATCACGGTTAACGCGAACGGAAATCTGCAGAACGCCTTCAACAGCGCGCAGTGCGGCAACACGATCGCCCTGCAAGCTGGCGCAACCTTTACGGGAATCTTCACCCTGCCCGCCAAGAGTTGCGACAGCGAGCACTGGATCATCGTTCGCACCAGCGCTCCCGACAGCAGTCTGCCGGCAGAAGGCCAGCGTCTGACTCCCTGCTACGCTGGAGTTACATCCCTGCCTGGACGCCCCGCATATCCTTGCAACAACCAGCAGAATGTTCTGGCCAAGCTGGTCAATCCCGGCGGCGGCAACGGTCCCATAGTTTTTGCCGCAGGCGCAAATCACTATCGACTCGTCGGACTAGAGATGACACGCACCGCGGGCGTCAAAGGAGCACCGACGCTCATATCCGTTGACCACGGATACACAGCCAGCTACCTCGTTCTCGATCGCAGCTGGCTGCACGGTACAACCCAAGACGATACCGAAGAGGGACTCGAACTGGCGGGCACAACCAACGTGGCCGTGGTCGACTCTTACTTCAGCGATTTCCACTGCACCTCCGGCACGGGCGCCTGCACCGACTCGCACGCTGTGCATGGTGGCACCGGTAGTTCTCAAGACGGCATTTACGAAGTCAGAGACAATTTTCTGGAGGCCTCTGGCGAAGCCTTCATGATGGGCGGCGGCGCTGCCACAACAACTCCAACCGATATCACCGTCCACTACAACCATTTCTTCAAGCCCATGCAGTGGATGCAAGGCAATAACCCGTACCAGGGAGGTACTTCAGGCAATCCGTTCATTGTCAAAAACCATTTGGAACTCAAAAACGGAGTGCGGGTGCTGGCAGAAGCCAACCTGATGGAAGACTCCTGGGGAGGCTTCACTCAAGAGGGCTTCGCCATACTTCTCACCCCCAAGAATCAGCATAGCCACAAGGGCGGCAACGTGTGCCCGATCTGTGAGGTCACAGACGTGACCATTCGTTACACTCACATCATCCACGGCGGAGGGGGAATCGTGGTCGCGACCATCATCTCCGGAGACGGAGAGGGCGGCGCCCCAGCCAAAGCCGGGACCCGCTTCAGCATTCACGATGTCGTTATGGATGACATCAGCAAGAGTTACAACGGCCTCGGCGCGTTGTTTATCATAGCCAACAGTTGGCCTACCAACCCTGTGAATACGATCACCATCAACCACGTCACGGGATTCCCGGACTCCACCGGTGGCATGGTCATCCTGGGAGACAAAATTACGAATCCAGCAATGTTTGGGCTCGTCTACACCAACAATCTGGTAATCACCGGCCAGTTCCCCGCCTGGAATATGGGCGGCGGCAAAGATAGCTGCGCGATTTCGGGCGTCCCTATCACGAGCCTCGGCACCTGCTTCACCAGCTACACGGTGAGCAACAATGCCCTGATCGCGTCGCCCTCACGTTATTCCCCATCCGCTTATCCGGCGGCGAACATGTTTAGTCAGACCGTGGGTGACGTCAATTTCGTGGAATACAACAACGGCAACGGCGGGAACTACTCGCTGCAGTCGAGCAGTCCGTACAAAGGCAAAGGCACGGACGGCAAAGATCTCGGAGCTGACATCGCCGGGCTCAATGAAGCGCTCGCCAACGTCGAATAGAGAATCCGCTCATCGCTAGCCTGAAGTCACGACGGTTGTGACTTCAGGTTTAGCCGCGCCGGATAGCCCCCCGGCCTCCGGACGGCAGGAATGGGAGCGTTTGAGTCGAGAAGTTCTGCAGATTGGGAAAAATCGACTGCAGATCGCTGGATGGTACGCCGAACCACTGCGCCAGTGTCGCTCCGTATTGGTCGAGGGACGTTGTCGGAATCCAGCGACCTTGGTTAGTAGCGTCATTGGGTCCTCCCAAGGCAAGCGTTGGGAAGGTCCCGTAGAAGTCTCCACCCGCCACCGCGCCGCCCATTACCAAGTGATGGCTACCCCAGGCGTGATCGCTGCCGTTTGTGCTGTCAGGCTGCAAGGTCCTGGCAAAATCAGACATAGTGAAAGTCAGGATCTGCTCGGGAAGGCCCAACTCGACGGACGCCTGGTAGAACGCGGCCATCGACTCACTTATGTCGTGAAGCAATCGATCCTGCGTGGCGATTTGATTGCCGTGAGTATCGAAACCGCCCAGCGACACGAAGAATATCTGGCGCGACAATCCGAGCGCGGAACGCACTTGAATAATCTGCGCGACTTCCTGTAGTTGCGTGCCGATAGGGTTCTTGGGGAATTTTGTCTTTAAGGGAGAGCCCTGTGCGAGGGCAGCCGCGAGATTCTTCGCATTCGTCACGGCGTCAGAGGTAGTAGTACTAGCCGCCTGAATCAACTCCAGTCCCGTATCGAGAGTCAGCAGCGTTTGGAAAGCGGACAAGCGTGCTTGATCCGCCTGGGAACTGGTAAATCCTGTCAATGACTGGGTTGGGTCACCGCTCGTCTGCAACGGCACCGCAACCAACCCCTCGGCGAAAACGTTAATGCCCGCGAGAGAAATCAGGATCGGGAAACCACCGCCGTAAATGGCTTGGATCTTGTCTGCCACCTGACCACCCCAGCCGACCCTGCCAGTGGTGTTAAGGATGTCGGTCTGCATCTGCTGTTGCTGGTCAGCATGCGAGAACAGATTCTGAGGGATATTGACCTGACCGGCTAGATACTGAGCGCGGGTAGTGGGCTGCACCAGCGTTCCGGTATTTAGCACAGCCGCCAACTGGCCCCCGTTGAACAAGCTCTGCAGCTCAGTGAACCGTGGATGAAAAGAGTACGGAGTGCTGAGGCTTTTTGGTTGAATCGGCAAAAGCGCGTCGTAAGGTAACGCCAGATTAGCGCGGAGGCTGGCGTAGTTGGCATAGTCGCTGCTGTCGTATGGCACGATCATGTTGTTGGCGTCGTTGCCACCGTACATGAAGATACAGACGAGAGCCTTGTAATCAGAGCCCTGGGCAAACGCGCTCATCAGGCCGAGACGGCTGAAGGTCGAGGCCGCTACCCCCGCGGCTGCCGCGCAGCAGGTGGTTCTAAGGAAACTTCGCCGCGTACGCTTGGACGATATTGACATAAGCCTCCGGTTCAATCTTCGACCTGAAACTGTGATGAACTTGCGACCAGGTAAAGCGCAGCTTGCGCGCGGCTGGTATTAGTGCTGAAAGCCGATTGCGACAGGGTAGTGGAAAGAGCGTTGAACATATCAGTCGGCATCGCACCGTGGAGCATGTTGGTACTTATCAATTTGAGCAAAGTTGTCACATTGCCAGCCACGTTCACATACGCCGAGATATCCGTCGTCGTGCCACTGCCTACGCTGCCGTAAATCAGGTCATTGATGAAATTAATCCGGTCCACTGTCGTATTCCCGTTCAGAATCTTGAATTCCGGAGCGAGTAATTGGGTGTTCGGGAGCTGATAGTTCGGTGGATAAAAATTAAAGACAGTCGGGGAGGCGAACGGCGCCTGCAGCATAGCGGACGCGTAGCTGGTGAGATTGACGCCATCCGTGGTCGCGTTCACTGACCGCAGTGAAAACAAGATGTGCAACAATGGCTCGCGCAGATGACCATCGCCGGGCAGTACGTTCGCCGGATTATCACCGCGGCGTGCCTCGGAGTCCAAGAGGATCTCCGAGATGATGGCCTGCATGTTTCCCGCCACCCCATTTCCATCGTCGTTGAATACCTGCGAACAGCGAGAAACATAGGCGGGGATGGGATTGCTTGTGACCAGTTTTTGAATCAGCTGCTGGCAAATAAACGGGGCCACGTTCGGATGCGTGAAAATGTTCTGCAAGCCCGTGTTGAGATCGGTTTGGATATTGCCCCCAGCGGGGATAGTCACATTATTCAGCAAGGCCTTCGAGCCGGCGCTGTAGTGTTTCTGATACGGGACCATCGGCCCGCCGTAGTACGGTCCATTATAGAAATGAGGTGTCTTGCCGGGCGCTGCTGGGTATGACCAGCCCGTGAACAACTCACCGAACCCATCCACCGTGGTCTGATCGTAGGTAGGGATCGCGTTGCCGTTTTGGTCGAGTATCAAAGTACCGTCTTGATTTAGTTCGTCCAGGCCAATCGTGAACAATTGCAGTATTTCCCGGGCGTAATTCTCGTTAGGCCGGCAATGGCTGCTGCAGCCGTTATTGTTCGCCATGTTCAAGTAGGTACCCATACCGGGACTCAGCGTAACGTCATTCAGCAAGGTGTAAAAGTTGCCGAAGGCGTCGTTCTGAAGCATGTTCATCCACAACGTAAAAGCGCTGGGGTCCTTAATCTGGGCGGGAACAGACGAGATCACCATGATTTCCGAAAGCGCGAAAGACACTCGCTGACGGAGCTGGTCCTGGCCGTTCATTGCGTTGACAAAGAACTGCTCCTGTACCGAGGCCAAGCCGCCAGAACCAGGGCCGGTGTAAGTGGAGACGGGCGCGGCGAACTGTTGCTGAAGGAACGTCTGCAGTCCAGCCTTCTGCACCTGACTGATAGTTGTCGGCGTCGGCCCCCAACTAGCTTGCTCAAGAAAGCGTGCTGCAACCATCGCGCTGACCTTGCCCTGAGGCTCGCCAGTTTTAACGCCTTCGCGCCCGCTCGCGCTCGCCCCGTCCGAAGCGGGCGTACCCTCCCCCTGAGAACCTGAGCCAGCCATCACGCCGCTGCATGACATAAGCAGAACAGCAATGCAAATCGCGGAAATCCGCAGAGTAGACGGTTTTAGGCATACGTTCGGGATCATAAGTGACTCCAGACTGTGGCGGCGATAGTAACCAACGGGAAGAAGAAGAGTAACCAGTTTCGATCGCTAGCTGGCACTCCGGGAGACGCATCCCAAGGATGCACTCCATCAGTTGCGCGGAACCTTATACGAACTCCGTTAGTCTGTCAAGGACGATTTTGGCCAAAGCCGCATACGGGGCCGGATTTGAGGGATGCCAAACATCGGCACCAACGTGAAGATGTGGATCAAATTGCAGCTGATCTTTTTTTGGGACCTATTTTCGCGAACTATTTTCTCAGCCCCTCAATGAAGAGAGTCATCAACAAGCCTAGCTCACAGGCGGCCGGTTCCCCAGCGAATCCAATTCGATCCGCGAAGGAATTGCTTTCCCATGACGCACCGCCTGGTAGAGCCAGGCAAACAGCGACGAGTTGATCATGCAGAAATAGTAAGGCAGCCGCAGCACTTTCGGACGAAGGCTAGCCAAAGCACCCAGCACCGCCAGTCCATAGAAGATCGCTTGCCCCACCAGCAGCCAGTTATACGGAAACTGCCCGCGCAAAACAATATTCGCGGCCAGGGCAGTAATCATAAAAATCGGCACCACCAGCCGCCCCGTCTTATGCGAAAGCAAACAGAAAAGAACAAACGGCCGCGGAGGCCAGATCAGGCTCTTGATCTCCCGCATCTGCTCGATATTCCCCGCCGTGATGCGCACTCGCCGCGAGAATCCTTCCATCTCATGCGCCTCTTCATATGCCACGGCAGCCGGCTCGTAAGCTACACGGTGCCCGCGCTCAAGAATGCGCATCGGGATAGTGAAGTCATCATTGATGGTGTTGGCCGCAGGAAACGGATACAGCGCGCGGCGAATCGCGTAAAGAGATCCGTGCGCCCCCGTGAACCCGCCCAGCTTGGCCTCTTGCACCTTCAGGAAAGTTTCGTACTTCCAGTAAAGATCTTCCTGCGCTCCCAGTTGCGCCTGATCTTTTTTCAGCAGCCGGTACACTCCGCTAGCCGCCCCCACTCGGGGATCATCAAAACTCTGCACCAACACGCGCACCGAATCCGCCGCCAACATGCTCGAAGCATCCGAGAAAGCTACAATCTCGCCGCGCAATTCCGGCACAGCGTCATTCAGCACCACGATCTTGCCGCGATTCTTCTCGTAATTCAGAAGGCGAACGCGGCCGCCAGCTTGGCCCTCAAACGCCCGCACAATCTCGGCCGTCGCATCCTTAGATCCATCCGAAGCGACCACAATTTCCAATTTGTCCGCGGGATAATCCAGCGCCAGGCTATTGCGGATTTTCTCTCCAATGACGGCAGCCTCGTTATAAGCCGCCACCAGCAGAGAAACAGAAGGTTCAATGGGTTGTTTGCGCGGCGAGGAACGAAACACCGCTTGCAACCCCCAGAGCAGCAATGGATAACCGAAGTAAACGTAGACCGTGAACCCGGTTGAAATCCAGAACAGGAGCTTCGCCATGCGCTTAAATCGCGGTCGACTTCACGCAGTGCAGTTGCCCCAGTATCTCCCGCGAATCCACGCGGAAGTTGGCTTGTTTCAAATAGTCGTCAACCTGCGCCTGGGTGAAGAAATAAACCGGGCAGCCATCGGCCTTCAGACGCACTTTGCGAATCGAAGCCCGCATGGTCCCCGCGCGAGGCCATGCCGACAGGAAAGTTTTCGTCGTCAAACTCCGGATCACCTTCAACCGCGGCAGCGGATCGGCCACGTAATCCCAGAACCCAATGGCGATCACCAGATCAAACTTTTCGTCCGTCTTCCAATCCAGCACGTCGCTCAGCACGAACTTGGTCCGGGCCGTGACGCCTTCCTTTGCACAAAGCTCCGCTCCCAGCTTCAACATCTCGGGAGCAAAATCCACGCCCGTGACCTGCGCCCCGCGCTTCGCCAAACTAGCCACAAAGCGCCCCGATCCGCAGCCAATGTCGCACACCTTCATCCCCGTCAGATCCGCAGGGCCTGCCTCTTTCATCACCCATTCGTAGCGCTGGTAGATATCGCGCCGTAACCAGCGATCCAGGCCACGGGAAATCGGGTTCTTTTTGCCCGTGTATATGGCATCGAAATCATGCGCAATGTCATTCCAGTAGGTTGCGATCTGTTGGACTTCATCAATTTTTGTTGTGCTGGTTCCAGGCATAAAAGTCAAAATCCTTGGCCGTATCGGCGAGACCGCTTTCGCGGAAACTTGTGTAATTTCCTTCTTCGAGCACGTTTTGCAAACGATCAAAAGTTCGGGAGAGATTGGTGTAATGGCGCAGCCGCGATTTAAAACTCACCGGCAATCGTGGCTGTTCAGCATCGACTTCCCACGGATGGATATAAACCACAATCGGCAAACCTTCGGTTTGCACGCTTTTCAGCCCCATTCGAGTGTACAGTCGTGGCAGCAACCGGAGATACCCGCCTCCGCCCACTGGCATATTGTGCCCCGCCAGCCGGAACGTCGTAATCGGAAACTCCGTCATCGGCCCCGAAGGCGTCTGAAATCGAAACGGACCACGCGGCGCTCCCGGCATCCCGTACCGGTCATGGTGAATGGGATAAATACTCGAGTCGTATGTGAATCCCAGCTCGCTCAGAATATCCAGCGCCCAAACTGACCGATCAATCACCGAATATGTAGGTGCCCGATACCCCGTTACGGGTTGGCCCGAAATCTGTTCAATTACATCCTTGGCCCGCCGCGTATCTTCCCGAAATTCACCCGGTTCCAGCTTATAAATCAAGCGGTGCCAGTAGGAATGGCAAGCCAGCTCATGCCCCCCGGCTGCAATCTCCCGCACCAGCGCCGGAAAGCGCTCCGCCACCCATCCCAGCACGAAAAACGTCCCGTGTACGTTGAGCCCGCCCAGCATTTCCAGCAGCCGTCGCGTATTGGCCTCGACCCGGCTGCTATAACTGTCCCACCGGGCCCGGTCCACTACCCCCGAAAACACCTCGGCATGGAAATAGTCCTCCACATCCACCGACACCACATTTTTGGGTATTTTTTCTGACATTCCCGATGGCTAGGCGGCGCAGGACTCCCCTTCAGTATCGCCCACCCAGCGCGCGTTTCAAAAGAATTTTTTGCCCTCCAAAGTGGTTACCATGATTACAAAAGTAAGCTTATTTTAGGGCTATTTACGGAGTCCAATCGCAGGGTACAATGCCTCTCCACTTCATCGTATGACCGATATGGCCAACACCATCGCGAACCTCCAACCCAGGGAGCCTTTCGAGGCGCTACGCTATGCCCTGCGAGCCCTGCAACGCGAGATAGTGTCATTCAGCTTCGAGTATCCGCTGGATATCGTCCCCGAGGCCGGCCCCAAAGGCTCTCTCCATTACTACCTTTACAGCGAGAAGCTCACCTGGAGCATGATGGTCATGGATCCCACCGGAGTTCCCCAGGCCAGAAACCGGCTCGCAGGCTTGTTCTATAAGCCCGCCTACATCGCTTGGTGGGGACTGGTGAACCTGGGCCACTTCCTGCGCCATCAGGACGAGCCCAGCCGCACCGCCTTCCTGAGGCAGATCGACTGGCTGGAAGAGAACGCGGTGGTCCGTTCCGACGGCTGCGTAGTCTGGCCCAACAACCACGATAAGCTCGAGGCCAAAACTCTACTCAAGGCGCCATGGGTATCGTCCTACGATCAAGGATTGGCGATCAGCGCTCTCGTCCGCGGCTATCGCCTAACCAAACGCCCGCACCTTCTCGAATTGCTGCAGGGCTCAGCCCGAATCTTCGAAATCAACGTTGAAGATGGCGGCGTCCGCGAACCTCTACGCTCCGGCGCCATCTACAGCGAAATCCCGGGACAATCAGTCCCCGGAATCCTCGACGGGTTCATGAGTTCCCTGCTGGGTATCTATGACCTGTTTGTCGAAACCGGAGATCCCGCAGCCGGCCGCCTGTTCAGCGATGGAATCGAAGGTCTGAAATCCATGCTTCCCACCTGGGACTATCGTCGCCGGTGGAGCTGGTACTCCTCCCGCGAATATCTCTGTCCCCCCGGCTATCACTGGTTGAATCGCGTATTGCTGGAAGTCCTGGGCCGCCTCTCGGCCGAGCCGCTATTATCCGAATACGCCGAGGCCTGGAAACCACAACATCTCTCCGCCCTGGGGCGCGCCGAAATCTTCCTAGGCATCCTAGTCACCAAAAACGCATGCCGCATTCGGAATCGCACCTGGAGCATGAGTCGCGCAAAACTACGCGCCCTAGCCTCGCGCCCCACAAATCCCACTCCGCAAAAGGAAGACGCAACCCAGCAGCTCGGAAAAGACGCACTAGAAAGTCGCGCGGAACCGTCAATCTAACATCACTCTTTTAAACCCCGTCATCTTCACCCATTTAAACCCTGTCATCTTCACTCTTTAAAACCCTGTCATCTTGAGCGCAGCAGGAACTTCACGAAGTGAAGTCCCTGCGCAGTCGAAAGACCCCATGCCCCCATCACCCTAATAAAGACCCGTCAGGGAGTTCTCCCTGTGCATTCGCTCCCTAGTTCTCGGCCCCGCTTCCCGACAAGATGCTGCATGTTACTATTTGCCAGTCGCACCGGCGAAAGCCGCTTCAGTCAAACTCACGGGGCGTGTGGTTAGGAGAACTGACATCGTGTCCTTAACTTCTGGTCCTCGCGCGGCGCACTCGTCTGTCTTTCTAGTAGCCGTACTAATCGCCGTCGCCCTGGTAAGCCCCACAAAGTCCCAAGCCGCCGGCCCTCCCACCGGAGAAAACGCCTATTGCGGCAAGGGCGACGCCCCGAAATTCGGAGAAAAAGACGGCCCCGCGCAGCTTCCAAAGACGTGCTACTACACCGGACTCGATGGCACTCCTTCGCCCGGAAAACAAATTCGCCTGAGTGCAAACTCCGACCTCCGCAGCGCCGTCGACTCCGCAAAATGTGGAGACACCCTGCTCCTCGCCGCCGGCGCATCCTTCGAGATGAAAGATCTGCCCGCGAAAAAGTGTGACGACCAGCACTACATCACCATCCGCACCGACACGCCCGACGCAAAACTTCCACCCGAGGGCAGCCGCATAAGCCCCGCGTGGGCCGGAACCGCCAGCCTCCCCGGTCGTCCCCCCTACGCTCAACCCCAGGGCGGTCCCGCCAAATTGATGGCGACGCTTATGGTAGGCAAGCCCGTTCACCTTGGAGATCACTACCGCTTCATCGGCATCGAGTGGACCTCCGCTCCCGGTGTCCGCGTTGGCGCGCTGGTCACCACCGAAGGTGCGGACCATGCCATCTTCGACCGGAACTGGTTCCATCCCGCCGAAGGCACAGAGATGGGCAAAGGCGTCGGCATGTATCAGAACACCAGATTCATCGCCGTGATCAATTCCTATCTCAGCGGATTTTATTGCGTTGCCCGCGCTGGCGCCTGCACCGATGCCTCAGCCATTGGTGGAGGATTCGGCGAGCAGCCCATGACGACCTTGAAAATCGTCAACAACTACATCGAGGCCTCGGGAGAAAATATCCTTCTCGGCGGAGCAAGGTCAGAGATCAATCCCACCGACATCGAGATTCGCCACAACCATCTTTTCAAACCGATGACGTGGAAAGAAGGCGAGCCCGGATTCACGCCTCTCGGCTCCGGCAATCCTCCCATCGTAAAAAATCACTTCGAACTGAAGAGCGGTATCCGCATCCTCTTCGAAGCCAATTTAATGGAGAACAGCTGGGGAGGATTCTCGCAGCAAGGCTATTCGCTTGTGCTTTCGCCGAAGAGCCAGAACGATAAGTGTCCGAAGTGCGCCGTCACCGACATCACCATCCGCTACAACCGCATCCGAAACGTAGCCGGAGTGATCGTGACCGCCAACGGCTTTTCAAAAACCGGAGGCGCAGCCACCGACGGCGGTCGGTACAGTATCCACGATCTCTTCGTCGATTCCGTTCACGATCAAGGCTGGAAAGGCCAGGGCGTCTTCGGATTCATCAACTCCAACGCAATCTTGCTGCACGACGTCGCTTTCGACCACATTACCGCCTTCGTGACCGGACCGATTTTTTTTGTAGGCAATCGCAGCGAAGAAAAAATTAAGAACTTCAGCGTCCTCAACAGCGTACTCATGGCCGGAGATCGTCGCGCGGAATTTTCCTCCGCCGGTGGGGGAAAAGAAAATTGCGCCGGAGGTCAGGTCCAGCGCGCTGGAGCAGAGGCCGTGCTGGCAGCTTGCTTCGTCGACTTCAAATTTGAAAACAATCTGATCATCGGCTCCAAGGGTGGATGGCCCAAAACCACGATCGTGGCCCAGAACCCCAAAGCCGCAGGCATCCGCGATTTTGTCGACGGAGTCAGTAAAGATCCGCGCCTCTGCCGCGCCAGCACCGCAGGTTGCGCCAAAGCCTCACCCGGAGCCGCAGCCGCCACCGACGGCAAAGATATAGGAGTAGACGTGGACGCTCTTGACGCTGCCCTGGCCGGAGTCGAATGACGACTGTAGAAGCAGCAACCGGACCTGCCAGTCTCACGACCCACTCCTTACGGCGTTACTTCAACCACCGTCCCCGCGTTTTCGTGTCCGCCAAAGTAAGCCGTCCCATAGAGATTGCCGGCACCATCCCGCACCAGCCCGCCATGCGGATCGGACCCATCTCCGTTGAAATTCCATAGGACATTCAAGGTGTAGCTGCCTCCACTGGGCACCAGCTCAAAAACGGTTCCGTCTCTTGCCGTGCCGCCCGAAACCGTGGTGCCATAAATGTTTCCCGAACCGTCCACCACCACTCCTGACAGCGGATGAAAAGGATCGGGATTATGACGCTGTAACGATGCCAGAGTTTCCTCACTCCATCCGTTTTTCCCAGGAGTCAGCCGATACACCGTTCCCCCTCCAAACTCTCCCCCCGGGTAAGCCGTGCCATAGAGGCTTCCAGCTCCATCAAACGCCAGCGTACCCTGCGGTATTTCTCCATCCAAAAACGTGTAGATAACACTTGCGTTGAATCCACCTTTACCATCCGGCGATAGCTCAAAAATTTTCTTGTCTCTCGAAGTTCCAAACAGGTCGCCCACGCCATCCATAACCAGCCCGCCGTCGGTGGCCTCGATCCCGTAGAGAACGCGTTCGGTCCATACTCCCCCGCCCGCTGGACTAAGTTCGTACACCGCTCCCTTGGTTCCCGCTCCATGCAGCGTGGTGCCGTAAACGT
>Ga0209006_10004918_pt1 | contig 12135 bp, 16 predicted proteins | sample JacPin_JW_Ref_O2_FD_188567 | JGI IMG/M metagenome (GOLD analysis project Ga0209006, IMG submission 188567) | Forest soil microbial communities from Algoma, Ontario, Canada - Jack Pine, Ontario site 1_JW_Ref_O2 (SPAdes) (version 2) | ecosystem: Environmental > Terrestrial > Soil > Boreal...
CCCACGCTGCCGGCGTTTTGGCTAGCGTAGGAAATCTTCGGAGGGCTGTCTGGCCGCCGCGACCCGTGTGTTCAATCAGCTACCTCCAAACTACGCTGCGCGCAGATCGAGGGCAGGCTCATGGCCAGAATTATCAATGCGCGGATGACGGCAGAGATCGAAGGCGATTTTGTCGTCTTCCTGATCGGGTTTCGCATCAACAAGTTCTGGAAAGTCTGGAAGTGGGGACCGGTGTTTGCGGCAATGCCTCGCATGTTGGTCGAACTTGCAAAGAACCCGGACGCCGGCCTGCTGCACGCTCGGACCCATTTCGGCCTGCGCGGCGCGATGGTAGTGCAGTACTGGCGCAGCTTCGAGCACCTGCATACCTATTCAACGGATTCGTCGCGCGCTCATCTTGCGGCCTGGAAAGCCTTCAACCGGGCGGTCGCCAGCAATGGTGACGTGGGCATCTGGCACGAGACATACTTGGTTCGAGCTGGCGACTACGAAAACGTCTACAACAACATGCCGGCCTATGGCCTGGGCCTCGCCGGTCAGTTGCATGAGGCGTCCGGCAAGCGCCGTTCGGCAAAGGGGCGGCTCAATCAAACGGAGGGAGACGATCAGCTTCTGGTGTGAGAGCGTCCGGCACGACGCCGAAAACAGACGATTTCTCCGCCCCATTTTTGGGCGGCGAGGGTCGGATCAAACCTTCGGGTCCCGCGCGATTGCCTTGCGGGTCGCAGCACCATAGGGCGGCTTGAAGCCTGCGAGCTTCGCCACGTCCATCCTGGGTTGCTTATAGACGCTGCGCGCATGGCCGAAGGTTTTGAAGCCATCCTCGCCGTGATAGCTGCCCATGCCCGACGGTCCGATCCCGCCAAAGGGCAGGTCGTCCATGGCGGCATGGAACACCACGTCGTTGACCGTGACGCCGCCGGATACCGTGCGATCCAGCACCTGACGTTGCTCGGCCTGGTCCGTGCCGAAGGGGCGGGATCAGGGAGCCGATCAGTCCGCAGTCGGCAGATGTCGCATCGTGAATTCAATCTGACCGTCGGGAAGCTGCCGCCAGTTTTCGACGACCGTCACGTATCCGGCCTGCGGAAATTGACCGAGGATCTCGCGGGCTTTCCGGCGAGCGGCCGCAATCGGTAGCGTGAAGATAGCTGTCGGCTGCGTGCCGGACATCCGCTCTGCTAAATCGCGTGGACGAACGAGCATCTCGGACCTCCAATGATGGCTGGTGAACGCCGACAATCATGAGTGCGCAAGCGTGAAACTAAAGAGCGGGAAATGCAGCAGTGATATTTATCCCCGCTAATCACCGGGCCAGGTGCCGGCCAGGCAACCCGGTTTCAAAGCCGCTCGGATCAATCTGCCATACGGACAAGCGTGGCCTCGAAGGCGAGGTTTGGTGCTTGTTTGGCGATCCCGGTGCACGACGCCGTTGTCGGCGCGGAGGTTCCGGTCAGCGTCAAATCGACATTGTCGATATCAAAAACCGACGGCGGGCCCGGCGTGTGCCGCCACGTCGTAATCAGGGCCGAAAATTGATCGCCGTTCTGGAAGTAGGTCCCGGCATAGGCGAGCGAGGCATCGCCACCCGTGATCTTGCCGTCGTTCAGCACGACAACGCCGGTTCCCTCTCTCAGCCGGGTTCTGTACCAAGCGGAATAACGGCCGTTTCGAAGCATGCCTCACCTGGGAGCGTCGTGCGGGTTTTGCGGCCGACGCCGTAGCATCTAAGGGTTGCCGGATGGTTTACCCGCTCGCGGGTTTTGATTCGATCTCTAATTTTCCCCGGGCTGGTCCTTCTCCGCCTTGTGCTTCTCGATGCTGTGCTTGATAAAACCCACGACCAGCATCAGGCAGCCGCCCGCCGCGAGCCCGGTGAGGCCTTGCAGGACGGCATTGTCGGCGGCGTCGACCTCATTCAGGCTGCCGCTCGCCGTCACCACGGTCACCGCCAGTTTTTGCAGGAAGTAGCCGCTGAAGGCGCCGGCGATCAGGCCTGCGATGGTGTGACCGAAAAATCCGAAGCCGTGTTCGTGGGCGGCGCTGGCCGCAAAATGCGCGCCCAGCACACCCGTGACAATTTGAATCACAAGATTGGTTGACGTCCAGATCATCCCGCGCGCCCCCTTTGTTGGCGTTTCAAGGACATTGATCGATGCGGCTGCTGCCGCTCGGTCGGGTCTGTTTCCGCGAGCCGCTGCCGAATCGGAAGGCAATGCGGTCATGCTAGGCCGCAATCGCTCGACTTCTCAAGCGCAACCGCCGGATGTGATGTGGTTGGAAACATTTCGAAACATTCGGCGAACCGGGCGATGCCGGTCACGGAGAATCTCTCCCACCCAAAGCAGCCTTGATGCCGAGGAATTCATTAAACCCCTCCGGCGATGGCAGCCGATAGACGGGTGTCTTCCAGATGGAGAGCACTTGCACGATCCCCGCAGGATCGTAGAGCCAGCGTTCGCTGCGGCGGTCGCTTTGTTGAATAACAATCTTGTAGGCGGGTTGCACTGCCGTGTTGGCGCTCACCTTCGCGCGGGTAGCCCAGAGTTTACTGAAGAGGGCGAGGTCGGGAGCAGATGTAATCGTTCGGATCGATCGCAACTCCGCATCGAGCACCGCGACCCGCATGATGTTGTCGGCCATGGCTGACAGCGGCCATGCAGCCGCTACGCTGCCAAGCCAGGCGATAAATCTCCGGCGCTGCAGAGCGCAGCCGAACGGCAACCTGATCACAGTTGCGGACCCGACAGGTTCAGGTCGCGCTCGGCGCGGAAAACGTTGCCGTAGAGATTGGCGATCCACTGCCGCCCGCTGGACGTGACATTGAGATAGCGGATCGCGGTCTGGATTTGCGGCGCGACGTTCTTCCAGTAGAACTGCGGGTACTTGTAAACCACGTCGGCGGGCGTATCGTAGCCGAGCTTCTCGTTCAAACCGATTTCCTCGAATTCGTAGAACAGCGCATTGGCCTTTTTCAGGTAGTTGGGATCGCCGAGCTGACCGATCAGATCGGCGGCGCGCAGCAACAAACCTTCTTCCTCGACCAGGTCATCGTTCGAGGACGATGCATAGGGAAAGCGGGTATATTCGATGGCGCGCGCAATCCGGCCGGCGTCGACCACTTCGGCGTCGTCGAGGCGCTCGGCGACGAACAGCTTTGAGCGGTCGACATGATAGGGTGCGAGTGCGGCATCGGACGATCCGCGCGGCAGGCGAACGGTGCGGCCGCTGAGATCCGCCACATAGGATTCGTGGTCGTCGCCCTGCAAAATTCCGCGCACATAGCCGATGTCATGGCTCAGGCAGGCCAGGATGAAATTCGCATAGTCGCCGGCGGTGGTCGCCCGCAGCATATTTCGTCCCATCAGGATGTCGTGCCCGGCCAGCGTCACCAGCATCGAGTGCTCGATATTGTGATAGAGAGCGTCGCTGTTGCCGATGCAGTCCAGTGTCAGCCGGGCCGCGAAAGGAAGAACCTCGGCGAGGCGGGCATGTGACGAGCCGAACCGGCTTTTGGTTTCCGAAGTCAGGAACGATGCCAAAGAGTCCGCGACCAGTTCTGGAATTGTGATCATCTGAACACCCATTTGGCCGAGCGCTGCGGTGCGACAAAAAATGGTGTGACAAAAACGGTGTGGCAAAAGTCCTTCGTGACGCCGATGATAGCACATCAGTTCCGTCTGCGCCGGCAAATGTCATCTCATGATACCGATGACGGAATGACGACTGCGTCGCGCAAGGTCCGTGTTCGCCTCTATGCCCGGCGCCGACGCTGTCTTGCATTGCCATGTCTTTCTTGCATTGCCTTATCTTTTCCCTCAGTATCTTGCCAACGATGACGCCGGCTCATGTGCCTATTGACCGCCGGACAAGATCATCGGCGCGATCGCACGCATCAGGGAGCGCAACGATATGAGGAACGGTATTTTACGTCTGTTCGCAGGTGCTGCGATCGTTATCGCGCTGTCCGTCTCGCAGGCGTCGGCGCAAAAGAAATATGACACCGGCGCCACCGATACCGAGATCAAGATCGGCCAGACGGTGCCGTTCAGCGGGCCGGCTTCGGCCTATGCGGGTATCGGCAAGACCCAGGCCGCCTATCTCAGGATGATCAACGAGCAAGGCGGCATCAACGGCCGCAAGCTCAACCTCATTCAGTATGACGACGCCTACAGCCCGCCGAAAGCGGTCGAGCAGGTGCGCAAGCTGGTCGAAGGCGACGAGGTTCTGTTCACCTTCCAGATCATCGGCACGCCTTCGAACGCGGCCGTTCAGAAATACCTCAACGCCAAGAAGGTGCCGCAGCTCCTGGCCTCCACCGGAGCGTCGCGTTTCTCGGATCCGCAAAACGCGCCCTGGACCATCGCGTTCAATCCCAACTACCAGTCCGAAGGCCGCATCTACGCGCAGTACATTCTTAAAAACCACCCCGATGCCAAAATCGGCATCCTCTACCAGAACGACGATCTCGGCCGCGACTACATTGCCGGCCTCAAGAGCGGCCTCGGCGACAAGGCCGCGGCCATGATCGTCGGTGAGGTGTCCTATGAGCTTTCGGATCCGACCATCGATTCGCAGATCGTCAAACTGAAATCGCTGGGCGCCGATCTGCTCTACGATGCCTCGACGCCGAGATTTGCCGCGCAGGCGATCAAGAAGATCGCCGACCTCGGCTGGAAGCCGGTCCATATCCTCGACATCAATGCCAGCCCGGTGTCGGCGACGCTGAAGCCGGCCGGTCTCGATATCTCAAAGGACATCATCAGCACGAATTACGGCAAGGACCCGGGCGACCCGCAGTGGAAGGACGATCCCGGCCTGAAGGCCTATTTTGCCTTCATGGACAAATATTATCCGGAAGGCGACAAGCTCAACACCGTCAACACCTATGGCTATTCGACCGCCGAACTGCTGGTGCACATCCTGCGCCAGTGCGGCGACGATCTCACCCGTGAAAACATCATGCGGCAGGCGACCGGTCTGAAGAACTTCACCGCCAGCCTGGCGTTGCCCGGCATGACCATCAATACCTCGCCGACCGACTACCGCATCAACAAACAGATGCAGATGATGAAGTTCAACGGCGAGCGCTGGGAATTGTTCGGCCCGATCATCGCCGATACCGGCCCGGCCGGTTGACGCCTCGCACGGCCGGCATCACGATCGGCGGCTTTCCAGGCTGCCGATTTGTTTGAAGCGTTTTCCAGCGAAAGGCGCATCGACGTGCTTGGAAAGTGGTCCCGAGATGGCCTACTCACGAACAAAAAGCACGGCGAGCACCTGACTGAAAGCCTGTCGGCAGACCGCGATTCAGTGTGTCTCAGGTGATCGTTGGACAGGACGGCGGCGGCGTCGTAAGCGGCATCGGCGGGTCGTACAGGACGCAAGCAAACTGGCGCGGGCGGGTATAGGCGAAATCGCTCAGGGTGACGCCGGTCTTGGCCATGACATAGCCGACCATCGGTGTGTAGATATAGCTAACCTGGCTGAAAATCACATAGGTGTTGGCGACAGCAAGATTGGGTGGAAGGTTGGAGAAGCTGTTTCCAACCGTAAGCGGCGCCGACCCCTGGCTCCATTGCACGAACGCTTGCCCGCTGGGATTGACCCAGATCTCAGTGATAGTCTGCGAGATTGGCCCCGCCGAATATGGCGACATGACGCCAGTGCTTGCATTGAAGAAATTGAGCAAGTCAGCATCCTGAACCTCTACCGATTGAGAGGTCAGATCGGACAGCGTATGAGCCATCAGCGTGACCTTGCGATACACGGCGACACCGTTGGACATCTCGACGGTTCCGAAAAACAGTACGGCCATGATCGGCAAGATCAAGGCGAACTCGACCGCTACCATCCCGCGGGTGTTTTTTAATAGAGCTGCGGCCAGGGCGCGTGCTCGCAGCCATTGCTGTGTGATCGTCATCATCGTTCTCAGCCGACGTGTCCCTTCATGGTACAAAACTACTGGTTGGGCCTTAACAATCAATTTCACCCGTCAAGTAAGGATCGCCCGGATTTACCGGTCCGGAGAAACCTTGGTTAATCGTCGGCAACCATGGCGTCGGCAAACTCCCTGGAAACGCCGAAATCAGTTCGTGATATGCGCGGTCGTCAGCGACTGGCTGAACATTTGTTGGAGGGCCGCGTTGATGGCTTGCGGCGTGCTGGCGGTAAAAAAGTAATTCGGCGACGCGCAGGCCTGAAGGCTGGGGGAAATATTCGGGATGTTGTTGTTGGCATAGTCGTCTTCATCGCCGGCGAAGCTCGCATTCACAGGCGAGATCTGTTGATAGGGGATATACAGCACGCCAACGATGATGCCGCGACTCCTTAACGTCTGGCAGGCGTTGGGGAAGCTGACCGCGCTCACGTTATTGAGCACGGTGGCGTGGTTGCTTCCGGACCAGCCGCCATTGGGAACGCCTTTCATTTGCGGATCTTGTGCGCCGTCGGTAACCAAGAAAACGAAAGGCTGTGTGTTGGTCGAGGAGGTGCCGTTGCCGACGTTGACGATGGTGGAATTGATCGAATTAAGCGCGACGTCGATATGCGTGCCGCCGGAGCCCAGATTTGAGTTCATATTGGTATCGAGCAGCGTGGCGAGGTTTGCGGCCGCGGTGTTGATCGAACTGGCGGGGCCGATGCTGGTGGTCAGTGGAAAATAGGCATAGAGTTGCTCAATGAACGGGTAGAGGCCGATCCGGAACTGGTTGGTGACGTTGGTTTGCGCTTCGGTAAGGTTGGCTTGCTGGAGCAACTGAGTGACGGCATAGCCGACGGCGTCGAGGCGCAACTGGATGCAGGCATCGGTCCCGTCGGTGGGGCAGGATGTAGCCGCGGTCAAGCTATACGGCAGGCTTCTGGAGTTGCCCGCAATCAGCGAATTCGGGCCGCTAAGTGCGTTATTCAGGTTGGGAAGCATCGCATCCGGCAAGCCAGGAACCTGCTTTAGCCCGTAGGTGCCGCTAGCACTCGACGGAAAATTAAGCATGGTCGAGAGCGCGCTCTGACTAAGGCGCGAATAAATATAACCCATGCAATAACTGTTCGTACTGTAATGCTGGGTATACGAGGTGGTCGTGGTCGGAGGATTGAGCGGGTAATTGTTAGGGGGGGTAACATTGGGATCATCGATGCAGGCGCTGTTTTGCGGCGCAAAATGACAGGCCAGGGTACAGCCGGTTGGATATTGCACAAAATTATCCGGATTGATGGACTGCATCCTCTGGGCTTCGGCTGTCGTCGACGGCAACCCCATCGATCCCGAAACATCCAGCACCAGATAGTAATCGAGATACGTGGACATCGCGGCGCTCGATGTCGCGCCGCCGGAAATGTTCATGATCTGATATCCGATCACGTTCAGAAAAATGGTTGGCACCTGGGCGGTGAAAGTCACAACCGACGTCAGCCCCGAGCCGCTTTTTGTAACGGTGCTTGAAACCACCAGATTTGAGTAGCCGGCCACATTGGTACAGCCGCCTGTTCGCGGTCCGCAAAGGTTGCCCATGAAGATATTGTTCGCATCGGTAACGCCGACGGCAACCGAGCCATTGCCGCTCATCGCTTCCGCCGCCGCGTAACCCGGAGAACTCTGGGATATCGAGCCGACGCTGGCCGCGTCCGCTGCGGACTGCATCTTTGATTGCATTCTCATCGCGAGCGAATAATCGATGGCACAGCCGATCGCCGTGAGGATCGGAATACACGCGATGGCAAAAATGACTGCGACGTTGCCTTTGCTATTGCCCCCGAAGCGCGAAGCCAATTTCGCCAGTGGACCCGAAAATCGGCGCTTTAGCATCATCGAAGAATCCCTTTTGCGCGGAAAAATCTCAAATGTTCGAGCGAATCAATCGCCCATGTTGGAACTTTAACATACCCGGCCGGTAACGCCGACGACGCCTTGGCCATCGATCCGGCGCTAGCGACATCGATGGCACCGGCAAAAAACTTGTGATGATTTCGGAGAAACCCTAATACCCGCCGATTAACCGGAATTTACTCGGACCGACGAAAATCGACCCTATCCGGTTCAAGCCTGGTTGCGACGTCTCTCCGTTCCGGTTCTCCGGCCTGAAGCATTAACGTCGCGTTAATCGCAAAGTCTGGCCGAGAAACATCAGCTAAACACTTCCACAAGCATTTTCGACATAGTATTGGGCTCGATTTCCAATGTATTGGGATTTCCATGACATCGCATCCCGTTTCAACCGCAGCTAGAAACCTGTATTGGCGGTTTTGCCGTAACCGGAGGGGATCGGCGGCTATCGAATTCGCGCTGGTCGCGCCGGTGTTTTTGGCGTTGCTGTTCGCGATTCTCGAGACCGGAATCATATTCTTCGCCGATCAATATTTGGAAACCCTCACTCAGGATGGCGCTCGTATGATCCTGACCGGTCAGGCGCAGAACGGCAATTATACCTCGTCGCAGTTCCATAACTACATTTGTAGCCGGGTCGTGGCATTGTTCAATTGCAACAATATTTACGTCAACGTACAGAGCTTTTCGTCATTCCAAACCTTGACCGCCACCTGCCCGATCAGCAATGGAACGTTTGTCAATAACATGCAGTACTCTCCCGGAGGGCCCGGAAACGTCGTCATCGTTCAATTGTTTTATCAATGGCCGCAATTCGTTACTGGGCTCGGCTACAACATAACCAATTTGAACGGCAATTTTAGATTGCTGTGCGCTACTGCGGCGTTCAGAAACGAACCCTACCCCTCCACCTAAGATCGTGTGCTCCGTCAATCTTGCGGACAGCTATTTGCTGTGTCCGCGCAACTCGACGAACATCACACGCAGCGCCTCCTGATCGTTCGCGGTTGTTGTCCCGGCAAATGAGGCGAGGTTGCTCGGTAGTGATTCAGCTCGCAGGCTGCGCCTTGCGCGCGGCTCGCGTTATTTTTCCGGTGCAAAATTCTGATTGCTCAAGGGCGACGAGGTCGGGCGCTGGATGCGAATGAACGGCTTGTCCGCACCGGCGTGGCAGGTATTGCAGGCGCGGGTGAGATTGTCGAAGGCGACGACGAATTTGGTCCTGCTCCTGGCTCCGACCGCCTTTTTTAGTTGCTCGACCGCCGGATCGATGTTGGCCTTGATCATGTCAGCGATCGGGACGCCGTCATGGGTCGGAAATTGCTTTTCGGCGTCCGCGAGGCCTTCGGTGATCTCGTCAATCTCGTAAGCCGCGAGGTCCCAATTATTCTCCTTGCCTGCGAACCATAGCTTGGCATGGCGAAGCTGCGTCGCGGTCATGAATTCGCCAAGGCCCGGAGCATAAGGATCCCTGGCTGGCTGCGCGGCTGCGAACAGGACCGACGCCGCCAGAGCCATGGCGGTAGCGACGATGCGCTTCATTTTCGCGGTCCTCCCAAGGGATAGTGAAATGTGATTTCTCAATGATAGCTCAAGCCCGTGGCATCCAAAGCCGGATGAGAGCTCTCATTCACAATTGAAACTTTCATCTCTATGTAACGCATCGCCTGAAATTTCCTGGGCCGCCCGCTCCACTGTTTTGCACGACTGGCTGGGCGGCGCTTTTCCTGTCCAGCCCCATCGCAAAAACATTCCCGTTCGCTTCAAACGGGCGCATTGCGGGGCAATCCAAAAATATCAAACCCGGAATCGAATCTCGAGAGGATCTTTCGGATGGAAAATTCGGCATGCCGCTGCGGCAGCGCCGGAACCTAAGCTGCGAATGGCGATTAGTTGCCCATGCCAGGAGGTGGAAAATGGACGGTCTGAAGAGGAGAGCGTCTCCGGACCGCAGCAAGATCAACATGCACGAGCCTTACGAGGTCAAGTATTGGACCAAGGAACTCGGCGTGACCAAAGAACGACTTCAAAAGGTCGTCGACAAGGTCGGTAACGCGGCCGCGGCGGTTCGCAAGGAGTTGGCGACGTAAGTCGCCGTGCACCCGCGGTGTTCCGGAAAGTTTTGGAGCCGGGACCGCGGGCTCGCCGGAACAAATTTCCGTCTTTCTGGTTTGTCGAGTTCAAGCATAAGGATCAAAAACAATGGGCATCTTCACCAAAGACATCCAAACCATGGAAGACCTTTTCCTGCATCAGTTGGAGGACATCTATTACGCCGAGCAACAGCTCACCAAGGCGATTCCGAAAATGGCCGACATGTCCACCAACGCCGACTTGAAGGCCGGGCTGAAATCCCACCTGATCGATACCAAAAATCAGATTGAACGCCTCGACAAGGTGTTCGGCAAACTTGGAAAGCAACCCAAGGGCACCGACTGCCCGGCGATCGACGGCCTGATCAAGGAAGCCAACGAAACGGCGGCCGAGATCCAGGACAAGGCGGTACTTGACGCCGCCATCGTCGCCAATTCGCAGGCCATCGAGCACTACGAAATGTCTCGCTACGGCACGCTCATTGCGTGGGCCGAAGAGCTGGGACATGACGATGTCGTTCGATTGTTGACGACAAACCTGAACGAAGAGAAGGCGGCTAACACCAAGCTCAACACCGTGGCGCTTCGCAAGGGCGTGAACAGGAAAGCATCCGCTGCCTAGGCGGATGGACCCTGCGAAGCAGAAAAGGCCCCGACTGGTTCGGGGCCTTTTCCTTTGGTGATCGCTTCTCGCAGGTCTTGGTCGCGCGATAGCGCGTTGTTTTGACGCGCGGCAGCCAGCGAGCTACTCGGCTGCCTTCTCGGAGAGCACAGAGAAGTCCTTGGATTTCTGGCCGTCCTCGACTTCGCCAAATCCCTCGGCCGCCATGCCGCGCTTGAGCAACTCCCGTATGGCCGCGGCCCTGCTCGGCATTCGCTTTGCAAAACGCCACGTATCGACGATCCGCAGTTCCTGGTGCGTGAGCATGATCTGGAGCCGCTCGCCTCTGCTGAGTTCGCCCATTTTCCTCTCCTGTAAATACTCACTACTAGAACGCATGAACCCCAAAATTAGTTCCTTACTGTTTATACTCATTACTCTCATCTTTGGGGTTTGGCGACTAGAGCCCCAAAGGTGTCCAATGCGCCAGTAACATATTGAACTTATTATTGTTTTCTTGATTTTCGACTCCGGTCGCCCATATTGTTGGGTTGAAGGGATGCGAAAATGTCAATTTTGATCGAAGGTGAGTTTGTCGGAATGGCCGAGGCCGACCACCGGATCGCCAACAACCTGGCCAGCCTGAGCGGTGTTATTCGGCTTCAGCGCAACGCAATTTCCAGGAGCAGCGAGCAAAGCTTTACGACGACGCAGGTTTGCATGCTGCTCGACGATATCGGTGCGCGCATCGAGGTCACGGCAAAGCTGCACAAGTCATTGGCGCTGGCGACCAACGGCAATGGTGTAAACCTTGGCGATTTCCTGCAGGAAATTTCCGAGATGATCGGAACGCTTGGCCCGAACGAAAAGATGGACCTGACCATCGACAATTCCTGCGATGGCCATATCGACCCGCGTCACGCGCTTCATGCCGGGCTCATTACCGCTGAGCTTCTGACCAACGCCAGCAAATACGCGCATCCGACGGGGCTGCCGGTGAAGGTCCATATCTGTTGCGAGACCGGAGACGACGGCTCCTTCGCGGTGGAAGTGACTGACGACGGCGTCGGTTTCCCGGAGGATTTCGATCCAGCAACAGATGGAGGGCTGGGCTTTCAGCTGATGCGGGCCTTGGCCAACGGGCTGGGTGCCGAGCTTCAATTCGAACATAGCAGTCTTGGTGTTTGTGGCCGCCTCGTTAAGCCCAAAATATCCGGCGTCCTGAACTGAGCGAAACCGGCGGAGCAGCAGCATGTCCTCATCCGAAATACTTATTTCTGCCATTGAGCGCCCGCGGTGTCCGCGATGTCAGCGGCGTATGAAACTGCAACGCGTATCGGCGGGGCCGCAAGGTTTCGAACATCGATCGTTTGCGTGCGCCAAATGCGATCACGCCGAAATGCGCGCGCTACCGGACCCGATCAAGTCCAAAGCGGTCAGGTGGTTCGCAGGAGAATTGAGAAGCCCGGAATAATCTTTCGGGCGTTCCTGTTGCCCGACGGGTCGTTTTGCGAGTCGCATGTCCAGCCCTTCGTGCAAAAATATTCTGGTGTTCTTTTCACCCAAATCACTTTCATAGTTGCGCCATCCCGCGCCCGTCGGAGGGGCGTTTCGCGATC
>Ga0209006_10004919_pt1 | contig 12131 bp, 10 predicted proteins | sample JacPin_JW_Ref_O2_FD_188567 | JGI IMG/M metagenome (GOLD analysis project Ga0209006, IMG submission 188567) | Forest soil microbial communities from Algoma, Ontario, Canada - Jack Pine, Ontario site 1_JW_Ref_O2 (SPAdes) (version 2) | ecosystem: Environmental > Terrestrial > Soil > Boreal...
CTCCAGAGCACTTTCTTCAGGACGGCGTTGATGACGTGGTCGGCATTGCTCTCGATGAACCGTGCGTAGTCTTCCAGGAGTGAGAACGCGAAAGGCTTCCTGTTTGTCCAGCATCCGGACCGAGAGAAAGTCGCTTACTTGGAGGATGAAGCTGCGGGTCTTTTGAAGTAGCGCCGCTTCGGCTCTGCTGACGTGCCGCCCCAGCACGACGACTTGCTTCTGAGCCGAGAAATGCGCCCGCAGATCATCAAGGGCCTTTTTCGGATTCTTGGGAAGCTCGGCGAGTGCGTTTCCCAGCTTCGCAGCAGTCTGAAATCCCTGATGCAGCACGACGTAATAGACCGATAGGGAGAAGAGCGTATCGGCCTTGCCTGCGAGGTGCGCGATACGATTCTTGATCGCGGTATCGACGATCGGATTATCGTAGAGCTTGTACGGGATCGTTTCGTTGTTCCGTTTGAACAGGTATTGGTAGAAGCGAAAGTCATCGTCGAAGAGCCTCAGCGCCGACTCCAGACGCTTGGTGAAACCGTCAATCGATGTGTCGTCGAGGCATTCGTAGTCCACACCGCGCACTTCGAGGATGACGCCCACTTCCCCACTTTTGGTGAGAAAGACGTGCGGACCGATGAAGCCGTAGAGACTGATCTGCTCGCTGAGAGAGCCGGTCTCGTTGTAGTTTTTGAAGATTCGGCTAAGCCTCAGCATGAGCCCCTCTTTGAACTCGAATCGGGGTGAACTTCATGGGATCGTATTGCGCGCGAAGCTTTGCGGCCGCCAGCAGAAATCTCAAAATCTGCGGATCGGTCTGGGTAGCCCAGCGAGCCAAGAAGTAGAGCAACAAGAACATCAGCAATCCTCCAAGCAAACTGTTGAGCAGGTTGAATGTGGCGGCGCCGAGGCACATGGCGAAGAAGAAGAGTTTTCGTTCGGCCCCGAGAATCGTGAGCGACCGGGATAGCGTCCGATGGACTCTGTTGATCCGTCTTGTTTCCGCCAAAGTGGTTCTCCTGTAAACGTGCGCGATTCAGCTACCGGGAAACATCCAAGCCAGGAAATTCACCGCTGCGATAGCCATGCCAACGCCGAAGAGAACGCCGGCCAGCACGCGCTTCGAGCCGCCTTCACCAAACGCGAAAGTGAGCCCGGCGACGACGATGGCAACGAGCGAGAGGCCGCGAGCGATGGTGCTGGTGAATGCCTGCTGCAGCACGCTGACGGCGTTTTCCCAGGGAGAGCTTCCTTGAGCGAACGCCGGCGCGGCGAGAAACAGCAGCACAAGACAGGTGAGTACCGCGCGAGTCGTGCGAAACCGGCGAGCAAAGTTCTTCCAACATCTGTTCATGGGCACACCTCGGCAAAAGTTTTGCATCGCAGGTTGCGATGCGAGGAAAGTCCACGCTTCCGATACGCACTGCGGGTCGCAGCCGGAACGCACTGGTCCGAAGACACGCTAGGCTTACCCCGGATGAATCTCGCCCGTTGCGTCTTGACGCCGCGCAGCAGCAAAGGAATTTGTCGCGTGAACTTCCCTCTATCTACCTATTCAGTGTGTCGTTAGGAAAATGTGTCGCGCGCAAACAAAAATATTTTTGAGACAGCACAAGGTGACGGCTGCTGTCCCTGGTTGAGGACAGCCTCCGTGTCTTCGCGATCCCATCGCTCGGTTCGGAATTTGCCGTTTGTGTCCGGGAGAGGCTCCGTCGAGCTGTTTCTCGGGAGGGTAAGGTCTTGGGGGTCAATTGCTATCGATTCCAAAGGCCGCTTCGCGAGGGACGGCATTCGACTTTCTTGCAACAAAAGCCACGCTTTGTTTTCTGAGGAATAGAGCACCACTTTTTGTTGAGGAACTTGCGGTTGTCAGCGTGCCTGTTGATTGTCTGTCTCTGTATACTAGACACGATATGGGCGACGATTTTTCGGAGCCGGTAAAAAGAGTTTTGGCCTCTCGCGTCGGGAATCTCTGCTCGAATCCAGATTGCCGGGCACTCACCAGCGGGCCGCAGACCGACGTGTCCAAAGCGATCAATCTCGGCGTCGCAGCGCACATCACCGCAGCATCCCCTGGCGGACCGCGATACAACCGAGACCTCTTACCTGAAGAGCGGAGCGCGCCTGCAAACGGCATCTGGCTCTGTCAGAACTGCTCAAAACTGGTGGATAACGACGCGGCTCAATTCTCAGTCGAAGTTCTAACGAAATGGAAGACTGTGGCGGAGGAAGGAGCTCGGGATCGCGTCGGTAAAACAGCATCGATTACCGCTGTTCCCGCAGTTCAACTGCGAACAGGCGCAAGATTGCGAATCGCGCCCATCGTTCCGCGCGAGCATGAGCAGGCCGAGTTTAGTGTGGAGGACGACAAAGGCGAGTACTTCGCTCTGAGGAAATTGGATTCCTCCAGGCAAGTTGACATTCCGAAATCCTTCATCGAGAAGATTCACAGTTTCGGCAATGCTAAGCCTGCGCTTGTACAATTGAGCGGCAGACTTCAGTGGATTTCCGCCAAGCGAAATTTCGAGCTTTTCCACGATAACCCTGTTGCGCTCGCAGGTGCCTACGGAATCGGAAGGGATGTTCACCCTAACTATGTTGGACGACTTGGGATCGAATCGAAATTCGCGCGCGAAGATCGTCTGCCCCAGCTTCTCGCGCAAGGCTGGTATGTGTACTACGACTTAGATGGAACTTACCTGAGGTGGCCGGGCCCCGACGTAAATCAGATTGTGATTGTTCACTGGGTGTGACAATAGCGTGACTCGAAGCGCGCCAAATCTTGCGATTTGCCCCGATTGCAATCGTCGTCTCAGTCGGGCGGTGAAGATTCTCCCTCTGCGCCAATACCCAGAAGAATTGCGTTCGCGGTCTGCTGGATATATTCGAGGCTTTCGGTAAGGAGTTTCGCATCACCGTCGTATAGTTGAATGTAATCCTGGGAGGCTGAGCCGGTATCGAGACCGATTGCGTGGCTGACCACAAAGGCGACCGCCTCCGCCTCGGTCTCACGGACGCGTCTCGAAGTAATGGTCCGGCGCTCGGCGCGGTGCATCATTTCGTGCGCGAGTTCATGCGCGAGCGTTGCGAACTCTTCGGCTGCAGACTGATCCGGCAGCAGTGTGATCTTCCCACCCGCGGAAGTTCCGCGAGCTGGCGCGATGTCCGATGAATACTCGAGGGCAATGCCCTGGTTCGTGACGAGCAATGCCAGGCGGTCACGAAACTCCCGAGGATCGCCATGGACAGCGCTGAATTCGGGAAGTTCCTCACCCTCGGTTTGGGTGATATCGAATACATACGCGAGACGAAAACCGCCAGGCGTGGACGGTTCGTCAGTGTGGTTTTGTTCCGAGTCTTTGGTCTTCCGTCGAATGATGGGAGCCAGGATGAAGATGCCTTTTTCTCCCTTCTTCACGAACCGACCCAGCTTTTTCCACGTATGGAAGCCCGCGACGTGTGTCGCAGCTGGCTTCTGCGAAGCAATGAGCATGACGTTTCGAAGACTGTAACGGTGGAACCGGCCGATAGCAGCGAGGTAGCTTGTGAGTGTTTCGCTTCGGCCCTGTTTGAGTGCCGCGATCAACTGGTCGGTGGCCTTGTTTGTGATCTGCTTGATTTCTTCTGATTTCATGTCGTTGTCCTTTCGGTGTGTGAGATTTGGTTCCTTCACGCGTGCACAGGAACCAAATCGAAGCGAGTCACCGAAAGGACAGGGCGCGTCGGGATTCTGGGCTGGAGCGGATGGCAACGGGCGTGACGGGTTGGGAGTTACCCGGCAAGACCGTGTGCGCGCGAAAGCGCATTGCCTTGTTTCGAAGTGCGAGATATGCAGTGAATGCCGCGAGCCTTACCGCTCTCGCGCCAGGCGGCGGAGTTTCCCGAGGAGCCGCTTTAGCTTTTGACGGAGGGCATTCGTCGAGTTTCCGTTTGATTCGAGTTCCGATTCCAAAGAACCTCCATCGAGCTTGAACTGGATCAGCAGGTTCAATTCGAAATCGGTAATAAGGCGGTTCGTGACGCAGCGATTGAGAAAGTGGCGCAACAGCAGATGTCGTTCAAACGAATCCTCTCCCGCCAGGTTATTGAGCAGCGCAGCGTCCGAGTGCGGAACGATTCCATTGCCTTTCATCTCACGCTGCGCCCATTCAAATATTTTGCGTTTTACGGCACGCGAGATCGCGAACGCGAAATGCGTCTGTCTCGCCTGGAGTTCGTTGGAGGCCAAATATTGCAGCAGGAAGCTGAGGGCCTGCTGCGTGATGTCTTCCGTCGACAATGCCGGCTGTTGCCTCGCGACACGGCGAACAGCCCCATGCAGCATTGGGAGAAAGGTGAGAACGAGAAGGCCCTCGATGAAACGGGGATTGAGCGCGCGGATCGCGAAGAGTTCGCGCAGCAACTTATCTGAGGCCGCGTCCACTGGCGACGTTTTCAGGTGCAAAACCAAACTCAAAACTGATGAATGCTGACGCAAGCCGTGGGACGCGGAAAATAGCTCGCCGATAGCATCGACTTCGGTGAAAGACAAATCAGAAAGCAGGCGCGCTTCGATGTTGCACAACGCGCAGTGGCACCTAAGTTCCTGGGGCACGGCCTCACTCCCCCCACGCCCAGTGGCGGACTGGGCGCACGTACGAGAGCAAAGACACGCTCTCGACAACTTCGGAGCGCCAAAGGAACAGCCATCGGTTGCGGGGAGGAACCGGTGTTGAAAAACCGCTAACTGTTGAGAATCAGCGGCGGAGGCGTATCCTGCGCGATACACCGTGCCGCTGGTTAGATTTCTTTTCTTTGGCAGGAATGCAAGACATACAAAAAAGCCCTCCGGCTCGGGCCGGAGGGCTTTCTCGTAGGCCGACTTCAGTACGGCGCGTCACCCGACTCGGCACCCGCTTCGGTGCTGGGCGCTGCCGTCGGTACTTCAGCTTCGGCCCGACTGAGTCGTCGCACGGAGTTCGCACGAACGCTCCAGAAGATCGCCAATTTCGCGACTTTGGCCTTCTTGGACTTCCCGTTTTCCCGCTCGTACTTCGAGCTGACGAGCAGTCCGTCCACAAGGACGTGATCGCCTTTGTGGAGGGAGTCAGCGATCGACTCGCCGAGGCGGTTGAAAGCCACGACCCGGTGCCACTCGGTTTTGGACTGCCACTCTTCGTTCGAGTCTTTCCACGACTGTTGGGTCGCGACGGACAGGACGGTGAAGTTCGCTCCATTGCCGCGGACTTGCCGTTTCTCCGGATCTTTTCCGAGGAAGCCGATGAGTTGAACGTGATTCAGATACATTTTGTTTCTCCTTTTTTGCCCCATTTCCTTGGGGCATCCAAGGGCGGAGAGGATACTGCTCCCAAGGCGAGCGGCTGCATTCTGGGAGGGACCCAAGGATTCACAGGGAGGAACCGGGAAAGCAGAAGCCGGGAAGCTGCCGGGCGCAGGAATTATGCCGAAGCCGTGCCCAAGGAAAGGAGCGGCGAAAAAGGAAAAAACTATTTCGAAAGAAGAACGAAGAGAGTTCCGCGGGCAAGACCAAACCGGCAGTCAAATTCAGCGGGCGGTGCACTCAGGCTTGGCGGAGAGCCACCGCTGCAGGATCGGTCGGCGCCGAAGCGATGCGCCATTGTGCGCATGCGTTCATGGACAGGTGGTAGGAAACGTCTCCGATACCGGAGGGGAGGCTTGGCTGAAAAGTGGCTCTCGTCAGGCGGGGAAACGCATGGTCCACCAGATAGAGTTCTTCGGAAAGTATTCGGAACGGTCGACTGTAGCGTCCCGACTCAGCAGGGTTGTAGCCCGCTTTTGCTAATCGTTCCGAAAACAATGATCCGAATTCAAGATTTGAGGCGGTGTCCGAAGAGATTCTTTCCACTAGCACCGGCAGAGAGTTCGCAGCTAGGTTGTCATCAGCAACATGGAGGCTGAACAAAAACAGTTGCCCTTCTTCAGGATTTTCGAGCTGGTCGAGGCTGCCGACGAAATGGACTGGGCTGGTGCCCGAATTTGAAGCGGCCGCTTTTATTTCTACCGATGCTGCCGGCCATTGGAAGTCGTGACGGGAACCGAGAGGTCCTTGCCAACGAGTCAAGTTTACGAGGGACAACGGACCCATCCAGCGGTAGAGAAACCAAAGCTCTCCAAACAACCCCAATGCCTGCTCACGCGTCAATGCAGTTTGGTCTACGGTCCAGAAGGATCGCCAGCGTTCGAGACATCTGACCACAGCAGCTTTGGGTTCGTTCGGGTCAGCCAATATCGCTGTCACGATGCTGCTGCACAATGCGGTGAAGGTCGGGTAGTGCGCAGGGTCATGGCAAAGTAGGCGAATATATCTGCGGACTGGGGAACCGCCGATCGCGAGGTCTTCAGCGCTAATGTCGAGGCCTCGCGTTGAGCTTTTCTTTGGGGGCTCGACTCCCTCCGCAATTGCGACCAGGAATTGGCGTCGTCGGGATGCATCCACAACCACATAAACAGGAGCGTGCAGCGGCAAACCGGGCACCCGGATGCCGCTGAGTTCAGCCGGGCTTGGGCTTGGCAATTCGGACCAAACCTTTTCAAGCTCAATGTCAGTCATTCTTCTTGTTCCTGCCATTCACCAACGGATCCAACAATGTATTCAATTGTGGCCGCCGTATCAGAAGCCGGGAAAACCAAAGCTGCTCCAATGACGGTACAGCCGTCTCGTTCCGGATTGTCAAAGAGTGGCCTTCGCAACTCTGAGCCGGCTCGTATCGCCGAGTTCTTGTTAATTGGATAGAGCAACAAAAGGCCCTCGCGCCGGTCACGCTGGGCACGGAGAGCCTGTCCAAAAGTTCTAAAGCGCCCGGCCGAATAGTTTGTTCTTGCCTGTTGGATCTGGTCGGGACTAAGGCCGATTTCTTCATCTCCGTTGCCCATTTCTCCTCGGGCGGTGGCAGGATTGATTAGAACTCCGATAGATCGCAAATTACTTTCTTGCCGTGTTCGAGTGATTGTATTGATCCGAGATGCTCCTAAAACACCAAGGTTCTCCTGATCCGAAGCTGTCCTCTGACTGATAACTGCGACTCTCCATCGAATCAACTCATCCTGTTGATTCTGTCGGTCAATGTATTGCCTGATGGCAGCACCATCCACAAAAGTGGACCGAGGATCGATCGAATATTGCGCTAGGAACTCAGTCACGTTCCGTGCGGAGATGTCGTTCCAGACGTAACGCGAACTGGAGGCTGAGTCCGGCCTTCCCAGTGCACCGAGAAAGACGCGGGTCGCCTCAAGATTGCGCTCCAGCCATGGTTTATCTTCGAGTCGAAACGTTATGGTTTGCAGGAGGTGACCGGCATAGTTCTGCGTGATTTGTCGGGCGGCCCCCATTTTATTCGCAGCGGTTACAAGCATGGCGGGATGGGCACGGATCTTCGGTCCAAAATCGAGTGGGGTAAGATGTTCTCTCTCATAGCGGTCTGCTTCTCGTCGAAGTTCCTCCTCGGCGAGCGCTACGCTGGCGAATCGGTCTTCAAGCTCGTCCGTGGTCCACAGTCTGGTCAAGTCGACATAACTCTCCCGATAACCGAACCAGCGCCCCATCTGGAGAAGCGTGTCGAAAGCACCGGCATTGCGAACGTAATAGCTCACGAGCAGCCCTTCAAGGGTAAGTCCACGCGAAAGGCGGTTGCCTCCAATCAACACAGCTTTCAAGTTCGGTTCTGCCTCATAGTCCAAAATATCTTGTGAAGATGAGTTCAGAACAATGACAGGGAGCGGGTCCCGGAAGAGATGGTCTATGTGTTCTTCAATTGCAGTGAAAGGAACATCGCGCCGCAGATCAGTGGCAACGATAACGGGACGAAAGTCATTTTCCCAGCGAGCCATCAACAACGGGCGAATCGAGTCGCGATCATATCGCCAGCGTTGACGGAGAATTGAGACGTGCTCCCGCGCCAGCTCGCCCATCTGGTTCTGGATCGAAGTCCGGTGACTTGTGTGAATCAACATCGAAGCAGGGTGATCCGATCCGGTACGCTGGCGCCGTGCGGCGATCGAGAGAACGAAATCGTAAAAAGCATCTCGAAGGGAGTCGCACATCTGCGGTTCAAATATATCCGCTTGACCCGGCCCTGGAACGACGCAGGCGCGATCGGATTCTGAAACATTTCTGACAACATCAATCCCTTGAATTCCATCTGAATCGTCACCGGGAAGAGCAGCTCGTCCAAATAATCGCTCTGCTCCGACATACCCGGGCATTCGGGGGAGGGTGACGATAAAGTCTCTCGGATAAAGGTCCAGCCACACTTCATTGTCGATTGCCAGATGATCGATCAGAATATTGGCAAATGGAGTAGCGGTATAGGCGACGTATCCCACACGCCGAAATGAGCGCAGCAGCGACCGGATCAATCCATTGATGACCGAAGGCTCTATTTCGTCCTCGGGCGGATCTCCTTCATCGCGGGGGACCCTGTTGCCCCCGGTGTTGATGGATGCCTGGTCCGCTTCGTCGTCGACAACGAGTACCGGTAATTCGGGCGGAGCCCCTTCGCGGATCCATTCGATAAATCTCCGCAAGACGGACGCGTTTTTCTTTATTACAGCAAGAACATGCTCGTTGCCCTGCAACACATTGTGACCTACAGTGCCAGGCTGGAAATCGCCACCTAGATCCGCGGTGGTGAGCCCAATCCATCTTCTGCCCGGTTCAGGTTCACCGACGCCCTCGTTACGGCGCAGACCGAGCTCCTTGTCGAGTCTACGTTGAGTCTGCTGTCGCAAACCGTTGTCGATTCCGGAAAGAACGATGACGAGCTTGTATCCGAGATCGGCAGCCTTGGCAATCAGAGCGGAATAGTTAGCTGTCTTGCCGCTTTGCACGTGGCCCAGAACCAGCCCACGAGTTTGGAACTCGTTTGGGCCTCCGGACCGGGGATCTTCCAAATGTGACAAAACCTTGTCAGTCGAATCGTCCAAGGATGCCACTTCGGGTTGGGTGCGCCCGACGCGATCCAACAGGTATGCTCGCAGACGAAGCCAATAATATCCGGCCGATGGATCCCAGTTCTGGAACCATTCTTTTGGCCCACCCGTGCCAGACAATACGCCCGCCGGACGAATCGGCTGGGCAACTTCTTCTTCAAATCGAGCGCGGACGGCGTCTCGATATTCCTCAGGAATGACCGCAAGTGCTTCTTCGACGGAATTGCCAAGCGCGTCCATATGAACGCGCACGACGCGTAAGTAGTTCAGAACGACGTCAGAGGCCCAACTCATTAGCCAGCTCCGGAAAGCGCTTCGCAAACGATCGAAGAATTTTCTTCAAGGCTGAACTCTCACCAGCGAGTTTTGCTGCTTCCGCTAGAGCGTCCCGCAGCTCTATACGCCTCGTTGGAGAAGAACCTTCTCGCGCTGCAGTTTCCTTTGTGTTTTTGACAACCTTTGATCCGATGCCGGCGAAGGAGCGACCGGAAGAATCGGGCGAGAGATTCTTTTCACCGCTGTAGACTGAGCGAGCTCGTCTGACGATGCGCTCGACGGGCCCTTCAAGTTTCTCTCTTAATTCGAGAGGGAGGATCACGCGAAACTTTGCGATGTTTATTTCAAAAGCTGAATCAAGGTCCGGAAAAAAATCGATGGCGGCGCGAGCCAGTTTCGTGTGCTCATCGGCGGTGCGCATTCTGCTCCAGCCACCGCTCTGAATCATTCGGTCCGCCCTGTAGATGTAGAATCCCTGCTGCCGATTCCATTTTTCCGGCCCGCTCATCCTTTCAAATTCTCTTACGGAGGAGAATTTGTCCTTGGTAGGAAGAATAAAGGGCTGGTACCGGACCGTTCCTCGTCCATTCGCACTCGGTATGTCGAATTCCTGGGCCGGAAACGGTTCCGTATATTTTTCTTGCCGTGCAAACGGATCCCATGGTTCTACCGGCGTCCCGTTGACGGTAATCGCTAATTTTTTCTTCCTGCGTGCGTCGCCACTGAGGAACCTGTGAAACACCATGCCTAAATGCTGGTCGAGCTGTTCGGCGAGACGGTATAGTCCGTTCTTGGAGTTCTCACCCCAGGCTACCTTGTACTTCAGAACACGTTCGAGAGATTGCCACAGAACCACCGTTCCTGTGTTCTCTTCGAGCGGTTGCGTTAGATTCTCGGGCCTGTCTTCAGTCTGCAGTATTTCAATTTGCCATTTATTGGATTTCTCTACCCGGTCAAGATCCCATCGGCGAACTTCGATACGGCGCTGGTCCGAGTCGCAGCGGCTGGCAACCGTGAGTATCCGGCACTGCGAAAGCGAAGCGGTTTTCAAACCGAGGCCGAACTTCCCCAAGTCGTCAACCTCATAATCTCTCTCAGCCCCAAACCGCATCGCTTCAGTAATGGTCGTGCCTGTCATGCCGCGACCATTATCGGCGACGCGCACCCAGGAGTCGGGGCCGGACCATTTCAAGTCGATTGCAACCCGGGTCGCTTTGGCGGCGACACTGTTATCAACGAGATCTGCTACAGCGTGTACAAAATCGTACCCGAGATCTCTGAGAGAGTTAACGAGTCGTCGAGCGGACGGAATGACCTCAACAGTTACGCGACCTGCCGTCGAAGAATTTCCCAAGAAAAGAGTCCTTTGCCAGCCCTCTCAATAAGGGCCACCATTTCACACAGAGTGTGATGTCTAAACTGTAAACCGGCTTCGTTCTGCCTGGGGGCTTGAACTTTGTGCCCGTAAGGAACTGGTTACTCCGGCGATCGGGTGGCACACCCTCTTGAACCGGTTTTTCACGGTTCTTGGATGTCTCAGCTCACATTCCCAGACGACTTTGATCCTCCACCCAAGAAACCGCAAGGCCGCGGCGTGTTCAGCGTCTCTTCTTACATTCCCTGCAAACTTCTTGGACCAAAATGAGCGACGGGTCTTGGGTACATAAGCATACTGACACCCCTCGTGCCTGTGCCAAAAGCAGCCGTTCACGAAAACGACAGTCTTCCAGCGCTTCAGTACGATATCCGGACATCCCGGAAGTGACCTGTCATGCAAACGGAAACGAAATCCCATTCGGTGGAGAATTGATCTGACGAGCAATTCCGGCATCGTATTCTTCGACCGGATGTGAGACATGTTGCGGCTTCGTTGTTTTTTTGAAATGGTATCCACGTATTAAATCGCCTTCATTCGCTGTCGGCGTCGAACCAGCTGATAAACAACAATTGCCAACTGCCGAGCTAGAAGCGGCGGAACAGCGTTCCCAACTTGCTGATACTGTGACGTACGCGGGCCCAAGAAGTAATAGTTGTCGGGAAATGTCTGTATTCGTGCCGCTTCCCGAACAGTTAGACTGCGACACTGAAGCGGGTCGGGATGTATGAAGTAGTGCCCGTCCTTCGCTATGTGAGCGGTCACGGTTGTCGAGGGCCTGTTCTTTACTTGGACTCTGAACCTGTCCGCAAAATCGATCTCATCCTCATCGCGAACTTTCGCAGCATTCCTGTGTTTTGGCAGCAAATGCACAGGAAAATCCCCGAGAAGAGGAGATTTCTGTCTGACCTTGGCGAAACACGCGGCATAGAAATATCGCCAGAGATCGGGGGTGATGTGACTGCGAGTGCTGTGATTACATGCTCCGTGGAGACGGGGGTCGTGGAACCAGCCGCGCTGCCAAACCGGGTTTATTTCCCCGCGGACGAATTCCCCTCCGGGTGTGAGCGAGCTGTCGAGACTGTTTCGAGCTTTCTTGATTCCTCGCCAAACATCCAAATCCACTCCGTCCCGGGGAAGAGATTTCGCATCGCCGACCTGTCTTATTGCGGCAGCCCAAGCCTCCCCCGAATCCTCTTCCTTTGAAAGTTTACTGCGAAGCTTCGGGAGATCGCCAACAGCCTTCCACATCGAAATCGCTTTGTCTTTAGTCGGAATAGGTCTAGGAGCAATCTTCAAATCGCTTCTTATTCCAAGAAGGATGAGTCGATGACGTGCCTGAGGCATGCCATGCTTTTCTGCGCAGATAACGTAATCCGAAGGATCCGTCTCGACGTTTCCAAACAGGGTCCCGCTTGTTAACGAAGCATCGCGATAATGCGCAAATGGAAAGAGATCATAGGACGCAGGCCTGCCGGATGCCGTTCCAGTCTCGATTCCATTCGTCTCACAGGGCTTCCTGAGATCCGCAAGGATGCGG
>Ga0209006_10004920_pt1 | contig 12131 bp, 10 predicted proteins | sample JacPin_JW_Ref_O2_FD_188567 | JGI IMG/M metagenome (GOLD analysis project Ga0209006, IMG submission 188567) | Forest soil microbial communities from Algoma, Ontario, Canada - Jack Pine, Ontario site 1_JW_Ref_O2 (SPAdes) (version 2) | ecosystem: Environmental > Terrestrial > Soil > Boreal...
TCGAAGGAGACCGTTACCGTCTCCCGGTTGGCCACTGCAAAGGCGATGATGATGACGGCGATCGGCACCAAGACGATCGCCGCGACGATCTTGCGCAGCAAGGTTTTAGGCCTCCGTCGGTGTCCATCCGCTCATTCCCGCCCCCGATCGCGTTGGGGTAGTTCCGGCGGGAATCCAGGCGGAGCGTCGCAGTTCGGCTTAAGCCTACCGGGGTCCCCGCCTGCGGGGACGAGCGGAGTATAACCAATCAGGCCGGGCTGGCCTGATTGAGCCGCTCGCGCATTTCCTTGCCGGTCTTGAAGAACGGCACGCACTTCTGATCGACGGAGACATGCGCGCCGGTGCGCGGGTTGCGCCCGGTCCGCGCCGGGCGCTGTTTCACCGAGAAGGCACCGAAGCCGCGCAGTTCCACGCGATCGCCGCGCGCCATGGCCGCGATGATCTCGCCGAGAATGGCGTTGACGATCTTTTCGACGTCACGCTGATAAAGATGCGGGTTCTGTGCGGAAATGCGCTGCACGAGTTCGGACTTGATCATTGTTGCCTGCCGCGGCTCAGTTCGCGCCGGCAGGGTGCCAAAGGGCCAACAAACCGTCAAGATTAAGCCGCTCGACCGCCTGCATCGCCCCCCAATCGTCGAGGTGGCGGGCGAGCACGCTAAGCCCGGCGGCATCGAGCGCCGCGACGGCGGCGGCATGCAGGAAAGGCAGGTCGCTGAAGCGGTTGTGCAACTGGTAGTCGCGCACCGGCAGCTTGGCGTCGATCTTCTTTTCGCTGGCCAGCCAGGCGATGCCGGTCCGCTCGTCGCCGAGTTCATCGACTAGCTTCAGCCCGATGGCCTGATGCCCGGTAAAGACCCGGCCATCGGCGACGGTCTGCAATTCGTCGTCGTTGAGATGGCGGCGGACCTGGACGATGCCTTTGAACCAGCCATAGGAATCCTTGATGATCGATTCGATCGCCGCCCGCGCTTCGGGAGAAGTCGGCTCGAATCCGTCCGGGGCGGCCTTGAGCGGCGAGGATTTGATCGACTCGACCTTGACGCCGAGCTTGCCCAGGAGATCGGCGACGTTTGGATACTGGAACAGCACGCCGATCGAGCCGACCAGCGAGGTCTGTTTGGCGACGATGTGATCGCCGGCAATCGCCGTGATGTAGCCGCCGGAGGCGGCCAGGCCGTCGACGACGATAACCAGCGGCTTCTTCTCCTTCAGCCGCATCAGCGAATCGTAGAGCTGCTCGGAGCCGGCGGTGGTGCCGCCGGGACTGTCGACATGCACGATGACGGCGCGTGCGCTCGACGATTGCGCCAGCTTGTCGAGCTGCTTGACCCTTTCCTCGTCGTCGCGGATCAAACCCTTGATGGTCACCCGCGCGATATAAGCGCCGGCGCCGGCAAAGCCGGCGCGGTTACTCCACGCCGCGGCCGTCCCGGCAATGGCGAGAACGATCACGGCGACGGCAAGCACGCGCCAGAAGGTAAGCTTGCGCCGCATGCGGCGGCGGTCGACGATCAGGTCGGCATCAAGCGACATGGTGCAGGACTCCCTTTAAATTTTTGTCCTCCCCTGCTGCGCCAGCGCTTTGCAGGAGAGGAAATTTAGATGCCCTAGTCGTTCGCCTCTTCTTTGTCTTCCTCGCCCTTGCGCTTGAGCGCGGTGCCGAGGATGTCGCCGAGTGTCGCGCCGGAATCGGACGAGCCGTATTGCGCGATCGCCTCTTTTTCCTCGGCAACTTCGAGCGCCTTGATCGAGACCTGGACCTTGTGGCTGCGGCGATCGAACTGGATCACGCGCGCATCGACCTTCTGGCCGACGGCGAAGCGGTCCGGACGCTGTTCGGATCGGTCGCGCGCCAGCTCCGAACGCTTGATGAAGGAAACGTATTCGGTGCCGACGATCTTCACGTCGATGCCGCCTTCCTTCACGTCGATCACCTCGGTGGTGACGACCACGCCCTTCTTGAGCTCACCGGCGCCGGCCTCGCCGGCCGGAGTCTCGGTTTCGGCAAGCTGCTTGATGCCGAGAGAAATGCGCTCCTTCTCGACATCGACGTCGAGCACCTGCGCGTTGACCTTGTCGCCCTTCTTGTACTCCTCGATGACCTGCTCGCCGGGACGCTTCCAGTCGAGATCGGACAGATGCACCATGCCGTCGACGTCGCCGTCGAGGCCGAGGAACAGGCCGAACTCGGTCTTGTTCTTGACCTCGCCCTCGACCACCGAGCCGGGCGGATATTTCTCCAGGAACACTTCCCAGGGATTGCGCATGGTCTGCTTCAATCCGAGCGAGATGCGGCGCTTGACCGGATCGACTTCCAGCACCTGCACCTCGACCTCTTGCGAGGTCGAAACGATCTTGCCGGGGTGCACGTTCTTCTTGGTCCACGACATTTCGGAAACGTGGATCAGACCCTCGATGCCGGGCTCGAGCTCGACGAACGCGCCATAGTCGGTGATGTTGGTGACACGGCCCTTGAAGCGGGCGGCGACCGGATACTTGGCTTCGATGCCTTGCCACGGATCCTCAAGCAGCTGCTTCATGCCGAGCGAGATGCGGTGGGTCTCGTGGTTGATCTTGATGATCTTGACCTTGACCTGCTGCCCGATATTGAGCACCTCGGACGGGTGATTGACGCGCCGCCAGGCGATGTCGGTGACGTGCAAGAGGCCATCGATGCCGCCCAAGTCGACGAATGCGCCGTAATCGGTGATGTTCTTCACCGCGCCGTCGATGACCTGACCTTCTTCGAGATTCTGCACCAGCTCCTGGCGCTGTTCGGCGCGCGTCTCTTCCAGGACGGTGCGGCGCGAGACCACGATGTTGCCGCGCCGGCGATCCATTTTCAGGATCTGGAAGGGCTGCTGATTGTTCATCAGCGGCGACACGTCGCGGATCGGCCGGATATCGACTTGCGACCGCGGCAGGAAGGCGACGGCGCCGTCGAGATCGACCGTGAAGCCGCCTTTGACCTGGTTGAAGATGACGCCCTGCACCTTTTCGTTGTTCTGGAACGCCTTCTCCAGTTTGCCCCAGCTCTCCTCGCGGCGCGCTTTGTCGCGCGACAGCACCGCTTCGCCGAGCGCGTTCTCGACCCGCTCAAGATAGACCTCGACGGTATCGCCGATTTTGATCTCTGAGGAACGGCCGGGACCGGCAAACTCGCGCAAGGCAACGCGGCCTTCGGTCTTTAGGCCCACGTCGATGACGGCGACGTCCTTCTCGATCCCGACAACGGTCCCTTTGACGACGGACCCTTCCTGCAGATGACCATCGCCGAACGATTCCTCGATCATGCTGGCGAAGTCTTCGCGCGACGGCGCGGCGGTCGCTACTTGAGCCATGAACACTCCGAGCCCCATATGGATGAAAATGATCCCGAACGCGCAGCAGCCGCCGGTTATGCCGGCGGGTGGGGCCTTAAGCCAGACGATCAGGACAAAGCTTGGTCCGGTGCCTAGCGAAGCAAGCGAACGGGCTGTTCCTCCAATGACGAAAGCGCTGTCAGCCGCGCTTTCGGCCCGTTCGGACGGCTTCGATGATGTCGACGGCAGCCCGGAATGCCGCGTCTATACCCAAATGCGTGGTGTCGAGCAAGTGCGCGTCGGGCGCAGCCTTCAGGGGGGCCGCGGTGCGCCGGGAATCGCGCTCGTCCCGCCGCAACAGGTCGGCCAGGACCTCTTTTTCGTCGGCAGGCTCGCCCCGGGCCCGCATTTCGGCGGTCCGGCGTGCAGCCCGTACCTCGGGCGAAGCCACGACGAAGATCTTCACATCGGCCCCTGGCGCAATGACGGTACCGATATCGCGGCCATCGAGCACGGCACCCGGCGGCTTTGTGGCGAAGGCGCGCTGGTAGTTCATCAGCGCCTGCCGAACCTCCGGTATCGCCGCCACGACCGAAGCGGCTTCGGTGATCGCCGGCGCCTTCAAGGCGCTCTCGTCGAACCCTCTCGGGTCGAGGGCGATCGCGGCGTCAATCGCCTTTTCGACATTGTCCGGCGCATAGCCGGCATCGAGCACCGCCTTGGCCACCGCACGATAGATCAAGCCGGTGTCGAGATGCGGCAGCCCATAGATTGCCGCCACCTGCTTGGCGATGGTTCCCTTGCCCGAGGCTGCCGGGCCGTCTATAGCGATGATCATCGTCATTTATTTACATTCTTGGGCTGGAAACTACGCATCAAGAATGACGTGCACGTCAAGGATGACAAGCGCATCACACACGCTGTCTGCTCATCCAGTACCGGGTATGCACTGTGCCGGCTATGCGCAGTGCCGGCATGCACACTGATGGAGTATATTGGCGCAGCGCTCTCGCATCGCGAGCGCTTTTTCATTCTGCGATCGATGTGTGATCAGGATCTTTGTCCGGCCAAGATTCCGTTCTGACACGGCCGGCGCCATCGGATGTTGGAGTTCACGGCTGGAACATGATCCTAAAAGACATAGCTTTGGGCTTGACCCAAGCGATCATGCCTGAACAAAACGCTCGGCAAATGCGATCATGATGCCGACGAGGAATTCCTTCCGATGAAATTCTCGAGACGGCTGATGCAAATGCGCTGGGTGCAGACGACCCTCGGCGTTGCTGCGGCCGAATATCTGCGTCTCGTCTGGATGACTAGCCGCGTCCAGATGGAGCCTGCCGATCCTTTTCGACTCTACGAGCACGAGCAGCCGGTTATTCTGGCCATGTGGCATGGCCAGCATTTTCTCCTGCCGTTCCTGCGCCGCGGATATCGCTTCAAGGTTCTGATCTCGCGCCATATCGACGGCGAGATCAACGCCATCGCGGCCGAATGGCTCGGCGTCGGCACGGTACGGGGTTCGGGGGATCATGGGCGCCGATATCACATCAAAGGCGGCGTCGGTGCCTTCAAGAGCATGATGGATGTGCTCGCCGAAGGCACCAACATGGCGCTGACCGCCGACGTTCCGAAAGTGTCGCGCGTTGCCGGGCTCGGCATCATAAAACTCGCAAGCGCAACCGGTCGGCCGATCTTTCCATTCGCGCTCGCCACCAGCCGGCGGATCGAGCTCGACAATTGGGACCGCTCGGCCGTCAACTTGCCGTTCGGCCGTGCCGCGGGGGTTGTCGGAGACGTGGTCCGCGTGCCCGTGGACGCAAGCCCCGAGGCCCTCGAACATGCGCGGAGCACGCTCGAAAAATCGCTGAATGCGGCGACCGAGCGCGCCTATGCGCTGGCCGACCGCAGGCCAATTGCCGTTCGTGACACGGCCGCACCCGAGCGGCTTGAGATTGAGCGGCGGGTATCGAATAATGGTATTATCGCCGATTGAGGCTTCAGAGCAGGTCGATCGGGTGTTGCGCGGGGACACGCTGCGCGGGAAGCACACTTGGTGGGGACTGCACACTTGGCGGGGACTACACATTTGGCGGGGACTACATTGGCAATCATCGACGACGTTCGCTCTATCATCGCTAAATCGCTGAACATCCCCGTCGAAACATTGACGCCCGACAAGCGTCTCGACGAGCTCGGCGCCGAGTCGCTCGACGTGATCGAGATCGTGTTCGCGCTCGAAGAAAAATACGACATCGCCATCCCGTTGCAGGCCAACGACGCGACCCGCGTGTCCGCGTCCGGCAAGCCCGAGGAGAAGAGCGCGGATGCGGCCGGCGGCAACGAGCTGCCGTTCGCCACGGTCGGCGACGTCGCCGAGATGGTCGAAAAACTGGTCGCCGCGAAAGCATCCAAATGAACCGGGTCGTCATCACGGGCATCGGAGTGGTCACTCCGATCGGCAACACCCGTGACACATTCTGGTCGGCGCTGGTCGAAGCCCGTTCCGGCATCGGCCCCATCACCATCATTCCGACCGAACGGCTCAATAGCCGCATCGCCGCGCAAGTGCTGGATTTCAAGCCAAGCGAGCATTTCGATCCCAGACGCGAAAGCCTGCTCGACCGTTTCGCGCAATTTGCTGTCGTCGCCGCGCGCTCGGCGTTGCGCGATTCGCAACTGGAGCTGACCGAGGAGCTGGCGCTCGACACAGCGACCATCATCGGCAATTCCACCGGCGGCATGAATACGCTCGACGATTCCTTCTCCAGGCTCTACGCAACACACGGCACGCGCGCGCACCCGCTGTCGATTCCGCGGCTGATGTCGAATGCCGCCTGCAGCGCCATCTCGATGGATCTCGGGCTGAAAGGGCCGACCTACACGATCGCCTCGGCCTGCTCCTCCGGCACCCACGCGATCGGCCAGGCCTTTTCGATGGTGCGCAGCGGTCAGGTGCCGATTGCGCTGACCGGCGGCACGGAAGCCTGCCTCACCGTCGGCACCTTCAAGGGCTGGGAAGCCCTGCGGGTGCTCAGCGCCGATACCTGCCGGCCGTTTTCGCGCACGCGCTCCGGCCTTGTGCTGGGCGAAGGTGCCGCCATGTTCGTACTGGAAACACATGAGCACGCAGTCGCGCGCGGCGCCCCGATCTATGCCGAAATGCTCGGCTTCGGCATGAGCGCCGACGCCGGCGACATCACCGCCATCGATCCGAGCGGCGCCGCCCGCGCGATGCGGGGAGCCTTGAAAGACGCCAAGATCAATCCGGGCGACGTCGATTACGTCAATGCCCACGGCACCGGCACCGCACTCAACGACAAGGGCGAGACCGCAGCTTTGCGGCTCGCCTTCGGTGACGCTGCCGATCATCTCGCAGTGTCGTCAAGCAAAGGCGTGCTCGGCCACAGCCTGGGCGCCGCCGGCGCGCTCGAGCTCGCCGCCACCGCGCTCGCGCTCCACCACCAGGTCATTCCGCCGACGGCGAACTTCGAAGAGGCCGATCCGGACTGCGATCTCGACTATGTGCCGAACACGGCCCGCAACGCGCCGATCCAGAATGCGATGTCGAGCTCGTTCGCCTTCGGCGGGTTGAACGCGGTGCTGGTGCTCGGGCGGGCGTGAGCGCCTGCGAAGGCCATGGGCCGCTTAGCACCCTGAGCGTCATTGATCGTCGGGAACACGATCGGGTGAGCCAAACAAGCGCTTATTTTGCTTCAGCGCCTTGGCAAGGTTTGCTCTGAAGACCTTCAACAAGTCGATTCCGAACGTCGCAGAATTCGCATCAGAAAAAGATAGCCAGCTCACGCAACCTACGCCACGTCCGCTCCGAGCCCGCGCATCAACGCGACGAAGTCCGGAAAGCTCGTGGCGATGAAACTGCCGTCGTCGATCGTCACCGGTTGTTCGCTTGCAAGCCCCATCACCAGCGCTGACATCGCCAGCCGGTGATCCATGTGGGTGGCGACGAGACCGCCGCCCAAGGCGCGCCCCTTGCCGGTGACGATCAGATCGTCGCCGTCGATCTCAACGGTCACGCCGTTGACGCGCAGCATGTCGGCCGTGCCGGCGAGCCGGTCCGATTCCTTGACGCGCAACTCCTTGAGCCCGCGCATCACGGTCGTTCCTTCCGCGAAGGAAGCCGCGACGGCCAGGATCGGATATTCGTCGATCATCGCCGGCGCGCGTTCGGCCGGCACCACGACGCCGCGCAGCACGCCACCCCGGACCCGAATATCCGCAACCTCTTCGCCGCCCTCGTTGCGCACATCAAGCCGCTCGATGGCAGCCCCCATGTCGGCGAGCGTCTCGATCAGCCCGGCGCGCAGCGGATTGAGCATCACGCCCTCGAGAATGACGTCGGAGCCAGCCGTGATCGCTGCCGCCACCAGCGGAAAAGCGGCCGACGACGGATCGGCCGGAACGACGATCGGCCGCGGCGCCAGTTCGGGCTGCCCGACCAGCCTAATGCGGCGGCCATGCGCGCCGTGTGGCGTCACCCCAACGTCGGCGCCGAAATGGGTGAGCATCTTCTCGGTATGGTCGCGGGTGGCTTCGGCTTCGATCACGACGGTTTCGCCCGGCGCCGCAAGCCCCGCGAGCAGCACCGCCGATTTGAGCTGCGCCGAAGCGACCGGCGGCTCATAGACGATCGGGATCGGGTCGCGCGCACCACCCAGCGTCAACGGCAGGCGCCCGTCGTCGGAAGCGAGCGTTCGCGCACCGATTCGCTCCAGCGGCTCGAGCACCCGCCGCATCGGGCGCTTGCGCAGCGAGGCGTCGCCGTCAAAACGTGCGATGATCGGAGAGCCAGCGACCGCGCCCAGCATCAGCCGGGCGCCGGTGCCGGAATTGCCGAAATCGAGCGCCGCAGCCGGTTCGGCAAAGCCCGCAACACCGACGCCATGAACGCGCCACGCTCCCACACCGATGCGCTCGACCTGCGCACCAAGCGCGCGCACGGCGTTGCCGGTATTGAGCACATCTTCGCCCTCGAGCAGGCCGGAAATGCGTGTTTCGCCGACCGCCAGCGCCCCCAGAATCAGCGCGCGGTGGGAGATCGACTTGTCGCCCGGTACGCGCACGCGGCCTTGCAACGGGCCGGAGCGGCGGGCGGTCAGCGGACTTGGTTTGGCATGCATGAGGCCGGTGCTTTAGCACGCACCGCGCCGCCGCGTCATGCCACTATGACGCGCACTCCGGAGATGAACACATCCACAACCGATCAAGCGAGCGCCTGGCTCTTCAGGCTCTCGATCGCCATGCGGCTTGGCAGCGGCATGCCGAGCTTACGGCCCGCGCGATGGCCTTCGAGCGTCGCCTCGTAAACGGTGCGCGGCGCCACCGCACAGCCGATCGCTTCGACGCTGCGGCCGCGCTCGCGCAACAGATGGTAAAGCGCATTGTCCGACGCCCGCGCCGTCGCCATCACGATCGTGTCGGCGGCAATCCGGCGCGCTTTCGACGGCGCGTAGATGTTGGCAACCTCGACCTCGCTGCCGTTGATCCGCGTGACCGCGTGATCGGTGATGATCTCCACCTCGGCTTCATACAGATACGTCAGCACCCAGTGGAGATAGACCTCCGCCGTCGTCTCCCAACCGATCATCGGCCATTTGGTGAGCAGCCTGACCTTGGCGCCGAGCCGCGCCAGCTTTACCGCCGTGAGCGGCGCGGCGACGTCGGCCATTTCGTCGATCACCAAGACCTCGCCGGAGGCGGTGACCTTGTCGAGCGCCACCTCGTCCCAGGTGACGCAGCGCCCACTCTCCCATCCGGGCAGCGGCTTCGCGGTCTGCCCCTGGAAGCCATCGCGCCGGTAGTGCGCCCCGGTCGCCACGACGACATGGTCGGGCTGCTCGGCGGCGAGCACCGCATCGATGGTCTCGGCGGTAACGGCGCCGCCGGTCCTGATGATGGCCCCGTTGCCGCGCGCCTGTTCGGCGAGCCAGGTGGCGATCGTCCCATATTGCGTGCGACTGGGCAGCGCCCCGTAGGCGCGCACATGGCCGCCGACGTCATTTTCGCGCTCATAAACCACGACCTGATTGCCGCGCGCCGCCGCGATCCGCGCATATTCGAGGCCCGCGGGACCGGCGCCGATCACCAGCGCCCTTTTGGGCGAAGCGACTTTGCGGGTTTGCGCCGCACCCCACAGGCGTTCGCGTCCGACCACCGGATTGTAGGCGCATTGCACGCGGCTGCCGCGGATCACCGCCCGCCAGCAATAGTTGGCGGCGACGCAGCGGCGGATGTCGTTGGGCCGCCCCTCTTTCACCTTGGTCATCCACTGCTCGTCGGCGATCATCTGCCGCGCCAGCAAAATGGCGTCGGCGTCGCCCGAGCCGACGAGCTCGTCGGCGACACCCGGATGACTGACGCGGCCGACCAGCAGCACCGGCTTCTTCGCCACCGTCTTGATGGCGCGCGTATACTCGCGCTCCCAGCCCTGCTCGAACGTCATCGGCGTGTGGATCCAAGAATGGTGCACGCCGGCCGACACGCTCACATAATCGATATCGAGCTCCTTCTCGAAATCGGCGTGGATGCGCTTGATGTCCTCGATCTCCAGATCGCCATCCCAGAACGAGGTCGAGTTGATCCGATAGCCGATGAAGGGACGATCGCCGATGCGCTTGCGGATGCGCCGCATGGCTTCGAGCGAAAACCGCAGGCGGTTTTCGTAGGAGCCGCCCCAGCGATCGGTGCGCTTGTTGTAGAAGGGCGAGAGGAACTGCCACGGCAGATAGCCGTGGGCGATGTGAAATTCGACGCCGTCGAGACCAGCCGAAATGGCGCGGCGCGCCGCATCCTCAAAGCACTGCAGAATATATTCGATCTCGTGCTCTTCGAGCTCTTTCGGCGTCGGACCGCCGGGAATTTCCCCGGCCGGCACCTGGCTCGGCGCCAGCATGTAGGGATTATACTCGTCGGGATCGCGCGCCGGATCGGTCTTGAGAAACGGCGTCGGCGAGCGCAAGCCGAGATGCAGAAGCTGCACCGAGAGCGCGCAGCCGTGGCGTTTCACCACCCGCGCAACGTTGGCGAGCCCCTCGAGCTGCGAATCGTTCCATAGACCGGGAAAGCCGAGCGGCGTGTAGATCGTGTCTTTATTGATCAGATGACCGCCGAGAATGATCATCCCCAGCCCGGTCTTGGCGCGCTCCTCGTAATAGGCGACCGCCTGCTCGGTAAAGATGCCTTCGTGCGGGCTTCTGACCCAGGTCGGGCACACTGGCCCGAACACCACCCGGTTGGGCAAGATGGTATTGCGGATGCGAAGCGGCGAGAACAGATGGCGATAGGATGCAGTGGCATCGGTCACGGTCGTTTCCCCCTGATGTCTTTGTTCTGTAGGAGTAAGAGAGCACGCCGCGCCGCAACGCGCACCGGGTTCGATGGTTGCCCCGGTCAACAATCGGCTTGTGAAGGTTAGCAATCCGCTATTGACAGGCGCGCCGCGACTAGCCAAGTGAAGCACCCAAATTGAAGGAATTCGGCCGTGGCCAAACCGGAACTTGGCACCAAGCGCGTTTGCCCCGAAACCGGGCGCAAATTCTATGACCTGAACAAGGATCCCGTGATCTCGCCCTATACCGGCAAGGTCGTGCCTGTGGAGCTGCCGACGACGCGCGCACGGCCGGATCAGGCCGCGGCGCAGCGCGCAGCGGCCGCTGCTGCCCCCGCCCCGGAGGCGGCCGCGCCGGAGCCGCAGGAGGCCGAATTCGTTTCGCTGGAGGACGCCGACGCCGAGGCGCAGGGCGCCAAAGGCGCGGTCGAGACCGCGGAGCCGGATATCGAAGAGGACGTCGAGATGGACGATGAAAGCCTCGACGATGCCGCTTTCATCGAGGAACAAGAAGAAGAAGACGCCGACGTCACCGACATCATCGGCAGCGATATCGAGGATGAGGAGGAAGGTTGATCAGGACTCGGTAACCCGTTGCTGAAAGTCGGAATGCCCGAAAGCCCGGGCGGCCTTGTTCTGACGGCGGACGATGATTGCTGAACGTCTGAGGATTGCGGAAGACCTAAGAATTGCCGAAGACTGACGATTGCGGAAGACCTGGCTTAGGGGCCATAGCTCAGTTGGGAGAGCGCTTGAATGGCATTCAAGAGGTCGGCGGTTCGACTCCGCCTGGCTCCACCAAGTCCAGTCCCCACCGTCCTTCGCCGTAGTTCACCACCAGTCATTTAACGACCGAAAATCCTGGGATAATTCTGGGACGTCCTACTCATGCGCGTTCGCCAGTCATCGCCACAATTCGATCAATTGTTGTGGGCACAATTGTGGATTAAGCCGTCGAGGGCGAGGGTGATGACAAGGGCGATCGGTCGGCTTACGGCACTGAAAGTTGAAAAGCTAACGGAAGCCGGCATGCATGCCGATGGCGGTGGCCTTTATCTTCGAATCACACCACAAGGCGCACGAAATTGGGTTCTGCGTTACATGCTCAATGGGCGGCCTCGCTGGATGGGGCTTGGCCCCCTTGCTTTGTATAGCCTCGCCGAGGCCCGCGCGAAGGCTCTGGATGCCCGCCGTAAGCGACATGATGGTATCGACCCGATTGACGCCCGGCGCGCGGATCGTGCCCGGCACCGATTGGAGGCCGCAAAGTCGATCACGTTCAAGGAGTGCGCCGAGGCATACATCGCGTCACATAAGGCAGGATGGCGCAACGAAAAGCACAAATATCAATGGCCGGCGACGCTTCAAGCATACGCCTACCCTGTCATCGGCGCTCTGCCGGTGCAGGCAGTGGACACTGCCCTTGTGCTCAGGGTCGTTGAAGCGATTTGGACGAGCAAGTCCGAGACGGCCAGCCGG
>Ga0209006_10004921_pt1 | contig 12131 bp, 10 predicted proteins | sample JacPin_JW_Ref_O2_FD_188567 | JGI IMG/M metagenome (GOLD analysis project Ga0209006, IMG submission 188567) | Forest soil microbial communities from Algoma, Ontario, Canada - Jack Pine, Ontario site 1_JW_Ref_O2 (SPAdes) (version 2) | ecosystem: Environmental > Terrestrial > Soil > Boreal...
ATCCTGCTCGGTTGTCAACTATTTTTATCGAAAATGATTGATTTTGTAATTTTGCGATCAATTTTGGCCGATCTGTGGCACAATCCGCTCCGATCCTGCGCTCACGGCAGAAGCAGGTCCCGAAATGAACCTGTTGGCAGAAGAACGGCGATTTCGAATTCGCGAGATTCTATCTCGCCAGCGAACCGTGATGGCTTCGGAGCTGATTCGCACGCTCGGCGTCACGGCGGCTACAGTTCGCCGCGATCTTGCGGTATTGCAAAAAGAAGGCGTGCTGGTTCGTTCTCACGGGGGCGCCGTTTCGCGAACATCGAGTACCAGCTTTCAGCCATCTTACGACGCGCTGGGCCGCATCAATCGAGCCGAGAAACAAGCGATCGCCTGGGAAGCGGAGCGATTGATCTTGGACGGCGAGGCGATCTTTCTGGAAGGCAGCACGACCGTTTACGAACTGGCCAGACGCCTACTTCACCGCAGGCTGACCGTGATCACAAATTCACCCCCGATTATTGAACTGTTTCAACGCAGCCAGCACGTCTCGGTGATCTCAACGGGAGGCGAGCTTCAAAAAGATGTTTTTTATCTTTCCGGAGTTTGGGCGCAAAACGCCCTGTCGGAAATACGCGTGGACAAAGCGGTGCTAGGCGTTAGCGCTATCGACCCCGCGTACGGTGTTTCTACTGCAAGTCCCGCCGAAGCTCAGATCAAAAAGATGATTTTGAAGGCTGCGCGGGTCAGCATTGCGCTAGCGGACCATAGTAAATTCGGAAATCAAGGATTTGCCTATGTCTGCCCGATCGCGGACATCGATATTCTTGTTACCGATTCGGCTACGGACCTCAAGTATCTGAATCCGCTTCGCGAATCGGGGCTACAGCTAATCGTGGCGGACGGCAAAGCTCACACAGAGAATGCGAATGGCGACGCGCCAAGCAGAGGGCGCGCGAGGTCGGAGCCGACAAGGCAGTAGCGGGCAAATATGTCCTTAGACCTCAAAAGACCTCTCTTAATACTGTCGATCGCAATCGTCGCCGCCGGTATGGCGATTCACCTGAATTCGTCCGGCTTGCCCACATTACGAGCGGCAGCGCCAAAGTCTCCTCAGGCGCCTCAAGAGGATGACCGGCCGGAATTGCTGCGAGCGTTTGCCGCGATTGAACCGATCGATAGCCACGTTCACGCGTTTAAGAACGATCCCGAAATTACTGATTTGATGGATCGGCTACGATTGCACGTTCTGGATATTTGCGTGGCGGATGCTCACAGTATTTATGGCTCGTTAGATGCGGAAACCGCGCGAGCCAAGGCGTTCATTCAGGCTAGCCGGGGACATGCCCGATTGTGCGTGACCTTCGATCCATATTTGTTCAACCAGAAAGATTTTGCGCAGAAAACGGTTGAAAAAATTAGCCACGAATTTGCAGAGGGCGCGATTGCAGTGAAAATCTGGAAGAACATTGGGATGGAAATAAAAACTCCGGATGGCCGCTACGTTATGCCGGACGATGCGGCGTTTCAACCTATCTATCGCGTGATCGCGAAGAACAACAAAACTCTTGTGGCGCATGTTGCCGAACCTTGGTCATGCTGGCAACCGCCGAACCCAGACAGCCCGGATTACGACTACTATAAAGAAAATCCGCAGTGGTATATGTATATGCAACCCGATCATCCTCGCAAAGAAGTAATCCTGGCAGCGCGCGATCATTTGTTGGCCGAAAATCCCAAGCTGCGCGTGGTAGGCGCGCATCTGGGGAGCATGGAAACCGACGTAGATGAGATTGCGAAGCGATTCGACCGCTATCCGAATTTTGCCGTGGACACCGCGGCGCGAATGGAATACTTGATGATTCAGCCGCGGGAAAAAGTGCGGAATTTCCTTATCAAGTACCACACGAGAGTGCTGTACGGCACTGACCTGGAATTTCTGCCCGATGAACCCGTCGCGGACGCGCTAAAAGACTGGCAAGAAACTTATGCGAGGGATTGGAAATTTTTAGCGACCAATGAAACTTTGCAATACAGAGGGCGCCAAGTCCAAGGACTCGATTTGCCCGCGCCGGTCGTCCGCGATATATTTCACGATAATGCAGTCCGATGGATTCCGGGAATCAACTCCCCTTCAAAGTAAGCCCCTCACATAGTTTTGAGTAAGAAACCCATGTCGTATCTCTCGGATGCAACTCAGGTGCTATATAATTCCGCCGAATGCGGACATCCACGACCGGCGGCGTGCGATTCCAACCCGCGAGCGATCAATCGCTGCTGCTATACTTCGGCGAACAGATTACGCTCGGTGTTCACCAGCGAGTCAGAAGATTGCTCCACTTGCTGGAGCGTGAACCAATCGCCGGCATTCGAAATCTCAACCCCGCCTACTGCTCGATTCTGATCAGTTTCGACGCGCTGAATCTGCACCACGCCGATTTGGAAGCAATTCTGCTCAGTTATATCGACCGGCTCGACGCCGTGCATCTTCCCGAGGGGCGAGAGCTGCAGATCCCCACATGTTACGAAGGAGACTTCGGTCCAGACTTGAAAGACGTAGCCGCGTTGCACGGGATGACGCCAGCTCAGGTAATCGAATTGCACGTTTCGGTCACTTACATAGCCTACTTTCTCGGATTTGTTCCGGGATTTGCGTATCTCGGCGAATTGCCGGAGGCACTGGCGACACCGCGGCTGGATAGCCCACGCCTCACCACGCCTCCTGGAAGCGTCGCGATCGCCGGCCACCAGACCGGCGTGTATCCATTTGCTGCGCCCGGCGGCTGGCGAATAATCGGACGCACTCCCATCGCGATGTTCCGCCCCGACCGCAAGGCCATGGGCTTTCTCTCAATCGGTGATCGCGTTCGCTTTACTCCGATTTCTGCCGCGCGATTCGCCGAGTTGGAGAACGCATGAGCACAATACAAGTTCAGGCGCCGGGTCTGCTAACCACGGTGCAAGATTTAGGGCGACAGGGTTTCGGTCCCCTCGGTGTTTCACCGTCTGGAGCCGCCGACCCGATTTCACTGCGCCTCGGAAACCGACTGGTCGGCAATGATGAAGGAGCGGCTGGATTGGAGATGATGCTTCTCGGCGGAACATTTATTTTTCCGCAAGGAACAATCGCGGCACTAATGGGCTCCGATTTCGGCGCGACTTTGGATGATGTCAACCTTAGCGTCGGTACGTCAGTGGAAGTTCGGCCGGGCCAAACTATTCGCCTGGGTCCTACGAATTCGGGAGCACGCTGTTATCTCTGCGTTCAAGGCGGAATCTCCGTGAAGCCATTCCTTGGAAGCGCATCAACGCATATTTTGAGCGGGCTCGGCGGTTTCGAGGGCCGTGCTTTGCGGAAGGGAGACGTCGTTAGTATCGGGCCCGCGGCCAAGCCGTTCCGCCGACGAACCATCGCCCCAGTGGTATCGGAGCATTTGTCACGCCGCAAGGTCTTGCGCGTTACTCCGGGCCCGCAAGCCGATTGGTTTTCTGAGTCATCGCTGCGTTCGTTTTACGCCAGCACTTATCGAGTAGGCGAGCAATCGAATCGCATGGGTCTTCGTTTGGAGATGGGGTTGGAAGGGAGGCTAGATGCCGCCACCGTGTCGCAACGTGGCGCGAGCCAGATGATTACGGAAGGCGTCTCGCTTGGCGCCATCCAGGTGCCCACGGGGGGCTCGCCCATCATCCTTTTTGTGGAACAGCAAACCACGGGAGGCTATCCCAAGATCGCAAACGTAATCTCCGCGGACCTCCACCGTGTGGGACAACTTCGTCCGCGCGATGACATACGATTCGAACAGGTGACATTCGACACAGCGCGGTCCTTGCTGATGGAAGAGGAAAAACTGCTGTCATCGAAAGAGTTGATTCTAGGATGAAACGTATTGATTTGAATTGCGACATGGGCGAAGCGCCAGAAGCCATTACCGATGGCACTCAGGAATCGCTAATGCCGTCACTGACGTCAGTCAACATTGCCTGCGGAGGACATGCCGGCGACTCCCGAACCATGAAAGCAACAATTGAACAGGCGCTTCGATGGAAGCTCGATATCGGCGCGCACCCTGGCTATCCTGATCGCGCGAATTTCGGCCGCCTGGAATTGAAGTTGCCGCCGGAAATGATCTCCCATTCGGTGTTCGAACAAGTGCGGGCGCTAGCTGAAGTTGCCGCCGAATGCGGAGCCCGCGTGACGCACGTAAAGCCGCATGGCGCGCTTTATAACCACGCCGCGGCGAATCGCGTGGTGGCCCAAGCAATCGCTGACGGAGTCGCACGTTGGAATCGGGACGCCGCACTTGTCGGTCTGGCCGGATCCTTGATGCTGGATGTCTTTCGAGAAGCAGGTTTCCGGGTGTTCGCGGAAGCATTCGCTGACCGGCGCTACGAAGCCGACGGCACTTTACGTTCACGCAGATTTGAGGATGCGTTGATACGCGATCCCGCGGAAGCCGGGCGACAAGCATTGCGCATCGCCGAACGAGGGACGGTACTTGCCTGCGATGGAAGCGAGATCGTCGCGAAGGCGCAGACTATCTGCATCCACGGCGATACTCCAGGCGCTCCGGCGATTGCAGCGGCAGTAGCGAAAGCGCTGCGCCAGGCCGACGTCGAACTCACTGCGCTCTCGCGATTATCGCGTGACGATTCGAAGAGCTAGCTCTGCTCTTCAGGATTTCCTGCGCGATCTCGCCTGCTGCAACTTTTGCCAGAGCCAGTAAACTGGCACTCCCGATAAAATTATGAGCAATCCTGGCCAAGTGTATTGCGGCTTGTAGCGCAACAACTGCACTTCCAGGAACAAAGCAAGCAACAGATAGGTCCCAGGCAGAACTGGATAACCTAAGACTCGATACGGTCGTTCCATGTTTGGCCGCCGGAAGCGCAAAACAAAAAGACCGACGACCGTCAGTATGTAAAACATAACGACAGCGAAAACCAGAAATTCGAGCAATTGTCCGTAGGTACCGGAGAGACACAAGACACAGGCCCATATGCATTGAACCCACAGCGCTACGGAAGGTGTGTTGCGCCGGTTTACATTGCCAACGCGTTCGAAGAACAGTCCGTCTTTGGCCATCGCGTAATAAACGCGCGCTCCGGCCAGGATCAGTCCGTTGTTGCAGCCAAATGTGGAAATCATGACGGCGATGGCTACGAGTACCGCGCCGCTGGGCCCGACGATCACTTCAGCGACGGCCGTGCCCACGCGATCACCGGCGGCGAACTGGATTCCGCGGGCCAGCACGGAGCCTCCATCAGGAGTTCCAACCAGCGGCAGCACGTTTAGATATGCAAAGTTGGCCAGAACGTAGAGCGCCGTCACAATTCCCGTGCCTAGAACCAAGGCAAGGGGCAGATTACGTTTCGGGTTCCTCACTTCGGATGCGATGTACGTGACGTTAGTCCAGGCGCTGGAAGAAAAAAGAGCGCCGACCATGGCGAGACCAACGAGTGTTAAAACACTAATCCACACAGTGTCTTGGCCGCTGTGATAGCTGTGCAATTCCAAAAGGCGCGCGTTCCGCCAAAAATCGTTGAAGTTGGCATTGCGCGCGGCCTGTGTCGTGAACGCAAAACCCAGCAGTGTCAATCCGCCCAGCGCGGCAATTTTTGCAACCGTAAAAACATTTTGCACCCAGGCGCCTGTGCGCAGACCGCGCGTGTTCATCCAGGTGAGAAAAACTATCGACGAAATTGCAAGCAGGTTTTGGGTGTTCAGCCCCACTTCATAGGGTCCTAACGCGCCGAACGCCATTTTGTAGGGGCCGAATGTTCCCAACTTCCATATCCATGCGGAGGATGAAATCTGGGAGAACAGCACGCCGCTGAAGTTCGCGAACGCAATTGCCACTGCCGCGATAGTGGCCGTCTGAATCACGAGCAACGTGGTCCATCCGTATAAAAAGCCCCACAACGGACCCAGTGACTCGCGCAAGAAAATGTATTCGCCGCCCGCGATCGGCATCGCTGCGGCAAGCTCTCCGTAGCAAAGCGCCGCCGTAGCGGTCATCAATCCGCTCACCAACCAGACAACGAGCAGCAAAGCTGGGCTGCCAACTTGCCGCGCAATGCCCGCGGAAACGATGAAAATTCCGGAGCCGATCATCGAGCCCGCCACGATCATGCTGGCATCGAACAGCCCAAGGCTCTTAACCAGCTCGGAATCGGCAGCAGGGATTGCTACGTTTGGAGTTTGGATTTGCTTAGGCACGGACCGCGATTCTCAACATTTCACCAGATGAAAAAGTTTCCAGCATCTTGTAACACAGGAACTAACGGCTGCAAAATCGACATCTCTGACAGACCGCTCTATTACCGAAACTCGCCCCCGAGTCTCGCCACGCGCTTCAATCTGATATAGACTTTCTCGCGCACTCTAACGATTGGTAGTCGGAGCCGTCATGATTCACACTGGCCGCCACTTTCTTCAGATCCCCGGTCCTACGAACGTTCCCGACCGCGTTCTGCGGGCCATCGACCGACCTGTTATTGACCACCGCGGTCCCGAGTTCGCGAAGCTCGCGGCAGAGGTTCTGGAAGGCCTGCGGCCAATCTTCCAGACGCGCGGTTCTGTGGTGATCTACCCGGGCTCCGGCACGGGTGCCTGGGAAGCCGCTATTGTCAACACGCTTTCGCCCGGCGATCACGTGCTGATGTTCGAGACAGGGCATTTTTCGGGACTCTGGCGTCAGGTAGCCGAAAATTTTGGTGTCCAAGTCGAATATTTGCCCGGCAACTGGCGGCACGGCGTTGTTCCTTCCGAAATAGAAGCACGTCTGGCTGCCGACAAAGATCACAGCTTCAGAGCCGTCCTGGTAGTCCACAGCGAAACTTCGACGGGCGTTACTAGCCGCATCTCCGAAGTTCGCGCCGCCATGGACCGCGTGCGTCATCCCGCGCTGCTGATGGTTGACGCAATTTCCTCCCTGGGTTCCCTCGATTTTCGTCACGATGAATGGGGCGTTGACGTCACCGTCGCCGGTTCGCAAAAAGGCCTCATGCTTCCGCCCGGCCTTAGCTTCAACGCTATTTCGGAAAAGGCGCTGGCCGCGAGCAAGACGGCCAAGTTGCCGAGAGCATATTGGGACTGGCAGCAGATGCTCGAGTCAAACCGTACCGGATTCTTTCCGTTTACGCCCGCCACGAATATGCTGTTCGGTCTGCGCGAAGCGCTGCACATGCTTGGTGAAGAGGGCCTGCCCAACGTGTTTCGGCGGCATCAGCGCCACGGAGAAGCTACCCGCGCGGCCGTACGCGCGTGGGGCCTCGAAATTCTCTGCGAAGAGCCGCGCGAGTATTCAAACTCTCTAACTGCCGTGCTGATGCCCGAAGGCCACAACGCCGACAATCTTCGAAAAATAATTCTCGAACATTTCGACATGTCCCTCGGCGCCGGTCTTTCCAAAGTCGCCGGCAAAGTATTTCGCATCGGCCACCTGGGAAGTTTCAACGACCTCACGCTCGCCGGAACCCTCAGCGGAGTCGAGATGGGACTTCGGCTCGCGGGCGTACCTCACAAAGATGGTGGAGTTGCCGCGGCACTCGATTCGCTCACGGCGGCAAGCGGAACCCGCCAACCTGTCCCATCGCTGACGTGATTCGTCACCGGTTCACGGCTCATCGGCTCGATCTTGGCATTTCAGATGAACCCGGACCAAACAATTGGCTGCGTGGCGCAGATAATAAATCTGCCTGGAAACGAACGCTGTGAACGATCTGCACTCCATCAACCCGCTGCCGTTAAGCTCCCACGCGAAGCCTGTTGACACCTTTTCGCAAGCGGTCGAACTCGAGCGCGAACTGAAGCGCGTTGTGCGCGGCGAAGTGCGCTTCGACCGTGGAAGCCGCGCACTCTATGCCACGGACGCTTCCAACTACCGCCAGTTCCCTATCGGCCTGGTTGTTCCGCGCGACTCCGCCGACGTTATTGCGGCCGTTGCTACCTGCAGAAAATTCAACGCTCCGGTACTCCCGCGAGGTGCGGGCACCAGCTTAGCCGGACAATCCTGCAACGTCGCCGTCGTCTTGGATTTCACCAAGTACATGAATCAGATTCTCGAACTCAACGTGGAGCAAAGATACGCTCGCGTCCAGCCCGGCCTCGTTCTCGATACTTTGCGCGATCGCGCCGAAACCCACGGGCTAACTTTTGCTCCGGACCCTTCCACTCACAACCGCTGCACCATCGGTGGGATGATCGGCAACAATTCCTGCGGCACGCATTCGCTCCTAGGTGGCAAGACCGTTGACAACGTCGAGGAGCTGAAGATTCTGTTATATGACGGCACCGAGATTACGGTTGGGACCACCTCCGCCGCCGAGCTAGACGACATCGTTCGCGAAGGTGGCCATCGCGGCCAGATTTACGCCAAGTTGCAAGCGATCTGCGACCAGTACGCCGACCTCATTCGCTCGCGTTTTCCCCGCATTCCCCGCCGCGTCTCCGGCTACAACCTTGATGAGCTACTTCCGGAGAATGGATTTCACGTTGCCCGTGCGCTGGTCGGGTCCGAAGGCACTTGCGTGACCGTGCTGGAAGCCAAAGTAAAGTTGATCCATAGTCCTCCACAACGCGCGCTCGTCGGACTTGGCTACAAGGACGCTTTTCTCGCAGCCGACCACGTTTCGGAGATTCTGAATTTCCATCCCATCGGACTCGAAGGATTCGAAGGCAGCATGGTGGACGGCCTCGCGAAGAAAGGCGCGCCGAACCTCGATTTACTTCCTGAAGGTCGCGGGTACCTGCTCGTCGAATTCGGGTCGGACGATCCCGGCCAATGTCAGGAGACCGCAAAGAAACTCGTCGAGCACATCAAGCGCTTGCCGGGCCCACCGACGGCACGGCTTTATAGCAAGCCCGAAGCGCGTGCCGTGTGGCAAATTCGCGAGGCAGGGCCGCGAGCCGCCGCATTTGCGCCCGGCGCCGCACCGCAGTGGGACGGCTGGGACGATGCCGCAGTCGCACCTGAAAAACTGGGCCCATACCTTCGCGATCTGCGTGCGCTGCTGAACGATTTCAACTACCAGGCTGCTTTCTATGGGCATTTTGGGCACGGATGCATTCATATGCGCGTCAGCTTCGACCTCGAAAGCGAAAGTGGAATCCGCAAATTCGGCGAATTCATAGAACGGGCCGCCGACCTCGTGCTCTCTTACGGCGGCTCGCTCTCCGGCGAGCACGGCGATGGTCAGTCCCGCGCTGCGTTGCTTCCCAAGATGTTCGGTCCCGAATTGATGAAAGCGTTTGCCGAATTCAAATCCGCGTGGGATCCGACGAACGGGATGAACCCTCACAAAGTGATCGATCCATACCTGCCGACTGAAAACCTGCGCCTGGGCGCGGACTACAAGCCACAAACGCCTGCGACCCATTTCAAATTTCCCGAAGACGGCGGTTCATTCGCGAAAGCCGCCCAGCGATGTATCGGTCTCGGCGCGTGCCGAAAAAACGACACCGGCTCGATGTGTCCCAGTTACATGGTGACTCTCGAGGAAGAGCACAGCACGCGCGGCCGCGCCCACATGCTCTTCGAGTTATTACAAGGAGAAATCGTCAAAGGCGGTTGGCAGGATAGACAGGTGAAGGAGTCGCTCGACCTTTGCCTCGCGTGCAAAGCGTGTAAGTCGGAATGCCCCGCAAACGTTGACATCGCAACTTACAAAGCCGAGTTCCTATCCCACTTTTATGAAACGAATCGTCGTCCGCTTTTCGCCCACGCATTCGGCAAGATTGACAAATGGCTGCGAGCCGCATCGTTCTCGCCGCGCGCGGCGAACTTCTTCAGCCACGCGCCGGGCTTCAGCCATATCCTGCGAACCGCACTGCGCTTGGCGCCTGAGCGCGAAATTCCCTCGCTCGCGTCGGCCAGCTTCCTGCAGTCGCTTCGAAAAAATCGCGGACAATCCGCGCGCCCAACTCCCCCTGCTGGCGCCCGCGAAGTCATTTTGTGGGTGGACACTTTTAACAACTATTTTCATCCCGAGACACTCCGTGCGGCGCTCGACGTCCTCACTCACGCCGGATTCGCCGTGACGATTCCCGCCCAGCAGCCGTGCTGCGGCCGCCCGCTCTACGATTTCGGGATGCTCGACGAGGCGAAGCAATATCTCGGGCGCATCCTCGAGATCTTTGCGCGACCCATCGACGCCGGCACGCCCATCGTCGTACTGGAGCCAAGTTGCGCTGCCGTCTTCCGTGACGAATTGCGGAACTTATTTCCGGATCATCCGCACGCTTCACGTCTGCGCAGCCAGACCTTTCTTCTCAGCGAGTTTCTCGAACGCTATGCTGCCGGCTATGAACCTCCGAGCCTTCCGCGAAAAATCCTGCTACATGGCCACTGCCATCAAAAAGCGCTGATGAAAATGACGCACGCCGAATCGCTCATTTGTAAAATGGGCGCCGAATTGCAATCTCTTGATTCTGGATGCTGCGGTATGGCCGGGCCTTTTGGCTTCGAACGTGATAAGTACTCAATCGGGCAGGCGGCCGGTGAACGCGTGCTGCTGCCCGCCGTGCGTCAAGCGTCGCTGGAAACACTTATCATCTCCGACGGCTTCAGCTGCCGTGAGCAGATTCTTCAATCCACCGGGCGCCGCGCCATCCACTTGGCAGAGGCCATCCATCTCGCGCACATGGGCAGTTCCAGTGCAGCGAATCGGACGTAGCCATCCAGCCTGTGCGTCCCGCGAGCGCAACTTGGGCCAAATCGTTTGAAACCAATGGATATACGGGTGAAATGTCCAGAAGTAGCCGGAGAATTTGCAGACGGCACCGCTCTTGACAATAACGAAGGTCCTTGCATAGATTCGTTAAACAGCTAAAAAATTGGGATGGAATTAAAGGAACTTCTTTATGGCGAAAGTTGTGGGCTACCGGCGGCCATACATTGGGACGCAACCGAAGCATTTGCACCCGTCGTATGTTTCCTCAATTAAACGCGCACCTTCAAAACCGCTGATCTATCTTCCCCATACACTCTCGGAAATCACCGGCCCATTATTCGGCAAGGAGTCCGTGGATGTGAAAGCCAGCGATCTCACCAACCAGCATTCCGGCCAGGCGCTCGGGGAACGCATTGTGGTGAGCGGGCGAGTGCTGGACGAAGACGGGCGGCCAGTGCGAGATACGCTAATCGAGATCTGGCAGGCGAACGCGGCCGGCCGTTATTTGCATAAGCGCGACCAGCACAACGCTCCTCTCGACCCCAATTTCACCGGTTGCGGCCACGCGCTCACCGACTCGGAGGGTCGCTATCGCTTCGTGACCATCCGCCCGGGCGAATATCCTTGGGGTAACCATCACAATGCCTGGAGGCCGGCACACATTCATTTTTCACTCTTCGGACCGGCTTTCGCCACACGTCTGATAACACAAATGTTTTTTCCCGGCGATCCGCTTATTCCCTTCGATCCGATCTTCAATTGCACAGCCGATGAAAAAGCGCGCAACCGGCTGATCTCGGTTTTCGATTGGGAGACCACCATTCCTTCTCAGGCGCTAGGATATCGATTCGATATCGTTCTGAGCGGTCGTGAAGCCACTCCGATGGAGAAATAACATGAGCCTGTGGGCGTCAACATCTCAGACGATTGGTCCGTTCTTTTCCATCGGCCTCGCCCGGATAAAACAAGACAATCTAGTGGGCGAAGGAGTCTCCGGGGAACGAGTGACCATCGAGGGCCGCATGTTGGATGGCGATGGAAAGCCGGTGCCTGACGGCTTGGTTGAAACCTGGCAGGCCAATGCACATGGAAAGTATGCGCATCCAGAGGACGATCAAAACAAATCCCTCGAGACCGGATTCAAGGGCTATGGACGTGTGATGACCGATGATCAGGGAAGATTTCAGTTCACGACAATTAAGCCAGGAAGCGTGCCTGCCCCGGATGGAAAAACACAGGCTCCGCACATCGCGGTGTCAGTGTTCGCGCGCGGTCTTGAAAAGCGTCTAGTCACACGCATTTATTTCCCGGATGAGCCGAGCAATTCGAGCGATTTTGCGCTAAATCTCGTCGAACCCGAGCGGCGCGAAACCCTGATCGCGAGAAAGGTTGCGGATAAGAGTGGAATGCTCGAATGGAACATCATCCTGCAGGGCCCCGGCGAAACGGTGTTCTTTGACTGCGGACTGTAA
>Ga0209006_10004922_pt1 | contig 12130 bp, 9 predicted proteins | sample JacPin_JW_Ref_O2_FD_188567 | JGI IMG/M metagenome (GOLD analysis project Ga0209006, IMG submission 188567) | Forest soil microbial communities from Algoma, Ontario, Canada - Jack Pine, Ontario site 1_JW_Ref_O2 (SPAdes) (version 2) | ecosystem: Environmental > Terrestrial > Soil > Boreal...
CCGCGGCAACAGCCGCACCGCCTTGTTGATGGGGGCGCCCGCATAATCGGCGATCCGCGCGGCGAAGTTCGAGTTTTCCAGCGCGTCGACAGCGCGGATCAGCGCCTTGTGGTTGGCGCGCGACAGCGGCGACGCGATGTCCTGGCCTATTTCTTGGGCCGCGGTCATTGGTACCGCAGGATGGGCCGCATTCCGTTGAGAGCCGCCAGGATCGCCGACCCGTTGCTGATCACCGCCGTCGTCACCGGGCTCACCAGCCCGCCCGGGAGAGCTAGTGCCAGGGCGAGCGTATTCAAGCCCGCGACGATCACGTAATTCTGCTTGATCAGCGAAACGGCGCCACGCGAAATGTCGAGCGCCTTGACGAGCTTCCACAGCGAATCTTCCATCAGCACGACGTGCGCGGATTCGTGCGTCACGTCGGCGCCGTACTTCATGGCGATGCCGATGTCGGCGAAGCTCAACGCCGGTGAATCGTTGATACCATCGCCGACCATGGCAACGATGTGGCCCTTGCGCTGCAGCTCCTGGATCACGCTCGCCTTGTCGGCCGGCAGCATGTCGGAGAACTGGCCAGAGAGCCCGAGCCGCGCGCTCACCGCCTTCGCGACCACCGCATTGTCGCCGGTCAGCATGAAGGTGTTCTTCACGCCCATGGCGTGGAGGCGGCTGATGACCGAACGGCTTTCAGGCCGCACCTGGTCGGCATAGGGGACGAGGCCGCCAAGCTTGCCGTCGACCGCGATGTAGAGGCACGAATAGCCGTCGCGGTCGAGCGCTCCGCGGTCGAGCACGGCGCGGTCGACCTTGATATCGGATTGGCGCATGAAACGCTCGCTGCCGACATGAACGTAGTAGCCGTTGACCTGGCCCTCGACGCCGAGGCCGACGCGGTAATGGGTCTCGTCGCAGGGTGGGATGTTGACCAGCAGCTCCTTGGCGCGGGTGCGCAGCGCTTCGGCAACAGGGTGATGGAGGCGCGTCTCGGCCGCCGCGGCAAGTCCCAGCAGATGACCCGGCGTGATGTTGTCGGCGTAGCCGATGACGTCGACCACGGCGGGCACGCCGCGGGTCAGGGTGCCGGTCTTGTCGAACACGATGGTGTCGACCTTGGCGAGCTTCTCCATGTGCCCGCCGCTCTTGATCACGATGCCGGCGCGGGCGGCGTGCGTCATCGAGGAGAGCACCGAGGTCGGCGCGGCGACGCGGATTCCGGTGCCGTAGTCGACGATGACGAGGGAGAGGAAGCGGCTGAAATCGGCGGTCAGCGCGGCGGTGCCGACGGCGAGCCCGACGGTCGGCGCCACCAGCCGGTCGGCCAGGAGCTCGGCGTGATTCTGCATCCGCGTATCGCCCATCGGGGCGGACTCGACGAGATGCGCGATCTGGCCCGCCGTGGTGTCGGAGCCGACGCGGACGGCGCGGATAGTGAGCTGCCCTTCGCGGAGCACCGTCGCCGCGAACGCCACCCCGCCCTTGGTGCGGGTCACCGGCAGGCCTTCGCCGGTGATGGTCTTCTGGTCGATGGTCGCGGTGCCTTCGACGATCTCGCCGTCGACCGGGATCATCTCGCCGGGATAGACGACGACGAAATCGCCGACCGCGAGCTCTTCCGCGGGGACCGAGGTGATCTGGCCATCGCGCAGGACCCACGCGTTTCGCGAGCGGAATTCCAGCAGGCCGGCGATGGCGCGCCGCGAGCCCGCCGCGGTGAGGTCGCGAATCCAGTCGCCGAGCTTGATCAGCCAAGTGACGAGCGAACCGGCCATCGCATTGTGCTGCAGCACGGAGGCGGAGATCGCGAGAGTGTCGAGGAAATCGACATTGAGGCGGCGCTCGTTGCTCCATACCCGCCAAGCGCGCTTTGCGATCGGGATGGCGTTCCACAGCATCAGCGGCATGTTCACCGCGACCACCAGCGGGTTGGTGCTGAAGGCCATCAAGAGCGACAGAGTCGGCAGGTTGAGCGGTGACTGCGCCGAGAACAGGCCGGGGACCTCGCCCTTGGTGAGCGGCCCATTCGACTTCGCCCCAGGCTTGGCCGGAAGTCCCGCCGCTTTCGCCTCCGCTTGCGGCAGGGCCGCGGTGGCGGCCGCGATCAGCCCGCCAAGCTGCTTCGCCGAGAGCGCCGCGAGGTGCGCCAGCAGCTCCTTGAGCAGCGGCTCGCGAGCCGGATCATATTCGACGACGAGGCTCGCGCAGGCCTCGTTCAGCCTGACGCCGGTGATGCCCGCCTGCGACCGCAGCCAGCGCGCCGCCGTCTCGGCGAGCGCCGGCTTGCGGCACAGGTCGGGAACGTGGAGACGCACCCGGCCGCGCATATGGTGACGGATCGCGATGTCCATTTCAGCTCCAGCGCACCCAGTTCACGCACCTTGGCGTGATCGATCAAGTCGGCGCGGCTTCGCCCTGTTCAGCGCGCAATTGCTCGGCGAGCTCAGCCTGCATCTCGATAAAGTGATTCATCCCGAACAGCGTCAGCGTGACCCACACCGGTGTCGCCGCCGCCGCACCGACCTCGAAGATCATGAATCCGACGAGGCCGACGCACAACACCATCTTCAGGTCGACCATATTGCCCGAAGCGAGCTTTATCTCTTTGTCCCAGTGGCGGCAGAACTCGACCGCCGCCTTGGCCGTCTGGGAGTGCTCGGCGAGGAAGTTCGCTTCCTCCTCGATCTTGGTCGCGAGGGCATCGATCTCGTTCGAGGGCGGCTTGCGCGGATGGTGGCCGGCGTGGTGCTCGTAGCGATGCGCAAAACCGGCATGGAAGTCGTCATGGCGATCGGTGTCGTAGCGCAGCACGACGCTGCCGGTTTCCGGATTGACCGTCACCCCCTCGATGCCGGGAACGGCGCTGAAGGTTTTCTGGATCTCTTCCAGCAGCCCCGGGTTTCCCTTCGCGGACGGAATCTTCATCCGAATCCGCCCGGGCACCTGGTGGGCGATCTGAAGTTTGACTTTCATCTTCGGTCGGCGATCAAACTTTCGGGGGCTCGGCCGCGGTCTTGGCCGTATCGCCCTCGGCGTGGACCTCGGCGACGATGTCGTGCACCTGCTCCTTCGCCTCTGCCACCATCTCGCGGGTCTTGCGGCCGAACTTGTAGGCACTGCGGACCGTCGACTTGAAGAGCGGGTTCAGAGCTGCACCCATTTTCGGCACATACTTGGGCGCCAGCATCGCCGCGACGCCGATCACCATGCCCGGAAGCAGGGCAACCTCGAACAAAGCGACACCGGCAGCCACCACTCCGACCGTTGCCGCCACCGTGACCGCCTCGTTGACGGCAGGATTCGGCTCATGGACCTCGCCGGCAGTCGTCGCCTCAGCGTGGCTTTCATCGGCGGCGTGGCCGTTGTGTTCGCGACTCAGCATAAACTTCCTCCGTTCGAGCGCCTGGACGCCAAAAAACATCGGTCGTGCAGGGACTTCGCGGCACCGCCGCGCTCGGGAATCGAGTACCAGCGGTTCATGACAGTGCGGCGACGAAGTCGAACTCGCAACCGACAGATCGCCGTGCCGACGCCCTTTTTTGTACAACACCGCTAACCGACTATTCCTGCAAAAAATGGGCCCTCTGCCATTGACAATGTAATATCTTACGATATATCTTTCGTTGTAACGGGCGATAGCTCTAACGACAACAATAAGGACTTTCAATGCACCATATGCGTGGAATCTTCCACCACCTCCGCCACCACCTTCCGGGCGAGATGCGCCATCGCGGCAAGCATCGCCACGGGCGCGGCTTCGGCCACGTCTTCGGCGACACGGGCGAGCACGGCTTCGACCGCGCCGGCTTCCGCACCGGGCGTAAGCTCGCAAGCGACGACCTGCAGCTTCTGCTGCTGGCGCTGATCGCGGAAAAGCCGAGCCATGGCTACGATTTGATCAAGCTCCTGGAGGAGCGCTCGGGCGGCTATTACGTGCCGAGCCCCGGCATGATCTACCCGGCGCTGACCTATCTCGAGGAGGCGGGCCACGCCACCATCGAGCAGGAGGGCACGAAGAAGCTCTACCGAATCAGCGAGGAAGGCAAAGCCCATCTCGACCTGAACCGGGCTGCCGCCGACGAGCTGCTGGCCCAGCTCGACCGCATCGCCCGCAAGATGAACGAGATGCGCCGCGCCTTCACCGGCGACGACGAATCGGGCGACGACGGCGACACCACCGAGCTGCGGCAGGTCCGCCGCGAGCTGCGGCGCGTGCTCCATGAGCGCAAGCGCGGCTCCCTCGAGGAGAACCGGCGCATCACCGAAATCCTCCGCCGCGCGATCGCGGACATCGTCGGAAAGGTCTGAGCGCCGCCCCCCGGCTTGCCCAGGCCGGTGGAGGGTCCAGGGAAGGGAGAGCCCCTCCCCTGACTCAGCCCCGGCGGGGGGGCACCGGGCGGGTGTCGCATGGCCGTCACGGACGTTCACCAACATCGGTGATATCGTGGGCCTCGGAACCCTATGGGCCGGGCCTGAACATCACCGATGGGAACGAGATGAGCGTCGACACCAGCAAGGCAAGCCTTCGCGACCGGATCCATGACGAGCTCGTCGACAGCATCGACGAGGAGCTCGAGCTCGAAATCGACGACCACCGGCTCAACGCGCTGCTCGAAGAGAGCGGCGACACCCCGCACGGGATGGAGCGCCGGAAATATTTCGAGGAGCTGCTGCGGCTGCAGAAGGAGCTCGTCAAGCTGCAGGACTGGGTGGTCCACCAGAAGCTCAAGGTGGTCGTGCTGTTCGAGGGCCGCGATGCCGCCGGCAAGGGCGGCGTCATCAAGCGGGTGACGCAACGGCTCAATCCGCGCAGCTGCAAGGTGGTGGCGCTGTCGGCGCCGACCGAGCGCGAGCGCACCCAATGGTACTTCCAGCGCTACGTGTCGCACCTGCCGGCGGGCGGCGAGATCGTGCTGTTCGACCGCAGCTGGTACAACCGTGCCGGCGTCGAGCGGGTGATGGGTTTCTGCTCCGACGAGGAATACGAGGAGTTCTTCCGCAGCGTGCCCGATTTCGAGCGCATGCTGGTGCGCTCCGGCATCATCCTTGTCAAATACTGGTTCTCGATCACCGACGACGAGCAGAATTTGCGCTTCCTGATGCGCATCAAGGATCCGCTCAAGCAATGGAAGCTCAGCCCGATGGACCTCGAGTCGCGTCGGCGCTGGGAGCTCTACACCAAGGCCAAGGAAGAGATGCTGGAGCGCACCAACATCCCGGAAGCACATTGGTGGATCGTCGAGGGGGTCGACAAGAAGCGCGCGCGCCTCAACTGCATGCACCATTTGCTGCAGCAGGTCCGCTATGAGGAGATCGTGCACGAGGAGATCGTAATGCCGGCGCGCGAGCGCAAGCCGGACTATGCGCGCGAGCCGATCCCGGCGGACATGTACGTCCCCGAGGTCTATTAGCCCAATCGAGCGAATTCCGGATCGACGCCGTGCGGCTCGCGCGGCGTCGATGCCGCGGCGCGACGACCAACCCATTTAGGCATTGACGAGCGCACCGGCGCGGGCGCGGCGAGACGGCGCTTCATTTCCGTAGGTTTTCAGTCCGGCCCGGGCGTGCGTCGTCGTGCATGGAAACCCCTGGGGGTATAGCTTCGCGCGCACGCTCAAGCACGACCGCATTTCCTAAATTCAGCGAGCGTTCAGTTTCGCGTCAGCCCTTTTTCAGGTCGCAATGCTCAGATGACTCTACGCCTTGGACAAAGGGGCTGTGGGGGAAGCTGCCCGCTGGGGCGCGCCGGCAACGTGCGCAACGGTCGGTTTTGCTGGCTCTCCCCTCCGCGCCCGCTCGTAGAGTCTGTTCAGTTCCGGATAAAAAATGTCAGAGGAATCGTCCCCAGAGCATCGCAGTCGCCCAAGCCGGGCCTGGCTGCTGATCTTGATCGGCGTGGTCGCCGGAGTAGCCGGCGAGCGCCTGGTCGTCCCTTCGAAGAGCGAGGTCGACCACACGACGCCGGCGACACCGGCCGCTCCGTTCACCAAAGTAGGTGACCGCATCGTCGTACCGGAAACTTCGCTGTTGCGAACTCTGCTTGGGGTGGAGCCGGCGGGCGTGAAAGACGTCGCCCGCGAGCTGGTCCTGCCTGCCATGGTAGAGGCCGATCCCGCGCGGACGGTGAACGTGATGCCGTCGGTCACCGGCCAGATCATCGATCTGATGGTGCAGCTCGGCGGCAGGGTCACGAAGGGCCAACAGCTCGCCATCATCGATTCGAGCGATCTTGCCCAGGCGCTATCCGACGAGGAAAAGGCCCGTTCCGCCCTCAAGCTCACCAAGCAGACGCTCGATCGCCTGATGGTGCTCGAGAAGACGTCGGCGATCGCGGTCAAGGACCGCGAACAGGCGCAGAGCGATTACGCGCAGGCGGTGTCGGAACTGGACCGCGCGGATGCGCGGCTCCGCGCTATCGGTGCGCCGCTCGATGCTAAGGCGAACACCCGGCTGCTGTCGGTGAAGTCGCCGATCGCAGGCAGCGTGATCGCGCTTCAGGTGGCGCCGGGCGCCTATGTCAACGATCCCACGGCCGCGATGATGACCATCGCTAACCTCGACGTCGTGTGGGTGACCGCCAACGTGCCGGAAAAGGACGTTTCGTTCGTCTATCCGGGACAGACGGTCAAAGTTGCCGTCACTTCGTATCCCAACCGGGCGTTCGATGGGAAAGTGCTGTTCGTCAGCGACGTCATCGAACCGGATACCAGACGCAACAAGGTCCGCATCGAGTTCAAGAATCCTGACAAGGCGCTCAAGCCCAACATGTTCGCGACCGTCACGTTCGTTGCTCCCCCCGTGACGCGGATTACTGTGCCCAACTCGGCACTGCTGATGACCAACGACAGGACGAGCGTATTCGTCGAAGTCGAGAACTGGGCGTTCGAGCGGCGTGAGGTGGAAATCGCGTATCAGGAGGGCACGGCGACGGCAATTAGGAGCGGACTTTCGCCAGGCGACCGGGTGGTGGTGAAGGGAGCGGTCCGCCTCAATGATTAATCAATTCGTTGCCTTGTGCTTCAGAAAGCGTCTCGTCGTTCGTCTGATCGCGATACTCATCGCCATCTATGGGATCTATGCGTGGACGCAGCTCGCGATCGACGCCTATCCCCTTCTCAGCCCGGTATCCGTGCAGGTCACGACGCAGGTCCCGGGGCTCGCCGCGGAAGAGGCCGAGCAGCAGCTCACGATTCCGCTCGAGCGCGCCCTCAACGGCACGCCTGGGCTGGTCAACATGCGCTCGGTCAGCGTCTTCGCGTTATCGCAGATCAATTTGTTGTTTCGCGACGGCGCCGAGGACTATTGGACCCGTCAGCGCGTGCTCGAGCGCATCGGTGGCGTCACCCTGCCGGCCGGCGCTCAGCCCAGTCTCGATGCCGTGACGTCGCCGGAAGGAGAAATCTATCGCTACACCCTCGAATCCGACACTAAGAACCTGATGGAGCTCTCCGAGATCCAGAAGTGGATCGTGCAGCCGGCTCTCCGCTCGGTGCCTGGAGTCGCGGATGTCGATAATTTCGGCGGCCTCACGCGACAGTTCCGGCTCGATCTCGATCCGACCGAGCTCCTGCGTTACAACGTCGGCGTCAACGACGTCCTCAACGCGATCAACAACAACACGTCGAACGCTGGCGGCGGACGCGTGGCGCGCGGCGACCAGACCTTCATCGTTCGGGGCGTCGGGCTGATCCACGATCTCAACGACCTTGGCAACGTCGTCGTCACGCAAAACAACAGCGTGCCGGTCCTGGTGAGAGATCTGGGAACCTTGAGCTATTCCCACCAGGAGCCGGAAGGCATTCTCGGTAAGAACAACAACCCGGCGACGGTCGAGGGTATCGTCGAGCTTCTGAAATACTTCAACGCCTCGCAGGCCATCGCCGGCATCCACGCAAAATTGGATGAGCTGAAAAAAGAACTCGACCCGCAGGACGTTCATATCGTTCCCTACATCGACCGCGGCAATCTCGTGGAAGCGACCGTAACCAAGATCGGACGTACGCTTCTGGAAGGCGTCGGCCTCGTCATCGTCGTTCTCATGCTGTTTCTCGGCAGTCCGCGCAGCGCGCTGGTCGTCGCGATCACCATTCCGCTGGCAGTCGTTTCGATTCTGATCCTGATGAACGCGGCGCACATGTCTGCCAGCATGCTGTCGCTCGGCGCGCTCGACTTCGGGGTGATCGTCGACGGCGCCATCGTCGTGACCGAGAACATCCTTCGCCGGCGGGAGTCGAAGCCCACCGAGGAATTGACCGAAGAGGACGTCAGATCGGCGACCACCCAGGTCGCCCGCCCGATCTTCTTCGCAACCCTCGTTATCGTCGCGGCCTATCTTCCCTTGTTTACGCTGCAACGGGGTGAAGCAGCCCTATTCACGCCGATGGCCTATACCGTGGGCTTTGCCCTGTTCGGTGCTCTGCTCTGCACTCTGGCGCTGACCCCGGGACTTGCCTATCTCGCGCTGCGCAAGCCTCGCCCGGCGTTTCGTAACCGGCCGTTGGAGTGGCTGACGCGGGCCTACCGCGCCGGGCTGAGCTCGCTGCTGAACTGGCCATCCGTCTCGGCACTGGTGACCGCGGCAGCCTTCGTTGCCGTAGGCGTCTTCGGCAGCCTCGTGGGGCGGGATTACCTTCCCGATCTCGACGAGGGTGCGCTGTGGCTGCAGGTCCAGCTTCCCCGCGGGCTCTCCCTCGAGGCCGCCAGCGAAATGGCAAACGAGTTGCGCAGGACCATCCGGGAGTTTCCGGAGGTGTCCTACGTCGTCACTCAGCTCGGCCGTGAAGATGCCGCGGTCGACGCCTGGACGCCCTCGCACATCGAGGCGCCCGTCGGCCTTACGCCGTACGACACTTGGCCCAAGGGAGAAACCAAGGCCGACTTTCTCCGCAAGCTCAATGCGCGCTTGCTCCAACTTCCCGGGATCGACATCGGCATCAATCAGCCGATCAGCGACATGGTCTACGACCTGATCGGCGGGGCGCACAGCCTGCTGGTCATCAAGGTGTTCGGTGATGATTTCAACGAGGATCGCCGGATCGCGGGCGAGATCGTCGATGTCCTGCGCAACATTCGTGGCACCGCGCAGGCATCCGTCTTCGAGGAGCCGCCGCTGCCCCAGATCACGATAGAAGCCGATCGTATCGCGGCCGCGCGCTACGGAATCAACATTTCCGACATCACGAATCTCGTTCAGAATGGGGTGGGAGGCGCCGCGGTCACGCAGGTCTATGTCGGTGACCGCATTTACGACTTGACGATACGCTTTCCCCTGAGCTCGCGGCGCGATCTTGATGCTCTCGGCAATCTCCCGCTCACCAGCTCGAGCGGAGCTCGGATTCCGTTGGCGCAGGTCGCCCACATCTCCGAGCACAACGGGGAAGCCGTAATCACGCGCGAGAACAACCGGCGGAATCTGTCCGTACGCATCGATTTGGCTGACCGCGATCTCGTCTCCTACTTCGATGAAGTTAAGGAGCGGATTGGGCAGTCCGTGAAATTCGACACCTCCAAATACCACATCGAATACCGCGGCCAGTTCGAGAACCAGGAGCGGGCCCAGAAGCGGTTCACGCTGATCATCGGCCTCGTCGTCGCGTTGATGCTGCTGTTGCTCTACACGGAGTTCGGCGCACTGCGTCAGGCGTTCCTCATTCTCGGCATATTGCCGCTCGCCACCTTGGGCGGGCTGATGGCACTCTTCGTCACGGGAGAAACGCTCAATATCGCGACCGCCGTCGGATTCATCGCGTTGTTCGGCGTCGCGGCTCAGAACGGCATCATCATGCTGGCGAACCTCAACCGCGTCCGCGACAGCGGGCTCACTCTGCGCGACGCTGTGATCGAGGGCGCGTCGGAGCGTCTTCGCCCGGTCCTGATGACCGCGACGGTCGCAACCGTCGGAATGATGCCCGCGGCCCTCGCCACGGGCGTCGGCAGCGACGTTCAGCGCGGCGTCGCCACCGTCGTGATCGGCGGGCTGTTGCTGGCGACTCTGCTGACGCTTTTCGTCGTTCCGAGCTTCTACTACGCCCTGGAGGGCATCGTGGAGCGTCGAGCGTTGCGACGCCAAGCCAGCGCGGCTGACCCGGCGCACTAGCTCGCCGGGCTGGTCACCATCCGCGATTGACGCAGATCATACCGTCATGCGCACCATTCGAGGAATAATCAGCTCATGGGCGACTGACGCTCCGGCATTTTGACGAGTGCGACATCGTGATCGAGACAAGGGACTTTCTCTTCAACAGCCGGCACCTGAGCGTGCGGGCGGCAGCGCTTTCCGAAGGCTGGCGCATCCGCGTGTTCGCGGGTGATCAGCCCGCGACCGCCGTGGTCTACACGGTCACCCACGAGGGCACGGGAGACGCCGCCGCAGCGTCCATGCACCTCGTCCATGAGCTCATGACGCTCGCCCAGAGCGACGTCGAGGAAGGACGCGTCCGGTTGCTCGTTTGAGAGCGGCCGCGACGCCTCGCAGCGGTCAAAATTCGAAGCCCAGACGAAAATTCGCCTGGTAGCGCTCGAAATCCACGAGATCGAGCGCTCCGGGAGCTGTGACGGCCCGTCCCCGCGCCTGAACGTCGAAGACGGCGGAAAGCCAAATCTTCTCACCGAGTTTCATGTAGAGCGTCGGGCCGAGATAGAGCGCATCTCCCGAGAAGATTTCGAGGCCCGCGCCCTGGTACGCCCGAAAATATCGCGCCTCGCCGCCGATCCACACACCTCGCATCGCCTGCCCCGCCAGGGCAAGGAAGACGCCGAGCGTGGGTTGCTGATCGGCGCCGCCGCCGGCGACGGTTTCCGACCGGTCGGTGTCGTAATGCAGGTTCAGCGCGCCGAACAGAAGATCGGGCACGAGGGCGCGGTCGAACAGAAAATCGCCCTCCCAGCCGAAGTGCTCGATTACCGCGCCGCTCGTTTCATCGACGAATCTCCAATGGGGCTCGACGCTCACCGTCATTCCGAACGGCGCGCGATCGCGGTCGAGCAAACGGTAGCGCGCGTTGAACGACAGCGATTGCAGGGAGCCCTGATTGCGATCATCCATGCCGGTGACGCCGCCGATGTCGTAATAGGCGAACGTCGCCGCCGCCGAGATACGGAAGCTCTCGAATGCCGTGTACTTGAATTCGACCTCCGGTGCGGTGTCGTTGAACGCGCCGGTGGTCTTGCCGGAGCGAACGGTCGAGTCGGATTCGAGCTCCCGCTCGCCGGCCTCGCCGATATCGCTTCCCTCGGTGAAACCGAACAGGTGTTCGGTATCGACGTCGGCGGCGTTGCCGGCGACCTTGCCGGCGAAGGTGGGACCGGACGCGGCGCAGGCCACGAGCGCGGCAATCGAGAATGCAATTCTAAATGTGAGGCGGCCGGGCGGCCGCCGACGGCGGGTGCAGCCCGCCCCATCGGACCAAAACATGAGAGCTTCCTATCCATCGAACCCAAGCGGGCGCGCGGCGAGGACCGCCGGCACGGCACGATTCAGACGGACAGATGCTTTGGTGGGCGTTCCAGCAGGCCGGGGTCGGCCGGCACCAGCGGCGCCGGCGGCAGCGCAACGACCGCGGCTACGACGAGATCAGCGGCACGGTCCGGCGCCACCCCCGGCAGCACGCCCGTGAGATGGTGGTGCAGCGTGCAGCACTGGTCGTTCGGATCGCTCGCACCGTGGTCGTGGGGACCACTGCCATTGTGAACGTGATGGTGATGGACGTGAATCACGGCGCGAGCAGGAGCGCCAACGTCGCCGGAATCGGCTGCGGCGTCCTGCTCGCTCGCGATCGCATGCTCAAGATGGACGGTGACCAACGGCACGACGCCGGCGAGTTGGGCGATCACGTAGGCGCCCGCCAGCCGCCAGCCGATCTCATGGCGGAGCGCGAAGACGAGGGTCACGGTGACTGGCTCGCCGCTGTTGGAGAAGCCCAGCGCCGTCCACGCCTGCTGCGGGATGGGCAGGTTCACGAAGGCCGCCGCGTTGGCGGCGAAGTAGCCCTTGTACTCGTAGTTGGCTTCCTTCAGGTCCACGTACACCGAGTCGAAGGTGTGGGCTCCGGGCTGCCACTGCAGGAGCGGCGCGAGGAGACCCTGCGGCCACACCGTGCCGTCGTACGGGTAGAGGAGGGACACCGTCGCGTCCGCC
>Ga0209006_10004923_pt1 | contig 12129 bp, 10 predicted proteins | sample JacPin_JW_Ref_O2_FD_188567 | JGI IMG/M metagenome (GOLD analysis project Ga0209006, IMG submission 188567) | Forest soil microbial communities from Algoma, Ontario, Canada - Jack Pine, Ontario site 1_JW_Ref_O2 (SPAdes) (version 2) | ecosystem: Environmental > Terrestrial > Soil > Boreal...
CAAGCCAGCGATCTTGCCGCCGAAGTGATGCCAATTCGGAGCGGGCGCCAGAGCCGGCGCCATGTACAGGATCGGACTCACGCTTCCGAGATCGAGTTTGCCCTGGGCTACTGGCGAACCATCGCTGAAGATGTGGAACTCGCTTCCATCGAATGTCGCAGCCAGAAAATGCCATGTCCCCGGAGTAAATGAAGCTGTGCCGGATAATGCGTTTTCCTTTCCGACCCAGAGCATCAATCGTCCGCTATCGAGCCCGAGATATCTTGGATATTCCTCGGTTGGCTCGCCCATTCCGGCGATCAGGGTTGGCGATTTCGGCGCCTCTTCACTTCGAACCCAGGCGTACAGTGACCAAGACGAATCGGCGCGTAACACCGAGTCGTCCTTCTGAAGAGCTTTGTGCAAGCCATCTCCATCAGCAAGAAAGACTCCATTGAAAGGTCCGTAAAGAGGGGGATCGTTCGTGACGGGCATTTGCGCCATCCCGTAAGAGAGCAGAGAAAGCCAGATCACTGCAACTGAAGCCAGGCGACGAAGGTGAAGTGGTTGGTTGCGCACGAAAACCCTCCGAGAATCAATCCTTCCGGGCGGATCGTTCATCCGGTTCAAGTTTGAAAATTCGTTCCATCAATAGCCATTTTTCGCCGGCTTTAGCTTGCGGCAGCGCCTTCTGGAACTTCCACATGAGTTCTTCCCACTTCCGCACTTTGGGATTTGCCTGATCCGCCTGCGCTTTTGATTCGAAGGAGAAACGTTCATTTACTTCGAGAATCATGAACATTCGCGTTCCGAGCAGATAGATTTCCGCGGCCTCAATTCCGGATTGCTTCAGGCTGGCGGTGATCTCGGGCCAGATTTTCTCGTGGTATTTCTTGTACTCGGCAATGAGCTTGGGATCATCCTTAAGATCCAGGGTCAGACAGTAGCGTCGCATCATTCGACCTCGCTCTCAAGCACACCGAACGCCACGGTTCCCGGTGAACTGGGCTTGTAACCTCGCAGGGCGAAGAAAAGGATGTATGCATGACAAATGAGAGGGACGACAAAGGCTAGCTGAATATTTGTGGCGTCAGAGACTTTGCCCATTGCCAGTGGAATGAGGGCTCCTCCCACAATAGACATGACGAGTAGCGACGATCCCAGCTTTGTATAAGAGCCCAGATCCTTCAGGCTTAGCGCGAAGATTGTTGGAAACATAATTGAGTGGAAGAGACCGAGAAAGACAATCGCGGCTACGGGTGCAAATCCGGCGCCGAACACGGCGGCCAGCAGGCAGACCAGTGATCCGGCTGCGAACACGCTGAGCAGCCTGGCAGCGGGCACTCTTTTCATGATTGCAGAACCCGCAAATCGCCCAATCATGAAGCCGATCATGTGAAGTTGCAAGTAGTGAGCCGCGGTCTTCTCATGAGTGCCGGGAAGTGCATGCTGGACGAAGCGGATGATGAAGCTCGCAACTCCGACCTGTGCGCCAACATAGAAAAATTGGGCGATCACACCTTTGACGAGGTGGCGATAGGACCATATGCCGCTCAGTCGCGCCTTGGTGGCCGCAGTCAGGCCCGTGCCGCCGCGCTCCCGAATCTCGGGCAGGTTGGAGAACAATATCAGCATTCCAACCAGCAGAAAGAGTCCCGTGATCACCAGGTACGGGGTCTTCACCATGTTCGCTTCGGAAACCCGGTAAGCGAGTAACTGGTCCGGAGTCATGGAAGCGAGTTCAGCGGGAGTGTGCTCGATGCCGGAGAGAATGAAAGCCGCGCCGAGGAATGGCGTGACCACAGCTCCCACTGAATTGAACGATTGCGCGAAGTTCAGGCGGCGTTCGGAACTTTCCGCAGGTCCAAGGATCGTCACATAAGGATTGGCTGCGACTTCAAGGAAGCACGAACCGCAGGCCATCACGAACAAGGCAAACAAGAAGAATCCATAAATGCGAACTGACGCCGCGGGAATGAACAAAAACGCTCCGGTGGCGCAAATCAGCAGCCCGATCAGGATCCCTTTCTTATAGCCTAATCGCTGCATGATCCAGCCCGCCGGGAGGGCGGCCAGGAAATATCCGCCGAAGAATGCAAACTGGATCAGGGATGATTCGGTATCGGTAAGGCTGAAAGCTTTTTTCAGATGCGGTATAAGGATGTCATTGAGGTTGACGCCGATTGCCCATAGAAAGAAAAGACTGGTGACGAGCGTGAACGGAAGAAGGTATCGGCGCTCGGTGATGGGAGCTGATGAACTCATCGTTCCTTTCAGGGCAATGCGCGATCGAGATGCACGTATCCGCCGTCGACGAAAAGATGTTGTCCAGTGATATGGCCTGCCTTAGGAGAGATCAGGAAAGCGACCATCGAGGCAATATCTTCCGGCGTGGTCATTCGCTTTCCCAGCGGAATTTTGGAAACGATAGATTTCAGTTTTTCTTCGGGATCCGGAAAGGTGCTCAACCACTGGCGGTAGAGCGGAGTCATCACCTCCGCGGGAACCACGGCGTTGATGCGGATGCCGTAGGGAAGCAGTTCCACCGCCCACTCGCGTGTCAAAGCCAGGATCGCTCCTTTGGATGATGCGTAGCCGGAAGTTCCGCCCTGGCCGGTCACTGCGGTCTTGGAAGCGATGTTTACGATGGAGCCAACGGAACGTTTCAAAAGAGGAAGAGCATAGTGCGCGAGGTTGTAGTAATGCAAAAGATTTCTTTGCAGCGATTCCACGTACTGCTCAGGATTGCCGTGCTCCAGACCGACGCGATCGTTGATGCCGGCGTTATTGATCAGCACATCGAGTTGTCCGTATTCCTGCACGGCTTGTTTGACGGACCCAGCACAGCTCTCGGCGGAGGCTAGGTCGGCGACGATGAGGAAGCATCGGTTGCCGGAGCGGATTAGCTCGTCGCGCAGCTTTTCTCCCGCTTCGGCATCGCGATCGACGATCACAGGGATTGCGGACTCTTCCGAGAGCGCCCGCACGGTGGCTGCCCCAATGCCTTTCGCGCCGCCGCTGATGAGTACGACTTTATCGCGCAGTTGCAGGTTCATGTGGAGGCGTTCAGCCGATAGAAATTCACGGCATTCAAACCCATAATTTTCTCTTGCTTCTCAGGTGGCAGCTTGCCGATGTAGCTTTGTACGAGCTCTTTCACAATCTTGTAGCTTCCTGCCAGCAGGCAGACGGGCCAGTCGGAGCCGAACATCAGCCGGTCCGGGCCGAAAGCTTCGAATACGACGTCGAGATAGGGTTTAATGTCAACTTCGTTCCAGTTTTGCCAATCCGCTTCGGTTACCAGGCCCGACACCTTGCAATATACATGCGGGTTGGTCGCGATCTCCCTGATTTGTTGCTCCCAGGGAGAAATGATGCCAGAGCGAATGAAAGGCTTCGCCATGTGATCAACTACGAAGCGCTGTTCCGGAAGCTTCGCAACTAGTTCAATGGCTGCGGGGAGCTGCTTCGGATAGATCAGGATGTCGTAGGTGAGGTTGAGTGCCTGTAAGGACCCAACCCCCGCTAAAAAATCCTCACGCAGCAGGTACCGGTCGTCTGACTCCGACTGAACAAGATGGCGGAAGCCACACAATTTTTCGAACTGCGCGAGATATTCCAGACGCTTGGGCAACTCCTGTGAACGCAGGTCGACCCAGCCTACGACTCCCTTGATCTCGGGAAAGCGACTCGCCAGGTCGAGCAGGAACATCGTCTCCTGTTCTGACTGGTCCGCCTGCACCGCGACGCAGCCCTGCACCTGATTGGCCCGTAACGCGGGAATCAAATCGTTGGGAAGAAAGTCGCGCTTGAGTATGGCCATGTCATCGGTGATCCAGCCGTCGCGCTGCGAATTGTAACGCCAGAAGTGCTGGTGCGAATCGATGTACATGGAAGCGCTAGAATCCGGTACGCTGGTTCAACCGTGCAGATTCAAAAAGCCGCCGTCAATGGCATAGTCTGAACCCGTAATGTACGCGGCCTCATCGGAGCATAGAAAAAGAGCGAGGGCCGCCACTTCGCCGGGCTGAGCCATGCGGCCGATAGGCTGCGCCTGAGATAGCTTGGCAAACATTTCCTGCTCGCGGCCGGGATAGTTCTGGCGCAAATATCCATCTACGAAGGGCGTATGGACCCGCGCCGGCGAAATACTATTACAACGGATGTTGTGAGCTATATAGTCTCTTGCCACCGAATTCGTCATAGCCACGACCGCGCCCTTGCTCATTGAATACGCGAAGCGGTCGGCCAGACCGACCCATGCCGCGATCGAGGCCATGTTCAGAATTACGCCTCCACCCTGCGCTTTCATGTGTTCGACTGCAACACGCATGCAGTTGTAAAGACCCTTCACATTGACGCGGAATATACGGTCGAAATCTTCTTCCGTGGTGCTCTCCAGCTTTCCAATATGCGCGACGCCAGCGTTGTTCACCAGAATGTGTACGCGTTCCTGGCGAAAGATTTCGTGCATGACCGCCTCGACCTGATCCTGTTTCGAAACGTCGCACTGGTGCGCCCATGTCCTGCCGCCTGTCTCCACAATCTCGGCAGATGCCGACTTTACCGCGGCAAGATCGACATCAAGAACGTGGACGCTTGCACCGTTTAGCGCAAATCTCTCGGCGATCGCCCGGCCAATTCCGCTCGCGGCGCCGGTGACGATCGCGACCTTGCCGTCGAGCCGAAATCCGTTCGAGTTTTGAGTCGGTTGCTTCAGAGTGAAACTCCCCTTTTCCATGGAATGAAATCGTCCTGCCTCAGCAACTCAGCTTTAGTGCGAACCTCGCCGCTCGCCACTTGAATCACGCGTTCCAGGATCGTCTCTCCCACTTGCTCGATCGTATTTTCGCCGGTGATGACGCTGCCGGTATCGACGTCGATGATGTCGGGCATCCGCCGCGCTAACTCCGAGTTGGTCGAGAGCTTGACAACAGGGGCGACAGGATTTCCCGTCGGAGTGCCCAACCCCGTAGTAAAGAGCACCATATTCGCGCCCGCGCCTACTTGAGCCGTGACGCATTCCACATCGTTGCCCGGCGTGCACTGCAGGTTCAGCCCCGGCTGGCTGGAGTACTCTGGATAATCCAACACTGCCGTGACGGGCGACGTGCCGCCTTTTCTAGCTGCCCCTGCTGACTTCATCGCATCAGTGATGAGCCCATCTCGAATATTTCCGGGCGAGGGGTTCATGTCGAAGCCCGAGCGGACAGCCTTTGCGCGAGCGGCGTAGTCGCCCATCAATTGGATGAATCGACCGGCGACTTCCTGAGTGACGCCGCGATCAATCAATTCCTGCTCGACCCCGCACAGTTCGGGAAACTCGGACAGAATGCTCCTGCCGCCAAGCGCGGCCAAGATGTCTGAAACATAACCGATTGCCGGATTCGCAGAGATGCCAGAGAATCCGTCAGAGCCTCCGCATTTCAAACCGACGCAAAGATGGGAGAGTGCCGCCGGCGTTCGCCGTGCTTTGTTCGCCTCGACAAGTCCGAGGAACGTAGCCTGTATCGCCTCGGAAAGCATTTTGAATTCTGAGCCGCTTTGCTGCTGCTCAAACACGATAAGAGGTTTTTTCAGGGCCGGAATTCGCTGCTTGATTTGCTCTCGAAGAATAGCCGCTTGCGAATGCTGACATCCGAGACTCAGGACGGTAGCGCCCGCCACATTGGGGTGATGAATATATCCTGCGATTAACCCGCAGAGATTATTGGCGTCTTCGCGAGTGCCCCCGCACCCGCCTTCGTGCATCAAGAACTTGATGCCGTCGACGTGGTCGAAGACTCTCGATCTGGGCGAGGCCTGCCGGCTGTCTTCAGGCGAAATCTTCTGGCTCTCGCTCAGTGACCCATCGCGATAATGCCGCACCAACTCTTCTACCTGCTGGTGGTAGACCTTGGGCGGCGCGAAGCCGAGTTCCTCTTCGAAGGCCTGCTTCATCACGCCAATGTTTCTGTTCTCGCAGAAGACCAGCGGCACTACGAGCCAGTAATTTCTAGTTCCAACCTGTCCATCGGGACGCGCGAATCCCTGAAAGGTTCTTCCCAGCCAGCGGTCTATGTTGGGCGGAGTCCATTGGTAGTCCTGAGCTCTATCCTGATACGGTGCGGATTTGTGAACCATATTGCGAGTGGTGACGACTTCTCCGGCACGGATCGGCTCGGTTGATGTTCCGATGAGAACTCCGTACATCCTGACGGCGCCTCCTGCCACGAGATCCTCGGTGGAGAATTTGTGCTTGGCGGGAACATCGGTCACGAGGTCGTAGGTACGGTTGGAAGAGCTGACAGTCTCACCTTTGCGCAAGTCTCGCAAAGCGATCAAGACATTATCCCGGGGATCAAGCTGCAAGACTGTATTGTTCATTGTCCGTAATTCGGGCCGATAGAAGTCAGCACGACAATCATCGCGCAATCTGAATCAGGTCGGCCAGGACCTTGCCGCGCGCCCGCGATCTTGTCGGACGAGCGCCTTCGTTGTTGGTCGTCGCGTTCATTAGCGGTGGCAAGAAAAGCAGGTTGCTCGGTCGCTTCGCCTCTCGGAATGACAAACATCTATGACGATGCTCGCTTGCGCAGAAAAAAGAGATGGAATCAAGTCGCCTGTCTAGTTTCCGTGCCAGTACATCGGCCAGCCCAAATATCGAACTGCAGCCTCATACACGGCACCCGCGGTGGTTGAGAAATTCGCTGCGACGTGATGTTCGAAGCCATTTTCGCAGATGTAATGCAGCAACTTCTGAAGTTCAGGAATCTGAACCACGCCCACGCCGCCAAAAGTATTCAGCGAGTCGGTCGTGAAGTTGCCTTCTCCCACGTAGCCGCGAATCACCCCGGCAGTATCGTCGGTTGAGAAGCGAGCAAAACTCATGGCACCGGCTTTCACGCGCCCAACGACTGTACCGAACGTGTTCTCCTTGCCCACAGTGCCGGCAATAATTTCCTGGAAATCCATGCGAACGTCTTGAAAGAAATGTTTCGGCAGGTTGCTGCAATGGAAACATACGGCTTTGTCCGGGTCCTCGCCGTAGTTATTGTTCCAGTCGAGCAGTGCACTTGGTGTTTCCGAGGCAAGTGCCAGAGCGTGCATGCTGAGCGTCCCGCACACATCGACCTCGCAGGCGGCCGGAAACAGATTGTTGCTCATCATGCTCATGATCGTGCAGGGGACGACACCGAAATATTCTTCCATCGAAGTCCAGCACTGTACTGCACTGATCCTCAGGTCGGTGGATTTCATCCAGTCGTCAATCACATAGCCGAGTTTCGCCATCTTGATGAGGGCGGCGTCCGGGACTCCGGCCGTAGTCACGTACTTGTGAATATCCGCCAGCTTGCCTTGGACTCCCGCGTGATCGTCTTTCAGCTTGGCAATGCGGCCAAAGACTTCCGACAAGTCCAGCGTCTCTGTCGAAATCCCCGATGCTTCGAGTAGTTTTTCGCTGTAGCGTACGGTATTGAACGCTGTCGGGCGCGCTCCAATGCTGCCCACCCGCAAGTTGCGCATACCGTTGGCCACGCGGCAAACTGCCGCGAACCATGCCAAATCTTTCCTGAAATCGTCGGAGTCGAGGCTTACCGTATGCAGTCGCGTGAGGGAATAGGGGATGCCATACTGTCGAAGATTGTTGCAGGCCGACATTTTTCCGCAAAAGCTGTCGCGGCGATGCAGGATCGTCATCTTCAATGCGTCATCCGGGGTCGCTTGCACCAGAACGGGTACGTCGAGCCTCGCCAGGCGGAGTGTATCGGCGATGGCTCGTTCATCCCCAAAATTCGGAAGTGTGACGATCACCCCGTCGAGCCGATCACGGTTCTTCTGGAACAGCGCGGCGCAGCGCTTGGCTTCCTCGTGAGTTTCAACCGCGCCATGCTTGCTGTCTTCCGGTCCGAGCACAACACAATCGATTCCAGCCAGAGTAAGGGCTTTGATGATTTCTTCACGTCCAGTCTTAGCCAACTGATCGGGAAAGAATCCGCGATTACCGACAATGACGCCCATCGTCATTTTCTTACCAGACATAAATCTCCCCCGATAAACCTCTCTTCATTTCTCGTGAGCGCCTGGTCATCCTCGCGACGGCGCATACTTCCAGCAATAGAGGCCGCCAACCAGCGCCAGCAACCCTCCCCACCACACTCCGGCGTGGAGTTGGAACAGCACAACCTGCGCATCCAGTGCCGGCGGATGCGAATATTCGTACAATCCCGCAGCGAGAATGATTAGTCCATTCACCAGCAGGGACATGCCGATGAAAAACCAGATCGATATTAAACGTCCTTGTGTCATAGACTCCACCTACCAGAAAATAATGTTGAGGATTACAAAGATCGCCGCCACAATCACGGCCCAGAATAGCGGCTTCTGATACATCGGTACATTTTCGATGGGGGGAATATCCGTCTCCCCATAGACCAAGCCTTTCAAAGCGCTCTCCGGAATAGGCTTCGTTGCCAGACTCACCACCACGGTCACGGTCACGCAAACCAGGAATGACCACAGCGCCTGATACATATCCTGTGCCAGCGCCTTAGCATCAGGCGAGAGCGCAACATATCGCAGCGCCGTCGGATCGACCTTGACCCAGGCCCACATGCTGATCGAAGAGACCGTCCCGCACAGCAGTCCCCAGAACCCGCCGGGCCCGGTCGCCCGCTTCCACAACATCCCTAGAACGACCGTACCAAACAAGGGAGCGATGAAGAAACTGAATAACGCCTGCACGTAATCCATGATGCTGGCCGATCTCATCACCAGGTACGCTGTGCCCACACTGATCAGGACACCGATCACGGTGGTCCAGCGTCCCATGTTCACATAGTGATGATCGCTGCCCTTACTGTTGATCAGCGGACGATAAATGTCATAGGTCCATACCGTCGTGAATGCGCTTACATTCCCCGCCATGCCCGACATGAAGCCGGCAATCAGCGCGGTAATTCCCAGTCCGAGCAGTCCCGGCCCGCAATAGCGGGCCAGCATGAGCGGAAGAACGTCGTTGTAGCTGTAGCCGTGCGTAGCCACCGCCTGAGATTCTGGCAGCAGTTTCATCGGGAGCAGGCCCAGGCCAAGCAGGCCCGGAAGAATTACGATGATCGGCACCAGCATCTTGAATCCCGCGCCGATGATGGGGGCCATTTCTGCGCTGCGCATGTCTTTAGCGGCGAGGATGCGCTGCACCACCAGAAAATCTGTGGTCCAGTAGCCCATCGAAATAACCGCGCCCAGTCCAAAGACAATTCCTGTCCAGTGAATGCCCATGGGGTTGGTGCTGAACGAACCCAAGCCGGCCCACATGTGGACATACTGTTCTGACGCACGTTGCGCGATCAGAATCTTGAGGTTGCCCCATCCTCCAGCTTCGTAGAGACCGAGAATCGGAATGAGCAACGCGCCTGCCCAGATGAGAAAAAACTGCAAGACTTCGTTGAAGATGGCCGAGCGCAATCCGCCCAGGGTCACGTAGATCGCAACCGTCAGCGAGGAAACCCAGATGCTGAAATTGAGGTCCCAGCCCAACACGATCTGCATGACCTTGGCCATGGCAAACATGTTCACACCGCTCATCAGAACGGTCATGAAAGCAAATGAAACCGCCGAGACAATACGGCAGGGTTCGCCGAAACGCAGCTTCAAATATCCCGGCACGGAGTGCGTCTTCGAGATGTAATAGAACGGCATCATTACCAGCGCCAGGAACAACATCGCCGGAATGGCGCCGATCCAATACCAGTGCGTAGCCAAAATGCCGTATTGATAGGCGGAGCCCGCCCAACCCATCAATTCCAACGCCCCTAAGTTGGCGGAAAGAAAACTCAGGCCAGCCACCCAAGCCGTCATCTCGCGCCCTGCCATGAAGAAGTCTTCGCCGGTGTTCGCCTTTCCTTTGAGATAGAACCCGATGGCCAACACCAGGGCGAAATAGAAGACGATGATGACCATGTCCACAGGATGAAGATGGACCAGACTGGAGGAACTCGAAGCGACGAGGGCTAAAGTCATTGGGTTTTGACCTGTCCGTAGTAAGCGTTGCGGCCGTGCTTGCGCAGAAAGTGTTTATCATGGAGTTCGCGCGCCAGCGGCCGCGACTCAGCGTTGATCGAAAGAGTGTGGCTCGCCATGCGGGCTACGTACTCCAGGATAACCGCGTTGTGAGCGGCTTCCGCTGCATTCGGCCCCCAGCAAAACGGAGCGTGCCCGGCCACCAGCACGGCGGGAATACTGTCCGGGTCGAGCTTTGCAAACGTTCGGCAAATCGCGGTGCCGGTTTCCATTTCATAGTCACCATCAATCTCGGATGTGCTCAACCGGTCCGTCACCGGGACCGAGCCGTGAAAATAATCCGCGTGCGTGGTGCCTAAGCAAGGAATCGCCTTTTCAGCCTGCGCCCACGATGTAGCAAATTCCGAATGGGTATGAGCGACCCCGCCGATGTTCAGAAAATGCTTGTACAGTTCGATGTGAGTGGGTAAATCCGAAGATGGACGCAGGTTCCCGTCGACGATTTCACCGGCAAGATTCGAGATCACAATCTGCGCGGGGGTCAGATCTTCGTAGGGGACACCGCTCGGCTTGATAGCGACCAAGCCTTCACCGCGATCGATGCCGCTGACGTTGCCGAAGGTGTAAAGTACGAGTCCCCGGCGCACCAGTTCGAGGTTGGCTTCGAGGACCTGTTCGCGCAGCGTCTTCAGCAGCATGTAGTCGTCAACACGGAGAACCTGGGTTTGAGGCTTGTAAACGGCTAGCGTAATCGTTTACGCGACTGCCCCATTTAACCGGACCGGGCTTTCTTTGTCAAAGACGAAGCGCGGGCCTCGACGACGCATTTCAGATTGCGATTCGTGTGAAAGCCGACGCCCTCGTTAACCAGCAGCGCCACTGCTGTCTAGCGAGAGAGTGGGGAATCCACATCAAAGTGGATATGGGATTAGATTGTGATTCGCTCCAGCTTACGAGCGGGCTCAGGAAGTCGCTCTCATGTCGCTGGAAATTCCACCGGCAGCGGGAGCGTAGCACTTGAGCGCGTAATCCATCACCATTCGATCCGCGCTGAAACGCCATCCAAGCGTCCGGATCGCGCGCTTCATGCGCCTGATCCAACCGCTGGGAAGCCCATCGCGATCGCGATCGTAATAGAGAGGAATGACTTCGTCGCGCAGGGTGTGCATCAAATCCTCTCCGTCGCGAGCATCATGCACAACCACGTTGGAGTGAGTCTTGCCGGCGCCAATAGCGAAACCGTTCATGCCGTCGTAGGCCTCGGCCCACCAGCCGTCGAGGATCGAGAGATTCAATCCTCCATTGAGAACAACCTTTTGACCGCTCGTGCCGGACGCTTCCTGCGGACGGCGCGGATTATTGAGCCACACATCGACGCCCTGAACAAAATGGCGTCCGACGTTAATGTCGTAGTCTTCCACGAACACGAACTTGTCACGAAACTGCGAGTCGCGCATCAGTCCGGCAATCTGCTGCAGGACCTTCTTGCCTGGCTCGTCGAGCGGATGAGCCTTGCCCGCAAATACAAACTGCACCGGCCGGTTAGGATCGTTCACCATCGACGCCATTCTCTCGACGTCTTTCAGAATCAGATTCGCCCGTTTGTAAGTCGCGAAGCGGCGCGCGAATCCGATGGTCAGCGCGTCCGGGCTCAAGACCCGTTCCAGGCGCTGCAACACTTCGCGCGATTCACCTCGGCGTTCGGCTTGTACTACGGCGCGTCGCCGGACGAACTCGATGAGCTGCGATTTCAGGTTAAGATGCGCTTCCCACAGTTCGCCGTCGTCGACGCTCTCGATCCCTTCCCAAATCTTCGCTTCGCTGCTGCGCTGCTGCCATCCCGGGCCCAGGTGGCGATCGTAGAGGCGAAACATCTGCGGAGCGAGCCACGACGGAACGTGCACTCCGTTGGTGATGTGGCCGATGGGAACGTCGTCTTCCACCTTTTCGCGGAACAGGCCAGTCCACATCGCGCGCGAAACTTCGGCGTGCAACGCGGACACCGCATTGGCTCGCCGCGCCAACCTTAACGCCAGAACCGTCATACAGAAAAGCTCGTCGGCGTTTGCCGGATTCTCGCGCCCGAGTCCCATCAAGCTTTCCTGGGAAAGGCTCAGCGCCTCGCGCAGCGGTCCAATGTGTTCCTCG
>Ga0209006_10004924_pt1 | contig 12126 bp, 10 predicted proteins | sample JacPin_JW_Ref_O2_FD_188567 | JGI IMG/M metagenome (GOLD analysis project Ga0209006, IMG submission 188567) | Forest soil microbial communities from Algoma, Ontario, Canada - Jack Pine, Ontario site 1_JW_Ref_O2 (SPAdes) (version 2) | ecosystem: Environmental > Terrestrial > Soil > Boreal...
CCGGTGCCGCCGACATCCCACGATTTGGCCGCCGACGCTGCGATCTGCGGCGCGCCGGCGGGAAATGTCGAGAATGTCGGCGTCAGGCCCACCTCCTTCCACCAGCCCTTCACGTTGGCGTAGTGAAAAGGCAATGCCCAATAGAGCGATGGCTGGTAACTGACGCCGATGGCGGTTTGCGCCAGCGCAGGCAGCGCCAGCGCTGAGCCGCTTGTGAGTATCGCCGCCGCGATAGCTGTCCTGACGGTTCTCCAGATCATCTTGTCTCCTCCAGTTTTCTGTTCTTTGCCGGTGCAGTTTCGACAGAGCCGGTGTTTTCCCGCTTCCATGTTGTCATGATCGATTGTCGGGTTTTTCCTCCCGCAGCGATTTCCAGACATGCGTGCGCAGATGGATGAAGGATTCCTGATCCATCACATCTTCGATCTTTTGAAAACGATTCCACTCCTCTTCATTACGTTTGGTCCTGATATCGAGTACTTCCTTGATGCGGCCGGGGCGGCGGGTCATGATGACGACGCGGTCCGCGAGATATACCGCTTCCTCGACGGAATGGGTAACGAACAGCACCGTGCGCGGATTGACGCGGGCCAGCCGCACCAGTTCTTCCTGCATGACGACGCGGGTTTGCGCGTCGAGCGAACCGAACGGCTCGTCCATCAGCAGCACCTCGGGGTCCAGCACATAGGCGCGCGCGATCGCCACCCGCTGCTGCATTCCACCGGACAATTGATGCGGAAAGGCATCGGCGTGGCTTTCAAGGTTCATCAGATGCAATGCGCCGGCGATCAACTCGTCACGCCGCGGCTTGGCAAGGTTCTTGTTGCGCAGGCCGAGGTCGAGATTCTGGCGCACCGTCTTCCACGGGAACAGCGCAAAATGCTGAAACACCACGGCCCGATCGGGAGCCGGACCGGTAACCCGCCTGCCGTTGAGGGTCACGGAGCCTGAAGTCGGTTGCTCGAATCCTGCGACGATACGCAGGCATGTCGTCTTTCCGCAGCCCGACGGGCCGACGATCGCGACGAATTCCTTCTCGGCGATTTCGAGATTGATATCGTCGAGCACCTTCGCGCCGCCGCTATTTGGTCCAAACACCTTGTTGACTTCGGTAAAGCGGATTGAACCCATATCCGGCGCCCTTACGCGCTCAAACCGCGTCGGCGCCGGATCGAGGCCTCGCCCTGGCGTAGCAGGACGTCGATCAGCATTCCCGCAAGACCGATGGCGATCATTCCTGCCATTACCGTCGGCGTCGAAACGTTGGCTTGAGCCTGCACCATCATGAAGCCGACGCCGGACGCCGCGACGATCAACTCCGCGCCGACCAGGGACTGCCAGCCTAGGCCGGCGGAGACACGAAGACCTACGACGATCGAGGGGATCGAGGCCGGCAGCAGAATTTCGAGGATCGTTCTGAGGTGCCCGGTCCCCAGCATCTGGGCGGCTTCGATAAGTCGTGGATCGACAAAGCGCGCGCCGCGGTAGGCATTGATCAGGCAGGGCGGAAAGGCGCCGGCAAAGATGATCATGACAGGTCCGCCAATCCCGGTACCGAACCAGAGAGCCGCGAAAGGCACCCATGCAATCGGTGCGATGAAACGAAGTCCCTCGAATATCGGCGCCATGATATCGTCGAGCCATCTGAACCATCCCATCATCAGGCCGAGCGGAACGCCGACAGAAGCAGCCAGGCAAACACCGACGATGTAGCGTTTGAAGCTGGATGCGAGATGTTGCGGCAGCGTGGCGCCGGCAAACGGCGTCGTCAGAAGTTGAATGAAGCGGGAGGTGACATCGAGCGGGGTCGGCAGAAATTGACGTGGCACCAGGCCAGATACCGTCAGTAGCGTCCAGATACCGAGAAAACAGCCGAGGCCGGCGAGGCCCGAGGCCATGGTTTCTCGCAAACTAAGCGGGCGATCGGTCACCGGCTACTCCCGGCTGCCATGTTCCAGCCGAGCGCCCTGTGCTCCGCCGCGGCGAGCAGCCATGTCATGGCAAAGCCCAATATTCCAACGCTCAACATTCCGACCAAGATCATGCCGGGGTAAATATCCTGCTGCGCCATGTTGAGGACGAGGCCCAGTCCGACCAGCGCGCCGACCAGTTCCGCGGCAACCAGCGTCGTCCACGCGGCCTGCAAGGACAGGCGCAGTCCCGTAAAGATCATTGGGGCCGCGGCCGGCGCCAGGATTTCGGTGACAAATCGCCAACGCGGCGTCCCCAGCATGCGTGCCGCCTCGATCAGCGGACGGTCGATGGTTCGTACCCCGGCAAAGCTGTTGATGACGGAAGGAACGAAGGCGGCAAACCAGATCACCATGATTTTCGCGGCATCGCCAAGGCCCAGCCAAAGGATCGCGAGCGGAATCCAGGCCAAAGGAGGGATCGGACGGATCAGGAGAAAGACAGGATTGATGATAGCCTCGGCGCGACGGCTCCAGCCCATCCATAACCCGAGCGGCACGCCGGTTGCGGTCGCGACGAAGAATCCAACGACGACCAGGATCACGCTATGCGTGGCGTGGGTGAAAAGCTCGCCGCCGGCATAACCTCGCGTGAGGATCTGGACCAGCGCCGACCAGAAATCCGCGGGCGAGGGAAATCGTCCGCTTGAGACGGCTCCGCTCCACGTCGTCAATCCGAACCAAAGCCCGACCAGCATCGCGAGCGTCGCAAGACCGACCCATGTTTGGCGCCGTCTCGTCATCGCCGAGATTCCTGTGCGAGTTAATCGATTTCATTAGAGCTTTCGGGCCTTTGCTTTGTCAATCGACTTATCTATTGGACAAAGTGCGCGCGCCGACGGCGCGCGGTGGTTCGACAGACACTCGGCGTGTTCGCTGGCCAATGCAGGCGCTTCGATATTCTTGCTCGATAACGGTTTGCCGATCAGGTGTGCGCTCGCGCTTTCGGCTGCCAAGGCCCGGCCCGTTGCCCCAGAGCGTGGCTGGTCTGCGTGGTTAACTTGCTGAATCCGATTCCGAGCGATCTCTCTATCGACTAGAGAGCATATGCTTTGCTATATTCGCATAGTGGCCGGCTGCGGAATGTTTTGTCAGATGCCGCTGGAATTCCGCCAACCCTTCCGGGTTCAGATCAGATGGACCTTTTTGAAAAATACACTTCTGGCGGGAACTGCAAAAAACCTCTATGGATTCTCTGGCTGTGGCCTCAGAAGGCAGCACTTTGAAGGTTAAACGCATCTTCGATATTGTTGGAAGTCTACTCGGTATCGCAGTCTTCGGCTGCTTAATCGCGGCGCTTGTCATACTTGTGCGGCTTACGTCAAAAGGTCCTGGCATTCTTGTCCAAAATCGCGTCGGGCAAAGAGGCGAAATATTCAAGTGCTACAAGATCAGGACCATGCTGGAAGGAACACCGGCTGAAGCCACGCATGAGATTAACCGGTCGTCGGTGACGCCGGTCGGGAGGGTCCTGCGCCGGTTTAAACTGGATGAGCTTCCCCAGATATGGAATGTCTTGAAGGGTGAAATGAGCCTGGTGGGCCCGCGACCCTGCCTTCCGAGCCAGCATAGGCTGATCCAGGCAAGACAGGAACGAGGCGTTTTGGAAGCCAAACCCGGCATCACCGGCAAATCCCAGGTTCTTGGCCTGGACATGTCCGAGCCCGAGCGATTGGCAACGGCCGATGCTGAGTATATTGCCGAGCAGAGTTTTCTCGGCGATCTGGTTCTGCTCTTGAAAACGCCTCGCGCTCTTCTTTTTGGTTCCGGTAAACCGGAATGACACTTATGAACGATCGCAATGGATTTTCGCTTCGAGAAGCGAAAGCTGTGATTTGATTTTCATCGAGAAAATTCGGCCTTATTGGTAAACTTGGACGCCGGAATGCGCGTGCTGCATGCTTACAAGGTTTTTCGTCCGGACGTGGATGGCGGTGTACCCGCGGTCATCACGACGGCAGCCGGTGGGAGCGCTCCGGAAATTTCCAGCTGCATTTTGGCTGCTCGCGGAAAAGCTGGCCTGGGGCGTATCTACGAAGATAACGGAGCTTCAGTTCGAGCCGTAGCTTCGTTTGGCAATTGTCTCGGCATGCCGATCGCGCCCTGGTTTCCCATTGCATTGGCGGTGGAGGCGCGCAAAGCCGACTTGATTGCCCTGCATTTGCCCTTCCCGCTTAACGACATTGGGGTGTTGGGAATTCCCAGCCGCGTCCCCATCGTGGTGCACTGGCATGCCGATGTCATCGGCCGCCGTACGATCGCGCGCGCCCTGGCGCCGTTGTTCCACGGGACCTTGAGGCGCGCCGCCCGTATTATCGTCGCGGATAAGGCGATTGCAGAAAATTCGAATTTGCTGGGGACCTATCGTGCGAAGTGCGAAGTGGTCCCGTTCGGTATTGATGTCAGCGATTGGGGCGCGCTCGATCCCGAGCAATCCGATCGGGCTGAACGGTTGAGAGAACGTTACCCACGATTGGTCGTGGCTCTGGGGCGCCTCGTACCCTACAAAGGCTTCGATGTGCTGGTCCGGGCCTTGGCGCAACTGGATTGTCATCTCGTGATCATCGGTACCGGAAAGCAGCAAAAGCATCTTGAAAGCCTCGCGGCCGATCTTGGCGTCAGAGCGAAAGTCTCTTTCGCCGGTTATCTCAGCCAGGGCGATGTCAAAGTGCATCTGCACGCCGCGCGCGTCTTCGCATTTCCATCGATCACAAAGGCCGAAACGTTCGGAATTGTTCAACTCGAAGCCATGGCCGCAGGACTCCCGATTGTGAATACGTCGATCCCCACGGCGGTACCCCGCATTGCGCGCGATGGCATCGAAGCGCTAACGGTGCCGCCGCATGACGTCACGGCACTGTCGGCGGCAATTTCCAGGCTATTGGATGATAAGGGGCTGGCGGGCCGGCTGGGCGCAGCGGGACGGGCGCGAGCCCGCGACGCTTTCGATCAACAGCAATTCCTGACCCGGTTGAATCGGATCTATCGTGAAGTCCATGAGGCCAATTGCTGATAGGATGCGGGGCAGGGCTGCTTCCCAACCCAGGCAAAACGGGCTAAGGAAATGCTTCAGGCAGCCTTTGCCCAAGCAAGGTCCGCCGACCTTGCGATCAAGCAACTGCTCGGCTGTAACTGACGTCACTGGCTTTGGGCCGGCGTGAAAACTTGCAATCCCGAGCGACAGGCCCGAAAGCAGATGCGACAGGCTAACGCGCAATGAGCACGAGTCAAAATGCCGTTGGTCGAAGCAGACGACGTGCGACTTTCTCGCTTGCACGATACTTCGATTTGATCCTGACGCTCGCCCATAAAGAGGTCAAGGTCCGCTACAAGAACAACGTGCTCGGATATCTGTGGTCGCTGGCCAATCCTCTGGCCTCGGCTCTTGTGTTCTATTTCGCGATGCAGGTCGTATTCAAATCCAGCATTCCAAGATATCCGCTTTTCCTGGTCATTGGCCTGTTCTCGTGGCAATGGTTCAGCAACTATCTGATCGGCGCCTGCAGCGTATTTCACAGCAACGGCAGCTTGATAAAAAAGTCTGTTTTTCCCCGTTCGGTGCTGCCAATTGCGCTTGATATTCAAGACGCTTTTCACTTCGTGATGTCGCTGCCGGTTACGCTGTTGTTCATGTATTTCTACGACGTGCCCCTCGGGACAAGCATCATTGCCGGGGCGTTGCTGCTGATACCCGCCCAATTCTTTTTGCTGCTTGGTATTGGGCTGGCAGTATCGTCGATTAATGTGTTTTTTCGCGACATGGAACGCATCGTCGGTATTGTTCTCAACATGATGATGTATTTGTCGCCGGTTCTGTTCCCCGTCGAGAAGGTTCCCGCACCATACGACGAATGGCTGAAATTCAACCCGATGACGCCATTGATAGAAGCCTGGCGTGGGGCGTTTTTGTCTGGTGAATTGCAGTGGGAAAATATCGGTCTGAGCTATCTTTATGCGGCGATCGCTCTTGCCTTCGGGACGTGGGTTTACCGCAGGCTTGTTCACGGCTTTGCGGAAGTAATCTAGGTGCCGGAAATGCGATCCTCAGGTGTGCTGCGGCCCACTGGTCAAGATACTGAGCCGCATTTAGCTGATATTTCGCATCGGCGGGCAGAAGCGTTGCCCGTCGTGATCAAGTTTGACAACGTGTCGAAAGGTTATGTTGACCGTACTTTTCTCGCCGGGGGTTTGAAGAATTATCTGCTGAACGGCCTTGCCGCCGGAAAATACCGGAGAACGCATGAAGTTCTCAAGGGAATCTCGTTCGAGATACGCAAGGGGACGACCGTGGGCTTTGTCGGCCGCAATGGCGTCGGCAAGAGCACGCTGCTCAGCCTGATCGCGGGGATCATGCTTCCCGACAGCGGGCTTATCTCCGTCGACGGCCGGGTGTCCTCTCTGCTCGAGCTGGGAGCTGGGTTTCATCCCGACCTCTCCGGGCGCGAAAATATCGCGCTGTTTGGCGCCGTGCTTGGCTTTTCCCGTGCCGAGATCAGAAATCGCATCGACAGCATCATTGCCTTTTCGGAACTTGAAGACCACATCGAAGTACCAATCCGCTTCTATTCGAGCGGCATGCTTGCGCGCCTCGGCTTTTCCGTGGTTTCGCAACTTGATCCGGAGATCCTGCTGGTTGACGAGGTGCTTGCTGTCGGTGACTTTGCTTTTCGGAAAAAATGCGCCGACGTCATGAATAAATTTCGCGCGTCGGGGGGCACGGTGGTCCTGGTCTCGCATGTCGCGTCGGACATTACAGGGCTCTGCGATCAGGCGTTCCTGATTGAAAATCACTGCATAGCGGCATCCGGCGATCCGCAGGAGGTCATGGCGCGGTATCAGCATTCCGGAAGTTGACGGCGGCGAGCCAACAAGTCGAGCTGATGCACTTCGGTACAGTGGGCATCGTTCAAGACTGGCAATCTATCAACTAGGGCCCTTCGCAGCGCTCGGCTGAAGCGCTAGTTTGAACGACGGTTGAGGCGCCGTCGCCTCGCCGATGAGCATCTCATTCCGGATGCAGTGAACCGAGCCAGGACCTTGTATCGTGCGCGTATTGTTCAGCACCTATCCATGGGCGTTCGAAACGCCGGGGGGCGGTGAGATCCAGTTGCAGAAATATGCCGAGCATCTGCCCGCTCATGGCGTCGATGTTCATTTGCACGATCCGTGGCGGGCAAACCTTGCAGATGTTTCCGTCGTACATTTTTTTTCCTGTATCGGCGGTTCGGTCCATTTCTGCAATTATGTGCGCCAGCGAGGAGTCCCCTTGGTGATTTCGTCCTCGCTCTGGATTACTCCGGAGACTATTCATCTGTACCCGATTGATGAAATCCGGGCTCAACTGTCGCTTGCCGACGTCATTGTCACCAATTCGAATACGGAGTCCGATCTCCTGGCCAAGGTGTTCGGACTGCCGCGCGAGCGCTTCATGACCGTGATGAATGGGTTTGAGGCGCGCTTCGCGCAGCCGGCGGATCCTCGGTTATTTCGCGCCGCCTTTGGCATTGAGGGGCCGTTTGTCCTGAACGTCGGCAATGTCGAGCCTCGCAAGGGCCAGTTGGCCCTCGTACGTGCCCTGGCGGGACATGCGTTGCCGCTGGTGCTGCTGGGACATCAGCGCGACGAAGCCTACGCGGCTCAAGTCATCGCGGAAGGCGGGGGTCGGTTGCGCTACCTTGGCTCGCTCGACAATGCCGATCCCTTGTTGGCGTCTGCCTTTGAGGCTTGCTCGGTGTTTGTGTTGCCTTCGACTTTGGAAACACCGGGGTTGGCGGCCCTGGAAGCCGCGGCCGTGGGTGCGCCCGTAGTCGTGACGTCGGAAGGCTCCACGCGGGATTATTTCGGGTCCCATGTTCAATATGTCGATCACCGCGATCCCGACGATATTCGACGCGGTATTGACCATGCACTGGCCGAGGGGCGGAACCCCGCACTGAAATCGCACGTCACTTCGCGCTTTGAATGGTCGGTAGTCACGGAAGGACTTCTGGAGGTCTATAGGGCCGCTATGGAGCGCAGCGCGCCTTCCTGAAGGACGAACGGCAAAGGGCCTCCGGTTGCCCTCGCAAGGCCCAGCAGATATCAGTTTCCCGTCAGGAGTGCCCAAGGCTCCCAATGCTGCACCGAGTCCTGTTCAACGGCATCCGGGGCCTTACAGGCTCGCTGATCCTGTTTCCATTTGCAGAGCGGCTCGAAGGCCGGGATATCAGGGGCAAACAGCGGCGGTTCACCGCGGAAATGGCGACGCCATTTGACGAACGCCGGGCGCACTCTTGGGCGGCCGTGATCGAAACCGTCAGGTTTGCTGGAGAAAAGGTGCCATATTACCGGGAACTCTTCACCCGTATCGGTTTTGATCCCGACTCCCTCCTCCGGGACCCCAAGTTCCTCGATGACATTCCCTTGCTGACAAAAAATACGGTCCGAGAGGAGGGTGTACGGCTGCTCCGTGACGATCACGCCAGCTATCGCAAGCACCCAACAAAAACCGGCGGATCGACCGAACCATCAGTTCATATCTATTATGATCAGGATGCGGCCGACTGGGCTTCCGCGGTCGTGCGCCACGCGCGAGCCGCGATCGGCGCGGGGCCGATGCGGTCCGAACTGCATTTCGCCAGCAAGTTTCCCGAAAAATTTCCCTGGAAGGCGCGCTTGCGCGAGCAGATGAAGTGCCTATCCAACAACCGCTACAACATTTTCTTCGCAAGCTTCGAGCTCGACGAACTTGAATTCATCTGGCGGCGGATCAGATCGATAAGACCTTATCTCGTCCATGGTCATCCTTCGACACTGTATCAGCTGGCGCTCCACGTCGAAGCCATGCACGGGCGTGGCGGAGGTGCGTTTCATATCTTCGAGTCCTCGGGCGAGCTTCTGCAAAAAAAACAGCGAGAGACGATTGCTCGCGTTTTTCGTTGCAAGGTCATTGACCGCTATGGCCTGGCTGAGATCGGCGTGGCCGCCTATCAGGCCGATCCGGAAAAATCCGACATGCTGGTTTTTGATCCACTCGCATGGCCGGAAGTCATTCCGCTCGAGGACGAGACGGAGTTGCCGAACACTGACGAAGCCGGCATCGGCGAGCTCGTTCTCACCGGCCTCAAGAACCGGATGATGCCGCTGATCCGTTACCGAACCGGTGACATGGCGACGCTTCGCGAGACGCCGGCGGGATTCGCGATCAGCCAGATGGTCGGGCGCGTCCACGATATCATCGAAATAGCGGGCCATCGTCTGCCGACCCATTACATCCAGGATGTTCTGGACCGCGTCGGCGGGGTAAAGGAATTTCAAATCGAAATTCGCGAAAGTCGTCCGGTGTTCCGGATTGTCGCCGAACCGGGCGTCGATCGTGAGGGATTTCGCGACCGGCTCACAAACTGGTGGGGCGACGCCGTCGAAGTGGAATTCATCGAGACGGAGGCTCTGATTTTGAAAGGCTGGCGTTCAAAATTCCGTCACCTCATCTCGCCGGTTGCCGGCAGCTGACTGCGGCAGCAAGGTCATGATCTACATTCTCGCCGATCCTCGCGACCCGGTCACGACCGAGCTTGTCTCGCGCGCGTTTGAGCGCTCCTTCACCCGCGGTCAGGTTCGGCGGATCGAGACTGCTGCCGCTTTTCCCGATAAAAATGCCATTGTCGTCGCATTGGCTCCGGACGAGGAGATCGCGCCGGCGCTCGAGAAATGCGCTCGTCGGGCAGGAAAGGTCATCCTGTTCGGTGCGCTCGGGCCACGTATGGCCGCTTTGGCGGGCATTGAGACGGTCGAGCCCGTACCCGATCTCATCGCGGCCGCGGAGTGCGCGCCGGCGCCGATCCATGCCAGCTCCGAAAGCCGCGCTGCAATTGCTTACGCCGGCGACGGCCTTGGCAGCGTTTCGCCGCTGCGCAGCCGCAGTTTTTGCCGGTTCGATTTCACTGATGAATGGAATAACCTTGGTTATGGCCGGACAGGCATCGGGCATGATCGCTGGGCCATCGCGCAATTGGCGCGGTCATGTGAGGAATCTGTTGCCGCGCTAACCATCGACGAAACGTCTTCGCATGGCTCGGTCGCGACGTTGCGCAATCTGCCGGCGGGAGCGGCGGTGTGGTTTGCGCGGCCGGTCGGGCCCATCGACGGTCCGGACTGGGCGGTGATAGAAGCCTTCATTTCCGCCTACCGGGCGGGCGAACTGCCATGCCGGCCCTTCCTGCGCGATATTCCCCACGGCTATGGCGCCGCAGTCACCGCGCGTCTCGATTGCGACGAGGATATCGCTTCGGCCCGGCCCTTACTGGAGCTTTATCGTTCGCGGGGCCGGCCATTGTCCCTCTCGATCATGACCGGTCTGCCCGAAAGCCCGGCCCACTTCAAGTTGATCGACGATTTGCGGGCCGCGGGCGGCGCGATCCTGTCTCATTCGGCCACGCACGCGCCCAACTGGGGCGGTTCCGCGGAGGCCGCCGAGCGCGAGGCGCGCGACTCCAAAGCATGGCTGGAGGGGCACATAGATGCGCTGACGGTGCGCTATGCGGTCTCTCCGTTTCACCAGAATCCGACCTACGTGCCGTCAGCGCTGGCGCGCGCAGGCTACGCCGGGTTTATCGGCGGCAGCATCGCCAACGATCCGGAGTACATGATGGCGCGCGCCGGCGTGCCGCCATTCGGTCCAGACGGCATCGTCTCGCACACCCAGGGCTGCATGCTGCACGGCGATTGCCTGCTGAGCGCCGGAGATCCCCTGCGCGTCTTCAAAGAGGCGTTCGGGCTTGCACGTGATGGCGGGCAGTTCTTTGGCTATCTCGACCATCCATTCTCGGAGCGTTACGCCTATGGCTGGGCGAGCGAGGCGGCGCGCGCCGCAGCCCATGCCGATTTCATCGACTACATGGATACTCATGCAGGGGACGGTCCGCTTCTCTTCGTCAACGAAGATACATGCCTGGATTTCATCAAAGGCAAGGCGGCCACCGCGATCCTCTATGACGAGGCGACCAATGCCTATAAGGTAAGTCATACTCACGCGGCAGGCCTTCCTCTCTCAGTCGGTTTCCATGGTCGTTCGATCGCCGCCTCCGATGATTAAGAAGATCATGGTCGTGCTCGGAACGCGGCCCGAAGCGATCAAGCTGGCTCCGCTGATTGCAGCCCTCCGGGCACGGCCAGACATCTTCGAAACGATCGTCTGCTCATCGGGGCAGCACCGCGAGATGCTGGCCCAGGCACTCGAGACATTCGGAATCGAGCCCGAGATCAATCTCGATGTCATGACGCCCAATCAAGGCTTGCCGGATCTGACCGCCTCTCTGATCCAGATGCTGAGCGAAACCATCGCGAGGTTTCGCCCGGATCGCGTCATCGTGCAGGGAGATACCACGACGGCTTTTGCCGCCGCCCTTGCGGCCTTCTACCAACATGTTCCGGTCGCCCACGTCGAAGCCGGTCTTCGATCTCATGATCGACGGAATCCATTTCCGGAAGAAGTCAATCGCCGGCTTATTACGTCGATTGCGGACATCCATTTCGCGCCTACCCAAAATGCGGCAGCAGCGCTTAAAGCAGAAAGCGTTTCTGCCGAAGCGGTGCACGTTACCGGGAATACCGTCGTCGATGCTCTCCAGATGCTTCAAGGCCGCCTGGAGGCAGGCGGCATCGAGCCGGTATCACCGAAGATGCGGGAATTGGGCGCCGACGGGCGACCACTTATCCTGGTTACCTGTCATCGACGGGAGAATCTGGGTCCGGATCTGCTGGCGATCTGCCGGGCGTTGGATCGCCTGGCACGGCGTCACCCCAACCATCACCTGGTGTTTCCGGTTCATCTCAATCCAGTCGTGCGCACAGAAGTCATGCCGCTGTTGGATAACACGGCCAACATCTCCTTGCTCGATCCGGTCACCTACCCCGATCTTGTGTATCTGTTATCCCGGGCAGTTCTCGTGCTTTCGGACTCCGGCGGGATACAGGAGGAAGCTCCAAGTTTCGGGATACCTGTCCTGGTTTTGCGCCGAACGACCGAACGGTCCGAGGGAATCGAAGCAGGAGTCGCGGAATTGGTTGGCGCCGACGAAGAGCTGATCGTCCAACGTGCGACCGATTTACTTTCGTCAATCGGCCGAAATCGAGTGCAGGGTCCCAATCCCTACGGCGATGGGCGGGCGAGCGAGCG
>Ga0209006_10004925_pt1 | contig 12126 bp, 9 predicted proteins | sample JacPin_JW_Ref_O2_FD_188567 | JGI IMG/M metagenome (GOLD analysis project Ga0209006, IMG submission 188567) | Forest soil microbial communities from Algoma, Ontario, Canada - Jack Pine, Ontario site 1_JW_Ref_O2 (SPAdes) (version 2) | ecosystem: Environmental > Terrestrial > Soil > Boreal...
CCGCCGAAAACCGCCGTCAACGTCACTAAACCGGACACGCCGATACGAGGATATTTCCATGCAAAGATCGGTGCGCTCTGCGCGTTCACCTAGTTCACGGCCTTTGCCGTGAAGAGAACATCTTCGACATGTTGAATGGAGGAAAGATTTATCGGTGTTTTGCGATCAATCAAATCGTAGGCGGCGTATCCATAAACCGCCATATAGTCTGAAAGCTCTGAAATTGTGCGTCCCATCAGCGAGTAGGCTCGTGGCGCAATTTCGCAGATGATGGCCGGGCGCTGCTTCGATTCTTCAAGAAAGTGTTGCAGCCCCTTCAGGACCGGAAACTCGAACCCTTCGGCGTCAATCTTCAGCAGCGAAATGCGATTAATCTTCCGTTCCGCGAAGTAGGAATCCAGCCGGACCACCGGAACATTCAGCGTCGAAATAATTTCCGGGCCGCTCTTGTATGCCGGGACCATGGTGTTTTGGCCGGGTTCACGCGTCACATAAATTGTGCAATCTCCGGGTGCTTCCCCCGCAGCCTTGGAATTAATTGTGATGGAATGCCCAGGATTCAATTCAACAAGCCGTTCGAGCCTTTCAAAGTATGTCGGCACGGGTTCGAAACAATGTACTTGCCCTTGTTTTCCTACGATTCCCGCCGCAATGGCCGACAGATAGCCTATGTTCGCGCCCACATCCACAAACACGCCGCCGGGCTTTAGCAGCCGCTTCATTGCCTCCACGATTAGCAGGCCGTACGATCCGAAATACATCGGAGCAGTGCCGCGGTAATTTCCCAGGTCGTATTCAAATACGACATCCTCGATTCGTTTTTGTGCCGGAAGCGGTGGCAGACTCCGCGTGGTGTTGAGTTTTGCGAGTAACACGCGACAGAAAAGCGACGGGCTTTTAGCTAATAAAGTGGTCGCACGAGATGCTGCGGCTCTTAGATACATTTGCTTTCACTCCTTTTCAATTCGCAGTGGCAAAACGCGCAGCTTCTTTTTCAACAAGCGTGGCGTGCGCAAAAAGCCGCTGTAGCTCGCTCATTCGCGCGTGATCAGACTCCAGCATGCGGTTCTCACCTTGCTCGCGGGCCACGCCCAACTTGTAACCATGCAGATCAAGTTTTATAGCCGTACGCGGCCTGTTCTTTGGACTGCCTGGTTGAGACCATGCCGGCCCTTTGTGAATCCCATTCCCGTGAATCGCAGCCACGCTTCCACGCTGCGTCTCCAGCACGGCCCAATTTCGTCGGGGATATACGCGTTCAACTTCTTCATCGCTCAACCGGCCATCGTTTGCAGGTATCCCAAGATCCCGCGAGAGGCGTGGACGGCAGCTGCGCACGTCGTAATGATTCGAACCCGGCACGTAAACTAGCGGTCCTCGCGTGCCGTCGATGTCCACCAGATAAATAAAAATTTGCAGCGAGTCAGATTCGTCGTTGTCCTTGTGGAAATTGCTCGAATGCAGAGGACGATCGTGAGGGAAATCTCGAACGACAGTCACGTGATAGAACGGCGGCACGTACTCTAGGAAGTTTGCCGCAATTTTCAAAATGCTCTCGTGGAATGCAATATCCACGATCTCGGGAATCCGGATTAGCGGATCGCGCAGAGCGATGGTTTTCTCGGATGCGGCGAGCTCGCTATAGCTGAGACCTTCCAGCGTCGTGCGCTCTTTCGTTTGAATCGAATACCCATGATGCATGTCGATCTCGAGGTTGTGGAACATCGAGTCAGCCTTGGAAAATATGTGGTCCATCAACTCTCGCGGGAAGAATTCTGAGATAAGAGCGTAACCAAATTGACGCAACGACTTAACGTGCTGCTTTTCCATTTCATTCATCGCAAATAACTTGTGGCTTTTTTTGAAGAGTCGGCGCGTTTCTGCCCCGGCGATTGTGCGCGAGTAGAACATTCTTGCTTTGCAAACCGCGCTGTATAGACGGGGTCGCATTCGGACCGATCGCAACAGAAAGGGCGAACGCGACGGCGTCGCTCCGGATGTGCCGGTCATGGTCCCGGTCATTGTCTTGATCCAGCCGAAGCGCTGAAGTGCTTGTGCTCTGAATGCGAGCCGCCAAGTTCCTCAGACAATAATTTGCCCACTGCTGCGCTAACTTCAGCAACTTGCGCGTTCGTCATTGCTGGAAAAAATGGAAGCGCCAGACACCGGTCCGCTGCCAGCTCCGTCTGTGGAAGTGATACTGCGCCGGATAGTTTGATCTCCCGGAAATATGGCTGCTGATGGATCGGCGGGAAATAGGCTTGGCACGCGATACCGCGGGCGCGCACACCTGCCATCAGGCTGTCGCGCTTTCTAGCCGGTGACTCTCCAGCGATTTGAATTACGTATGCAAACCAGCTACGCGAATTGTCTGAAGTTTCGCGCGGAAGGATGATTCCGGGAGCATCTGCAAGAGCTCGACGGTATTCGCCGGCCACCCGCGCCCTTGCGCGGAGCAGCTCCTCAATTCTCTCGAGCTGCGCCAGCCCCAGAGCGCAATGCAAGTCGCTCAAGCGATAGTTGTATCCCAGTGTAGAGTGGCGCAGCCAACCACGCTCGCCGTCGCGCCCCTGATTGCGCCAGCTGCGGCAGCGCTCCGCAATCTGCGCGTCGTTCGTGACGATCATTCCTCCTTCCGCAGTCGTCATCTGCTTGTTGGGATAGAACCCGAAAGCTGCTGCGCGACCGAAAGTCCCAACGTGTTGGCCGCGGTATCGAGCCCCTAAGGCTTCGCAGGTGTCTTCCAAAACGTCCAAATTGAATTCGCGGGCGATTTCAAGAATAGAAGCCATATCGCACGGTAGCCCGAAAACGTGGACGGGTAGAATTGCTTTCAGAATCCTCCCGGATTCGCGATGTACGAGCCGGTTCTTTGCGCGATTCCAAACGTACTCGATCGCCAAAGTTTCTCGAATCTTTTCAGGGTCCAGATTCAATGTGTTGCAGTCGATGTCCGTAAATTTCGGGAGCGCTCTTTCGTACAGCAAACAATTTGTTGAAGCAACAAAACTGAAAGGCGTGGTCACAACGTCGTCTTCCGGCCCGATCCCCAACGCCTTCACGCAAAGATGCAGCGCGGAAGTCCCGCTGTTCGTGGTCACCGCGTAGCGCGCGCCCATGTATTCTGCGAATTTGTCCTCAAATTCCGCTACTCGCGCTCCCAGACTCAGATTTCCGGATTTCAACGACCTGGTTACGTATTCAACTTCGAGCTCTCCGATGTCCGGTCGTGAAAGCGGAATTGTCATTCGGCACTCGCAGAAACAAGCACGGACGCCGGTATTGCCGACGTGTAAATCGGAAGACGCATTTTGTCGCTCGCTTCTTTAAACCCTGGCTCGATTTCCGACAGATATTCCAACAAGCCCTCGCGATCGTCGCGCAACAGCAAAGTTTCCATCTTTCGGATCTTGCCCAGGATTCCGCGCGATCTTGGATTGTGTCCGGTAATCCTCAAAATTTTCGCCGCTTCGGCGCGCACGGGCCGCTCCCAATCCGCCCAAAGCTCTTCTTCAATTTTTTCACCCTCCTTCAAGCCAATAAATTGAATGGGCAAATCGCGGCCGGGTTTCAGGCCGGCGAGGAGCATCATGTCTCGCGCCAATTCGTAGATATTCATCGGTTCACCCATGTCCAGCACAAAAGTTTCTCCGCCCTTACCCAACGCAGCCGCTCGCAGAATTAAGTGCACGGCTTCTGGTATGGACATGAAATACCGCCTGGCCCGCGGATCGGTCACCTGAATCGGTTCGCGCTTTTGGATCTGTTCCCAGAAAAGTTTGAGCACGCTTCCACTGCTTCCCGCAACGTTCCCGAAGCGTACGCTACAAAAATGCGTGCGGTGAGTCCGCGCAATTTCTTGAATGAATAGCTCGGCCAGTTTCTTAGACAATCCCATATAACTTTTCGGACTTACGGCCTTGTCTGTGGAGATATTTACGAACCGGCTGCAACCGCATTCCAAGGCTGATTCGGCAATGTTGCGGGTGCCCATCACGTTGTTGCGGATCGCTTCCTGTGGATGCAGTTCCAGCAGCCCGACATGTTTGTGAGCAGCGGCATGGAAAATAATTTCCGGCTTTTCGTCCATTAGTAGTTCGCGCAACCGGTCTTTTTGCAGGATATCCAACAGAACCGGCCGAACTCTCCAGGCTTCCAGGCGCGCAACCACGTCGCGATGCACGTAAAACAGGCTGTTTTCCGACTTATCGATCAGGATTATTTTCTTCGGCGAGGCCTCAGCGATTTGGCGGCAAAGTTCTGATCCGATGCTTCCTCCAGCGCCCGTAACAAGAACTACTTTGTTCCCGACGATTCGCCGTGTTTCCGCCAAGTCGATGGGAACGTCCTGTTTTTCCATGAGCTGGGCGATTGTTGGGCTCAGTGCTTGCCACCCGGAAAACTTCTCGTCGGTCAGCTCCGCCAGCGACGGGAGCGTTCGAACAGGTAACTGTGATTTGCGGCAGGATGCGAGGATTTCATACATTTGCCCGGCTGTAGCGGTCGGAATGCATACTAAAATCTCTTGAGCTCGCATCTCAGCCGCGATTCTGGCCACATTTTTGGTCCCGCTCATCACCGGCACACCATACATTGACCGGTCGCACTTTCCGTTATCGTCATCTACAACCGCCACTGGCTCACACTTGGAACCAGGGTCCGTCATCAATTCCTTTAGCAGGGTCATCCCAGCATCGCCTGCGCCAACCACTAAAACGCGCTTCCTACCCTTGGGCTGAATCGTTTGTTGCGCCCTGAAAATGCGCATTGCGAAATGGAATCCGCCCCACAGGGCTTGCAGGAACATCCAGTCGAATAGGAAGAGAGCCGCGGGCAATCTCAATTCCGGAAACTGCCACCACACAAAAGTCCAAAAGAATAGGCTACTTAGAAAAGCAATCTTTGCGATTGAAATGATGTCGGGAATACAAGCGTAACGCAGCGAGCGCCGGTACAGCTTCGCACTCAGCAGCCCCACCACTCGAAACGAGACCAAAAAAATCAGCGTGTTGCGTATCGCATCAATTGCCCAACCACGATCCTGCGTTTCGGATACCACAAATACAGCGACCAGGAAGGAAACTACGGCGAGCATCGACTCACAACTTAAGACCAAGACTGAGCGGTGTTCCGACCATACCTTCGCGCCGATCCGCGCGACGTAGCCGGCGGTTCGGCGAGAAATCCAATCTTGCGGTTTCGTGGTTTGTCCGATGGAAATGCTGCTCATCCGTCGCTCCAATCCGTTCGTTCGTGTTCATTCGACAACTACGCGTATCGCCAATCAATTACAGGACACGCTCACCAGGATGAGCCCTTACGTTGGGACCTAGCTCCGCCACGGGATAGCAATCCGAAAACTGAAATCGCCCCCAACCCTTTCTATGGCGGAGCTAGCCCGGCCTTTCCTCCTCCTATCTAAAGTTTTTTGTAAATGGATTCGGGGATCGAAAAAATCCTCTTATTAAGGACCGCCCCGAGAACCGGAACACCGGCTGCTTCCAAACTTTCTTTGGCCCTCCGTGCCGATTCGCGGCGAGTCATGTTTGACCCCACCACCAGGACTGCGCCATCGGTTCCTTGGGCCAGCAGTCTCGCTTCGCCGGTCGAAAGAAGGGAGGGGGTGTCGATCAGCACGAAATCGAATTCGTGACGCAGTTCGCTAGCGCGAGCACGTACGCGCGAAGGATGCAGGGGTTCATCTCCAGCTATGCCGGCTGCCATCAGCCAAATATTCGCGCCTTCAATGTGTTCCACAAACTCATGTACGCCGGCCGTTTCCCTAAGTGCCTCCGCGAAACCACTCTTGTTTTCGATTTCAAAGTATTCGTGGAGCGACGGGGAATGTAGATTTGCATCCACCACGCACACGCTCGCGCCTGTTTGCGTCGCGAGTGCTTCGCTGGCTCGCGCGCATACCCAACTGCAGCCCACGCCGGGTCCCACTCCGCAGAACGCCACGGCGTCCGGCCTCTTCGCGCTCTGCGGAAGAATAAACACACTTTGCACAAGCTTCATCACCTCGCCGTCAACCACAGCGCGTCGCGCATTCTGTGTATCCAAGCTGTCCGATCGTGAAAAACGCTGATGTGGCGAGCGATATTCACCGCTAACATTTTCCGTGCTGTGCAGCAGGCGAAGATTGCGGCTCATGGTTTGTCCTGTAGGCTACGGGCGCCTTGCGGATCGAAGTGCCTCATACCACCCCTGTTCGTTCCAGCTTGCTGGAAGGAATGGACGCCAGGACCTTCACATCTAAATACTGTGCTAACTCTTCCGGAGTCCGGAAACACGGGTCCATTCGATCGGCCGCATACGCCGCGCCGACGCTGACGATCCCCCCCGAAAAAAATGCTCCGATAAGCAGCCACAGAATATTGAGCGCCGGGAGAGCCGGCACAGTTGCCGATTCAGCGATGGCCACATTGACAATTCGTTTGTTGTCGAGCGCGTCGGAAATTCGGGCTTCCTCTCGCTTGCGGAGGTAGAGCAAGTAGTTGTCCTCACCCGCTTTCACGTTGCGCACCAGATCGTCCTGGCGCGTCGTTTTTTCATTCAAGTTTTGCGCCACCTCACGATAATGGCGCACAATGCCGCCCGTGGCGTTAGCTTGCGCTACAAAGGCCGCGCGATCGGTCTCAGCTCGCGCGATTTCCGTCGCCATCCAATCCTGAGCCGGCAGCCGGTCGGTTGTAACTTGTTGTGTTGGCGATGATTCCGCGCGTGCGATGGACCTGTGAATCTCCGCGATTTGTTCTTCTAATTCCTGCACCGGTTGATACGTCGCGGCATACTTTCCCAGCATGTCGCTGCGCTTCAGTTCAAGAGAAAGCAACGTACTTTCCAGCGTCGCCAGTAACTGCGCGTTATCTATCTTTGTCACTTGCGTAGTTTGGCGCGAAGGTGTCGCGGCGATTTGTGACCTTAGCGCAGCTGCTCGTCGATCTGCTTCGTGCGCCTTGGCTTTGGCCTGCTCAAGCTGGGTTTCAAAGTCGCTCAATTGCTGAAGCACAATCTGCTTTTGGGTAGTGGCGGCGACAATCCCTTCCTTGCCGTCAAACTCGGCCAGATCCTTTTCGGCGGCCGCTAGTTCCAGCCGATAACGTTGAGTCTCTTGATCGAAGAAATGGAACGTCCCCGGTGGCCTATGCACCGCTGCGTGCTTCTCTTGAAATAAAGTGCCCAGATTTTGAAGCACCCGGGCGGCTAATTCCGGGTCTTGCGAAGCATAAACCACCCGAATCAAACGGGTTTTCTTTAACGGATCGACGATCAATGATTCTTCAAGTGCATGCACCGATTGGGCTAATTCCATTCCAGGCGAGTTCGGGACTCGCCGCAATACATTGCCGACTCGCTCGACAGCTCTTGCCAATCTGGATTTCGTCTGCGATTCCAAGCCGCTCGCCAGCACCACTTTTTCCAGCAAATCTCGGCTCTTTAGCAATTCCACTTCCGAGTTCAAATCTTCTTCGCTTACCGCAGAACTGGCATTTGCCCTCTGCTCTATTTCCGCGTCGGAGGTTATAACCGGGTCCACGCGTTCTTGGTTTACAAGGATTTTCATTTCCGCCTCGTAGCGGGGCGGAAGCAAAAGCGCAAAAAGAATTGTGCCGCCAAAAATTCCCAGAAAAATTGTCGTTGCCAGACGTTTCTGCCGGAAGATGGGAACCAGCGCGTCGCGCAGGGTTACCTTTAGCTGGGGCTGAGCGTCATCACGTCGGACTGCGAGTTCAGTCATCTTGTTCCGTCATTGCGTTCGCTAATACGTGTAGTAGCCCCCGAACGAAGAATTCGGGATGAATTTCTTTATTTTCGAAAGCAAGTTTTGAGGCACAAACAGCATGTCCCCAGGCCGAATTTGCGGGTCCTCGTTTATGTCACGGCCCTTCAGCACATGTTTCAGATCCAAGGTTGTTACTTCCGTCCAGTTGTCATCGTGCTTGCGAAACAACAGCACTTGGGAATGTTTTGCCGACTCGTTGAACCCGCCCGCCATAGCCACCGCCTCGGTGGCCGTTGTGTATCCTCGCAAATCAAACTTTCCTGGTTTGGACACCTGCCCGCCGACCGTAAAATAGGGCTTATTGAAATCCTTCAGCTCGATCGTAATCAGCGGATCGTGCAGAATTCTCACGTAAGCTGTCTCGACCGCCAATACTGACTCCTGGGTGGTGAGTCCTTCCAAATGCACGTCGCCAGCACCCATTAGGCTGACAAACCCGTCCGGCTGGACGTTCACGGTCTGATTGAACTCCGGCGTTAAAGGAAAAGTGAGTATGATCGCGTCGCTGGCGCACAGGCGGTAACGAGCATTGCGCCGCTGCAATGCGGGATGGTCGTCCTGGTGGATATTTCCAAACGATGTTTCTTTTTGTCGTGCCGTGGTGAGGCCAACGGGGGCGCCGTTGGCCGCCACGGGTATTTCCTGCGCCGGGGAAGGCGGCATGCAGGTTAGGAAGGCAATCAATCCGGAAAAAATGGCCCAAGAACTCCGTTGCAACATCAGGTGACTCCCAAGTTCCTTTGCTCCACATGTCGCGGCCTATCGCGACATCGATACCTGGCTCGTGTACCGCTGAAAAACTCGTCCAAGCATCAGAGGCACCGTTCTTGCCTCTATTTGCTCGCCATGGCGCAAGTTATGCTTTTGTCCAAAATCGAACAAGTGGCCGAACGTCTCAGCAACATCTGGCCGGTTATTCCGCCATGAGCGCTACAAATCGGATACTTCTTGTAGTGAAAGTTGGGTGGCCGCCTTTCCGAATATGGCTATGAAGGTGGAGACTTACATCTCTACCGGAGACGGTATTTACGTACCTGTGCTGTAGGAAACGCCTCTATCGCCGAACGCCACAAAACCGCTAGTCTGATGCTCTCTTCAGGCCGAAGCTTTCAAACAAAACTATAGAAGGGGCCGGCTAACGGTTTTCCTTACACCGCTCCCTGTGGATTTCCTGATTTGGGAAACAGCTGATTGCTGAGAATTAACAAGAGAAATCGTGTCTGTCTTCGTGCAGTCTCGAACCCAAAACATGTTGTGCTGCATGCAGTTTCGGCCACCGCTGCTCGGTCAATGAGTGGAATTCGTATCGAAGCGATCAGATCATTTCGGACCATTTTGGGACTGACATTAAATTATTTTTTATTCAATTGTTAAGTTTACTCTTGTAATACGAATTAGGATTTGTTAACAATGAGTCAACCCTCCAGACTCCAAGCTGCTAAGGATTAACATGCAGAATGCGTTGGAGTCTTACAGTAGTAGCAACGTCAGTGTATTGGTAGCAGAAGCGAACGAGATGAATTGTCAGCTGGTCGAAAATGCCCTTCGGCCAAAACGATATCGCGTGAACGTAGTGGGCAGTGCTGTAGATACTTCGGGCGTCGTCAATCTGGTCAAACAACGAGCGCCGGATGTTGCGGTGATCAGCTCACAGCTGCGCGAAGGCCCGCTTCAAGGGTTCCGCCTGGTGCGTGAGCTGCGTAACCTGCAGCCCCGCACTCGCGCGGTCATGCTTCTCGATACCCGCGAACGCGATCTTGTTATCGACGCCTTTCGTTGCGGCGCGCATGGCATCGTCTTCCGGGACGAACCTCTCGAGACCCTCGGCAAGTGTATTCACGCCGTCCATCAAGGGCAGGTTTGGGCCAACAGCGAACAACTCGGCTATGTCCTCGAAGCGCTCAGCTTAACCATGCCCATGCGCCTGCAAGACGCCCACGGCATTGATTTGCTCTCCAAACGTGAGGAGTTGGTGGTGCGTCAGGTTGCAGAGGGCATGTCGAATCGCGAAATTTCGGTCCACCTCCACCTGAGTGAGCACACGATACGAAATTATCTGTTCAAAATTTTCGACAAGCTAGGCGTGTCAACGCGGGTCGAACTGGTGCTTTATTGCCTGCAGGAAAGGCAGGGCAGCGCGCCACCCGACTAGGACGGCTGATGTAACCTCGCTCGCAGCATCACTCTTTGTCGCGGGCGACGTAATTCTCAAAACCTCCGCCACCTGGAAGTCTAAAATCGCTCTGCGCGGGTACACGCCGGCGCCATAGACAACCTCAATGCCGCACGCTAAAGTAGTCGTGAATTGCCCTCAGGATCCACGACGAAAATATTTCCGCTGCTGTTCATCGTCCTCTTATGTATTGGCAGTAACGCGCAAACCGGCAAACCTCGCTCGCCCGTACCTGTCTTCGAAGAGATTGCCTCGCGTGCCGGCCTAACCGTTCCCCATATTGCTTCGCCTGAGAAAAAATACATCGTCGAATCGATGAGCGGAGGCGTCGGGTTCATCGATTGCGACAGCAGTGGCGTTCTTTCCGCCCTGGTCGTCAATGGTTCCACAGTCGATCGCTTCAAACAGGGTGGCGACCCCATGGTCACGCTTTACCGCCAAACCGCTCCGCTCAAATTTGAAAACATCACCAAGCAAGCCGGGCTCACCCGCAAAGGCTGGGGCATGGGCGTGGCCGTGGCTGATTTCGACAACGACGGCCTGCCTGACATATTCGTGACCGGTTACGGCGGAAACGCTCTCTATCGCAATCGCGGCAATTGCACTTTTGAAGATGTCACCGACAAAGCCGGAGTGCGCGGCAGCGGTTTCATGACCGGCGCGGCCTGGGCCGATTACGACAAAGACGGCTTCGTCGATCTTTTTGTCGCCAGATACGTACACGTCGATCTCGACAATATCGCCGCCTTCGGCACCTGTAAATTCCGCGGAATCGTTGTGCAGTGCGGCCCCTGGGGCATGCTAGGCGAGACCGACTTGCTATACCACAATCGCGGTGACGGAACATTCGAAGAAGTTTCAAAGAAAGCCGGAGTTGACGATCCGAACGCCTACTATGGCCTCGGCGTAGTCTGGGGCGATTATGACAACGATGGCTGGCCCGATCTCTACGTTGCCAACGATGCCGGACCAAATTATCTGTACCACAACAATCACAATGGCACGTTCACCGATGTGGGCATGCAATCCGGCACAGCTTTAAGCGCGGAAGGTGACGCCGAAGGCTCCATGGGCGTGGACCTCGGCGATTACGACCACGACGGCCGCCTCGACATCTTCGTCACCAACTTCATGGACCAGGAAGACAACCTCTACCACAATCTTGGCGCCACGGGCTTTGACGAGGTCAGTTGGAAAGCCGGCATCGCCGCATCCAGCTATCCTTACGTGAAATGGGGCACCGGTTTTTTTGATTTTGACAATGACGGTTGGGTCGATCTATTCGTCGCCAACGGCCACGTGTATCCGCAAATGGATTCCCTCGAGTCCGGCGCGCGCTATCGCGAACCTCTTCTGCTCCACATGAACAATCACGACGGCACGTTCACCGATTCCGCCGCAGCCGCCGGGCTGAATGCCGTCCCGCTCGCCTCGCGCCGCGGTGCCGCATTCGGTGATGTCGCGAACGACGGAAATATCGGCGTCTTGCTCTTGAACGTAGGCGAACCGCCCTCGCTCCTGCTCAATCATGGAGTAGCAGGCAATCACCGCGTGGAATTCAAGCTGATAGGCACCAAAAGCAATCGAGCCGCGATCGGGGCACGCGTCACCGTACGCGCCGGCAAGCTCGTCCAATTCAATGAAGTCCGCGGGGGCGCCAGCTACCTCTCGCAGAACGATCTGCGCCTGCATTTTGGTTTAGGCAAGGAGTCAAAATTGGATTCGGTAGAAGTCCAATGGCCCAGCGGCGCGGTAGAAAAGTTGCAAAACGTCGCTGCGGATAACATCTACACGCTAGTAGAAGGGCAGGGAATCCGCGACAAGAAGCCCCTCCCGCCTCCATGAAGTATTTCCGAAGTCACATTCGCAATCGAATAGCGCCGCTCACGAAGCTCCAACCCGTACGCCGTTGTCTCCATCGAAAAAAAGGCGCCCTCGGATCCCAGGACGAGGACGCCCCCTACTGCTTTCCAAAGTTTTACGCAACTAGAACAGCAGCTTGAGTCCGAACTGGAGAATGCGCGGATTGTGCGCCGCCTCCGGTTGCAAGAAACCATTTCCAAGGCATGCAGGATCCGCGGCGGAATTGTTCGTTCCTCCATAACAACTGATCGTATTGTTGGCAACCCCTCCACTTCCCGTCGTACTTGCGGTGGAGTTGTTGCTG
>Ga0209006_10004926_pt1 | contig 12124 bp, 9 predicted proteins | sample JacPin_JW_Ref_O2_FD_188567 | JGI IMG/M metagenome (GOLD analysis project Ga0209006, IMG submission 188567) | Forest soil microbial communities from Algoma, Ontario, Canada - Jack Pine, Ontario site 1_JW_Ref_O2 (SPAdes) (version 2) | ecosystem: Environmental > Terrestrial > Soil > Boreal...
CCACCTTCTCCCGCTTCGCGAGAGAAGGGAACGCGCGCCCCTTCTCTCGCGAAGCGGGAGAAGGTGTCATGCGGAGCATGACGGATGAGGGGCGGCGCGAACCTCTACCGTGTGAAAGCCTGCGCATTGCCGGCGTCGACATTCAATATATTGCCCGTCGATTTGGCCGACAGGTCGCTGGCGAAGAAATAGATACCCTCGGCGATATCCTCCGGCAGCACCGACAGCTTCAGCAGCGAGCGCTGGCGATAGACTTCCTCGAGCTCGTCCTCCGTGACCTTGTTGGAGGCGGCGCGCTGCTGGCGCCATTCGCCGGCCCAGATTTTCGAGCCGCGCAGGACGGCGTCGGGATTGACGGTGTTGACCCTGATGCCATGCGCGGCGCCTTCCAGCGCGAGGCAGCGCGCGAGGTGGATTTCCGACGCTTTGGCGGCGCAATAAGCCGAGGCGCCGGGCGAGGCGGCGAGGCCGTTCTTGGAGGCGACGAAGACGATCGCGCCGCCGCGTTTCTGGCGCTGCATCAGCCGGAACGCTTCGCGCGCGACCAGGAAATAGCCGGTCGCCAGCACGTCCATGTTCTTCTGCCAGAGCGCCAGGCTGGTGTCCTCGACCGGCGAGGCGGAAGCGATGCCGGCGTTGGAGACGACAATGTCGAGGCCGCCATAGGCGAGAACGGATTCGTGGAAGCTGGCGATGACGCCCGCCTCGTCGGTGACGTCGAGCTTGATGCCAATCGCGCTGTCGCGCCCGAATTTCTTTTTGATCGTCCCGATCCGCTCATCGAGCGCGTTCTGGTCGATATCGGCCAGCACCACGCAGGCGCCTTCGCCGAGCAGGCGCAAGGCGGTCGCTCCGCCGATCCCGCCGGCGCCGCCGGTGATATAGGCGACGCGACCCGCCAGCGATTTCGGCTTAGGCATGCGCTGGAGCTTCGCCTCTTCGAGCAGCCAATATTCGATGTCGAACGCTTCCTGCTCGGGCAGGCCGACATAGGCGCTGACGCCGGAGGCGCCGCGCATGACGTTGATGGCGTTGACGTAGAATTCCGAAGCGATGCGCGCGGTCGCCTTGTCCTTGGCGAAGGACAACATGCCGATGCCGGGCACGAGATAGATCACCGCATTGGGGTCGCGCATCGCTGGCGAATTGCCGTGTTTGCAGCGCTGGTAATAGGCGGAATAATCGGCGCGATAGGCCTCCAGGCGTGCGTCGAGCGATTCGGCGATGGCGTCGAGATTGTCGGCCTGCGGATCATAGGGCAGCACCAGCGGGCGGATTTTGGTGCGCAGGAAATGATCCGGGCAAGAGGTCCCCAAAGGCGCCAGCGTATCGAGCGCGCGCGAATTGACGAATTCCAGCACCTCAGGCGCGTCGGTGAAATGTCCGACCTTGCGCTCGTCGCGCGAAATCTTGCCGCGGATCAGCGGCATCAGCCGGGCGGCGACGGCGCGGCGCTTCTCGAGGGAAGCCGGCTCGATGCGCGCGCCGCCGAAGGCGGGTTGCTTCTCATTGGCGGCGAGCCAATCGGCGGCCTGCTGGATGATGCGCAACGTCGTCTCATAAGCGGCCTTCGATGTCGCGCCCCAGGTGAACAGGCCATGGCCGCCGAGCACGATGCCGACATATTCGGGATGCGCCTTCGCCATTTCGCCAAGCTTCAGGCCGAGGTCGAAGCCAGGCCGCTGCCAGGGTAGGTAGCCGAGCTTGCCGCCGAACACTTTCTTCGTCAGCTCTTCCGCATTGGCGGAGGCGGCGATCGCGATGACGGCATCGGCATGGACGTGATCGACATGCGGATGCGGAATGAAGCCATGCAGAGCAGTGTCGATCGAGGTGGCGCGCGGGTTGAGATCGAAGGTGCAATGATTGAACAAAGCGACCATTTCGTCTTCATGGGCGAGGCCGCGATAGAGGCCCTTGAGGCTCTCGAGCTTGTCCATATAGAGGGTGGCGAAACCGTCTCGCTTCATCGAGCCAAGATCGCCGCCCGAGCCTTTGACCCATAGCACCTCAGTCGATTTCTTGGTCAGCGGATCGGGCGTCGCGACCTTGGCTGACGTATTGCCGCCGCCGAAATTGGTGATGCGCAGATCGCTGCCGAGCAGGTTGGAGCGATAGAGCAGGAGGCCCGGCTCATCGAGGCCCGCGGCATGGGATTCGTCCCACAGATTGGGGAGCGGTTCCGCCGCGGCCCTGGTCATCAATGTCGCCTCCGTCGCCATGCGATTTCGGCTAGGCATAGCTTTGCGACCGCTCACGGTCAATCGCGATTTGAGCGATAGTGCGACGCAATATGATTGATGCAGCGCAAAAATGACGGAATATGCGCGTTTTAAATTGACCGATCCCGCGGTTCATGACTAGTTATGAGCGATCGGGAGGAACAGGGCCGTGCACGAACGCGAGCGCTGGCAGGTCATCAAAGCGATGCTGAAGGAGCGCGTGCTGGTGCGCATCGCCGACGTCTGCCGCGCCACCGGCGCGTCGGAGGCTTCGGTGCGGCGCGACTTTGCCAGGCTCGCCGAACTCGGCGCGGCGACGCGCGTGCATGGCGGGCTCGAAGCCATCCCCGGTACGCCAAAAGAACTGAGCGACACGCCATCCCTGGCGATCCGACCCTTCGAAGTGAGCAAGACCCTCAATGTCGCCGCCAAGCGCGCGATCGCCAGGGCGGCCGTCGCGCTTTGCGCCGATGGCGAGGCGATTATCATCAATGGCGGCACGACGACCTTCGAAATGGGCGAATTCCTGCGCGAGCGCTGGCTGAAGGTGCTGACCAATTCCTACCCGCTCGCCGAGTCGCTGATCCATAATTCGAAGTGCCGCGTCGCGCTGCCGGGCGGCGAAGTCTATCGCGAGCAGAAGCTGATCGTTTCGCCGTTCGAGGACGATGCGATCCAGCATTATTCGGCGACGCGCATGTTCATGAGCGCCATTTCGATCGGCCCGCTCGGCGTTATCGAGGGCGATCCGCTGGTGGCGCGCGCTGAGGCGAAACTGTTGAAGCGCGCCGACAAGCTGATTGTGCTCGCCGACAGTTCGAAATTCGTCTCGCGCGGCAGCCTCGTTGTCTGTCCCCTGTCGCGCATCGATATCTTGATCACCGATGCCGGGGCGCCGAAGGAAGCGCTCGATATGTTGCGCGAGGCGGGCGTCAACACCGTGATCGCCAGCGAAGGCCTCGAAAAGGTCGCAGCGGCATGACCGACGCGGCGACGCGAGCGATGACGACGGGGCATGCGGCGCGGGCGCCGTTGCTGAGCGTATCGGGCATCGAGAAATCGTTTCCGGGCGTGCGCGCGCTTTCCGGCGTCTCCTTCGATGTCGAGGCCGGCGAGGTCCATGCGCTGCTTGGCGAGAATGGCGCCGGCAAATCGACCTTGATCAAGATCGTCTCCGGCGTCTTCAAGCCGGACGAGGGCGTCATTCGCGTCGACGGACGCGAAACGCAACTGAATAGTCCGGATGATGCGCGCCGCGCGGGCATCGCCACGATCTATCAGGAGCTCCTGCTGTTTCCCGAGCTCAGCGTCGCCGAAAATGTCTTCATGGGCCACGCGCCGCGCGCCGGCGGCGGCCGCCTCGACTGGGTCGCGATGCGCGCCCGTACCGAAGAACTGCTCGCCTCGCTCGACATTCACGATCTCGCGCCCAACAGAATCGTCGGCACGCTGTCGGTCGGCAACCGCCAGCGCGTGGAAATCCTGCGTGCTTTGTCGCAGGATGCGCGGCTGCTGATCATGGACGAGCCGACGGCGGCCTTGACCGAATATGACGTGACGCGGCTCTTCGACATCGTGCGCCGGCTGAAATCGCGCGGCGTCGGCATCATCTACATCAGCCATCGCATGGACGAGATTTTTGCGCTCGCCGACCGCGTCACCGTGCTGCGCGACGGGGCGCAGGTCGGGACTCGCCGGGTCGCCGAGACTTCATCGGCCGAACTCGTTCAATTGATGGTCGGGCGCCGAATTGAAAGCCTGTTTCCGAAAATCGCCGCCAAGATCGGCGCGCCGGTGCTGGAGGTTCGCGATCTCGTGCGCCGGCCGATGACGAAGAGCGTCAGCCTCACCGTGCATTCAGGCGAAATAGTCGGGCTCGCCGGTCTCGTCGGCTCGGGACGCAGCGAACTGGCGCAGACGATCTTCGGCGTGACGCCGGCCGAATCCGGCGCGATCCTGCTTCTCGGCGAACCTGTCCAGATACGCTCGCCCGCCGCCGCGCGTGCGCTCGGCATCGCCTATGTACCGGAAGATCGCGGCACGCAGGGGCTGGTGCGGCCGATGAACGTGCGCGAGAATTTCTCGCTCGCCTCGCTCGCCAAAGTCTCGCGCGCCGGCTTCATCGATCGCGCTGCCGAGACGCGCCTCGCCGAGGACGGCGTCGCGCGCTTCAACGTCAAGGCGAGTTCGCTCGATCAGATCGTCGGCCGGCTGTCTGGCGGCAACCAGCAGAAAATCGTCCTCGGCAAATGGCTCGCCAACCAACCCAGACTCTTGATCCTCGATGAGCCGACGCGCGGCATCGATGTCGGCGCCAAGGCGGAAATCCATCGGCTGATGAGCGAGCTCGCCGGCGCCGGTCTCGCCATCCTGATGATATCAAGCGAATTGCCTGAAGTGCTGGGCATGAGCGATCGCGTGCTGGTGATGCGAGAGGGGCGGCTCGTCGCGGAATTTTCGCGCACCGAGACGATTCCGGAAGCGGTCGGCGCGGCGATGATGGGCGGCCATGGCGCGGAAGCGGGGAGGGTGGCGTGAGCGCGACAATCATTGCGCCCGCGCGCGCCGGGGAGGGTGGCTTCCTGCGCGCCTTCGCGTCGCAGGAAGGGCTGCTCGCCTTCGCTATCGTCGCTGTCGCGATCCTGGTCGGCCTCGACAATGCGCGCTTTCTGGCGGTGCGCAATCTCTCCGACATCATCCTCGGCAACGCCTATATCGCGGTGGCGGCGGTCGGCATGTCGATGGTGATCGTCTCCGGCAATATCGATATTTCGGTCGGTGCGCTGATCGGCGTTCTGGCGACGATCAGCGGTTCGCTGGCGGTGGCGGGAGCGCCGCTCGCTTTGGTCTGGGCGGCGCCGCTCATCGTTGGCGTGCTGGTGATGATGCTGCAGGGCGCGGTGATCGCGTATCTGAAGATACCAGCGATCGTGGTGACGCTCGGCATGCTGTCCATTTTGAAGGGCGGCCTCATCAGCGTCACCGGCGGGCGCTGGATCACGGACCTTCCAGAAAGCTTTCACCTCGCCGATATCGAATTGTTCGGCATCCTGCCGATGCCAGTCGTCATCATGGTGGCGGCGACGATCCTGGCCGCGTTCTGGATGCGCTATTCCGCGCGCGGGCGCGCCATCTATGCGACCGGCGGCAATGCCGAGGCGGCGCGCCTCGTCGGCGTGTCGCCGCAGCGCACGGTGGTGATGGTGTTCGCGCTGCATGGCTTTTTCGCCGGCATCGCCGCGCTGTTGTTCGCCACCCAGCTTAAGGTGATCCAGTCGACGGTGCCGCCCAATCTTGAACTGACGGTGATTACCGCGGCGGTAGTTGGTGGCGTCAGTATTCTTGGCGGCGTCGGCACGGTGGTCGGCTCGACGCTGGCGGCGGTGTTGATCGCCGAAATCGCCAGCGCACTCGTCTTCATCAATGTCTCGCCGTACTGGATTCACGCGGTGCAGGGCGTCCTGATCCTGGTGACGGTGGTCGCCGACATCCTGCGGCGTCGGCGCCGCCTGGCGGGGGGATGACCGGCATGACCGTTCTCACTGAGGGCGCCCGCCGCGCCGCGCCGCGCTGGCTCATCCGCCATGAGACGCTGCTCGCCGCGATCCTCATCGTCGCGCTGGCGATCCTCGGCCTGTTCAACGATCGTTTCCTCACCGTCGACAATCTGCTCAATCAGGGCCGGCTGATGACCGAGGTCGGGATTATCGCGCTGCCGATGACTTTCATCATCATCACCGGCGGCATTGATCTTTCCGTCGGCTCGGTGGTCGGCCTGTGTGCGATCATGCTCGGCTATTCATGGAAGAATTTTGGCTTTCCGCTGCCGCTGGCGATCGTGTTTTCGCTCGGCGTCGGGGCGGCGGCCGGCTTTGTCAACGGCCTGTTGATCACTCGCGTGCGCGTGCCGCCGCTGATCATGACGATCGCCACGCTGGCGCTCTACCGGGGCCTCGCCGAAGGCGTCAGCCAGGCCCATTCGGTGCGCAACTATCCCGAATGGTTTTTCTTCGTCGGTCAGGGCGAATTGTTCGGCGTGCCGACCCAGCTCTGGATATTGCTCGTCGGCATCATCGTCGCCGGAATCGCGCTCGATCGCACGACATTCGGGCGCAGTCTTTACGCGATCGGCAACAACGAGACCGCCGCGCGCTTTTCCGGCTTGCCGGTCGATCGCGTCAAACTGCTGATCTATACGCTGTCGGGGCTGGCGGCCGGCGTCTCCGCCTGGGTGCTGGTGTCGCGCGTGACGACGACGCGCTCCGACATGGGCATCGGCTACGAACTCGACGTGATCGCCGCGGTGGTGCTGGGCGGAACCAGCATTTTCGGCGGCGCGGGGACGATCTGGGGAACCGTCGTCGGCCTCGTCATGATCCAGCTCTTGAAGAACGGCCTGGCGCTGACCGGCGTCAAGGGCGACGCAACGATCATCGTCATTGGCGTGGTGCTGATCGCCTCGACATTGATCGCAAGTTCTCTCCAGCGGCGCCGCTGACGCGCCGATTGGAAGGAAAAGCCGCAACGCGGCGCTTTAAGGAGGAACGACAATGAAGCATGCAATGATGACGACAGTCGCGGCGGCCATACTCGGCCTGGCCATGGCGGGCGGCGCAGCGCGCGCCGCCGACAAATGGGACGGCGGCGACGATATTGCGACGAGCCCGCTCGCCTGCGACGCCGGCCCGCCGGCCGCAACGGCGGCCAAGCCTTACGACGGCGGCCAGCCGACCGCCGCGCCTGACAAAGCCGGCAAACCGATCACCATCGTCGACGTGCCGAAACTGATCGGCATCGGCTATTTCAACGCCACTTCGAAGGGCATGCAGGACGCCGCCAAGGAGCTCGGCAATGTCAAGGTGACGACCGACGGGCCGACCGAGGCGAAGATCGACGAGCAGATCAAGTTCATCGACAATTACATCACGCGCGGCGTCGACGGCGTGCTGTTCGCCGCCAACGATCCCGTCGCTATCGCGCCGGTGCTGAAGAAGGCCTTGTCGAAGGGCATTCATGTCGTCGGCTATGACGCCAATTCCTCGCCGGATGCGCGCGAATGGTTCGTCAACCAGGCGCAGTTCAACGGCATCGCCAAGGCGATGATCGATTCGCTGGCCAAGGAAGTTGGCGAGGACAAATCCTTCGCAATCGTCACCTCTACCTTCACCACGCCCAACCAGGCGCGCTGGATCGCCGAAATGTCGGCCTATGCCGCCAAATGCCATCCCAAGCTGAAATGGCTGGAGACGGTCGAGGCGCAGGAGGACAATGTCCTGTCGTTCAATCAGGCGACGACGCTGATCAACAAATATGGCGACAAGCTGTCGGGCCTGCTCGGCATGACTTCGGTGGCGACGCCGGCTTCCGCCGAGGCGGTCACCAAGGCCAATCTGTGCGGCAAGGTCGCCGTGGTCGGCCTGGCGACGCCCAATGCGATGAAGCCCTATGTCAACGCTGGCTGCGTCAAATCGGTGGTGCTGTGGAACCCGGTCGATCTCGGCTATGCCGCGACCTATGTGCTGCGCGCCGTCGTCGACGGCAAGCTGAAGGCGGGCGGGACTTCGGTCGAGGCCGGCAAACTCGGCAAGCTGAATGTCATCAACGGCAGCGAAATCCTGCTGGGCTCGCCGTTCATCTTCACCAAGGACAATGTCAAAGACTTCGATTTCTGATTGTGTCAGCGCCGGCCCCGTCGCGGGACCGGCGCCGAGGCTTTGACGATGACCGAACGTTACGCTTTCAAAATGTTCCTTAATCCCGGCTGCGCCGACGAATATCGCCGGCTGCCATGACGCGCTCTGGCCGGAGCTTGCAAAGCTGCTGCGCGAGGCGGGGATCGCCAATTATTCGATCCATCTCGACGAGGAGACCTCGATCCTGTTCGCCTATCTCGAGCGCAGCGCGGGCCATCGGATGGCGGCGCTGGCGGATCATCCGATCATGCGCCGCTGGTGGGATCATATGAAGGACATCATGCGCGCCAATCCCGACGGCTCGCCCGTCGCGGTCCCGCTCGCCGAAATGTTTCATCTGCCGTAGACTTTGCGTCGGGCGAGCGAGACAAGCCGCCGGGAGGAAACGAGCGATGGACGGCGCCGCCGCGGTTCTCGATATTGGCAAGACCAATGTGAAAGTCGCGACTTTCGCGCGAGACGGCGCGCTACTGTGGGAGCGCGCCATGCCCAACCGCGTCCTGCCTGGGCCGCCCTATCCGCATGCCGATGTCGAGAAGATCTGGGATTTCCTCATCGCCGCGCTCGCCGAGGCGAACAGGGCGCATCCGATTTCGACCATCGTCGCGACGACGCATGCCTGCACCTTCGGCCTCATCGACGACAAAGGCCTGGTGCTGCCGGTGATGGATTATGAATTTGCCGGCGTCGACGAGATCGAGCCATCTTATGCGCCGCTGCGGCCGGCTTTCTCGGAATCCTTCTCGCCGCCCTTGCCGGCCGGCCTGAACTTCGCCCGGCAATTGGCCTGGCAGAAACAAAGCTTTCCCGAGGCCTTCACGCGCGCGCGCTACTTTCTGACCTATCCGCAATATTGGGCGTGGCGGCTTTGCGGAATAGCGGCCGGCGAAGTGACCTTCCTCGGCGCCCATTCCGATCTCTGGGCCCCGCGCGAGCGGCGCTTCTCCAGCGTTGTCGCCGCGCTCGGTCTGAATGGGCTGACGGCGCCGATGCGGGCCGCCCATGCACGCCTCGGACCGGTCAAGCCGGATATCGCTGCGGCTGCTGGCCTTGGCGAGGGAGTCGATGTGCTCTGCGGCGTTCACGATTCCAATGCATCGCTGCTGCCGCATCTCGCCTCGCGCAAGGCGCCGTTCACGATTGTCTCGACCGGCACCTGGGTGATCCTGATGGCGCCGGGCCTCAGCCTCGACGGGCTGGATCCGGCCGACGACACGCTCGCCAATGTCGATGTCGAGGGGCGCCCGGTCGCCACCGCGCGCTTCATGGGCGGGCGCGAATATGCCGCCATCGCCGGCGCGCCGGCGAGCCCCGACGCTGCTTCGCTCGCCCGTGTGATCGTGTCCGGAGCGATGGCGCTGCCGTGCTTTGCCGGGCAGGGTGGCCCGTTCGCCGCGCGCAAGGGCGAAGTCCGCGGCGCCGTGTCGCCCGCCGACCTGCCGGCGCTGGCGACGCTCTATCTCGCGCTGATGAGCGATTTGATGCTGACGCGGCTCGGCGTCGAGGCGGGCGATCTGATCGTCGAGGGAAGCCTCGCCGCCAATCCGGCCTATTGCGCCGTGCTCGCCGCTTTTCGGCCGACGCAGCCGGTGTCGGCGGGGAGCGATGCGGCGGGGACGGCGCGGGGCGCCGCGCTGCTCGCACAATGGCCGCCGCGCGATTTGACGCCGCCGCCGCTGGTGGCGGCGGAGGCGTCGGCGCTCGAGGGGCTGCGGGGGTATCGCGAGGCGTGGCGGGAGGCGGTGCTGGGGGTGAGTGGAACTGACGCTTGATAACAAGCGTCGCGCTGCCATCGCCGCGCGAAGCCGTAAAGGCGACCCGCTGCGCGGGCGGCTTCGCCGGCCTTGACGGCCCCGCGAGGCGATGGCTGTTGGTGAACAGTGCGGCCTTTTTTGGCCGCGCCGTTCACCAAAAGACATGGAGGCCACTTGCTGCGCCGACGAGACGCAGTCATCCCGAACGGACCGTAGCGAAGAGTAGGAGCGCCGCAGGCTGCGGACGGATGCTTCGCATTCGCCTTGACTTGACGGCGTTTCGTCGGCGTGGCCCGCGCGCCATTCGTGATGGCGAACTACAATCATCTCTGATAGTTCGTCCGCGCCTCTTCCCCGCGCATGCCTTTTGCAATTTCCGCGAAAAGGATAGACTCCGTCGCGAGCGTACCGATTCCGTTCCGAACCGCTCGTCATTGCGAGGGAGCGAAGCGACGAAGCAATCCAGACTGGGCTACCAGAGCTGAGTCTGGATTGCTTCGTCGCTTCGCTCCCTCGCAATGACGACAGAAGCATCATAAAATATCGGCGGCGATTGCACCCTGGGGGGATTTCTTGCGCGCTCTGACTTTGGCGTTCTCGCATCGGTTCATCGTGCTGACGCTATGCATTCTCATCGCGATCGCACTCTCGGTCGGCCTTGGCGAATCGGTGCTGCGGCGATGGGAGATTCCGCTCGGCCTCGCGCTCGCCATCTTTGTCGGCCTTTCCGTGCTCGGCATTCGCGATCTTCTGCAAACGCATCATTCGATCCTGCGCAATTATCCAATCGCAGCGCACCTACGTTTCCTGCTCGAGGAAATCCGCCCGGAAATCCGGCAATATTTCTTCGAGGGCGAGAAGGACGGCCTGCCGTTCCCGCGCGACCGACGCGCGGTGGTCTACCAGCGCGCCAAGCTGGCGCTCGACAAACGGCCATTCGGCACCCAGTTCGACATTTATGCGCCGGGCTATGAATGGCTGCAGCATTCGATCGCGCCGCGACCGGTGGCGGCTGAGCCTTTTCGCATCAGCGTCGGCGGTCCCGATTGCGCCAGGCCCTATTCGATTTCGGTGCTCAATATTTCGGCGATGAGCTTCGGCTCCTTGAGCGCCAATGCGATCCGCGCGCTCAATTCCGGCGCGAAAAAGGGCGGCTTCGCCCATGACACCGGCGAGGGCGGCTTCAGCCCCTATCATCGCGAGAATGGCGGCGACATCATCTGGGAAATCGGTTCGGGTTATTTCGGCTGCCGCAATCCCGACGGCTCGTTCAACCCCGAGAAATTCGCGGCGGTGGCCGCCAACGATCAGATCAAGATGATCGAAATCAAGATGAGCCAGGGCGCCAAGCCCGGCCATGGCGGCGTGCTGCCGGGGGCCAAGGTCACCGCCGAAATCGCCGCCATTCGCGGCGTCACGGAAGGGGCCGATTGCCTGTCGCCGGCGAACCATACGGCGTTTTCGACGCCGGTTGAATTGATGAAATTCATCGCCGAACTGCGCCGGCTGTCGCAGGGCAAGCCGGTCGGCTTCAAACTATGCGTCGGCCATGCGTGGGAATTCCTGGCGATCTGCAAGGCGATGCTGGAGACGAAAATCTATCCCGATTTCATCGTCGTCGACGGCAAGGAAGGCGGCACCGGCGCCGCGCCGCTCGAATTCATGGATCACCTCGGCATGCCGATGCGCGAGGGTCTCGTGTTCGTCAATAATGCGCTGATCGGCATCGGCGCGCGCGAGCGCATCCGCATTGGCGTCGCCGGCAAGATCATCACCGCCTTCGATATGGCGCGCGCGATGGCGCTCGGCGCCGATTGGTGCAATTCGGCGCGCGGCTTCATGTTCTCGCTCGGCTGCATCCAGTCGTTAAGCTGTCACACCGATCGCTGCCCGACCGGGGTGGCGACGCAGGACCCGACGCGCAGCCGCGCGCTCTACGTGCCCGACAAATCCGAGCGCGTTTACAATTTTCACCGCTCGACGTTGCACGCTCTGGCCGAACTCACCGCCGCCGCCGGGCTCGACCATCCCAGCGATTTTCATCCCGTCCATTTCTGGCGCCGCCTCAATGTACGCGAGGCGACGACTTTCGCGGAGATCTATCCAAGCGTCGAGAAAGGCGAGCTCGTCGCCGGCGCGCGGGATGAGAGCCTGCGCAAGTCGTGGAACATGGCGAGCGTTGATACGTTCAGAGTGGCGATGACGTGAGGGCGGGCCAACGTCATTGCGAGGTCAGGCGAATGTATTCATTCGCCTGACCTCGCAATTGTGCAGGTTCACAATTTCGTTGATCTGGCCTCCAACAGGAAGGAGGTGCAGGATAGGAGACAAAAGCTTCAACAGCATTCGTCTGGGGCGGTTCTCAGGAAGAAGGCGTGGGCCGCGCCAGCGCGAGAACAACGACAACTGAAACGGTCGAGTGTGATCCATCGTTTCGCATGGCGGAGCGTGTTTC
>Ga0209006_10004928_pt1 | contig 12122 bp, 12 predicted proteins | sample JacPin_JW_Ref_O2_FD_188567 | JGI IMG/M metagenome (GOLD analysis project Ga0209006, IMG submission 188567) | Forest soil microbial communities from Algoma, Ontario, Canada - Jack Pine, Ontario site 1_JW_Ref_O2 (SPAdes) (version 2) | ecosystem: Environmental > Terrestrial > Soil > Boreal...
GGAGGGCATTTTGAATTCAAGTGGTGTGAGGGGGGAGAAGGGCAGGAAGAGGCGCTTTATGGAGTGTGGAGATGATGAGGGGACGGCAAGGAGATTGCATCGTCTGTGTTAGGCACACGAGGAGAAGATGACGAAGAAGCACCGATCGCGAGCGTCATTGTCATTGGTTCACCTCACGTGAGTCGTGTCCCAGGCGCCTATCAGCACCACGCGGGGCGCAAGAGCTGGCGCAAGTAGCCTGGCAGTGGGACACACTCAGTCACTCAGTACACTCAGTCACTGGGCCTGGCCAGCTGGCCATCGCTCACCAGTCCGGGCCTAGGCCTCATGTAATGATGCATCGATGATGGTGGCAATGCCAGCCGTGGCTAAGCGCTAATCGCACTAATCTCCTAATCAGCGATCGGCACGTACTTCCACTGCTATAATCCAATATTATATCCAATGCTTACCTTGTAAATTCACCCAGTGCAAATCTAAATCATCCCTTCCTAGCAAAATGTGTTCGCGTCAGCCGCAACTCCCTTTTCTTCCTCGTCAATCCCTCCTAGACGTTTTTTTATACAATTTTCCCTTTAACAAACATCAGTAAACCCGGGAGTACGTAGACAGCTCTGGACAGTGTTCCACAGAGCCACAGATGCCATAGAAAGGTCTATTGTCGGACAGAGCTCCACAGACACGCATTGTCCTGTACATCACTGTATCGTACTGTAGTCTGCTATTCGAGCTGTCATGCCTGTTGCCGATTACCCAGCTAGTACTCTCTACCGATCTATATGGCGCTGAACAGCTCTGCAGGACTACTGCCCTGATCTGTCCCGTTCTACATAACTAGTATTCTACTGAGTACTGTACAGCGCTACAGTTCCCTGTCCAGACCCGCCCAGTTCTATATATCCTCTACTACTATTACATATATATAAATTGTTTCGGTTGATTAGGTAGGCGCTCGGTTGATTAAAATATCATATTGCTGGGCGACGACATGCGCTGAAACTAATCAAGATGTACTTGGAGCCCCGAGTACTCCTCGTCGTCATCTTCCGCAGAGTTGACCTGCAACATCCCTTCCCGCGCCCAATCCTTTTGCATCTGGCGGAATTTCGCAGCATGGTAGGCGTCCGCCTCGAGTTTCTCGATGAGAGCAAGGATGGATTTGTAAACTTTATGATAGTTGAGGTGTGAAAATGGCTCGTTTCGATGAACGCCGGTTTTCCATTCGTTGAGGCAGCACAGTAGCTAAGTCGAGTCAGCTTGGTGTATATGATAAGCGGGCAACGCACCATGGTGGCACCTAGTGCAATAGCTTTCCTGGGAACAGCAGTCTCAAAGTCATCGGGGAAATGCTTAGCCAATGCGTTACGTCCTTCGTAGTAGTACAGAATGCAAAGCTCTTTGAGAGCAATATTCGCAAGATTATTTGTGCGACCCTTTGAATATGGTTAGTCGGACTGGAGGAATAATTGACTCGCACTCACACTGCTATCTTTGCCCCCATGAAGAAATTTAGAGTCGGTAATCCAATCTTGAACTCGCTCTTTAAGCGTCGTCTTGAGATCTTGAGAATTTGGAATTTCCGCGGGTAAATTGATGTATCTGTTGCGAACGACGTTGCGTGCGATTTTCTTGCCCTCTCCACGGAAAGTGGATTGATCTTCGTAGACCTAGGTGAGAGGATGAGGAGGATTCAGCGTGTAACGGTAGTTTTGGCTCACAAGTACTGCCATATCATCTTTATGGTTTGTCCAATAGTCTAGGGAATGCAAGGATGAGCAGGAAGTATGAAATGCACCGATCTAATGCACTTACCCTGTTCAACGTGGCCCCCTTTGTCTTGGTGCTCAGCAAGCGATTCAGAAACGCATTCCCCTGCCTCGGGTGGAAGCTGCTGCTCGCGCGTAGGGAAGCCGTTCTCAACGGCAATCCAGCGACGAAAGTTGAGTTTACCGAGTTCCAGTACATCGCGCCAATGTCCAGGGTAGAAGTGCAGCTGTGTGGGTTTTGCTTGGATTTCTGAACGGGGTGTTTTAGAATAACGTCGTGCTCGCCGAGGTCGGCTGGTGTCAGAATCGGACTCATCGCTCTTGTTCGCATTGTCGCGGATGTCGTTGAGCCTGTCTGGATCTGGTGCGCGCGGTCGCCGGTTCCTGGCATGGTGTTGTTCGAGAACATCCTCTGCAGCATCGTCCTGGAGTTGAAGGATTGTTAGCGTTTGAATTGCCTGGGTTCCAGGACATACTCGATCTTCTCTTGAGGCGCCTGCTGCATCCTCTCGCTGGTTTCTGGCGTGGTTTTGTTCGAGAACATCCCCAGCTGTCGAATCGAAATGGCCCTGGCGCAAAAAGATCGTTAATGTTTGAATTTCCTGATTGCTAGGACATACCCAGCCTGACGCGCCAGGTGCACGCTGTCGCCGGTTTCTGGCGTGGTTTTGTTCGAGAACATCCTCTTCATCTGAATCAAGATGGCCCTGGAGTAAAATTAAATTAGTATTTAAATTTGTGTGAATTCGGGGGCATACTCGATCCTCCCTCGACTCGCTCAGTGAGGCTGCTTTGCGTAGGAATTGAAATTAGGTAACAAGGAACTTTGAAAAAAAAACCTACGGTCGTGTAGATCTTCAGTAGCATGCCGTTCATCTGCGCCAGATGATTCTTCCCGGTCCCGCGTACCTATCCCCTTCCCGGTTAATTCTCTAGAAGGACTATAAATGGTTGATAGCGTACCACGAGATCTGCGACTTCGCAGGCCCACCCGATCCGGGAAAGATTCGTCATCATCATTTTCGACATCCGCCCCGGAGCGCTCCCTCTCGAAGACTCCCGCAAGGGTATCCCTGCTGCTCTGACCACCGGCATTGCGAATGTTCCTGTCTGTGCGACCATCAAGTAGACGGGGATCGATATTAGATTCGAGGTCTCGTTCTTGAGGACGGTTGGCCTGTAGGTGAGAGTTGGCATGACGGGATGCGTCTGCTAATTTGAAACGATACCTACCTGGGGCTGAAAGCCAAATCTGGCCAATTCGCTGGCCCGCAAGTCCGGTTCTGTACCGACTGGGACTAGGTGTGTTTGGGGAGCTGAGTCGCGTGCCTCAACTGTTGCTGCATCCTAGTATGTCGCGATTCAATCCAGGGCTGGCAACACGCAGACATGTAGCATACATACCGTAGATTTGGAGGAGCGAATCGGAGCGCTTCTCCCCTTTCCCTTCGTCGGAGCGCCTCTCCTCTTTCCCTTCGTCGGAGCCATAGGATTAAGTGGCTCGGAATCTGGGATTGCAGAAGCACTAGTTTTTTTTCGCTTTGAGCGCTCCGTTGCTTGGTCGAAGGCTTCAACTCGCTTGGCTGGTCCACCGCCACCACGATTGGCACGGACAGCACGCTGATCATTGGAGCTTCCGTCTGCCTGCCGTTGACGAGTAGGTGGCTCCTGTGATGGCTGAGACCTTTTCCTGGAAGCCATTGGTATGGTTCGAGAGTAGAGTCAGTCGATGATTCAGGGCCATGAAAAAATATGAGTCAAACCACTGTTACATAAGCGTACCTCGTTTCCTTCTGGCGGTGTCGTGCATGTTTAGGTAAAATGGTCTTTTGAGGCATATCCTGTTCTACCAACACTTTGCATAGCTAGGAGTGAGACGGGAAGTGGTAAACGACAAAGTCAACATGTGACTGTGACATTGCGTGACAAATAGTTACAGTAGTACAGAGTTACAACATCGATTCAAAATAAAAGCAGTTGGATGGAAAAATATTACTCGTTGAGAAAAAGATGAGTTTTCTTCTCAGGTTCCCACCCCAGTCCGCTGTCGAATCCGGGACGACCTTCGGGCTTCCTTCTGCGGATGCAGCCTATTTTTCTCCTCTTGCCGACGAATCTCTTCTTCAAACAGTCCAATCACGATGTCGTGAACAGCGGTGTTTCTCGACCAATTGCCATCCGGACAGGTTTCCCTGACTTGATCTGGTTCATATTTACTGTACTGCACCGCCTTGCGAAACCCTTCAGCGAAATCAACCAGATCAGCAAAATATTTCGTGAAGGCGCTCCCAAGCTGACGCCGGAACGTGTGCTGTTGGCTGGTCTGGTTGCCCTTGAATGCTTGTAGCGCTTTATGGTCCCTCTTGGTCCAAGGCTCCAACTCAGGGTGCAGGCGAGGTGTTGTCATGCCTGGCCCAGTGTAGAGGATGCAAATCCAAATAAAAACGAAGAAGAAGGACTGTAGATCATAAATTGGAAGGTGCTTCGCTGTGGGGTCTTCATGTAGATCAACGCTCATGAAAGGAAGTGTTCCCTGAAAATGATTGCACATTAAGGAGATGCACTCTTAGAAGCTAACAGGAAACGTACGGTGCGGTGGCCGCTCGCCGACTCCTGCAGCTTTTCGATGAAGATTGCATAATCAAAGTCAATGAGTAGGCCTTCGGAGACAACACCGTCCACAGGGCTAACTGCGGGAGGAGGAGTGTGTGGTTCACTGACAGAAGTGCCTTCGGATGATGTGGGAGACTGAACGTATTCGGCGAGACACAGTTTCGATAAGTTATCGACAAGATGAAGGGGGGGCGATAAAGTGGGCATTTGTTGGGAAGATAATCGCGTCCTCCCGAGCCAAGAAGACGGATCGCGTTCGACGACATCGATAAAATCGGACTTGGAGAAGTTGAGGGTGGGCGACAAGGGAGAAGTTTTTTGAAGGGATGATCTTGTCCCCACGGACGGCTCGCTAGAAAAACCAGAGTCAGAGGTAATAGGGGAGGCGCTGTTCGTTGGCGTGGCAGAAGGATTGGTTGGCGGCGGCGACTGGGCGAGACGTGAATGGAAGAAGCTGTGGCCAAGAAGGGTTGCTGGATCACTGGAGGTTGTTGGAGTTGAAAAATTTCTTCGGTATATCATAATATTCTTTACGCTAATGTCTCGATGAAGGATTCCAGTGACATTCACCAGGTCTCTGTGGGCTGCTTACAAGTCAAGGATATATATGCTTGTGACGGGCAGGGCACTTACCACGGATTGCATCACGTAGCACACCAAGAAACTCGATCTTATTTTTGAAATTCACCAACGGCGACGCAAATGGTGAAATAAGAAGCCTCCTGTGCGAGCGAGTTTCAATGTTCTTCAGAGAACTGTAGCATGGGGTGCTTTCCTCGATGCATTCGCGGGGCCAGGCTGTAGAATCCTCTCGACCATCAACCTTAACGGTTGCATGGGCTACGCAGGTTGGGACGCCCTTGATGTGGCGGGCAGCATCCAGAAGGGCAACCTCGCCCGGTAAGCGGCTCGTGTCAACCCAAACATCCTTGATGGCGTATTCTACACCATCCTTGGCGACATGGTAGCACGTCGTTCCTCTGCCTCTGATCACATCGTTAATGAATTCTACACCCAGGATTTCATACCAATCGTTTTCGACGAGTATACGTCTTTGCCCTTTTCCTTGAATAGTTGGGTCGTAGCCAATGCTGGTGCGGGATGCAAATGATAGTCCAGCGAGTAGCCGGACGAAAGTCAGCGGTTGCTCGTTGATCTCGAAGGATGTTGAGTGTAGAGAGCCAGCTCTGTCAAATAGAGAGAGTCCTATCTGGGTCGCACAGAAAGTGACCCCAAGAACATAACGTCGCCCGTCTTGCCGAGAAAAGGTGAAGTACGCATCTTGCATCAGTTCTTCTTTGGCATCAGATTCAAGATGGATACCGCTTTTGACTTGACAGGTTGCTCTGACGGTGGTGTAGGATTGGTGTTCATCGTATTTCTTGTCGGTTTTGAAGGGTTTCATCGCAGACATCAATATTGATTTAGCCTTGATAACAGTGCCGTTGCTGACGTTGTCAAAGAGAGTTAGGTCAGGCTTCCTCACGGCAGGGATACCAGGTAGTGGGGTGTTGCATTTGGACACCCAGACTCTCTTCAAATCCATCCCCGCGACGAGGCCACAGAGAGCACCGATAGCATTAAAAAATGAGGCGCAGCCCTCTTCTTGCCCCGGTGTTGCAAAGTTGTCAGAAGAAAACGGCTCCACATTCCAAACTCCATCTTTGAACAGATGCTCCGAGCTTTGCTCGATGTAGGATAACAATTTCTGGGGAGGAGCCGGGAGGGTGGAATCGGGAAATAAATGGTGTATTAACTTTGGGATGTTGTCGAGTTCGGCATTCTGGAGCTCGCCCTTGAGCACCGCATCGATTCGGGAGTGTGTGAAGACCCTGTGAGGGTTCGGGTCGCTCGAGATTTTGGGGATCAAATAATCGGGCGCGGTATTAGCATGTTCTACAGCTGCTCGAGACGGCGGGGGTCTCGTTGGAAGGCTGCTCTCGGAATGGATTGGCATCGGACGTGCGGAATGGGTTGGCATCGGACGTGCGGAATGGGTTCAACGGCATCGGACGTGTGGCTGCGAATCAACGAACATTGGGCGTGGGAATTTAACTTATCTAACGCTTACAAACATGCACTAGCAGAGTCACAAATCCTCAATCTCAATAAAACAATCACGATGAAACCGAGTCCGAGTCAATCGAGAAATACTGACAGCGTGCCGCCCGGAATCGGGACAGAATATGTGCCTGTTGGGTCTGATTAAATTGTACCGATCGGCAGACAATCCATGTGGTACATACCGTAGCGAACGTTGTTGTGTTGATCTCTCGGTGGATCGGTAGAAGCGGAGACAGGCGAATGCTTGCCCCTTGAACGTAACCGAAGTCGTCCGATCTCCAGCTCAGCAGCCTCTAACTTTTCGTTGGCTCTCTGAAAATGCAGGCGATCGAGATGAAAACGGGTAGAGGTCTCCTGAAGCCGTGAGAGGGCAAGTTGCCTCTTGGCGAATTGAACGTTTCTCTTGGCGCGGGCGACGGAGATATGCAGGCGCTTTTCTTCGACATCAGCATCCACCGGGATAGTCTACACGACAAGATGTCTTTCAACGTGGAAGGAAGGGAACTTTGGCAAAAGTACCACATCTGTGTTTACGTCGTCTAAGCCTGAGGACTGAAAGAGAAGTGCATGAGGATGACAACTGGAGCTAGAAGCTTCAAACCTACTAATTTCCCACAGATACAATCCATGGCACAATCTGCTGGTAAGCTAGTGTCTGAGCCATAGTCTTCCGATGGGCTCGTAACGCTGGGGCTTGAAGGAGGGGTCGATGGGGAGGAATTTGTGTTGGAAAACATATCGACAAATTCGATTTGAGTGCTTGAATTTGAAGAAACGGTAGATGACAGTGAGGAAGAGCCTAGGCGAGGACGAGTGCGACGGGTAGTAGTTGTTGATGAAGGATGATTGCGACGGTTCATTGTCGTCGTGGGTGAAAGAGTGACCTGGTCGGAATCGGAATTGTGACTTACATGTGACTTCTCTCAACATCATCAACTTCCACTCGATGCCTCGATGTCCAAAATGCGCGAAAAGGTTCAAGACACATCTGCGTGTCATTCAGCACATGAACCAGCCCAGGTCTTCGTGCGCAAATTGGATCCAGGAACTTGTCCGTATTGAGGATGCCCTCCCGCGCAAAAAACCACGTTCCGAAAACGCGCAAACCCTCCCAGAAGATACTCAAGGTGACGTCCTGGACCAAGACATCGAAGTAGTCATTTTTGAAAGAGACGCGCATAATCGAGGCAAATCGATGGATTCAGATGATACAACTGTCGACGAATTCCCTGGAGCGTCACGTACATATGGACAAGGACCCACATTCATGGACGAATTTGACAAGGATGTCTACGCTGAAAACCGGAGGGACAATCTCTACTATCCCTTTGCATCAAAGCAGGACTGGGAGGTTGGCCATTTTCTCGAGAGTTCGACTCTGAGTATGGGAGCCATTGATAAATTTTTGAAGCTTGAGCTGGTAAGCACACGCTACCTGATATTGGCTCATTATTCACAAGTTCACACATGTAGATCAGGAAGCTCCCTCTCTCATTCCATACCGCCAAGGAGTTGCGCGGTCGGATTGAGTTACTTCCTTCCGGCCCGAAGTGGAAGTCCAAAACCCTTCACACCGATCATCCCACAAAATCTCCCGTTCAACTGTTCTATCGTGACCCCATCGAATGTATCGAGTCTATATTCGGTCATCCACGCTTCGCTGGGCATATCGATTACGTCCCTCGCCGTGTATTCAAGACTGCTGAAAAGTTGGTAAGGGTATACGACGAGTGGATGACGGGGGCTTCCGCATGGGAGATGCAGGTGTGTTTTTTCGGCTTTGCTGGAGGTTACATGTACTTATGACCATAGGACAAGTTACCTGCTGGCGCAACCGTACTAGGAACCATTCTCTCTTCCGATAAAACTAATATGTCGTCCATGACTGGCAATCGCATGGCTCACCCACTCCTCATCAGCCTTGCCAACATCCGGATGGATGTTCGGACCAAGTACTCCAACAATGCATTTATTTTATGCGCCCTCCTTCCTGTTGCCCAATTTATACACAAGAAGTCACGGATGCGCGGGCTCCTCAACGACCGACTTTTACACTACAGCCTCGACGTTGTACTAGAGCCATTAAAGATTGCGGCTCGAATTGGCATCATGATGTCGGATCCCCTCGGCAGCCGTCGTTTCTGCTTCACTCCTCTAGCCGCATATATAGCTGATACACAAGAAGCTGTTATCCTTGCATGTGTTGGCGGAAAGACCTCCCCCCTTACAATGGCCACGTACAAACAATTTGGAGATTCCTTTCAACATGAACCCCGTACCGCGTCGACAACTTTGGCACAGATTCAGACTATTGGGACCAATCCAGACGACATCGAGCTGTATTTTAAGGAAGCAAAGACGCTCCGCCTTAATGGAGTGCACCTGCCTTTCTGGAGGGATTGGCTCATGGCTGACCCGGCGCGTTTCCTTACTCCCGAACCACTTCATCATTGGCATAGACAGTTTTGGGACCATGATGCGCAGTGGTGTATTCATGCTCTCGGGGCACAGGAGATAGACTTCCGGTTCTCTGTCCTTCCATGCACCGTCGGATTCCGCCATTTTAATGAGGGGATCTCCAAGCTCAAGCAGGTCACTGGAAAGGAACAGCGCGACGTGGAACGGTACGTGGTCGGTGTCATCGCCGGTGCCGTTCCCAAGGATTTTGTAATTGCAATCCGCGCGCTCATGGACTTCCGGTACCTTTCACAAGCGCCTGTCATCGACGATAACGTTCGCAGTATGGTTCGAGCTTCGTTGCTTGAATTTCATGAGCACAAGGACGCAATCTTGGACGCTGGTGGACGGTTAGGAAAGGGGAATAGACCAATAGAGAATTGGTACATCCCCAAACTTGAAATGATGCAAAGCGTTGACCCGAGCATTCCTAACGTCGGTTCAGTTTTACAATGGTCTGCAGACCTCACAGAGCATGCACACATTACAGAGGTCAAACACCCCAGCCGCTCCTCCAACAACCAGAAATACGACCCACAAATCTGTCGTTACCTGGATCGACGTGAGAAGTGCCGTCGTTTTGATCTAGCCACATCAACTCGTCAAGAGGAGATTGATGTGCAAAGGATGCTGGTCGATAGCGAAATCTATCCAAACCAAGAGGACGAAGACGATGTTCAGGGTGAGGCTGAGGATACCAAAGAGAACCATTCCCCTGAATATACTGCCGATATACACTCCGCCCGTCCGGTTGCGAACTATTTTTCACGTGCAGAACGACTCGCGCGCGGCTTGATCAAGACTGCTCCCTACCCTTATCGAACCTTTTCCAACTCGTCAACTGCGTTTCATCTTAGCCGTGATCCTTCGTGCAAAATGCTTGTCGATGAAGCTGCCCGTGTATTTCATATACCTGACTTGCGCCCAGCTTTGGCCGACTACTTAAGCCAAATTGAGAGTGGCCGAACGGGGTTTCAAGCTATTAGAGGAAGGCGAACGGCTCCCCAAGCATGTCACCTACCTTTCGACTCCCTGCACATATGGTACAACGTTCGGATGCAGGGGAAATTGTTCCACGACCGACAAAACGTGGCCCCCCCTCAAACGCTACATTCCTCCCCTCCTTCCACCGGTTTCCCGCTCGGGCGTTTTGATACCGCATTCGTCAACGATGACCCGAGCTTCCATTGGCCGGACAGTGGCTTTAGTGGTGTGTATCCTGCTCAAATCCTTTAACCAAAGCTAATTAAGATCTAGGACACACTGTTGTTCAAATCCGCCTCATCATGCGACCAGTCCTCAACCGAGGGATGCCACCGATTCACCGACTCGAACCGTACTTCATCTACGCCCAGCGATTTGATGTTGTCCCCCAATTGACATCGTCATCAAGATGGGCGGCGTGTCCGGAGCGCTCGACGGGGATGTTTGTTCTCAAGCGTGCTACACGTGCAAATGGCAGCCGCATTGGCGGCATTGTTGCCCTGTCATGTCTACGAGCGCCAGCTCCGCTCCTGCCACGTTTCGTTGGCGGCAATGCAGATCCCCGACTCACAATGCATAATTGCCTCGACTACAGCTCAGAGGCCTGGTTGAACAAGTACCACGAAAAGGATCTCTTCTATACTCTCACATTAGCAAGCTCAGGATGAAGGCATGAAATGCACATCTGTTGCATCTTTCTTCCTGTTGGTGGTATAGTACGAAGCTGGTTGTAATTGTACAAAGTGGGGGACAACAAGTATTGAGTCACGCGTTGAAAAACTTGAAGTCGAGACTACAGCGTTTGATGCAGGGAGCGGGAATTTTTGGCGAAAAATAAGGTCATAAAATGTAGTTCAATGACCGTGACGCAATAGTATTACGATCGCCCCATAGACCTTCTAGGACTGTCAAACAAAGCTGCTACTATCGCGGTCTATCCATTGTAGATAGTGCCTGTCAGGAAACCTCGGACTATGCAGTTCTGTGTAGCTCTAGGGACTTCTGTAGGTACCTGTACAGGTATTGCATTACGAGACAGCAACGCTGTACAGGACAGTTCTGTATGGTCCTGTGCAATCATATACACTCTGTGACTCACTGTAGTTTCTATAACTGATTCCCCGGTTTTACTGATGTCACGCCACTCACCTCACCGTGATCTTTGAGGAAAGTTATAATCTCGGGACTAAGACGCGTGTGCTTTGATGCTTCAATATTGATAGCAGTGTCGATGCCATAAGCATCAACAACGCTGCGAATGCCCTCATCTAGCGAATCAACCGGACTGTGGTCCGTCATCGCGACGACTGGTATCGAAGATCCGGGGGATTTCAGTCGCGGACAACGACCTTGCAGACGACTGGTATCGAAGGTGGATTCGGGGGGTCGTGGACCTGCGTTCCGGGACTAGCTAACAAAAAAATGGCATATTTGGTCATAGGACTACAAGAGTAAAGAGAGATAAAAATACAAGGAGTACAAGCAACAAAGATATAAACAGGTCCGGTTTTAAGGGCGGAAAAAAAAGTGGTCCGATGATCCTAGCCTACAAAGAATTTACGAAACGTCCGTAGTCCGGGTTGTCAACAAAATGTCCCAATATGTCCGGATTGTCCGCAAGTCCACAAGTCCTAACAAGTCCGGCTTACGGTCACAATGATGGTGGTAAGTGGCACATCATCATGTCCATTAAACCCGCTTCCGATGACGATCTCTTCGTGCTGACAGCGTGAAGGCGTGGGTACTCGTGCCGCCTCCGGGCGCTCTTCATGAGCTGATGCTCGACGACAATTCAAGATGAAGCGCGCAAGAGTGACGTTGGTCGTACACCATGTGAAACTGTCACCCAAGTTAGACGAACTCTGCGGGAAATGGAAGAACAAGAGGACGAACAAGATTGCGAGAAAAATGAGAGGTAGCTGGTGGCGCGTCAGTTTTTCCTCTCGATGATGCAATGATGCATCAGAATCAGTGCTTACTGGCGCAATGATTGCGAGTACGAGGTTGACGATTCTTGACACTGAAAATCCAAGTCGTAAAGTTACAAACGTTTATCGATCTTGCAACTTACCGAAAAGCACCTAAAAGTCAAATTGTAATCATATGAAGCGAGCGATAGGCAAAAACCAAATAGATACACGCACTGCAAAGTAAAGGAATCCGTCTCGATAGAGCGCAACTGTCACAGAGTTCATGGAATTTCTCGGCCGTGCCAGGGCGTTGTAACAAGTTCCCGCG
>Ga0209006_10004929_pt1 | contig 12122 bp, 10 predicted proteins | sample JacPin_JW_Ref_O2_FD_188567 | JGI IMG/M metagenome (GOLD analysis project Ga0209006, IMG submission 188567) | Forest soil microbial communities from Algoma, Ontario, Canada - Jack Pine, Ontario site 1_JW_Ref_O2 (SPAdes) (version 2) | ecosystem: Environmental > Terrestrial > Soil > Boreal...
CGCAGGTCCTTTAAGGTCGAATCGAGTTCGGACATCGCCTCGGTGTCATCCGGCGCGGGTCCTTCGCGCACGAAGCTATCGGCGTAGCAGCGGCCGGATTCGGAATCGTCGGCGGTCAACCAATTGCAGCCACGCTCCCAGTGCGCGCACCGAAACCAGCCACTGCCGTCCACCGTGACGGTTTGCGACGGTGCGCACACCATCTGCCACGACGGGTAGTGGAAGCCGACCGTCGAGGCGCACGTCGAGCACTGCTGCTCCTCGAACGCGACCGCCTGCCCGCAGTTGGGGCATCTGAAGGCTCGCATGGTCAGGGTCCGCCGGTGCTGCCCGGCGGCTGCCCGTTGTGAGCGTTGGAAGGCGAAGCGATCGTGATCACACTCCCTCCTCAGTCACACCCGGCGCCGACGAGCTTAATGCTGCCTGGTTAATGGCCGATTGACGGCCGGTTGGCCATCTCACTTGTCAACTGGCCGCGAAGTTGGAGAACGCTTGATCGCCGGCACATGGAGTGGCGGAAGCTGAAATCACCGAGGCGGTCGAGGTCGGATATCTCTACGGCGGCACCGCGGCGTTCGTGATGGGCGCTAACGCGTTCCACGGGTAGCGGCCAAACGTTGACGAGGCGACTTCATATCCGGGCGGGTCTAGGTGAGAAACGTTTGGGCAGCCTGAGGAGAGCGGCGATCAGGAAACACAGCGCCCCGACGAAGGTTCCAAGTTGAGCTAGCTGTGCGTCTTCCGTAGTTCCTGTCTTCGTGATGAAGGCGCCAATTGCCGAGACAGCGAAAGCGATCGAGCCGATCATGCTGGTGCACGCTGCCAGCCATAGTCGTGATTTCACTCGAACGAGCCCGACCGTGAGGGTTACCGCCACAACCCCCAGAGCTCCGCTGACCAGAAAGGCCACCGAACCCGCGGCGTCGGGCAACCACACAAAATGTCGGCGGGCAGGCACGCGCTGCGCCCACAACGTCGCACCGGTGCTGACGTTGAAATTCAGAGTGCCGAACAACTGGATCGCGGCCGATAGCCATTCAGCTCGTGTCGAGGGTATGGCCCACGACCGGCTCACCGACGGTTTGCTTAGCAACAGTTGGATGAGCGCGGCACTCGTGAAAAACCAAGAGCCCATGAAGCACAGCAGATTGGTGGCGTCCGGGTAGCAACGCGTTGCCAACCCCGGCACTGTACCGATCGCGAACAACGACGATCCGATCACGAACAATCGGCACTGGGCCCGGAGCATCTCAATTCCGAGCAGGGTGTCGGCAACTACCGGAGACTCTTAAGTCCGTCGTCACCGGGTTACAGAAGCACATTCGACCACCGTCGTGAAACCTGAACTCGCCCCGCGAGTGCTACACCGTTAACAGCAGTCACATTGTTAACATCACCCGATGCAGGACTCGCGCCCGGTTTCCCGGCGTGACGCGCTGCGCTACGCCGCCACTTTCTCGGCGCTGGCCGGACTGGGTGCAGCATCAGCCAGTGCCGGCACTCCCACCGCGGCGGCGGCCGCCGCACCTACGCTGATCGACTTCGCTATGCGCCAGATTCCGGCCCAGGACATCAAGGCCGCCGGCCACTCCGGGGTGATCAACTACGTCTCGCTATCGCGTCCCGGCTCGTCCTTTGGCGCCAAGCCGATCACCCGGTCCTACGCCGAGTCGCTGGCCGCCGCTGGGCTGGCGATCGTCAGTAACTACCAATATGGCAAGCCGGGCGGGTCAGCACCGTCGGACTTCACACGCGGGTTCGCCGGCGGCGTCAGCGACGCTCGCACCGCCTGGCAGTTGCACACCGCGGCAGGTGGGGGCCAGAGTGCACCGATCTTCTTCACCATCGACGACGACATCAACCACGACACCTGGAACAGCGTTGCGCTGCAGTGGTTTCGCGGAATCAACTCAGTCCTCGGAGTGCAGCGCACCGGCATCTACGGGGGCATCAATGCGTGCCAGTGGGCCGCCGCCGATGGCGTCATTGGGAATTCGCGCACGCCCGGCCACCGGTGGGCCTGGCAGACTCGGTCCTGGTCTCATGGTCAGGTCGACCCCGCCGCAGTTCTCTACCAGCGCATTGTGAGTACCGCATCGACTCCAGGGCCGGTGGTCGGCGGGCTCGAAGTCGACGTCAGCGACGCCTTGGCCCAGGATTGCGGCCAGTGGCAGCTACATCCATGAGGATGGTCTGAGCCACCCCTGACAAAACAGGTGTCAAAGGTTCTCGCTCACAACGTCGATGGAGCGATAGATCCGCTGCTCGCTGATCGGGCGTGGTGTGCCCAGTTGTTGTGCCCACAGGCTGACCCGTAACTCCTCGATTTGCCACGCGATGTCGCCGACGTCAGCCGCCGTCTTGCGTGCCGGGGGCAGCGCCCGGATCAAGTCGTCGTAGGCGTCCTGGACCGCGTGTACCTGCGCCATTCGCTGGTGATCGGCGTTGATTGCGTGTGGCAACTGGTCGAGGCGCCGCCGGATCGCGGTCAGGTAGCGGACGAGGTCGGTCAGGCGCGCAGCGCCGGTGCGGGTGACAAACCTAGGCGGAAGAAGGCGATCCAGCTGAGCGCGGACGTCGGTGATCGCCTCGGCTTGTGCGCGCGTCGGTTGGGCGAGCACCAGTAGCTGCACCTCATGCGCCGCGGCCAAGACCTTCTCGACGCGGCTCACAACGCCAAGCGTGGTCGGCACGAGTGACTTGCCGACTCGGTCTCGCAGCGCGATGAACTCATCGCGCGCCCACACCGGGGCGGTGACCAGGGCGGCAACCGCAGCGTCGGCGCAGTCATCGAGCAACGCGGCGAGCGAGCCATCGGGATTGGCACCCAGCGTGAGTCGAGTGCGTGGATCAAGTTGTCGCTCAATCGCTTTGACCGGTGACGACACGCTCAGCCGTAGCAGTCGCCCCATGCCGGGCCCCAACGCGTCCTGTTGTTGACCCGGCGTCGCAAACACCCGCAGGTCGACGGTGCTGCCCGCATCGACGAAAGCGGGATACCCTCGCACCGCGCGTCCGTCGACGGTGCGTTCAATGCTCGCTGGTAACCGTTGGAGCTCCTCTGGCCAACTTCGCAACCCGGTACGTTCCAGCTCAGCGGCGACGGTATCGGCTACCGCGCGACGGGCCGACGCCGCCAGTCGCTGCTGAAGCGCCGGCAGATCCTTGCCGCGCGCGATTTCTACGCCCTCGGGTGATTCGACAGCGAACGTCACCCGCAGATGCGCCGGTAATTTGTCTAGGTCGAAGGCATCTATGGGCACCAGAATGCCGGTTCGACGGCGTAATTCACGCTGTAGGGCGGTCAGCACCGGCTCGCGGTCTGCGGCAATCCCTGCCAATACCGCGCGTGCGGTATCCGGCGCTGGAACAAAGTTGCGGCGCAACTCTTTCGGTAATGACCGAATGAGTCCGGTGATGAGTTCCTCGCGCAGCGCCGGAACCTGCCAGGCGAACTCGTCGCCGCCCAGCCGAGCGAGCACATCGATCGGTACATGGACCGTGACGCCATCGTCGGTGGCACCGGGCTCGAATCGGTAGGTCAGTGGCAGCGTGACATCGCCGGCTTGCCAGACGTCCGGCCGGTCGTCGTCGGTGGTGTTTGCGGTACGCAGCAGATCGTCGCGAGTGAGCGTCAGCAAATCCGGCGTCGTGTGCCGCTGCTTACGCCACCACGCGTCAAAGTGCCGGGCAGAAACAACATCGGCGGGTACTCGCGCGTCGTAGAACTGGTACACCTCGTCGTCGCCGACGAGCAGATCCCTGCGGCGGGCGCGCTCCTCCAGCTCCTCGAGCTCGGCTCGCAGCTGGGCGTTGTCACTGAAGAAGTGGTGGCGGGTCTGCCAGTCACCCTCGACCAGCGCGTGCCTGAGGAACAGTTCCCGCGCGAGCGTCGCGTCAACGCGCGCATAGCCGACGCGGCGGTGCGCAGCGAGCGGCAGACCGTACAGCGTCACTCTTTCGTAGGCCATCACTTCGCCGCGTTTGGCATCCCAATGCGGTTCGCTGTAGGTGCGTTGAACACGATCGCCCGCCACTCGCTCGACAACCTCGGGCTGAATGCGCGCAGCGGTCCGACCGTACAGACGACTGGTCTCGACCAGCTCCGCCACCATCACCCACCGTGGTGGCCGCTTGGAAAGGTTCGAGCCGGGCGCGAGTACGAAGCGCGAATTACGTGCTCCCAAATATTCATTCGCGTCCTCACGTCGCATGCCGACATGCGACAGCAACCCGGCCAACAGCGCCGCATGCACTTGGACTGCGTCTGCCGGCTCGTCGGATTCGACGACCCCGAGCTCGCGGGCGATGCTGCGTAGCTGCCCGACTAAGTCTTGCCACTCGCGGATGCGCAGATAGTGCAGGAATTCGTTCCGGCACATTCGCCGGAACGAATTGCCTGACAATTCATTTCGCTGTTCACGTAGATAGCGCCAAAGGTTGAGGTAGGACATGAAGTCCGAGTGCTCGTCGGCGAATCGGGCGTGGCTCTGGCGGGCGGCCTCCTCGCGCCCGGCCGGCCGCTCGCGCGGATCGGGAATGGTCAACGCCGCCGCCAACACCAGGACCTCGCGCACGCACCCCTCGGCTCCGGCCGCCAGGATCATCGTGCCCAGCCTCGGGTCGACGGGCAGACGCGCCAGGCGACGTCCGAGGTCAGTGATCTCGCCGTGCTGATCGAAGGCGGCGAGCTCCTGCAGCAACTGCACACCATCACGGACATTGCGCCGGTCCGGAGGGTCCAGGAACGGAAACTCCTCCACGTCGCCCAGCTCCAACGCTGCCATCTGCAGGAGCACCGCGGCCAGGTTGGTCCGCAAAATCTCGGGGTCGGTGAAGCGTGGACGGGCCGCGTAATCCTCTTCGGAATACAGGCGGATGCACACACCCGGTGCGACCCGACCGCACCGGCCGGCGCGCTGTTCGGCCGATGCCTGGGAGATCGGCTCGATCGGGAGCCGTTGCACTTTCAAGCGACGGCTGTACCGGGAGATACGGGCGTTGCCGGGGTCGACGACGTAACGGACGCCGGGCACGGTCAGGGATGTCTCGGCGACGTTGGTCGCTAGCACGACACGACGCCCGGTATGGGCGGCGAACACTTTGTGCTGTTCCGCAGTTGGCAGCCGGGCGTACAGCGGCAGCACCTCGGTGTTCTTGATGTTGCTCAAAGCTTCTGCAGTATCGCGGATTTCGCGTTCACCGGATAGAAATACCAGCACGTCGCCCGGCGGCTCGGCCTCCAGTTCGTGGATGGCGTCGACGATCGCGTCGACTTCGTCGCGGATCTCGGTGCGCACTATCTCGTGGTCAGGGTCATCCGGATCGTCAAGGGCGGCAGCGGAGACCGGCACTTCAAGCGGTCGATACCTGATCTCGACCGGATATCCGCGCCCGGACACCTCGATGATCGGTGCGCCACTGAAGTGCGCTGCGAAGCGTCGCGGCTCGATGGTCGCCGACGTGACGATCACCTTCAGGTCAGGGCGGCGGGGCAGCAGCTCATGCAAGTATCCGAGCAAGAAGTCGACGTTCAGGCTGCGTTCGTGAGCTTCGTCGATGATGAGGGTGTCGTAGCGCATCAGCCGGCGATCGCGCTGAATCTCGGCGAGCAGTATGCCATCGGTCATCAGCTTGACCAGTGTGCGTTCGCTGACATGGTCGTTGAATCGCACAGAGAAGCCGACGGCTTCGCCGAGCGGACTTCCCAGTTCGTCGGCGATGCGTTGTGCGACCGTGCGGGCGGCAAGCCGGCGGGGCTGCGTATGGCCGATCATGGCGCGGATACCGCGGCCCATCTCGAGGCAGATTTTGGGTAGCTGGGTCGTCTTGCCCGACCCGGTCTCACCCGCGACCACTACTACCTGGTGCGACCGGATCGCCTCGGCGATCTCTTGCCGTCGGCCGCTGATCGGCAGGTCTGGATAAGTCACGTTCGGCACGGCGGCTTGTCTCGTTGCGACAAGAATTTCGGCCGCGGCGATCTGCTCGGCGAGTTGATGCAGCTTCTCCGGCTTCGCACCGCGAAGATTTTTCAATCGGCGACCGAAGCGCGCGGCGTCACGAAGGGTCAAGCCGTCAAGGCGATGACGCAGTTCTGCGACAGACGTTTCAGCCACCCCGACCAGAATAGGCGCGGTTCGATCATGCGGCCCATCCCGTTCGGGGGCCGCACCTCCGGTGTCGAGCGATCGCCCTGTTGCGCACTGATAGTCATGGCCACCAGAGGCCGGCTACAGCGTCGGCTCGAGAAGTCTGTTTCAATCCTGTGTTTCGAGCTGGGCGATCATCCCGGCTGACTTCAGTTCGACCAGGGGTACGCAAACAACGGTCCGGTGACGGCAGATGTGAGGAGCCACACCAGTCCGCACAACAGCAGAAGCCAGATCGCCTGGGCGAAGAGTCGCAACAGGTTCGCCGAAACCAGCTCGCACCGGATGACGGTGCTCAGCCCTTCCAGATCGCCGGCAGTTAGGAACACGCTCCCCGTTCCGACTTTCAGCATGTAGCCGCGCGTTCCGTCGGGCCGGTCCAAGCGTAGGAGGAGGAGCCGATCCCCATCGCTGTCTCGCAGGCCGATGAGGCTGGTCAGCTCAGGTTGTCGCACGGTATTCCCCTTAGCTTGGGTTGTGACGTCCTGTGCTTGGGGCGACTACGCTACTCCCCGCGATGGTTACGCGCAATACTTTGTCTCACAGCCGATTTCGTATTGCCGCGATACGTCACCAGTCGCTGACGGTTTCCTCGGCGACTTGCCCGGCGGGCAGCTGACGGCCGAGGCTAGGCGGTTGCCATCGCGAAAAGCGCCTTTGTCTGCGCGAGTCGTTGTTGGGTGCGGGCGAGTTTTCCGGACTTCATCTGTTTGCGCCAGGCCGGGAAATCGTCGCCATACTGCTGATGCTCTGCCCCGGCGGCCTCGTAGACGACGTAGCCGCCCTTGAGAATACTGAATGGAGCTTTCAGCTTGCCCAGCTTGTCGTACTGCGCGGTCTTGGGGTCCGACAGCGGATCGAACCACGCCGGCGTCACGAAGTTAGAGACCGAGACGCCGTTGACGACGTAGGTCGGCGCTTCGACTGGGTCGCAGACCTCGAAGCTGTAGGCCTTGCCATGACCGTCGTTCGCCCACAGATTGCAATTGGGATCAATAAACATCTCAAGCACTTCGTGGGACAGGACGCTGGAGACACTCCAATCCCCCGTCGTCGCCTTGCCGCCATTGTCGAGTTCCGGCTTGGCCGCGACCACGCCCCACAACTTCCCGCCCGGGTCCTCGGTGTGGTAGCCGAGCACACCTGTGGGTTGATCCTTGATCGTGTCGACCAAAGCGATGCCATGCGCCGCGACGGGCACGTTCTTGGGGTCGGTGTAGAAAATCACCGCCGCGGGAGCCCTGTCCCACAGCGGGGCAGCATCTAATCGGACCTGGGCTGCGATGGCCTGGGTCATGGTGGCGGCGTCTTGGTCTGACACCAATGTCGACTGGTTGACAATCGCGATCAACATATCTGCTCCCGTTGTTGAGGCCTGTCCCTTCGCTCGAAGAAGGGCCATCGATATTGTCTGCCTCCGTCGGGAACGTTGCTTGAGTAGTCCGGTACTCGTTTGCTTGCCGGATTCGCATGACGCGGTCCGGCGCCCAACAATGTGGCCTAACTCGGTCACAGCACTTCAGTGATGGCTTTACGTCGCGGACCACGGTAACGGCGCAACTGCGCGGCGGTCGGGCCTCCGGGCGCAGTCGCCTCTAGGTGCAAAGATATTGTCCGTTGAGCAGACAATTCAAAGGTGGCGAGTAGGAACCGGTCAGCACGCCTCTTAGACCACCTGTGGCTGAACCACCGGGTGCAATGGTGCGATTCCAATTTGCGGGGGTGAGCACATAGTGCGTGCCGGATTGTGCAAGAGTGCTATTCCACGTGTGCGAGACGGATTCTCCCACCGGCAAGTCGAATTCAAGCTTCCAATCGGCTAGCGGCACCGTGCTCGAGTTGGTGATGGTGAAGTGAGCGATGAAACCGGTCTGCCACGTGTGTTCCACCGACAATGTCGCGTTGACCGCAGCCGCATGGGCTACGGGGGTGGTGCCGAGTCCGAGGATGGCAACTATCAGTGCCGACACGGTTACGTGAAGTGCTGTGCGCCAGCGCTTCACGCGATTGCCCAGTCCGGCCATAGCGCCAACACTAAGCCAAACCGGCGAAATCGGCCCTCGCATCGCGGGTAAGCTGCAGTACCTTTGCTCAACTGAAACCGTCATGAAACCTTAGCCTCGGTCCACCCTGAACCATTTACCGGCGGCCAGCGCGAACTTGCGGACGGGGAAGCCAGAACGCCAGCCTCATCGGGGGCGCGGAGTCGTTCAGCCGCAGCAAACGAGCGGTTTCGCGCACCACCGCTAGGGTGCGGCCAGCCGGTATCGCAACATCGACCGCACTCCCTAATAGGCCGTGCACCAATGGCTTTCGCATAGCACCTTGCGATCTGTACTTACGTCTGCCCTGTAATGGGCTGTTGTGCAACCTCTTTCGCTAGGGCAGATTGCCTGCTAGATGGGTATTTCTGATCATCATATGGATCAGAATCCATCATCCCGGCCGACTTCATTTCGACCAGGGGTACGCAAAACAATGGCCCGGTGACTGCAGATGTGCGGAGCCACACCAGCGCGCACAAGGTCAAGAGCCAGATCGCCCGTCCCCTTGGCGCGTTCCGCTGTTGGCTATTGCGACCGTTGCGACCTGACTTCTTAGACATCAAGCCTTCAGTCCTAGTGACGGCGGCAAGCAGCATTAAGCGCAGGCGTCCTGAACATGAACTGTGGTAGTTTCACAGGTAAACAGAACGCAAACAGGAGATCTCTAATGACCGGAAGAGCGCTGCTCGGTGCCGTTGGAGCCCTCATCTCCATCGGCTTGGCCGCGCCGGCCAGCGCCGACCCGGTCACGACGGCCGGCGCTGTCGGGGCACCGCAACCTGACGCCGTTTCGAACTTCTTGGCCGCCGCGCGTGCCGCCGGTGTCACCGGAACGGATCCTGCGATGCTGGAAGACGGCTATAGCGTGTGTAGGCAACTTTGGAATCAGCGAGTCGCAGGGACGCAGGTGGCCGCGGACCTAGTGCGGGACAATCCCCAGCTGACCAGCGACGAAGCGGGACAGTTCGTGTTGGCTGCGTACCACTCCTTGTGCCCGGTGCCCGCCGCGTACGACTATTGGGCGTACAGCACCAGCTAAACTCGGGCGGCCTGCAACATAATCGGTGGGCCATCTTTAGCGCGCGGGACGCATCGACCCACAGCGACTCGGACACCATTTCACGCCGTAGAAAGTCCTGGTCGTGGTCAGCGTCAAGCCAGACGGATAACGCTCGAGTATGCGGAAAATTGAATATGCAGCATTACCAGCCAACTACTGTGAGTTCGTTATCACATTGTGACACAACATCTTTGAATGCACTGGATAGCGTTGCGTGGCGAGCTGATTTGTATTTGATTGCGCTACAGACTGATTCGAATTGCCGTGATGCGCCGCGTTGGGTCTTGATGATCCATCCTGATGGAAGTGCCCGGCCTGGCGACTTCTTAAAGGCCAGGACTCAGAGGCATTTCAGCAGCCCGGCAGCGCCTCCCCATAGGGCCGCTGAGCTAATAGAACTAGCCCGCGTCGTACGTCGTCAGACAGGCCACACCTCGCGGCGCCACGCGGCGTCCCAGAACATCCACTCGTAGCGGGCGGTGGTGGCGAAATGGGCCCGGGCGCGCGCCTCGTCGGCAGCACACAGGGTCGGGCCGACGCTGTCGGCCAGCGACAGCACTTCGGCGACGATCGTCTGGTATTCGTCGCCGGCATAAGTGTCGATCCAGCGTTGGTAGCGCGGATCCGGCGAACCGTGCTGAACGAGCTCAGCGCCCACCTCGGCATAAATCCAGTAACACGGCAGCACCGCAGCGAACCCATCGGCGAAGGCGCCGCGGTACGCGGTGGCCAACAAATAGCTCGTATAGGCGAGGGTGGTTGGCGCGACAGGCATGGCATCGACGTTCTGGATGCCCAGTTCGGTTAGCAATGACTCGTGCAGGGCGAGCTCGACCTCGGCGATGCCGGCGGCGTGTCGGGCAAACAGGCCGACTTCGGCGTGTGTCGGTGCCTTACTGGCCACAACGGTCAGCGTGCGAGCGAAATCCCGCAGATAGTGTGCGTCCTGGACGACGTAGTGGGTGAAGAGCTCCGGGTCGAGGCGGCCGTCGGTCAGTCCTGCCAAGAATGGGTGGTTCAAGATCGCCGCGTAGGTGCCAGCAGCCTCGGCCCACAACCTTCCCGTCCAGCCGCCTCGCATCACGACTGCGATGATTCCAGCCCCAGCGTCGGACGTGTTCGAGTTGCCTCAGGATTGGCCGCGCGGATAGATAGGCGCCGCGGAGCTTCGGGCTGAAAGCACCAAGTGGCACCGCGCCGATAATGTCGCGATACGTCCAGGCAGCTGCAGTCCTGACGATGGTCGAGGATGAGGCCATGAGCATGCACGACGATCCGCCAGGATCGGCTGTCAGATGAGCGAACCTACGATGACTACCGCGCCACCCTGAGGACGCGAAGTGATAAGACCACCGAGAGTCAGCAGCTTTAGTCACCGAGGTTCGGCTAGAACGCCACATGAGGTCACCGCAGCTTCTGTGCGAACTCGATGATGTTGCCGTCCGGGTCACTAATGTGAAGGGTTCGTTCACCCCATGGTCGGTCCATCGGCCCGGTCAGTATCTCTACACCGAGGTCTTTCAGCCGCTCCGCTTCCGTGTCGACATCGTCGACGATGAAGCCGATCTCGCCGCATGGCGCCCTCCCGGCTTCGCGACCAATCAGCTCCGGCAGCTTCGAGCGTTCAAAAAGCGAAAACTTGGTGTTGTCCATCTCGAACTCCACGTAGCCATCGCCCTCGATCCGCGCCTTGAGCCCAATGACGTCCTGGTAGAACGCCATTGACCGCCCTAGCGATGCGACGTACTGAATGACGTAGTCGACGCGGGGCATGCAGCACACCGTATAGGCGTGCGCCGTCCCATGATCGCCATAGCGGACCGCTACCCATCACAAGGTCAACATTTGATCGATTGACGGCTTGCCTTCAGTCGATGAACTAGCTGCCGAACGGATGCAGGCATCATGATCCGCGCATAGGCGAATCGCCAGTCCCTCGGCGCGCTCACCGTCACTCGATGTGCTTGTCGAACCACTCGATGGGGATCTCGGGGTGCACGCCGAAGAAGTTGTAGCCGTCGAATCGGCGCTCGGTGCCCCCGATCCAGTACAAGCTCTTCTCGGTAACCGGGATCGCGTCGTAGATGTCCTGCACGTCCTGCGGCCGCGTCATGGTGTCATCGTGCACCTGGGCGACCAGGGTCGGCACGGTGACCGCCGTGACGTGCTCCAACGGCGACTGCTCGGACACGTGGAATCCCGTGCGCTCGTGCACCGCCTTATCGAACTTGTCGTAGCCGTCGTTGATGCCGAGACCCTTCACGAACTCCTCGACAATGTAGCGGCCTGACACCGGTTACAGCATCACCATGGCCTGAATCTCGGTGAACTCTTCGGGATGCTTGGACCAGGCGACGGCGGTCGAGTCGGCGCCCAGGCAGACCGACAGCAGCGCCTTCTTCATGCTCTTGGTGTCCACACGCGACGCGGCATAGCGCAGCGAACCGATCACGTCGCGGTACTCGGTGAGCCCGATGCCGGCGATGCCTCCGTTGCCCTGGCCGCTCATCCCGTGGTTGCGGAGGTCGTAGGCCAGCACGTTGTAGCCGGCCTCGTGCAGGGCCTTGTACTCCGGCAGGAAGTTCACCTCGAAACCCCCGAGCCCGCCGAACTCGGGTAGATGCCCCGGATAGCCGTAGCGGTTTCCCGGCAAGAAGTGGTTATGGATGATCAGCCGGTCGGAGTCGGCCGGGATGAACCAGCCCTCCAGCGGAACGCCGTCGAGCGACGGAAAGACCACGTCTTCGTAGTCCAGACCGACTTCGTCGGGGCGACGCAGCACCGGGGCGCGCCGACCTCCAGTTGTTCCGGTCGTCCACAATTGAACGAAGTTGTCGAATGCTTGCTGCGTTTTGTCATCGATGG
>Ga0209006_10004930_pt1 | contig 12121 bp, 12 predicted proteins | sample JacPin_JW_Ref_O2_FD_188567 | JGI IMG/M metagenome (GOLD analysis project Ga0209006, IMG submission 188567) | Forest soil microbial communities from Algoma, Ontario, Canada - Jack Pine, Ontario site 1_JW_Ref_O2 (SPAdes) (version 2) | ecosystem: Environmental > Terrestrial > Soil > Boreal...
CGTGGCCGGCAGATCGGCGTACACGGGATCCACACGTCGGGGCGGGCAAGTGCCTGGTGAGAGCGGCTCGCCGGGCGAGCAGCCCGCAAAGAATTGGGAATGGTGAGCCCGAACTGTGGGACCCGGACGCCCTCGACCCCCGGCTCAGGTGGGCGAGCCGGGGGTCGAGGTACGAGGGACTAACGATGTACGGCGAAGGTGATCGTGACGGCCACGCTGGGCGCGGACGGCAGGGCCACGACGGTCGCCTGGTCACCGGGTGCGGGGGTCGCGCCTAGACCGTTTATTTCGGCAATGTTCGTGGTGGAGGTCACCGAGTAGGTCAGGTTCGCGCCGTTCCTCTTTTGAATCGTCAACGAACCGGCCGTCGAGCCCGACGCTGCGGTGTACGCCGTAATGCGACCCGCAAAGACGATGGGCGGACTCACCGTGAATCCGATGGTGAGCGCGTCAGACTTGGCGGAGGCCGCCGCGTGCACCGCGGCGTAGTCGCCGACGCTGAGCGTCGAGCCGCTTCCCTGAAGTTGCGTGATGGTGGTCGTCGGCGAGACGACGAAGGTTAGCGACGCCCCCGCACGATTGGTGAGGGTGATCGAGCCGCTCGCGGTACCCGAGACGGCCGTGTAGGCCGTGACCCGCCCGAAGAAGCCGATCTCGGCTGTCGCACGAAAAACGATCGCCGTCGCGACCGTCTTATCGGTACCCAACGCCGTCACGGTGACCCAGTCGCGCACCGCGAGAGTCTCACCCGTGCCACCGGTTTCGGTGATCGTGGTGGACGAGGTCACTGAGTACGTCAAGACAGCTCCGTCACGACGGCGAACGGTGAGCGTGCCGTTGGTCGAGCCCGAGGCCGGCGCGTAGGCAGTCACGCGTCCGAAGAAGCGGACCGGACGCGGGAAGGGTCGATAGTCGATGGTGCGCGCGGTCGTGGGTAGCCCGCGAGTCGCGTCCACCGTGGCGTAGTCACCAACGGCGAGCGCGCCGCCGCTGCCACCCTTTTCGGTAATGACCGTGGACGACGTCACCGAGAAGGTGGCGCTGTTACCGTTCGGCTTGACGAGGCTGATTGAGCCGTCGGTCGAGCCCGCAGCTGCGGTGTAGGCAGTCACCTGGCCGTAGAAGCGCACGGGCGGGGCGGGAATAAACGTCACGGTGAGGGCATCGGTCTTGGCCGACGCCGCCGCAACGACGGTCGCCTGATCGCCGACTTCGAGACTGTCGCCACTACCACCCTTTTCGGTGATGGTCGTGGTGAGCAGCGTCGTGTAGGTGAGCGAGGCGCCCGCACCGTCCTTGACGGTGAGTGAGCCGTTCGTCGTTCCGGTGGCCGCCGTGTAAGCAGTGACCCGGCCGGTGAACCTCACGGGTGCCGCGACGTCAAAGTTGATCGTCAGTGCGACGTTCGGCATGTTCGCCGCGGCTTGGATGGTGGCGAAGTCGTCGACCGCGATGGTGGCACTACCGCCGCCGTTCTCACTCATGACCGTCGATGACGTCACGGCGTACGTCAGGCTGGCCAGGTTTCGCTTCAGCAACGTAATCGAGCCGTTGGTCGAGCCCGAGGGCGCGGTGTAGGCCGTTACGACGCCGGAGAAACTGACCGGAGCCGCGGCGCTGAAGGTGATGGCGGTTGCCACAGTGGGTGCCGAGACGGTCGCCTGGACCGTGGCGAAGTCATTCACCTGGAGGGTCGAACCACTGCCGCCGATCTCGGTGACCGTGGTGGTCGATGAAGTCGAGAAGGTGAGGGTCGCTCCGGCGCGGTCGGTCAAGGTGATCGATCCCGCGGTACTCGAGGTGGCCGCCGTGTAGGCGGTGACGTCACCACTGAATCGGATCATGGCCGAGCGAACGGCACTCGATCGAGGCGTCGCGGCCGAAGCCGCGGCGACCGAACTGAGGGTCACCCCTGCGCCGAGCAGTGTGACGAGTGCTAGTCGGGTGACCAAGTTGGTGTGAAACTTTTTCATGGATAACTCCCTTGCACAACGAGGGTCGAATGTGACCTTGTCGAGTGTCTCATGGAGTTCTCGAGAGCGGCGTGTCGCGACGCGTTCCCCGACGCTCCGAAATAGAGGGATTGATCAGGCACGTAATGAGTGCCTTGAATCTCCTAAGGCAATTCCCATTCTGTGAGTTGTCTTTGTGCCACCAGAACACCTCAATCGCGTGTTCAATCACGCCGCACGACTCATGTCATGAGTACGCTCGGCCTATGGAGCGGCTCGATAAATTTACGGCGGCCAACGACCTCGATGGTGACATTCATCTGGTGCGTTCGACCAACCCGAATTCGACCCTGTGCGGACTCATCCCCGCAACGGCGTCCACTCGTGACGTGAGTTGCTATCGCTGTCATCAGTTCGAGGTCGGCGACCTCTAACTCCCGTGGCCCGGGCTCTTAGCTCAAGGGAATCGTCTCGAACGTGCCGCCGCCCGGGGCCGGTGCGCCCGCTCCATTTCCTGTCGTGCCCGATGACTTGATGCGGATACTGGGGGTGAGAGTGACCTTCTCTTTGCTGTACAGAAAGAGCGGTCGACCGCTGTACGTCACCTGCTCGGTCCCGTTGGCAAGTCTGCGCGTGCCGACGAGTTGCGCGTTGACGCCCGGCCCGGCCGCTGGATCCGCGAGAGACAGCACCGGCACCCAGCTGAGTGCGCACGCCCCCGTGCACGTAGTCGCATGCGGAGAGTTGCTGTACGTGTAGACGGTCTCGTTAAACGGCATGACATTTTTGTCCATCACGACCGAGAGAACCGCGGCGCCCGAGGGCAACTTTCCTCGTGCCAGCCGAGCGCGCCCCGGCGCGGGCATGCCAGCGAGTGAGACGAGTGTCCAGTAGCCGTGCCAGGGCGCCAGCGGTTGAACGGTCTCGGCCAGGTCCTCGCCTTGGGGTGAGAAGGGCTGGGATGCGGGGTCGAAGAGATACAGCGGGTGCCCGGCGTAGGTGACTTGTCGGCCGATGCCCCCGCGCGTCACGGTTCGAAGAAGTTGTGAGTTGACCCCCGGCCCCGCCTCCGGTTCACCCACACTCGTGAACGCTGGCCAGTCGTCAGTCTTCACGCCCGCGAGCAGATCACTTTCGGGGCCGGTGCACGACAGGGCCGTGCTCGCCAGCGGACCGAGGTCGTATCCGTGCGCCACCGTCGTGCCACATCGAAGGACCCCGTTGGCGTCACCACTGAAGATATAGAGAGGGAAGCCCTTGAGGCGTCCGTTTCCCACGACGAGCACCGTGCCGTAGCCAGTCGTGGAGAGGAGCGAGACCTTGGCGCGAAAGGGTGGGCGTGAGGCGCCCGAGATCGAAGGAAACAAAGCCCCTCCCGACAGCAACGCCGCGCACGCCACCGCGGCGCCAAGAGTTCGCCCATGCCTCGCATGACGACCTGGCATCGTGCGCGGGGTAGCCGTAGCGATAATCGAGTGAGGTTACGGGGCGTCGGTGAACTGGTGGCCGCAGCCCGTGCAGTAGTTCTGACCAGGCAAACGAAGTTTGCCGCACACGGGACAACTGGAAGAACCGGTACCGGCGCCGAGACTGGCCTCGGTTACCGTGGCGAACGTGCCGTCTGCGGCGTACTTGTTGTCGCCGGTCTTGGTTGGAAAGCAAAAGAAAACCAGGTTGACCACGGGAAACAGAATCCACCAGCCCGAGTGACCGGAGTCGTGCATCCGTCGGATACTCACGGCGATGTTGGGACACAGCGTGCCCAGGGACCACAGCACGCTGAGCGCCGGGATGCGAAAGGCGTCCAGGACGAGCGCAACCAGGAACACGAAGAGAGCAAACCACCAGTACTCGGAACGCGAGGCGACGCCGTTGAACGTCGCGTACTTCTTAAAGCAAGTTCGAATTGCCTGGACGAAGCTCATGGAAGTCCTTCTTGCGCGCGCCAGGGATCTGGCTGAGACTCACGATACCTGTCGCCACCGGTGATTTTGCGGCTCACCATGGAGAGCGATGGTCGTCTGGCAATAATCTAGTATCACAATAGAAGTAGTAGATATTCAAGCGAAGGGACACCGAGGTGACGTACGTGCAAGGGGGCTTCGCCCGAGGTAGCGCCACGACATTGGGCGATCGGATTGTGCCGGTCACAACATCGAGTTACGCACTGCGATGATCCAGACGCGCCGACCCGGAGTGTTCGGATCAGGTGTCTCCAGGACATCGTTGGTAGTGTTGATCGGCGCTGCAGCACCGATTTCTGCCGCCTCGAGGGTCCGTTGAACGATTACTCACAATTTCGTAACAGGAGCTTTTCATGAAGGTATTCGTACTCGGCGGCGATGGATTTTGCGGCTGGCCCACATCACTGCACCTGTCGGACATCGGTCACGAAGTGGTCATTGTCGACAACCTCAGTCGCCGCAAGATCGACGTCGACCTCGAGGTGGAGTCTCTGACGCCGATTGCTCCCATCGGCGAGCGTCTGAGGGTGTGGAAGGAACTAACGGGCAACGAGATCCGCTTCGTTCATCTCGACCTCGCCCAGGAGTACGACCGCTTCGAGGACCTGCTTCTTGCCGAGCGCCCCGACGCTCTCGTGCACTTCGGTGAGCAGCGCGCCGCCCCCTACTCCATGCGCAACGAGGCAACCAAGCGCTACACCGTCGACAACAACGTGCGCGCGACGCACAACGTTTTGGTCGCCATCGCCACGACTGGCCTCAACATCGCGATGGTGCATCTGGGCACGATGGGCGTGTACGGCTATGGCTGGTCGGGCTCGGCCCCGATTCCCGAGGGCTATTTAACGGTCAAGGTCCCCACGCCGGACGGTGAGTTGGACCGAGAGATCCTCCACCCCGCCAACCCGGGCTCGGTGTACCACATGACCAAGACGCTCGATCAGCTGCTCTTCGCTTTTTACGCGGCGAATGACCAGATCCGCATCACTGACCTGCACCAGGGCATTGTGTGGGGAACCCAAACACCCCAAACGGTGCTCGATGAGCGCCTGATCAACCGCTTCGACTACGACGGTGACTACGGCACGGTGTTGAACCGCTTCTTGATGCAAGCCGCGATCGGACACCCCCTTACGGTTCACGGTACCGGTGGCCAGACTCGCGCCTTCATCCACATTCGTGACACGGTGCGGTGCATCCAGATCGCTCTGGAGAATCCGCCGGATCGCGGTGACAAGCCCACTGTCTTCAATCAGGTCACCGAGACCCATCGCGTCGGCGAACTCGCCGAACTGATCTCCAAGATCACGGGCGCGGAGATCGCGCACTTGCCCAATCCCCGTCGCGAGGCGGTGGAGAACGAACTCAACGTCAGTCGCGACAAGTTCGTCGCGCTCGGACTCAACCCGACCACGCTCACCGAGGGCTTACTTGAGGAGTCGCGCGATATCGCGCTTCGCTACAAGGATCGCGCGGACGTAACCAAGATCATCGCGCGCTCCGTGTGGCGTCAGGGGATGGAGACCTCACCTGACCTTATGAAAAACTGAACCCGCAATACCGCCGTCTGCCTCACTTCAATGTGAGAATCCGGCTATGTCAAAACTCTACGAGTACATCCGTCATCCGCGGGCGAACGAGCTGGCTCGCCTCCATCGCCCCTTTAGGGTCAACGACCTGCGAGAGCCGCATTCGGGCAACTACTTCGCGAAGCTGAACGCGCGATTCGGGTTACGGGTGACTTTGGTCGTCGGCACGATGTGGTGCGCGTACCTCTTTACTCTCATTGCCCTCGTGGCGCTGCCGGACGCGATCAAGCAGGGCACCTACTTCATCGTCGTCTGGCTGTCGAGCAGTTTCTTGCAACTCGTGCTTCTTCCCATCATCATCGTGGGACAGAACATTCAGGCCGCAGCCTCTGATCGACGGGCCGAAGATACCTACAAGGACGCCGAGGCGGTGCTCCACGAGGCCGACGAGATCCAAAAACATCTACTTGCCCAGGACGAAGCGATCACCCAGATCTTGGAACAGCTCGCAAAAATGGGTGGCACTCCGTCGAGCGTCACTCCCTAAGCGTCGCGGCGCACGGCCTCGAGAATCTGCTGGCTCAACTCGGTCCAGGACGGCACCGCGTCGCGCAGGAGCGCCCGACGGAAGGGTTCTGTGAACTGGTTGAAGTCGACTTGTCGGGTGACTGTCGTCACGGTCGAGAGGAAGTTCACGCCGACGGTGAGAAAGATCACCGAGCGGACCATGTAGCGCAGTCCCGTCTTTTGACTCTCGTCGATGTCGCCGAGGAGCGGCACGATGCCCTCGAGCTCGCCAATCTGACCGAGGATCGCGGTGCGCAGTTTGTCGCTGTGCGCGCCCGCCAGGCTGATCTCGAGTGTGAAGCTCTGTCGCACCGCGTTGTTGACACTGGCGGAGTTATGGAGCAACTGGGCCAACGAACCCTCTTCCAGGAGGTCGACGAAGTTCGAAATCTTCATCCAGCGAGCTCGCATGAGATCGTGGAAAGCGGCAATGACCAGGTCTTCCTTCGAAGGGTACAACTTGTAGATCGCACCCGGTGAGCAGTTCGCTCGCCGCGCGATGCGTGAGATCGTGGCGCGCGTGTATCCGCTCTTGCCCACGACGCCGAAGGTGGCGTAGGCCAGTTGCGCCTTGAGATCATCCGTGGGCATGAGCACGATGCGCTCGTCGGCGTCGTGCAACTCGACCGGCTTGACGTCGTCGGGGTCGACCAGGAGTGCCTCGAGCACCATTCGCTCGAGGGTCTCTTGGAAGCTACGGTCCCAGCCAAACTGCGAGACCGCAAAGATCTGCATCATCGTCATGGCAAAGAGTGTGAGGCCGCGCGCGAAGATCGCGTTCGTTCGCTTATCGGCGTCGGGGTCGATGGCGAATCGGGTGAGCACGAATGGTTCGACCTCTTCGTTGAGTGTCGGGATCCGCCGTGCGGTGAGGAGGAGGTGCACGCTCGCGACGTCGGCCGGCGTGGCGTTGCGGATGACGTCGAAGAGGACGTTGACACTCGCAACGGTGGGTGACTCCGCGGCGGCCATGCAGAGATCGAAGGTCGTCGCGGCTCGGTGGACGAGCTCGGAATTCCACAGGTCGACCAGGAGTTCATCGACGTCCTCGTAGCGCGCGTAGGTGGCGCCGTGGGTCAGTCCAGCACGGTGGCCCACGTCGCGCAGCGACACGTGGTCGACGCCGACGCGTAAGACCTCGCCGATCGCCGCGTCGAGGATCGCCGCATCATTGGCGATCGCTCGCGCACTGCGGGTGCGCTGACTGCGTGGCATTGAGCCATCGTACCGAACGAATACCGGGAATTCCCAGTGACGACGGGTACGGCAATAATTTGTGCTGTTCGCGGCGTGAGAGATTAGGTCCGTGGAGTTCATCTCGAACTGGTCGGGCGCCCTCGTGGCGAGTACGGATGTCCATCGGGGTGTCGTCCTGCCCGAAGGTCGCATCATCGTCATCGCGGTGCCCGTCGCGGCGCTGTTGTTCTATCTGCTCGTCGTGCGGCGCAAGCGCGGAAACTGAGATGTCCTCGGCGTTTGCGTACGTGCCCCTCGACCCGAAGGGGTGGCGGCTCGCGATGGGATTGCGCCCCTTGGACCTCGCGCGGTGGCTCGAGGTGGACGAACACCGTGACGAAGAACTTGCGCTCAAGGATCAACTGCTCAGGGACTCCTACGACGTGGTGGTAGCGACGAACCCCGAGGGTGAAGAAGCCAGTATCGAACTGCTTGAGGAGGTTCAAGCGAACCTCGCGACCTTTCATCCCGCACTGGCGAACACTCCGGGCGGCGCGGACCATCCGATCGTGACCGCGAGTCGCCTGGTTCAAGAGGACCTGTGCGTCATGCTACGCGAGGATACGTGGCGTCTGCGCGCCGCCTGCGTGTGCTTTCCCTCACGCTGGGATCTGGCCACCAAGATCGGCACCACGCTTGATGACATCCACGGACCGGTGCCCGGGTACGACGATCAACTCGCTCGACCGACGACTCTCTTCTTCGACCGGCTGCGACCCGATCGCTCGTTTTGGCGTTTGAACTGGACGCTGCTCGATAGTCCGGACCTCTATCAACCAGCGACCGCGCGTCAGGCGCCCGAGGGTGAATTGGAAGAGTGGTACTTTCGCGTCGAGCGTCAGACCTTGCGCAGTTTGGCGCGCACTCGCGCGGTCGTCTTTACGATCCGCACGTACGTCACGTCGGCCGCCACACTGTGTAAACGTGACGACACGTTCGCTGCGACCTTGGTCCATGCGCTCGAGACAGCCCCTCGCGATGTCCAGGCCTACAAAGGCTGGACAGGTGTGGCGACGCGGCTGCGCGACGCGCTCGAGTAGCGCTACGTAGTGGAGGGAGGCTTCGCTCGCGTTCCCACGCCGAGTCGGTCGATGAGCGCGCTGAACCACGTGAGTTCGAGGTAGGCCACGATCGCCGGGGCGAGGGCGAACCAGAGTTCCTGGCGCGCCGAGACGACAAAGGCGACGAGCAGAACCAGTTCTGAGACGATGCGCCAGTTAGGGCGCAGTCCGAGGCGTCGATTCACCAGAGCACTCGCGTAGAAGAGATTCAGACCGGGCACGAGGGCGGCGAGCGTCCATCGGCCCTCGAGCTCGCGGACCCCGAAGGCGCACGTCGACACACCCACCGCCAAGAGCGCTACGGCGACGTTGCTCGCGACATCAGCGAACCACTGTGGTTCGGGGTGGGTGGTCCCGGGCCAGTGCGCGAGCACACTCACCAGCAGTCCCAGGCCACCGACCACGCCGACGATGCCCAGGCTCTGCACCCGGCGAAGCGCGAGCATCAGAGAAAGGGGTGGGGGAGAACGCGGCGCGACCGGCTCTCCGTACGGGCGAGTCATATCCGACCAGTTCGTGCCGGTCCATACTCGCCACTGGCGAAGACCGCCCGGGTCGGGGTACCACCCCGGAGGAATAGCGATCGACGATGACTCGCTCACGTTCGTAGCCTCGCACAGGGTCACGCGGGACGGACCTGCACCGTTAGGAGCCAACGGGGAAGCTCAGCAAGGTCGTGATCGCGATGGCGGCGCAGACTTTGGCGCCACACGCCACGCCGAGCAGAGGTGAAGGCACGTACGTCAACTTCACCGGCGAGGCCGTGGATCGCTGTATCGTGCTCAGCCACGCCTCTCCCGTACGTTGTCCCACCACGACACAGCTCGTTAGTTCGGTGCACGCCGCGGCACTGGCCGCGTTGGCCAGGGTGATGGTTTTCCAGGTCCGCGCGAAGTTCGTCGAGCGCACGAGGAGCGAGTCACTCGCCGTACTGGCCAGAGCGTCGCACTTATGCGCCGCGCACGAGAGAGAGGTCATGGTCGTCCACGAACTCGGCACGGCCTGGTACTGCCAGGTCGATCCGGCGTCGGTCGTCACGTACAGCGAGAACTCGTGCGAGAGCGTCACGAGACCGAGCGCGCAGGTTGACGGGGTGGCGCACGTGAAGTCACTAATCACGTCGCCCTTGGCGAAGTGAAGAGGTTCGACGGCCGACCATGAGGTTCCCGCGTCAGCACTGGTGAGAAAACGCGGGACTCCATTCGCTCCGGTGTCGATGAGTCCACAGACCACTTGATTGCAGGTCACCGCGCTCGCGCCAATGCCGCCCGAGGGGGGAGTGAGAATGCTCAAGGCGTGGGTGTGACTGTCGAAGAGCCAGAGGACGTCACTGCCGGGGCTGGATCCGGCGAGCAGACATTGGGAACCCGTGCAACTGACCGACGTGAGCAGGATCGAGGTTGACGACGGCAGGGCGACGTTGAACCAATTGCCGTGTGGGGTCGCGAACTCGACGACCGAAATGGGACCCGAACCCGTCGACGAGGATCCGATCGCGACGCACACGTCGTTGCGCGTGCACGCCACACTCGTGAGGGGAGTCGCGAAACTGAGTGCGGGCGTGCCGCTTAGGTGCACGACGCTTACCTTCTTGGGTGCGGGGGTACCACAACTCGCCAGTACCAGCGCGCCGACGGCGAGAACGAGGACCAAGCTCCACCCCGGGCGAGCGCGACTCACGGCACTTCTCATGTACTCCCTGTCGAGACTGTCGCGTGGCGACGAATAAGTGGAACTACTGGACTGAGCGCACGCCCGCACTCACCACCGCCAGGCCATCGGCCAGTTGTTCGTCACTGATGATAAGTGGAGGCAGCAAGCGCAGGACGTTGCCGTCGGTGCCGCAGAGCAGAGTAATGACACCTTGCTGTTGGCAGAAGGCGAGAATGGCCTTGGCCGCCGCCGCGTTGGGCGTCTTCGTACCGGGCTCGACAAGTTCGATGGCCTGCATGGCGCCCCGACCGCGCACCTCGCCGATGATCGATACGTCCTTGGCTAGGTGCTCGAGTGTGGTGCGCATGGTCTCGCCGATGGCTGTGGCGCGTGCGAGCAAGTTCCAGTCCTTGATGGTCTGAATGGTTGCGAGCGACGCGGCCGCCGCGACAGGGTTTCCACCGTAGGTTCCGCCCAGACCCCCTTCATGGACCGCGTTCATCAGTTCGGCCCGACCGGTGACCCCCGCCAGGGGCATGCCGCCGGCCAAGCCCTTGGCGGTCGTGATCAGGTCAGGCACGACGCCCTCGTGATTGACGGCGAACCACTCACCCGTGCGTGCGAAGCCGCTTTGGATCTCGTCGGCGATGAAGACCACACCGTTGGCGCTGGTCCACGCCGAGAGTGCAGGGAGAAACCCGTCGGCCGGGACGACAAAGCCGCCCTCGCCCTGAATGGGCTCGATTAATACGGCCGCCACGTTGTGCACGCCGATCTCCGACTCGATGATCTTGATGGCGCGGGCTGCCGCGTCGGGGCCGCTGAGGCCGTCGCGGAACGGATAACTCATCGGGACGCGATAGACCTCGGGCGCGAAGGGTCCGAAGCGGTCCTTGTAGGGCATGTTCTTGGCCGTGAGGGCCATCGTGAGGTTGGTGCGACCGTGGTACGCGTGCTCAAAGACGATGATGGCGGGCTTGCCGGTCGCCAGTCGGGCGATCTTGACGGCGTTCTCGATCGCCTCGGCGCCGGAGTTGAACAGCGCGGACGTCTTGGCGAACGTGCCCGGTGTCAGGTCACTCAGGGCCTCGCAGACCTCGACGTAACTCTCGTACGGGTTCACCATGAAACAGGTGTGGGTGAAGCGCGCGACTTGTTCGCTCACGGCTTCTACCAGGGCGGGTACCGCGTGCCCGATGCCGGTGACCGCAATCCCCGATCCCAGGTCGAGCAGCTGGTTTCCGTCGACGTCCACGACGATCGCCCCTTCGGCGCGGTCGATGTAGACCGGAAAGCCCACGGACAGGCCCGAACTCACGACCGCCTTGCGCCGGGCGTGCAGCGCCTGGGACTTGGGGCCAGGCAGGTCAGTTATGACCTTGCGCTCGGTGCCGACGTGCGTGTCGAGTGACGAAACCATGGGATCTCCTAACGGTGATGCGGCAAATCAAGCGTACTGGCCTCGCCGTAGAGAAGAAATGGAAAAGACGGGTGACGTGGTCACCCGTCTCTCCGTGGCGGAGGAGGTGGGATTTGAACCCACGGTGCCCGTAGACACAGCAGTTTTCGAGACTGCCCGATTCGGCCGCTCTCGCACCCCTCCGTGGACGAGTCTACCGTGGCGCTCTTGGACGGACTTGGGGACGTCAGTTGTGTCCTACGGTGTCGTGTCATGGATGACGACTTCATGCGCGATGCCCTTGAGTTAGCCACGCTCGCCAGTTCGCACGACGACGTTCCCGTGGGATGCGTGATCGTGGTCGAGGGACAGATCGTGGGCCGGGGCGAGAATCGCCGTGAAGTAGATGGGGATCCCACGGCGCACGCCGAGATGATCGCCCTGCGCGACGCGTCGCGCGAGCGCGGTGGCTGGCGCCTGAGTGACGCCACCGTCTACGTCACCCTCGAGCCCTGCGTGATGTGCGCGGGGGCCCTGCTCAGCGCGCGCGTGGAACGTCTCGTCATGGGTGCGCCGGACGAAAAGGCGGGAGCGGTCGGTTCGCGCTACAACGTGCTGAGCGATCCGCGCCTACTCCACGAGGTTTCTCTTACCCACGACGTCCTCGCCGCGGAGTCGGCAGCGCTGTTGCGCGACTTCTTCGTCGCTCGTCGTTTCGAGTAGGACACTCATCGGTCACCCGTGGGCAAACTGACGCGTT
>Ga0209006_10004931_pt1 | contig 12120 bp, 12 predicted proteins | sample JacPin_JW_Ref_O2_FD_188567 | JGI IMG/M metagenome (GOLD analysis project Ga0209006, IMG submission 188567) | Forest soil microbial communities from Algoma, Ontario, Canada - Jack Pine, Ontario site 1_JW_Ref_O2 (SPAdes) (version 2) | ecosystem: Environmental > Terrestrial > Soil > Boreal...
TGGGGAGGCGCTCGCCCGCCTGCGCGCGCTCGCGGCCGAGCCGGTCGTGCCGCTCGCCGATGAAGAGCTCGACCGCCTCTCGACGCTCTGCCGCGACCTCTACGAGGAGCGCTTCCTCGCGCGCGAGGGCTACCGCCTCGCCATGCGCGGCTATCTCGCGCTGCTCGCGATCGCGGTGGCGCGGCTCGCCGCAAGCCGCGCCCGCACCGGCGCGATCACGCTCAAGCCCGCCGATCCGACCGTCGAGGCCTTGCGCGGACTATTGGAGGAGCATTTTCGCGAGGAGCGGCTGCTCGCCTTCTATGCCGAAAAGCTCGCGATGACGCCTGATCGCTTGAACGACATCGTCAAGCGCGCGACCGGCGTCACCGCGGGCCACCTGGTCCGCCAGCGCGTGCTGACCGAGGCGAAGCGCCAGCTCGTCTTCACCAATGTGGCGATCCACGAGGTCGCCTACGACCTCGCGTTTTCCGATCCGTCGCACTTCGCCCGCTTCTTCCGCAAGCAGACCGGGACGACGCCGCAAGCCTTCCGCGAGCAGGGCGGGGGATAGAGGTGCGCGAATAGCGAGTGGCGAATAGCGAATAGCGAATAGCGAATAGTGCACTACTCGCTACTCCCTATTCGCTATTCCCTCGCCATCAATGCTCCCACGGATTGAACGCCTCGGACTCCTTCGCTTCGATCTTCTTGGCGTCCTGCAGGAACTTGTCGATCGCGTTGACCGGCCGCTTGTCCGGATTGGCCTGGCAAAACTCGACCACGAGCTTGGTGATCATCGGCTCGTCGATCGCGCCCGCGTCCACATAGTCGGTGTTCTCGTTGAGCATGTGGATGTTGGCGGCGCTGATATAGCCCTGCGCCCAGTAGAACAGGAGCGCGTTCGGCAGATGGGCTAGCCCGCCGCCTACCTTGAGGTCGGCCGCGAGCTTGGCGCAGCTCGCGAGCCCGATGCCCGAGCGCAGCATCGGGTCCGCGCGCCCTCTTGCGGGAAGGCCCGCGACGGCGCAACCGAGCGCCAGCAGACATGCGATTCGAGTGACGTGCGAGCGCATCGAAATCCTCCGTAGGCCACCGGCGTTGCGGGAAACAGCCATATCACGGGCGCGCAGCCCGTGCGTGACGTTTTGATCAGGCACGCGCCGCGCGCCGTGACGGTCAGCGAACGGGGCCGAGGTCCTTCACGATCTCGCCCGCCTCGCGGAACGCGTGATTGCCGGCGGGCGCGCCGCAATACGCGGTCTGCTGCAGGATGATCTCCTTGACGTCGTCGGCCGTGAGCGCGCCCTGGCTCAACGCCGCGCGCACATGCAGGCGAAACTCGTCCCATTTGCCGAGCGCGACCATGGTGCCGATCACGAGGATGCGGCGGGTGCGCTCGTCGAAATGCGGGCGCGTCCACACCCCGCCCCACACGTTGCGTGTGATCAGCTCCTGGAATTCGGAATTGAACGCGGTCTTGCCGGCCGTCTGCTTGTCGACATGCGCGGCGCCCAGCACCTTGCGGCGCACGCTCATGCCGGCGGCGTAACGTTCCTTGTCGTCCATAATGTTCTCCTCTCGCACTTTCGTCATGGCCGGGCATAGCCGTTCTTCCAACGGCTATGCCCGGCCATGACGGGAAAATTCGATTACGCCCTCAGAAACCCGAGCACGGTCTCGATGTAGGTCTGCGGCTGCTCGAGGTTGGAAATATGCGCGGCGTCGAGCGCCGCGAGCTTGGCACCCTTGATGCGCTTCTGGATCTCCTCGCCGGCGGCAGGCGGTGTCGCGGGATCCATGAGCCCGACGATCACGAGGGTCGGCGCCGTGATGCGTTCGTGGGTCGGCCGCAGATCCATGTCGCGGATCGCGGCGCAGCAACCGAGGAAGCCTTCGACCGGCGTCCTGAGAAACATGTCGCGCATCATCGCGATCTTGTCGGGCGCGCGCTCGCGGAATTCCTTGGTGAACCAGCGCTCCATGGTGCCGTCGACCGCGCCCGCGAGCCCTTTCTCACGCACGCCGTTGATGCGGTCTGCCCACATCTGCTTGTCCGGATAATAGCTGTGGGTGTTGGAGAGAATGAGCTTGTCGATGCGCTCGGGCGCGTTGGCGCCGAGCCACTGGCCCACCATCCCGCCCATCGACAGGCCGCACCAGCTGACCTTCTTGAGCCCGAGCCCGTCCATCACGGCGAGCGCGTCGCGCCCGAGCATCTCCATCGAATAGGGGCCGCTCGGTGCGCCCGACTTGCCGTGGCCGCGGCGGTCGTAGCGCACGAGGCGGAAGTCCTTGGCGAAGGCGCCCACCTGCGGGTCCCACATGTGCAGATCGGTGCCGAGCGAATTCGACAGCATCAACGCGGGGGCGTCGCTCGGCCCCTCGACCTCGACATTGATTGGGCAGCCCTGCGATTGGATGGCCGGCATTCTCAGTTCCCTCCCTGACGCGTTCGTTATGTGTCGATTTGCCTATCGCCGCGGCACGCGCGATTGCGCCGAGGCGACCAGCCGCTCGATGAAGGTCTGCGCCACGCCCTGGTAGGACAGCGGCTCGAACAGGCGGGCGACCTCGCCGGGCGTCATCATCAGCGTCACGCGCTCGTCCTCGCCGAGGATGTCGCGCAGGTGGCGCTTTTCGGCGATCGTCTTCTGCACCGCTTCATCCATCACCTGGTCGGCGATCGACTTGCCGAGCTTCTCCACCAGCGCGGCCGCGACCGCCGGGGCGACAATCAGCCCGTTGGTGGCATCGAAATTGGCGCGCATGCGCTCGTTGTCGACCTCGAGCCGCTCGCCGATGTCGGCGACGCCGGCGAGCGCGCCGGAGACCGCGAGCAGCAGGGCCGGAAAGATCGCCCACTCGGCCTGCCAGGCGCCGGCGGCGCGCTCGTGCTCGTGCGTCTCGGCGCCCATGATGGTCGCGGCGAGCGGCGCCGCCATGCTCGCGCAGGCGAGAACGGTTGCGGCCGCGATCGGTTGGCGCCGGTGCGGCGGCGCCGCGCCGTTGCCGGCGGGCGCCGGCTCGAAGGCCTCGGCGACCTCGGTCTGCATCAGCAGCGCGACGTCGCGCCCGATCTTGCCGCAGGTGCCGGCGAGTATCGCGAGGGCGGCCGCGACCTCGGCGAGCCGGTCGCGATGGCTGTGCCAGGGCGCGTCGGGCAGCGGCAGGTCGAGGAGCGCGGCGAGCCGCTCGTAGACATCGAAGCCGCGCTCGGCGAGCGAGGCGAGCGTGCCGGCCTCGCCGCCGAACTGCATGATCAGCGCCTCGCGGCGCAGGCGCTTCAAGCGCTCGCGCGCGCGGCCGAGTGCGGCCGCATAGCCCGCGACCTTGAGGCCAAAGGGCATCGGCAGCGCGTGCTGCAGGCCGGTGCGCGCGACCGTCGCGGTACGACGATAGCGCCCGGCGAGCGTCACATAGGCGGCAACCGCGCGGTCGAGATCGGTGAGCAAGACGTCGAGCCCGGCGCGCAGCTCGAGCACCAGCGCGGTGTCGATCGCGTCCTGGCTGCTCGCGCCCCAATGCACGAAGCCGGCGGCGTCGGCGCTCGTCTTGGCGACCTCGGCGGTCAGCGCGGCGACGAGCGGCGTGAGCACATTGCCGGCGGCGGGCGCCGCGGCGGCGAGCGCCGCGAGATCGTATTTTTCGGCCTGCGTGGCGGCGACGATCGGATCGACCGATTCGTGCGGGATGACGCCCACCGCGGCCTCGGCACGCGCGAGCGCCGCCTCGAAATCGAGCATGCGCTGAATCCGGGCGCGGTCGTCGACCACGGCGCGCATCGCCGCGCTGGAAAACATCGGCAGCAGCAGGGAGGAAGGCGCAAGCGCTTCGGTCATGAGCGAAAAAAAGCCTCCGGCGGCACACCCTTAGCGGCCCGCGCGCCTGCCGCCAACCCCGGGGGAACAGGCGCACGGACTGCAGGGCCGCCGGGTTACACCCTTTCCAGAGCGATCCATTCGCTCTAAGTCGTCATGGCCGGGCTTGTCCCGGCCATCCACGTCTTCCTTGCTGCGCGGCCGCCAAGACGTGGATGCCCGGGTCATAGGCAAGCGAAGCGACGCCGTTCTTCGAACGGCTATGCCCGGGCATGACGCGTCGGGCCGTGATGAGGAGAAACCGCCATGGCGATGACGATGAACGGAGAAGTCCAGCTCAACGCCACGCGCGAGGCGGTGTGGGCGAAGCTCAACGATGCCGAGGTGCTGAAAGTCTGCATCCCGGGCTGCGAGCAACTCGACAAGCTCTCCGACACTGAAATGCAGGCGATCGCGGTGACCAAGATCGGGCCCGTGAAGGCGAAGTGGAAGGGCAAGGTGCATCTCACCGATCTCGATCCGCCGAACGGCTACAAGATCTCCGGCGAAGGCGAGGGCGGCATCGCGGGTTTCGCCAAGGGCGGTGCCGTGGTCGCGCTCACCGACAAGGATGGCGGAACGCTGCTTACCTACAACGTCGAGGCACAGATCGGCGGCAAGCTCGCCCAGCTCGGCCAGCGGCTGATCGCCGGCGCGGCGAAGAAGATGGCGGATGATTTTTTTGCGAAGTTCGCTGCCGCGGTGGCGGGCGGGTAGCCGCCGAGACGAGCGGCGATCCGGCTTGACCCGAAGAGGCAAGGGGTGAACACTCGCCCTTGTTCCGATCGGAAAAATCAGGCAAAAACGCCCCGATTTCGCCCGTGAATTTCGCCGGGGCTGCCGGCGAACGCGAAAAACAGGCCATTCCATCGAATCCGGGAGAAGCCCAATGCCCGCCGTCAAGATGATCGTGAACGGCAAGCCCGTCAGCGCCGATGTCGATCCGCGCACCCTGCTGGTGCAATTCCTGCGCGAAAACCTGCGGTTGACCGGGACGCATGTGGGCTGCGACACCTCGCAGTGCGGCGCCTGCGTGGTGCATGTGAACGGCAAGGCCGTGAAGTCCTGCACCATCCTGGCGCTCACCGCCGACGGCGCCGATGTCCGCACCATCGAGAGCCTCGCGACCGGCGAGAAGCTGCATCCGATGCAGGAGGCCTTCCGCGAGAACCACGGCCTGCAATGCGGCTTCTGTACCCCCGGCATGATCATGACGGCGGTCGACATCGTTCGCCGCAAGGGCAACGAGCTCGACGAGAAGACCATCCGCGAGGAGCTCGAGGGCAACCTCTGCCGCTGCACCGGCTATCACAACATCGTCAAGGCGATCGCGGCCGGCGCCAAGGCCATGGCCACCTAGCCCATGTGAAGGCCGCCCGTGAGAGCGGCCGACGCAGGGAATTGGGAGACACGTTCCAACCAGGAGACCGCCATGAACGCGACCGGCATCGGCGCGGCGGTGCGCCGCAAGGAAGACTTCCGTTTCATCACCGGCAAGGGCCAGTACACCGACGACATCACGCGGCCCGGCGAAACGCATGCGCATTTCCTGCGCTCGCCGCATGCCCGCGCGAAGATCACGAAGATCGACGCCAAGGCCGCCAAGGCCATGCCCGGCGTGCTCGCCGTCCTCATCGGCGCCGACCTTGCCGAGGACAAGATCGGCGGGCTCATCTGCGGCTGGATGATCCATTCCAAGGACGGCTCGCCCATGAAGGCGGCGCCACATCCGGCGATCGCCAACGGCACCGTCAACTATGTGGGCGATCCGGTCGCCGTGGTGGTCGCCGAAACGCTCGATGCGGCCGAGGACGCGGCCGAGAAGATCGTGGTCGACTACGAGGTGCTGCCGGCGGCGGTCGATCCCGCCAAGGCGCAAGCCAAGGACGCGCCGCAGATCCACGAGGTCGCACCGCATAACACGATCTATCAGTGGCATCTCGGCGAGGCGAAGGGCACCGCCGAGGCGATCAAGAACGCCAGGCACGTCACCAAGCTGCACATCGTCAACAATCGGCTGGTGCCGAACGCGATGGAGCCGCGTGCCGCGATCGGCGAGTATGATGCGGGCAACGAGAGCTTCACGCTGTGGAACACGACACAGAACCCGCACGTGGCGCGCCTCGTCATCTCGGCCTTCATCGGCATGGCGCCCGAACACAAGTTGCGGGTGATCGCGCCCGACGTGGGCGGCGGCTTCGGCTCGAAGATCTTCATCTATCCCGAGGAGGTCGTGTGCCTGTGGGCGGCGAAGAAGGTCGGCCGGCCGGTCAAATGGGTCGCGGACCGCAGCGAAGCGTTCATCGCCGACGCGCACGGACGTGACCACGTCACCAGTGCCGAGATGGCGTTCGACGCCGACGGCAAGATCACGGCGCTGAGGGTCAAGACGATCGCCAATATCGGCGCCTACATGTCGACCTTCTCGTCGTCGGTGCCGACCTATCTGTACGGCACGCTGCTGTCGGGTCAGTACGACATCCCGCACATCTATTGCGAGGTCGACGCCGTCTACACCAACACGGTGCCGGTCGACGCCTATCGCGGCGCCGGGCGGCCGGAAGCGACCTTCGTGGTCGAGCGGCTGGTCGAGGTCGGCGCGCGCGAGCTCGGCATCGATCCGGCCGAGCTGCGGCGCAAGAATTTCATCCGCAAGTTTCCGCACCAGACGCCTGTCATCATGAACTATGACGCCGGCGACTACGACGCCTCGCTCAAGCGCGCGCTCGAGCTCGCCGACCACAAGGGTTTCGCCAAGCGCAAGCGCGAGTCCGAGCGGCACGGCAAGCTGCGCGGTTTTGGCTTCTCGACCTACATCGAGGCCTGCGGCATCGCGCCGAGCCAGGCGGTCGGCTCGCTCGGCGCCGGCGTCGGCCTGTGGGAGTCAGCCGAGGTGCGGGTCAACCCGACCGGCTCGGTCGAGGTTCTGACCGGCTCGCACAGCCACGGCCAGGGCCACGAGACGACCTTTGCGCAGCTCGTGTGCGAGCGGCTCGGCGTCCCGATCGGCAACATCTCGATCGTGCACGGCGACACCGACAAGGTGCAGTTCGGCATGGGCACCTACGGCTCGCGCTCCGGCGCGGTCGGCATGTCGGCGATCGTCAAGGCGCTCGACAAGGTCGAGGCCAAGGCCAAGAAGGTCGCCTCGCATCTGCTCGAGGCGGCCGAGAGCGACATCGTGTTCAAGGACGGCAAGTTCACGGTCGCCGGCACCGACAAGTCCGCCGCCTGGGGCGACGTCTCGCTGCACGCCTATATCGCGCACAAGTTCACCGGCGCCCAGCTCGAGCCGGGCCTCAAGGAAGGCGCCTTCTACGACCCGACCAACTTCACGTTCCCGGCCGGCTGCCATCTGTGCGAGGTCGAGATCGATCCCGAGACCGGCATCGTCGCGATCGCCGGCTGGACCGCGGTCGACGACTTCGGCATCGTGATCAATCCGATGATCGTCGAGGGCCAGGTGCATGGCGGCATCGCGCAGGGCGTCGGCCAAGCGCTCATGGAGAACACCTCCTATAGCGGCGAGGGCCAGCTCGTGACCGGCTCGTTCATGGACTACACGATGCCGCGCGCCGACAACCTGCCGTCCTTCACGGTCGGCACCACGGTCACCAGGTGCCCGGGCAATCCGCTCGGCATCAAGGGCTGCGGCGAGGCGGGCGCGATCGCGGCGCCGGCCGCGGTCATGAATGCGATCACGGATGCGATCGGCAGCGAGGACATCGCGATGCCGGCGACGCCGGCCGTCGTGTGGGCGGCGATCGCGAAGCACAACAAGGGCCACAAGGCGGCCTGAACCAGAGCATGATCCCGAAAAGTGGATACCGGTTTTCGGAAAAGATCATGCTCAAAGAATAGAGAGACGGAGAACGCGGATGTACAACTTCAACTATCACCGCGCGAGCGGCCTGCGCCAGGCGCAGAACCTGCTCGGCAAGCTGGAAGACGCAAAGCTCCTCGCCGGCGGCATGACCCTGCTGCCGACGATGAAGATGCGGCTCGCCTCGCCAGCGAACATCGTCGACCTCGACCGGGTCGAGGGCCTCAACGGCATCGAGCTCAAGGGCCGCTCGCTGGTCATCGGGGCGCTCGCGCGCCACGCCGACGTCGCCAATGATGCGACCGTCGGCGAGGCGATCCCGGCGCTTGCCCAGCTCGCCGGCCTGATCGGCGATCCGGCGGTGCGCCATCGCGGCACGCTCGGCGGGTCGGTCGCCAACAACGACCCGAACGCCGACTATCCGGCCGCCTGCCTCGGCCTCGGCGCGACCATCATCACCACCAAGCGCAAGATTCCGGCCGACGAGTTCTTCAAGGGCCTGTTCGAGACCGCGCTCGAGCCCGACGAGATCATCACCAAGGTGAGCTTCCCGCTGCCGAAGAAGGCGGCCTACCAGAAATTCCGCAATCCGGCCTCGCGCTATGCGCTGGTCGGCGTGTTCGTGGCCAAGCGCCCCTCGGAAATCCGCGTCGCCGTGACCGGCGCCGGCGCCTCCGGCGTCTTCCGCGTCCCGCAGTTCGAGGAGGCGCTCAAGAAGCGCTTCTCGCCGAAGGTGCTGGAAGGGCTGACGGTGTCGCCCGACGGCCTCTCGAGCGACATCCACGGCAGCGCCGAATATCGCGCGCACCTGATCGGCGTGATGGCGCGCCGCGCGGTCGCGGCGGCGGGCTGAGCCTCACCTACCGGATATCAAACGGCACGCGGCCACGAGCCGCGTGCCTTTGCATTTTTGGCGTCATCTCGCGGCTCACGCTGGCGTGCGGTCGAGTTCGGCCAAGAGGTCGTGCAAGTCGAGCGGATGGGTGAACATGCGCAGGCCGCCGTCCGGCCGCTGCGGCCACTTGTCCTTCGGCCGGTCCCAGTAGAGCTCGACGCCGTTGTCGTCGGGATCGCGCAGGTAGAGCGCCTCGCTCACGCCGTGGTCGCTCGCGCCTTCGAGCGGAATTTTTGCGACGATCAGCCGCTGCAGCGCATCGGCGAGCAGGCGGCGGGTCGGATAGAGGATCGCCGTATGATAGAGGCCGGTCGTGCCGGGCGCCGGCGGTGAGCCGCCGAGGCTTTCCCAGGTATTGAGCCCGATGTGGTGATGATAGCCGCCGGCCGAGATGAAGGCGGCGCCGGGCCGGCTGAAGGTCGGCTCGAAGCCGAGCACGCCGCAGTAGAAATCGAGCGCGCGCTGCAGGTCGGCGACCTTGAGGTGGACATGGCCGATGCGCACGCCGGCATCGATGGTCGGCAAGCGCAGGGCTTCTTTCTCGATATTGACGGGTTTGTTCATGGGCGCGCGTCCGGGTGAAGGTTCTCGCGATATGTAGGATACACGCTTGACCAGCAAAAGATCCGGCCTTCTCTCAAAACGAGCCCGGCGGTAAGTTGGGCCATGAAGGAGCCCTCATGAGCAGCCGGCGCAAGCGCGGTGAGATCAATCTGCCGGCGCCCTATCTGCGCCGCGTCTGGCTCGACGCGTCGCGCATCACGGCGCCCGAGGCCTACCCGTTCTGCCTGCCGCTGTTCGCCAAAGGCGATTTCGAGCTCGATTTCGATCGCGCCGTCACCATCATCGTCGGCGAGAACGGCACCGGGAAATCGACGCTGCTCGAAGGGATCGCGGCGCTCGCTGGCTACGACGAGGCGGGCGGCGGCAAGGGTTATCGGCCGGTCGATCATTCCGGTGCGCTCGAAGTCATGGGCGGCAGCCTCGGCCAGGCGCTGCGCGCGAGCTGGCTGCCGAAGATCACCAATGGCTGGTTCTTCCGTGCCGAAAGCTTCTTTTCGGTCGCGCGCTATCTCGATCGCGCGGCGCTCGAAGATCCGACCCTGCCGCCGCCGCCGGATTTTCTCTCCCACTCGCACGGCGAAGGCTTCTTGCGCTTCTTCGACGAGCGCTGCCGCCGCCAGGGCATCTTCATCTTCGACGAGCCCGAATCGGCGCTGTCGCCGTCGCGGCAGATCGAGTTCATCAAGCTGATGCGCCGCATGGACCAGTCGGGCATCTGCCAGGTCATCATGGCGACGCATGCGCCGATCCTGATGGCCTATCCCAACGCACGGTTGCTGCGGCTTTCCAAGTATGGGCTCGAGCCAGTCACGCTTGAGCAGACCGAGCACTTCCGCCTGATCCGCGAGTTCTGCGCCGATCCGGGACTGTTCTTGGAAACGATGCTGGCCGAGTAAATCCGATGTACGCTACGCAAGATCAAAAACCTGTTTCGCCATTTCGAGCACCTTGGGATCGAGCTCGCGCGGCTTGAGACGCAAACCCTTGCCGAGAATGTCGGTCAGGATGGTGAACACCGCGAGCCGGCCGAACGGCTTGCTGTTCGCCGGAATGAGGTACCACGGCGCCCGCTTCTTCGAGGTCTTCTCCATCATGTCCTCGATCGCGATCTCGTAGTCGGCCCAGCGGGCACGATTGCGGAAATCCTCGTAGGAAAGCTTCCAGCGCTTGAGCGGGTTGGTGAGGCGCTCCTTGAAGCGGCGCATCTGCTCGGCGGGCGTGATATGGAGGAAGCATTTGGCGATGCGGATGCCGTCGTCGACCATCATCTGCTCGAACTGGTTGATCTCGTCGTAGGCGCGCTGCCATTCGCGTTTCTTGGCGAAACCTTCCACGCGCTCGACCAGCACGCGCCCGTACCAGGAGCGGTCGAACACCACGATCTGCCCGCCCTCAGGCAGCTTCTCCCAAAAACGCTGCAGGTAGTGCTTGCCCTTCTCGTGCGGCAGGGGCGCGGCGATCGGGTAGACCTTGAAGCTGCGCGGATCCATGGCCCAGCCGAGGCGGCGCACGATGCCGCCCTTGCCGGCGGTGTCCCAGCCTTCGAGCACGACGACGGCACGCTCGCGCGTGCCGAGATAGGCCTGCTGGATCGCCTGCATGGTCGACTGCATCTCCTGCAGCCGGCGCTCGTACTCGACCGAGTCGAGCTTCGAGTGCTTGGTGATGGCGGCAAGCTTGGGGCGGTCGTCGACGACGAAATCCTTGGTCTTCATGGCCCGCCAAGGATAGCGGGCCCGGGTTGCCGTCGCCTTAACCGGCTCGGCCGGCGCGGGCGCACGCCACTGTTGGGCCGACACAAACGAGCCGCGCGGCCGGTTTCCGCAGCCTCGGCATGCATTTGCGAGCTTTTTCTGTTGCACGACACCGGCGCCGCCACGATATACATTGCGACCATGACAACCGCCGCTCGCCCCGTCCCCGACTCGATCGACGCCACCCTCCGCCTGCTCGGCGAGGCCGATTACCTCGCCGAGCGGTCGCTCGCGACGGTGCTGTTTCTCGCGCTGCGCATGGGCCGGCCGATCTTCTTCGAAGGCGAGGCCGGGGTCGGCAAGACCGAGATCGCAAAAGTGCTGTCATCGACGCTCGGCCGGCGGCTGATCCGCCTGCAGTGCTACGAGGGGCTCGACGTCTCGGCCGCGGTCTACGAGTGGAACTATGCCGAGCAGATGATCGCGATCCGGCTCGCCGAGGCCGAGGGCAATGTCGACCGCGATCGGCTTTCGCACGACGTCTTCTCCGACCGCTTCTTGATCAAGCGGCCGCTGCTGCAGGCGCTCGAGCCCGACACCGCCGGGGCGCCGGTGCTGCTGATCGACGAGCTCGACCGCACCGACGAGGCGTTCGAGGCTTTTCTGCTCGAGGTGCTCGCCGACTTCCAGGTGACGATCCCGGAGCTCGGCACCATCAAGGCCGAGCATCCGCCGATCGTGGTGATCACCTCGAATCGCACGCGCGAGATCCACGACGCGCTCAAGCGGCGCTGCCTCTATCACTGGGTCGGCTATCCGAACGCCGAGCGCGAGCTCGCTATCGTGCGCACCAAGGTGCCGGGCATCGGCAAGAAGCTGTCGCACGAGATCGTGCTGTTCGTGCAGGCGCTGCGCAAGCAGGACCTGTTCAAGGCGCCGGGCGTCGCCGAGACGCTCGACTGGGCGAGCGCGCTGACCGAGCTCGACGCGGTCGCGCTCGATCCCGCGATGGTGTCGGATACGCTCGGCGTGCTGCTCAAGTATCAAGATGACATCGCGCGGCTCGAAGGCTCGGGCGCCAAGGAGCTGATCGAGCAGGTGCGCGCCGAGATGCGCGCCGCGGAGTGACCCTTCCCCTCCCCCACGTGCGGGGGAGGGCCGGAGGGGGCCAGTAACAAATCGCAATCGAAGCAATATGACCGATCCACTTGCCCCCTCCCGCGCCGGCTTCGCCGGCATGCCCTCCCCCGTGAGCGGGGGAGGGGAAAGCGCGACCGGCCGCCTTGCCGACAACATCGTGCATTT
>Ga0209006_10004932_pt1 | contig 12120 bp, 9 predicted proteins | sample JacPin_JW_Ref_O2_FD_188567 | JGI IMG/M metagenome (GOLD analysis project Ga0209006, IMG submission 188567) | Forest soil microbial communities from Algoma, Ontario, Canada - Jack Pine, Ontario site 1_JW_Ref_O2 (SPAdes) (version 2) | ecosystem: Environmental > Terrestrial > Soil > Boreal...
CCAGCGACGCCGATCGCCCATGCCAGCGACCCGGTCATCACCAGGCTTTCGGCCAACCCGGACACCAGCCGGGCCGCCAGGAGGACAGCGAGGGACAGATACGCACCAGACGTTCCGAGCGTCGCAGCGAGATAAATCGCGCCGGCCAGGATGGCGCCGGCGGCGCCGAGCACGACGCCGAACTTCGCTCCCCTGCGGTCGCACAGGATGCCAGCGAACTGGCGCGTCAGCAGCGTAGCCAGCGACTGGATGCCGACGGCAATGCCGACGGTAAGATTGCCGAAGCCTAGGACGTCGTGAACCTGCAGCGGTATCGCGGCAAGCGGCATGCCCACGGTCAAATAACTGAAAAAGATGACCAGAACGAAAGGCGCGATGCGCCACAGAACGCGGCGCTGCGGGGCGGCCGTCATTGCCGATGGGCTCATGAGTTTCTCTGTGCGTCGTTTGCAGGAAACTGCACGCCGCCGGTCATGATTTCCAGTGCAATTGTTAAAGTGTATAGTTGCGTTCAATGCACTCCATCGACCTTAATCTTCTGATCGCGCTCGACGCCTTGCTCAGTGAAGGCAGCGTGCTCGGCGCCGCCCGGCGGATGAATCTCTCGTCTCCGGCCATGAGCCGGACGCTGGGGCGCATCCGCCGCGCGCTCGGCGATGAAATACTGGTGCGCGCCGGCCGACGCATGGTGCCGACGCCGCGTGCGCTCGAATTGCACGGCCGGGTGCGTAATGTGATCGCCGACGCACGCCTGGTGATGCGGCCGGAGGGCGCCGCCGATCCCGCGACGTTCGTTCGCAGCTTCACCGTCCGCGCCAGCGACTATGTCGCTGGCGTTTTCGGCGCTTCGTTGCAGGCGATTGCGGCGCAAGAAGCGCCGCAAGTGACGTTGCGATTTGCCGATCAGGGCAAGGAGGATGTGGCCGCTTTGCGCGAGGGCCGCATCGACCTCGACATCGGCGTACTCGGCGACATCGGCCCAGAAATCCGGATGCAGACCCTTGTGCGCGATCGCTTCGTCGCGGTGGTGCGCCGGGGACATCCGCTGCTGAAAGGGCGAATGACGGGGCTGCGCTTTGCGGCGGCGACGCATGTGAGCGCCTCGCGGCGGGGTTTGAGCCGCGGCCCGATCGACGATGCGCTGGCGGCGCAGGGATTGTCGCGTCAGGTGCGGTTTGTCGTTCCGGGTTTTCACGCCGCCATGTTGACGGCGGCGGCCTCCGACATCGTCGCCGCCGTGCCGTTCGCCGTCGCCGCTAGCGCGGTTCGACTAGGACTGAGGATCCGCTATTTCGATCTGCCAGTCGCGACGCCGGCGGTTGCCATCGCGCAAGCCTGGCATCCGCGTTTCGACAAGGACGCCAGCCATCGCTGGCTGCGACAGACGGTCCGCAAGGCGCTGACCGTCCGGCCCGAACAAGTGCCGCGCGCCGGTCATGCTGTGCCGGGTCGGTGAAGACTGCCGCGGGCACTGCTCACGCCTTCAAGCCGTCGACGTCGATCGGCAGGCTGCGAATACGCTTGCCGGTCGCGGCGAAGATGGCGTTACAGAGCGCCGGCACGACCGGCGGCAGTGCCGGCTCGCCGAGGCCGGTCGGCGGATTGTCGGTGATGAGGAATTCAACGTCGACCGGCGGCGCCTGATCGATCCGCAGCGGCTTCACGCTGTCGAAATTTGACTGCACGACGCGGCCGCGCTCGATGGTAATGGCTTGGCCGAGCGCCGAGCCCAGTCCGTCGAGCGCCGCGCCCTGCACCTGGTTCTCCGCGCTGCTCGGATTGATGATCTGGCTGCCGACGTCGCCGACAACCCAGACATGATCGAGCTTGATGTCGCCTGACGCCGGGACGGTCACCTGCACCACCTCGGCGAAATAGCCGAAATGGCTGAAGTAGAAGGCGACGCCCTTGGCGGTTCGCGCCGGCAGGGTGTGGCGGTTCGGCCAGCGCGAAATCTCGCCGACACGCCGCAGCACATTCCGCATCCGCCCGGTGTCGAAGTCGCGCAGCGGATCGGGCTTGCCGCCGGAATTGGTCAAGACTTTTGGCGCGCCGAGCAACGCGATGCGGAAATCCAGCGGGTCGGCGCCGGCCGCATGCGCCAGTTCGTCGAGGAAAGACTGGAAGACAAAGCCGAGCGCGTTGGAGCGCGGAGCGCGCAACGGGCCTGTTGGTACGCCCAGCTCCATCACCGACTGGCCGAATTCGAGGTGCGCGACGAGCCCGGCCGGGAATTCGTCGGCGTCCATCGCCGCCGAGTCGGCAAGTTTGCGGCCTTGGCCGAACGTTACGAAATGATCGCGCAAAGCGATGAGCTTGCCCGCATTGTCGAGGCCGGCTTTGAAGAAGTGAAAACCCGCCGGGCGGTAGAAGTCGTGCTGGATGTCGTCCTCGCGGGTCCAGACAAGCTTCACCGGCGCGCCGACCTGTCGCGAAATCCAGGCCGCTTCCGCCATAAAGTCATTGCGCAGCCGCCGCCCGAAGCCGCCGCCCATGCGCGTCATGTTGACGCTAACGTCGCTTTCGGCGATGCCCAAGGTCGCCGCCACGAGCTTGGCGCCCGGTCCGGGCAATTGCGTCGGCGCCCAGAACACGACTTTTCCGTTCTGAAAGTGGGCCGTGCAATTCTGCGGTTCGAGGCTGATATGGGCAAGGAAGGGGTAGGCGTAAGCCGCTTCGACGACATGCGCGGCGCTCTCCAGCGATGTCGCCACGTCGCCGTCGCGGCGCAAATAGGAGGCCGGCGGTCCGCCCGCGAGATCGGCCGCGCGTCGAGCGAAGCCTGCGCTGCTCTGTGCTGCGGTCGGACCCTCGTCCCAGGTTACCTTGAGCTTTTCTCGCGCGCGGCTTGCCGCCCACCAGCTTTTCGCCACGATGGCGACGCCGTCGCTGAGGCCCTGCGGATCGCCGCCGGCGTTACCCTCGCTCGCCTTGACGATGAACGCGTCATGGACGCCCGGCAGCGCCTTGATAGCGTCGACGTTGGCGCTGCGCACCTTGCCGCCGAACACCGGGCATTTGTGGAACACCGCATGCAGCATGCCCGGCAGAGTGACATCGATGCCGAACAGGGGCCGTCCGCTCACGATTCTGGCATTGTCGACGCCTGGAACCCGTTGGCCGATGATCTTGAAGGTTTTCGGATCCTTGAGCGCCACTTTGGCTAGATCCGGCACCGGCATCCCGGCGGCCTTTGCCGCGAGTGCGCCATAGGCGAGCGAGCGGCCGCTCTCGTCGTGATGGACGACGCCTTCTGCCGTGCTGCATTCCGACGGCGCGACATTCCAGCTTTGCGCCGCCGCGGCAACGAGCATTTGTCGGCCGGCGGCGCCGACGCGGCGCAGCGGATCGTAGTTGAGCGGCGTCGCCCGGCTGCCACCGGCGAATTGCTGACCGTATTTGGCGGCATCGAGCGGCGCTTGTTCGATGCGCACATTCTCCCAGGCGACGTCGAGTTCTTCGGCAATCACCATCGGCAGCATGGTCTTGATGCCTTGGCCGATCTCCGGATTTTTCGACATGATGGTGACGATGCCGTCGGGCGCGATGCGGATATAGGCGTTGAGCGCGGTGGTTTCGGCGGCGGAGACGGCTGCCGTATCGTCGGCCATTGCGATCCGCGCCAGCGGCGGCAACGCCGCCTGCAGCAAGAGACCGCCGCTGGCCGTGGCGGTCGCCTTGAGGAACGCGCGCCGAGACTGAGAGCCAGCGGCTGGCATGTCGGCGGTCCGGGTTTTGACGGTTTTCGCGATCATCATGATGCCTGCCATCACTTGACCGTTGGGGCGGCGGGCAGGAGCGCCGCTTTTTTGATCGCGGCGCGGATGCGAGTGTAGGTACAGCAGCGGCACACATTGCCGCTCATGGCCGCATCGATGTCGGCGTCGCTCGGATTCGGGATTTTGGTCAGGAGTTCGGTCGCCGTCATGATCTGTCCGGCCTGACAATAGCCGCACTGCGGCACATCGAGGTCCATCCAAACCGTTTGCAGCTTGTGGCCGACCGGATTGGCCGCCATCCCTTCGATGGTGGCGATGTCGGCGGCGCCGACGCTGGAGAGGGGCGTCAGACAGGCGCGCGTGGCCTTACCGTCGATGTGAACGGTGCAGGCGCCGCAGAGCCCGACGCCGCAACCAAACTTGCTGCCCTTCAGGTCGAGCTCGTCGCGCAGCACCCACAGCAGCGGCATGTCACCGTCAACATCGACCGTCCGCTTTGCGCCATTGACCTTGATCGTATAGGCCATCGTTCCTGCCTCTGGCGCCCCGCAACATAATACTGCATGCACGCCGCGTTTGCGCCGTCGCGGCACTCACGAGTGAGTGAGGTGTTCCCTTAACGTCGGGTGAGGCTTGTCCCATCGCGCGAAAACGGCACAGTATCGAGGCGGAATGTTTGGGGGGACGCTCGCAGATGTCGGCCAGCGTGACGACCGCGACACTCGGCCGCGAGACCAGTCTCTCGCTCTTCGAGCGTATGCTGGCGATGCGCCATTTCGAAGAGGCTGTTATTCGCCTTTACAACGATGGGCGCTTTGTCAGCCATTATCATGTCTATATCGGTCAGGAGGCGACCGGCGCCGGTGTGCTCGAAACGCTCGGCGACGAAGACCGCATTTGCACAACCCATCGAAATCACGGTCACATTGTCGGCCGCGGCAGCGATCCGGGCCGGGCGCTAGCCGAGATCCTTGGGCGTGCGAGCGGATTCAACGGCGGCCGTAGCGGTACGCTGCATCTCTGCGACCCTGCGCGCGGCTTCCTCTCGACCTCGGGAATCGTTGGCGGCTGCGCGGGACTGGCGACCGGAGCGGCCTACGGCATCAAAGTGAGGCGCGAACCGCATGTCGCGGTCGGGTTTTTCGGCGACGGCGCGCTCGAAGAGGGGCTGGTTCTGGAATCGTTTAATCTCGCAGCCCTTTGGAAGCTTCCGGTCGTTTATGTCTGCGAGAACAATTCGGCAGGCGCCGTCGGGCCGCAGCAGGGCGGCTATCCGACCGCTGTCACCGCAGTCGAGAGCTTCACCGAGCTGCCGGCCGCTTACGGCATTCATACGATCAAGGTCGACGGCGCCGATATGGCTGCGGTTTATTCAGCCTCCCGCGACGCGGTGCAGCGCTGTCGCGCCGGTAACGGTCCAGTATTCATCGAAGCGGTTACGCTGCGCTGGCCTGGCAGCAGCCCGCTGTGGCCGGAACAGGCGACGACCTTCGATCTCGACCAAGCCTGGAATCCCGAGCTGATTGCCGGCCCGCATGCCGACTGGGTACGCGGCCACGACCCGCTCCTGCGGGCGGCGTCGGAGATCGTGGCGCAGCAATTTGCGACGCCCGATCAATTGAAGGCGCGCGACCGAGCGGTGCGAGAGCGCATCGCCGCGGCCGCGGCGTTCGCGATCGAAAGTCCGCTGCCGGCCGCGGAATCCGCTTTTAGTGACGTTTTTGCTTGAGGCGCCACGTGCGACGCATCAGTTACGCGGCTGCGATCGTCGAAGCGCTGCGCTTTAGCCTCGCCACCGATCCAAATGTAAGCTTGGTCGGGAGCTATGTGCTTGGTCTCGGGCCGAAACGCGCGTTGATGGATGCGATCCGCGCCGAGTTTCCGGACCGTCTCCACGATCCGCCAACCTCGGAGGCTGCGCTCGTCAGTCTCGGCGCCGGTGCCGCGATGGCAGGTGCGCGGCCATTCGTCGACATCGGCACTGGAAGCTTCAGCTATGTCGGCTGGTCGCCGCTGGTCAATGAAGCGGCGGTCGCGCGCTATATGTCCGGGGGCAAACTGCGCGTGCCGGTGGTCTATCACATGCTCCACGGCCTGCGCGGCGGCGGCGCCGCGCAGCACAGCCACAGCCCGCAGGCGATGCTTTGGAACGCCGCCGGGCTCGAGATCGTGCTGCCGTCGAGTCCGTACGACGTCAAAGGCCTGCTGCGCAGCGCCATCAAGAGCGACAATCCGACCGTATTCATCAATCACGCCCGGCTGATGGACATCGAGGGCGACGTTCCCGAGGAAGATTACGCGATCCCGTTCGGCAAAGCCGACATCAAACGGGCCGGCCGCGACGTGACGATTGTCGCCACCTCGTTCGTCGTCCACGCCGCTCTGGCCGCGGCGCAAGAGCTGGCGGCCGAGGGTATCGAAGCGGAAGTGCTCGACCCGCGCACGCTGGTTCCGTTCGATCGTGTGACGCTGTTGGATTCAGTTCGGCGGACCGGCCGGCTGGTCATTGCCGATGAAACGAATCTGAGTTGTGGCGTCGCAGCCGAAGTTGCCGCGATCGTCGCCGAAGACGGCTTCGAATTTTTGCGGGCGCCGATCATGCGCGTCACGCGGCCGGATGTGCCGACGCCGTTTTCAAAGCCGCTGGAAGATGCCATTACGCCGACGGCCGGCAAGATCGCAGCTGCCGTGCGGCGCGTATCGGCAAGCTAGCGATCTCCTAAACGATGTGCCGCGACGCTGTGGATCGGTGCGGTCGAGCGACGGCAATCCGGACGAACCAATTCGCGTAAAAATAGCGAGAATATCTTGCTGTGCACACGTAGTAATTGATTACCGGCTCGGCGGCTAAACTAGGGTTCCGTTTCTCCGTGGTCAAAGCTGACATGCGTATCGTTGTCGTCGACGGTCTTGAAGGCGGTGTCGAAGCTTCTTGAGAACGACCGCCACACAGTGGCGACGTTCGTCGATGCCAAGGAAGCGCTCGACTTCATCAAATCGGACGGCGACGTCAGCGTGTTGATCACCAGCGTCGAGCTCACGCCGATGTCGGGGATCGAGCTGTGCTGGGAAACGCGGTTGTTGTCGGGCCAGGACCGCGCGATCCACATCATTCTGATGTCCTCCAATTCCGAGGAGCAGCACCTTATCAACGCGCTCGATAGCGGTGCCGATGAGTTCATCAGAAAGCCTCCCGTCGGCGAAGAATTATATGCGCGATTGCGCTCCGCCGAGCGCCTGCATCGTCTGCAGAGCGAGCTGATCCGCTTGGCCAGGATCGATCCATTGACCGGCGTCTTCAACCGCCGTGCCTTTTTTGAGAAGGCGCAGCAATCATGCGAGCCAGCGGCGCCCTCTGCCGCGATCATGTTGACGTCGACCATTTCAAGCGCATCAACGACAGCTACGGGCACGATGTGGGAGATCAGGTTCTGCGTGCCATCGGCCGTGAAGCGGCGGGCCAAAACGGCATCGTCGGCCGGCTCGGCGGCGAGGAGTTTGCCATACTGCTCGAAGGCGCGGATCTCCAAGCTGCCGCGGCGCACGCCGAACTTCTTCGCGCCCGCCTGGCCGAATTGTCGTTCGACAGCGCTGCAGGCGAGCTGTCCATGACCTGCAGCTTCGGCGTCGCGCAAGCGCGGCCGGGCGAGAGTGTCGACCAGCTGCTCAAACGCGCCGACACCGCGCTGTATGAAGCCAAGGAGAGCGGGCGCGATCGTGTCGTCGCGGCCACGGGCGATCGCGATTCCGGCGAGACGCAATGGTCGGGGTTGCTGCGCTCGATCAAGCGCGGCGCCGCAGAAGACCCGGTCCAATTGCCGTCCCCCTCGTCACGCGGCGAACCGAGCACTGGGTGGGCGATCAATCTGGAGGAAATCATGCCAATGTCGCCCGACACGTCCGCGACTTTCGGTGCAGGCCGCGCTTTCGTGCTCGACGATGAGGCTGAGATTGCAGTGATCGTCAGCAAGGTCTTAGAGGCATGTGGATTTGCGCCGCGCCAATTCACGTCGACGCCGGCCTTTTTCACTGAATCCCGAGTTCATCGTGCTTGATCTTTCGCTGGGCCAGTCGGACGCAGTCGAAGTCATTCGCCATCTGGAAGTCAGCAAATACCAAGGCAAGGTGCTCCTTATCAGCGGCCGTGACGAGGCTACGCTCAACGAAATCGCGCAGATCGGCAAAAAACACGGACTCCAAATGCTGCCGCCGCTGAAGAAGCCGTTCCGTCCGGCCGATATCAGGCAGCGACTGTCCGGAGGTGAAGCCGCCGACGAGCCGCCGTCCAAGAGCGGAGATCCGCAGACGGCGGAGGAAGCACCCGAGAAAGTCGCCGTGCAATTCGCCGAAGCGTTGCGCAATGGCTGGCTCGAGGTCTGGTACCAGCCCAAATTCGATCTGCGGTCATTTTCGATCTGCGGCGCCGAAGGGCTCATCCGGGTGCGGCATCCCCTGCATGGCATCATCATGCCGGAGAATTTTCTGCCGCCGCCCGGAGATCCGGACTACGAGCCGCTGACCAAGTTCGTGATCGAGCGTGTGATGTCGGACTGGAAGCGGTTTGCCCAAACCGAGGCGCAGCTCAAATTGTCGGTCAATGTCCCAGTTTCCGGTGCTTCACGCTCCGTCCTTCGTCGCGCTGATCCAATCGCTGCTGCCCAGCGACCGAACGTTTCCCGGCCTGACCATCGAAGTCACCGAGGACGAACTCGTCCGCGACAGCGAGCGGGCGCATGAAATCGCCAACCAGCTGAAACTCTACAATGTCGATCTTTCGATCGACGATTTCGGCTCGGGCTATTCTTCGCTGTCGCGGCTCAATGACCTGCCTTTTGCCGAAGTGAAGATCGACCGTAGTTTTGCTTCCGGCTGCGCGTCGAACAAGATCAAGCACGGGCTCTGTCAAACCGTCGTCGACCTCGCTCATCGCTTTGGTGCCAAGGTATGCGCCGAGGGCGTGGAGACAGCCGACGATCTTCGCGCGCTGATGGCGATGCAATGCGACTCGACGCAAGGCTTCTTGCTGGCGAAGCCGATGCCTGCCGCTCATTTCGCATCGATGCTGTCCAATTGGTCCGGCCACTCGCTGCGCACGCTGCTGCAAGGAAAGGAGCAGCTGCTGGCGCAACGCGCTTAGCAGACGGGATCCCCGCTACGTGCACAAGCTGTTCGCAAGACAATTAGCCAAGGCAACGACCGGCGCCGGCGAGGTCGATCTGACCGTGCTGGGCGACTTGGTCGGTGCCGCTTACGAGGAGATGGAGCGCGACCGGCGGCGGACGGACCGGTCCCTCTCCCTCATGGTCGCGGAGCTGGATAAGCACCTGCTCGATCGCGAGCGCGACACGGAATTGTTGAGCGCCCAGAAGCTTCAGCTCGACGCCGCGCTCAATAACATGTCGCAAGGCCTGTGCATGTTCGACGCCGACGGGCTTACCGTCCTCTACAACGAGCGCTACTTGCAGATCACCGGTTACTCGGCCGAATTCGTCTCCGGCCGCCGCTCGCTGCTCGACCGGCTGAAGTATCAAAAGACGCATGGCGATTTTGCCGGCGATCCCGAGCAATTCTATGCCAACCTTCTCAAAGACGTTGCCGCAGGCAAGACTATCACGAGAGTCGTTCATGGCCTCAATGGCCGGATCCTGCGCGTGGTCGATCGGCCGATGTCCAACGGCGGATGGGTCGCGACTTTTGAGGACATCACCGAGCAGCAGCAGCAAGAAGAATCGTTTCGTTTGTTGTTTGACGACAATGCTCTGCCGATGTTCGTTTTCGACATCGAAAGCTTGGCCTTTCTCGCGGTGAACGACGCGGCATTGGCTCATTATGGCTACTCGCGCGAACAGTTTTTGACGCTGACCGCGCTTGATCTGGGCCCTGCCGAATGTCGGGCGGACTTTATCGATAAACTGAAAGTCATGAACGAGCATCAGGCGGGTCGGGAGTGGGGCCAACAAAAATCGGACGGATCGCCCTTTATCGCGCAAGTTTACTCGCGTCGGCTGCAGTACCAGGGCAAGTCGGCGCGCTTGGTCGTGGTTGTCGACGTCACCGAGCGCGTGCGCGCGGAGCAGGAGCGCGACCGCAATCGCGAACTCCTCGACAGCGTCATCGAGAATGTCACGATGACCATACTCGTCAAAGACGCGCGCAGCTTGCAGTATGTGCTGGTCAACAGAGCCGCCGAGAAATTATGGGGCTTATCGCGCGGCGAAATGATCGGAAAGACGCCGCACGAGATTTTTGCTGAAAAGACCGCGGATCTTGTCGAAGCAAACGATCGAAAATTGCTCGAATCGCGGTCGAACTTCTATGTGCCCGAGCACAAGCTTGAGACGCGAAACGGCACGCGTCTGGTCACCACGAACCGGATCGCCATCCGCGATCAAAACGGCGACGTGCAATATGTGTTGGGCGTCGTCGACGACGTGACCGAGCGCAAGCAAGTCGAGGATCAATTGCGACAGGCGCAAAAAATGGAGGCCGTCGGCAACTTGACCGGAGGCGTGGCGCACGATTTCAACAATCTGTTGACCGTCGTCATGGGCAACCTCGACCTGCTGCGGGAGGACGTGGCGGGCAATGTCGCGGCCGAGCAGAAGATCGACACGATCATGCAGGCCAGCGAGCGAGGCGCCGATCTGACGCGCCACATGTTAGCATTCTCGCGCCGACAGCCGCTGCAAGCGAAAGACGTCGACGTCAGCGCGCTGATCGGTGGCACGACGCGGCTGCTCAGCCGCGCGCTAGGCGGCAACATCACCATCGCGGTTCGGACCGGGATCGATCTGCCGGCCGTCCTCGTCGACGCGTCCCAGCTCGAGACCGCTCTGTTGAACATTGCGATCAATGCCCGCGACGCAATGCCCGACGGCGGTACGTTGACGCTCGGAACACGTGTCGCGGAGCTTGATGCCGACTATGCAGCGCGCCATCCGGGAGTTCGGCCCGGCACGTATGTGGCGATCGAGATCACCGATACCGGGACCGGCATTCCGCCGGATTTGATTGAACGAATTTTCGATCCGTTCTTCACCACCAAGCCGTCAGGGAAGGGCACCGGTCTGGGTTTGAGCATGGTGTATGGCTTCATCAAACAGTCCGGCGGGCACATCAAGGTCTACAGCGAGGTTGGCCAGGGCACCGCATTCCTGCTGTTCTTGCCGCTTGCCGCGGCGACGGATCGAAAAGCGGTCGCCAAAGCATCCGGCGCCGGCGCTGAGCAGCGCGCCGGTAACGAAATGATCCTGGCGGTGGAAGACAATCCCGAAATTCGCGCCACCGTCGTGCGTCAATTGCGCGATCTCGGCTATCGGGTGCATGAAGCCGACAATGCCAACACCGCTTTGCAGATCCTCGATAGCGTTGAACGGGTCGACTTGCTGTTTACCGATATGATCCTGCCCGGCGGGCTCAACGGCAAGGAGCTTGCCCTCAAAGCCCGCGCCAAGCGGACCGATCTCAAAGTGCTGTTCACATCCGGTTTTCCCGGAACGTCGGACGGGCACGAAGCGCGTCTCGATCCCGGCGATGTGCTGCTGAGCAAGCCCTATCACAAACGGGAACTGGCCAAGGCCATTGCCGAGGCGCTCGATGGGCCGCCGTGAATAAACTTGCGTCCTTCCGCGTCACCCGCGCCAGTAGCGGTCTTCCCAGCTTCGCGACAATCGCATCGCCGAAAGAATGAGCCCGGCCATCGAATAGGTCTGCGGGAAATTGCCCCACAGCTCGCCGGTTTGCGGATCGACATCTTCGGAGAGCAGGCCATAGCGATTGCGGTGGCTGAGCGCGTCGATGAACAGGTCGCGCGCGGCGTCGCGCCGGCCGAGCGACCATTGCGCGTCGATCAGCCAGAACCGGCAGATCAGGAACGCCGTCACCGGCAGGCCGAAATCGTCGGCATTGGCGTAGCGCATGACGTGCTTTTCGCGCACCAGCTCGCGCTCCATGGCGGCGACGGTGGAGACGAAGCGCGGATCGTCGACATCGACGACGCCGAGATCGGGCAGCAGCAGCACGCTGGCGTCGAGATCGTCCGATCCGAACGCGGCCGTGAAGGCGCCACGCTTCTCGTTCCAGGCCCGATCGAGCAAGGCGGTGTGGATCGGCTCGGCAACCGCGTTCCAGTATTTAGCGCGGTCTTCGAGACCGAGGCGCATGGCGATCGCCGAGAGCCGCTGGCAGCCGGCCCAGCACATTGCGGCGGAGTGGGTATGAACGCGCTGGCGGCCGCGATATTCCCAAATGCCGGCGTCGGGCTCCAAAGCCTTTCTGGCCGCGCGTTCGCCGAGCGTCTCCAAAAGGTGAAACAAGCCGACATCGCCCGGCCGCGGTAGGCGTCGGTCGAAGAATAACGGCATGGCGGCAAGGATCACGCTGCCATAGGTGTCGTGCTGGG
>Ga0209006_10004933_pt1 | contig 12118 bp, 10 predicted proteins | sample JacPin_JW_Ref_O2_FD_188567 | JGI IMG/M metagenome (GOLD analysis project Ga0209006, IMG submission 188567) | Forest soil microbial communities from Algoma, Ontario, Canada - Jack Pine, Ontario site 1_JW_Ref_O2 (SPAdes) (version 2) | ecosystem: Environmental > Terrestrial > Soil > Boreal...
TTACGGGCAATGCGCTGTCGGATTTTGTCGGTGGATTCTTCGGCAACTACTTTCAATTTTCCAATGCCGTCTATGGGATTCGCACGCACGACCTGTACTTTTTCGGGCAGGACTCCTGGAAGGCCACGAAGAAGCTGACGTTCACCTACGGCTTGCGTTACGAATACAGCTCGCCGCAGGTGGATCCTCATAACAACGTGATTGGCTGGTATCCGGGACAACAGTCCACGGTGTTTCCCGCTGCTCCGCCGAATTTTCTGTATCCAGGAGATCCGGGAACGCCCAATCGCGGTCTGGTCTACCCGGACCGCAACAACTTTGCTCCGCGATTCGGCTTCGCCTGGGACATGCTGGGCAACTCCAAATTGGTAATGCGTGGCGGCTATGGAATTTTTTATGACATTGAAGACGGAGCACTGAACCTGCAGTTTGGCGGCCAACCGCCGTTTGGATATGTTGCGAATAACAGCCCCGTTTGTTTTGTGCAGGGCGGCGCCGCGGATGGATGTCTCTCGTCGCAAGCGAACGGTTCGTACACGGCGGATCCATTTCAGGGCGTGTATCCAAATCCGTATCCCTTCGTCGCCGGCGGAAATTTAGGGAAATTCTTTGTACCAGCGCTTCCCTTCGCCTATGTCGTCACTCCGCATTTCCGTACGCCGTACGCACAGAACTTTAATTTCGGATTCCAGTATCAGGTCGCCAGGAACACGATGATCGAGGCGGTCTATGTTGGCAGCTTGGGTCGCAAATCGATTGGCAGCACGGAAACGAACTATCCCCTGCTCGCAACACTTCAACAGCAATACCTGGCAAATGGATATTTCGGGCTAAACCCGGAGTGCGCGCGACCCCTGGCAAAGTGCGACAGCCCGTTGGATCCGTTTGGGTCGCCCGTGGGAGCTCAACAGATTTTTACCAACGTGAGCAGTGTGAATTCGTCGAGCAATCAGTTTCAGCTCACCGTTGAGCAGCGCCTGACCCACGGTGTGCAGTTTCGGCTTGCTTATACGAACGCCAAAACAATTGACGATGCGTCGGGATTTCGCGCGCGGTCTTCCACGTTCACGGATCCGACTGATCCAAGACTTGATCGTGGTCTGGCTGACTTCGACGCTCCGCAACGACTGGTTATCAGTCCTGTGTGGCAGATACCTTTCGGGAACAGCGGAAACGCGATCAGCCGCAAATTGCTGGGCGGTTGGAGCGTTTCCACGATCGTCAGTTTCCAGTCGGGGAATCCGTTTACTTTGTTCTCCAATAACAACTCCGGCGAGCTGGATAATTTTGCGGATCGTCCGGACGTGATTTCTCCGGTACAGATTTTCCATAACCCGCGACAAATTCAGAACTTATCTGGAGATTGTGGCGGAGGAACGGCGGGCCATTACTATTTCAATCCCGCCGACCTGGAATGCAATGTGGGGAATCCGATTGGTCTGCCGCCGGATCCAAACCTTACGCCGGGTGGGGTACCGTTATTTACGCATGGCGACATGGGCAGAAACACACTGCGAGGACCCGGTATTAACAACTGGGATATGTCGATTGCCAAAAGCTTTAACCTGACGGAGAGTAAGTCGCTTGAATTCCGTTCCGAGTTCTACAACGCTTTCAATCATGTGCAGTTCTTGAGTCCGACATTGCAGAATGGCACGGAGGGATTCGATTCGTTGTTTGGACAGATTACGTCGGATCGTGGGGCACGCATTATTCAGTTTGCCTTGAAGATGTATTTCTGAGGCCGGGAGGGTGCTGGCCCAATTGCGGGAAGGTGCGCCAAGTGCGAGAGGATCCCCTCGGTGGCTAACTGAGGGGCGAGTCGGTCATCCGAAAACGGGTGCGGACGTGCTCGGACAGGAGTTCGATGGCATTACGATTCCCAACGGGATCGGCCTTGGCTAAGTAGCTCATGGCTTCCACCAGCATCTTCTGGCCATCGACATAGCGCGGGTCGGTGGTACGCTCACGTTTTTTGCGTGAAAGATCCGGAGGGACAGGGATGGTAAAGACTTTTGCCATTCAAGCTCAACTTTCAGAGTGCTCGGCCAGTATATAGCCGCAGGCAGTGTTTTTCAGCTTGATTTTGTTGGTTCCAATTGACCTTTTAGTTTTGGCGGGAAGCTCGTCTTTTTGGATGACTTAGCCGTTTGGCGAGACAAATTTTGTCTTCTTGGTGGTCTTCAGTTTGAACGCGCCGTCGGGCAATTTCTGATCGATTTTTATGTCGGAATACTTGGCGATGCGGTAGTCGCCAGCCGAGCCGCCTTTGGAATCCGGCTGAAAAAACTGCTGCTGCACGGAAATTCCACGGGCGGGGTCAATCCATAGCAGGATGCGGGCGATGAAATTGTTGCGCAAACGCTCGGACTTCGGGATCAACTCGAGTTTTTCGGCGTTGACGCCGTTCAAGGCCTCGGAGCCAAGAAGCCTGACGTCGTAAGACTTGAGCAGGTCGTGGCCGCTGCCTCCGAAGCCGAGGACCAGATAGCTTTCGACATCGACGCGATTCTTGCCGGCGCTGTACTCCTCGACCTCATCCATTTTCGGTAAATACACTTGAAGTTTGCCGGCGGAATAACGGACATTCTTGACGTCGGGGGCATCGAAGTCGACGGCCATTTCCACATCATTGCCTTCGCGGCGGAAATAGATTCTGCCGGTCTCGGTTTCGGTTTCGTTGATGACCTTCTGATATTCATCCCAAGCGACGGTTGCCTGGGTGGTCTTGAAGGACTTGGCAGCGGAATCCATCTGCGAGAGAACGCGATCAAGTGCAGCGGGATCGGCTTGCGTCCAGGCGGGCGTGATCGACAGGCACGCTATTACAAGCGGACATAAGAACGAGAAGGATATTTTGGTCAAGGTTCGCATTTTCGATCGCGCGGCTTACTCTTTTTCAACCCAGACTTTGTAGCTTAGCGTGTGTCCATAAGCGTCTTTTACAGGATCGTATTTTGTAATGCTGACCGCACCGGAGATGGGCTCGATGATCTGCTCCAATTGGCGCCTTACATCCTGCCCATTCGCAGTGTTCACGGCCGAGGCCTGTATCTGATAAATGAACTCACCGTGGGTGCCTGGAATTACGACCACGCCGGTGAGATGAGGATTGCGCCCGACGGGTTTGTCTTTGAAGTTGATAAACCGCGGCGATACGAAAACGAAAAGCAGAATCAGAGTGACCATGATGTCGTAGTGGAGGCTTCCCCTCTCATACGACCACAGAATGTATCCGCGGATTGTGCGCCAGATCGCACCCATTGGGGAAACGGTGCTATCGAGCACCGTAGAAGCTGCGGGTCGTTGCCAGTTTATTTTGGAATTCATGGGATAGCAACTCTCGGCCGGGACGGTAGCGAGCCGGGTCTGCGATGCGTCTCTACGATACACCCGCCGGGATGAGATCGGTTCCCATATATGGCTGCAAGGCTTCGGGAATGCGAACGCTGCCGTCCTTCTGCTGGTAGCTTTCGAGGATCGCGACCCAGGTACGGCCCACGGCCAGACCGCTGCCGTTTAGAGTGTGCACAAATTCCGTTTTCCCCTTGCCTTCGGGGCGGTAACGAATATTCGCTCGGCGGGCCTGAAAACTTTCGAAGTTGGAGCAGGATGAAATTTCACGGAATAAGTTTTGTCCTGGTAACCAGACTTCAAGGTCGTAGGTCTTCGCGGAACTAGGCGACATATCTCCGCCACACAGTGCCATCACGCGGTAGTGCAATCCGAGTTTCTGTAAGACGGTTTCAGCGTTGTTGGTTAGCTTTTCGAGTTCGTCATAGGAAGTTTCCGGGCGGGCGAACTTCACCAGTTCAACTTTTTGGAACTGGTGCTGACGGATGATGCCGCGAACGTCTTTGCCGTAGGAGCCGGCTTCACTGCGAAAACAGGAGGTGTGCGCGGTCAAAGAAATGGGCAGCTTTGCGCCTTCGAGTACCTCGTCGCGATAGAGATTGGTGACTGGAACTTCGGCGGTGGGGATGAGCCAGAGGTCTTTCTCGCCATGAGGGACGCGAAATAGATCCTGCGCGAACTTGGGAAGCTGACCGGTGCCGTACATTGATTCGGAGTTCACGAGGAACGGTGGCAGAACCTCGGTGTATCCATGGTGTTTGGTGTGAAGGTCGAGCATGAAATTGGCGAGGGCTCGTTCCAGCCGCGCGCCGAGCGCCCAATAGACGGCGAAGCGGGCTCCGGATAATTTGGCGGCGCGCTCCAGATCCAGAATGCCTAACTGTTCGCCTAACTCCCAATGCGGCTTGGGATTGAAATCGAACTTGGGCGGCGCGCCCCAACGACGGGTTTCTAAGTTATCTTCCGCGCTCTTGCCTGAGGGTACAGTGGCATGCGGGAGATTCGGAATCGTGATCAGCAGGTCGCGCAGACGAGCTTCCTGCTCGGCTGCCTTCTTTTCGGACTCCTGAATCTGCTCGCGCAGTTCTTTAGTTTCGTTAATCTGGGCGGAGGCGTCCTGGCCGGTTTTTTTGAGCTTGGCAATCTCTTCGGAGGCTCGGTTACGCCGCGCCTGGAGTATTTCCGCGGCGGTGATCGCCTGGCGACGTTCGGCATCGATGGCAGAAAAGTCTTTTAAGAGGTCCGCCGGATTGATACCGCGCAGGCGCAGTTTTTCTTCGACCAGCGGGAGGTTGTCACGAACAAAATTCAGATCGAGCATTCTTCTTTTACTTTAGCTGAAAACTGCGATTCCTGGGGGCCTGCGCAGAGAGGTTCGCCCCGGCTGCATGGCTGGGCAAAGCCCCGCTATTCTATTGAATTCGAAGGCAATCTCGCTGATCGTCAAACTTAGATGGCTGGGAGAGAAACTGAGGGAGCAGCGCCCCTTGGAGAACCGGGGGCGGCTGTGCCTACGTTGGATTTGCAATCTCCTGTAAACTAACTCGCGATGAAACTTCCCCGTAGTTTTTGCGTGGCGCTGAGCGTGTTTTGTGCAATCCCGGCTGCATTTACATCCGCTTATAATGCTCATCCCAAGCTCATTGTGATTGTTGTGATTGATCAGTTTCGGGGCGACTACCTGGAACGGTATCGTGACCAGTTTGGCGAGGGGGGATTCCGCGTGTTTCTGGATCGCGGGGCCGATTTCACGGATTGCAATTACGACTACACGAATACGCGCACGGGTCCCGGACATGCAACCTTGTTGACCGGCTCTTATACGAGCGGACACGGCATTATCAGCAATGAATGGTGGGATCCAGCGAAGAAGAAGCGGGTCACTTCGGTCGAGGACGATAATACAAAGCTGGTGGGAGCCACAGGCGAAGGTGCCTCGCCGCATAATCTGATGGGCGACACGCTGGGGGATGAGTTAAAGCTGGCTACGGGCGGCAAGGCGCGCGTGTTTGGTGTTTCACTCAAGGATCGTGCCGCGGTGCTGCCGGCGGGATTTGCGGGAGATGGCGCCTACTGGATCGATCCGAGGAGCGGCGACTGGATCACTTCGAGTTTTTATCGTTCGGATCTCCCGGAGTGGGTGCGGAATTTCAACGGTACACATCGCGCACAAAAATACTGGAGCCGCGAATGGAAAGACGCGGACGGAACCAAGTTGGGATCGACCACTCCACGCGACGGGCACGATGGTACGCCGGGGAGTTTTTATGAAATCGTCGGATCGACTCCTTTTGCCAACGATTATGAGCTGGAGTTTGCGAAGGAATTGGTTTTGTATGAGAAACTCGGCGCTGGAGAAGCGACCGATTTACTTGTGGTCAGTCTTTCGGCGAACGATATTCTTGGGCATCAGGTTGGACCGGATTCTCCAAAAATGCGCAGCATGGCGCTTGAGTTGGACAGGAGCCTGGCGGAATTTTTCAATTTTCTTGGGCATCAGATCGGGATGGCAAATATCTGGATGGCGCTCTCGGCCGATCATGGCATAGCACCGCTGCCGGAGACCGCGAAGGGACTCCGGTTGCCGGCAGCGAATGTTGACGGACACGCTTTGCGCGAGCAGATCAATTCTCTGCTTTCGAAAAAATATGCCAAGAAGGACGAGTACGTTATCGAAATGGATTATCCCGTCGCATGGTTGAGTGAAACCGCATTTGCGGGAGACAGCCGCAGGGAAGCTGAGGCGGAAATCGACGTCGGCGAGGTTATGAAACAAGTTGGCATGACCGGATACTTCACCAAGTCGCAACTGGCGCGCGATCAGGTCCCGAATACCGAAATGGGGCGACGATATGCGCACAGCTATTCGCCAGAAGGCGGATGGTATGTTCTCGGAGTTCCTCCTCCATTCCAGGTTGGAATTACGCACGGCACCGATCACGCGACGCCGTATTCTTACGACACGCACGTGCCGCTGGCTTTCTATGGATTGGCCTTTCTGCCGGGAACCTATCGGACACATGCCGAACCCATTGATATGGTAGCCACCTTCGCTTCACTACTTGGCATCAACCCGCCTGCCAAATCCACCGGGCGAGTGTTGATTGAGGCGTTGCAGCCTCCGCATCATTCTTCTTCGAGCACGCCACCAACTCTGCCACCGCCGACTATGCCGCCCTCAGGAGGACCGCAGTGACGCCAGTGAGCCAACCGGACTTGTCGGTAAGCTTTGCGGGCATCGAATTGAAAAATCCGATCATTGCGGCGTCCGGCACATTTGGTTACGGGATTGAGTTCGAAGACATTGTGCATCTGGATCGGTTGGGAGGGCTGGTTGTCAAAGGGCTGTCCAAGGAGCCGATGACGGGAAATCCGCCGCCGCGGCTTTATGAGACGGCAGCGGGAATGCTGAATGCCATTGGCTTGCAGAATATTGGGGCATCCGCGTTTCTTACGGAAAAATTACCGGGCCTGCGCGAGAAGAAAAATGTCGTCGTCTTCGCCAACGTTTTCGGATACACGCGGGCGGACTACGAGCACACAATCGAAATTCTCAACCAGGGAGAAGGGATTACGGCGTACGAAGTCAACGTGTCGTGTCCTAATACGGCGCATGGCGGCATTCAGTTTGGCAGCGATCCAATGCTGCTCGACGAAGTGGTGCGAACGGCGAAGCGCGTGGCTTCTCGGCCGGTCATTGTAAAGCTCTCGCCGAACGTCACGTCGATCGCGCAGATGGCCTATGTGGCGCAAGAGGCGGGCGCCGATGCTATTTCGTTGGTCAATACATTTGTGGCGATGGCCATTGATGCGGAAACGCGGCGCCCCAGGATTGCCAATGTCACAGCGGGACTTTCCGGTCCGGCGATCAAGCCCATCGCGCTGCGGATGGTGTATGACGCGGCGCATGCGGTGAAGATTCCGGTAATTGGGATCGGCGGAATCACGACGCCGGCGGACGTAGTGGAGTTCATGCTGGCTGGAGCCAGCGCGGTACAGGTGGGGACGGTGAGTTACTTTGATCCGGTGGCTACGGAAACGCTGGTGGAGGAACTTACTACTTACTGCCGTGAGCATCGGATCGAGCGCCTTAGCGACTTGACGGGCGGGCTGCTTACCGACTAACCGAGTTCGCTAAACAGTCAGCAAAATTGGCTCCCCTGCGGTGATCACCAACGTCTGTTCAAAATGGGCGGAGAGCGCGCGGTCGCCGGTGCGAACAGTCCAACCATCGTCGTCGGTGAATACCTCTCCTGAACCGGCGGAGATGATGGGTTCGACGGTGATGACCAGGCCTTCCTTCAATATCTGACGGGCGTGCGGGTCGGGATAGTTGGGGACATGCGGATCCTCGTGAATGGTGCGGCCGATGCCGTGTCCGCCTAATTCCCTTACTACCGAAAAGCCGGACTTGCGCACTTCGCGTTCGACCGCCTTGCCGATTTCAAATACGCGAAATCCAGCTCGGGCTACGAGCATCGCCTTATTGAAGGCGCGCTCGGCGCAGAGCATTAACTTTTCCGCTTGCGGACTTATGTCTCCAACCGGAACGGTGACGGCGGCATCGGCCATGTAGCCGTCCTTTTCGGCAGTGACATCGAGTTTCAAGAGGTCGCCCTCTTTGAGTTGACGCGAGCTGGGAATTCCGTGGACGGCTTCGTCATTCAGGCTGATGCAATTGGCACCGGGAAATTTATAGACCATTGATGGAGCGGAGCGCGCTCCATTTTCCTGCAAGATGCGGGCACCGATCTCATCCAGATGGCGGGTCGTGACACCGGGACGAACCTCGGCTTTCATGGCGTCGAGCACCATGCGAACGATGCGGCCCACTGCTTTTAGGGAGACTAGTTCCTGCTCATCCTGAATGCTCATGGCTCGACTCCTGAGTTAAAGGGCGCTCAATAAAGCTATCGCATGTTGCGAGTTTGGGGTAGGCGCGGACGGCGCGGAGAATACACCAAGAGCAACAGGAATCCTCCGAGATAGAAGCCCCAGACGTTGGCAAGGGTGAAGCCAGAGAGGCGCAGAACGAGACCAAAGATGCCGAGGATTTCGCACAAGACGTACAGAAAAAGGTAGCCGGTTTTCCAGCGTGCGATCGCCAGGTCATCATCGGATCTTTTTTGCAAGGCGGCTTCGGCTGGCAGAACCATTGTCTGGCGGATTACTACGGTTGCGCCCGCCAGGCTGATGGAAATAACAGACAGGGCATGAAAAAGGGTATTCGCAGGATTGTGATTGAGGTGCGAAAGCCGCTCCCCGGTCACGGCGCACAGGGCGATGCTCGCCAACATGGCGATTTGAACCAGTCGCACCAGCCGCAGTGCCGCCCCCATAGTCGTTAATTCCGTATTGAGTTCCGCAGATAGAATTCTGGCACCTGAAACCACGCTTCGTCATGCTCTATCTGCGCGAAGAATACTTTTAGGTACTGGCACTCGTAATAAGACAGAGCGGCGGAAGTTAATGATCCGCATGGCCCAAACCGGTGCGAACTCTGAGAAAGATCTGGAACGAGACTGGATTTTGCCCGTACACCGGGTCCAAAACCGAAGGCTTGGAGTAAACGGTGAAGTCCGCGCCCAACGCCAACTGCCAGAGCTTGTTTTGGACGATGTCGTGCGCTCCGCCGAAGGTGTACGCTCCGATGCGATAACTGGGAAGCGAGGGGTTATTGGGGAATAACTCATCCTTATCGACTAATTCGAAGCGGGTGAAGGCGTAATAGCGTGACTTGAAATTCGCAGTTGTCTCCAGCAGGTAGCCGTTGAGATTGTGGTCAACCGCGTCCTTGTGCACTCGTCCCCAGACTAACGAAGTCGCCCACGATCCTTTCCATGATCCGCGCGAGAGCGGGTGCACATATTCCACCGAGGCGGTCTGGCGCTGCTGGCTACCTGGTTCGAGAGCCTCGGGATGCTCCAGACGGCCATAGCTGTATTGGGCGGTCCAGTTGCGGGAGGGCGCGACGCTGAGGCGCGCCGACCAGGAATTGAGGGGGGCGAATTGAATGCTGTAGCGTTTCTCATCGGGCTCGCGGCCGTTAAAGACCGAACCTTCCACCTTGAAGCGGCTGACCGTCAGGCCGGTGGTGATTACTCCGAAACTGGTATGGGTGGAGTCTTGCAAATGGTGAGAAAGCGGCGCCAACGGGAGTTCGGAGGCGGAAGCCCGATGCATGAAGGCCACTGGCCCTAATGCCGGATCGCCGGCGGCTGCGCCGTAGAATTCCCATTCGACTTTCGCCGTGATTGGGTGGGTGTATGCAAAAGCAAGCTCGGCGAAAACATTATGCGGATGCTGGTGATCGACGAGCGGCTCCCCGTGATAGGTTTCGCCCGTCTGAAAAAGTTCGGGGAACCCGGGATGGGGGGAGGTCAGCGATTCGGCGGAAAACATTTCGCGGAACAGGATGGTTCCCTGCCCTAGTTTGTGCTGCTCCATAAGCATGAGCCAGTTCATGGACTCGGCTTTGCCCTCGCCGCGCGGGCCTCCCTGGTGGTTGTAGTCGACGAAGATTACGCCATGGGCCATCAGGTTCCAGGCTCCGAACGATTTCATCCACATGTGGTCGGGAGTTGCGGCTGGCTGCCATCCGGTGCCGGAACTATTTTCGGGCGATGGCATCCCCGCAGGCGTGGGATGCGACATGTCCATACCCGGCATGTTCATGTCTTGCATGTTTGTACCTTGCTCGGCGTTGTCGCTATTCGTAGCAACGAACTGCGCCGGTGCAAGGCAAATCCCGACCTGCAATGTTAAGCAAACAACAATGAACAACCGCACGACTCGCTCCCGAAAGGACTAATGGTGGCAAATGAAAATGTCGGCCTGCGTTGTGCAGACCCGCGCTTTGAAAACGAAAACAGTCTTAGGAGGGAGATTAAATACGCAGAGGAGTCGTGCCCGGCGGATCGCCAGAGAGAGGCTGGGAACTTATTAAGGACGCTATGGACGAACCGGTTGATGCGGGATCGACGGCCCGAACGATAGATATACATTGAAGCGAGAACCGAGACGCCTGGGGCATTTGTACAGCAGCGGTGTTATGGCCGGTAAGACAGCATTGATACCCGGTCGGCGCAGGCGGACGCGAAGATGGCGAATGCGGAATCGTCGGACCTGTATGCTCGTGGCAACCTGCCGGAAGCTCAGTGGGTACTTGGGTTAATCCAGATGCAGTGGGGGATGACGGGGACTTGGGCGCGGCCAAGGCACTTGTGGACACAGAGGATGCGAAGAGTGACAAGATCAGCAAGAGTCCGAGGATTCCGCGGCTGAACTTCATCTTAGTCATGTCTTCTCACGTAGTGTCTTGGCTGTTTGCGGCGTCCTGGCATAGATGCGGCTACGAGCCGGTAAGTTTCACGCGAATCTCTTCCGGCACACGCTCGCGAATTTCCGCAGGCAGGCGGTCGTGTACGTGCCTGGCGCCGAGTTTTGCAACATCTACCATTACGGTGGGAGCCGGTGTGGCGACCGCTACAATCAGCCAGATCAAGGCTGAAAGAGCAAAGCCGGCGAGCGCTCCAACTTCGAGCCAGAAAGCATGCCGCGGCTCCAGATAGCGGATAACCGCGAAGGCGAGCAAGAAAACCGCGCCTGACGCCGAAGCCAGGGTAATCAGCGAGATATCGATGATGCGATGAATTTTCTGGCGAGTGCGGCAATGCTCACAACCGGCGAAATGCAGTTCGTAGTCGCCACGCATCTCCGGCGCCAGGCTGGAAATATCGTAACGCCATCCCGCAAGGATTTTCCCTACGATGGGTTCCACACACTCACTCATAAGGCGTTATAACCAAGATTTTATAACCAGAAAGGCTACAACCGGATGGATTCGAGAACGTGGGTCTGGGTTGCGAGCAGCACACGGTTGTTCCACAAGCCCTGAAGGCCGCCCAGCGCCTTTTCTGCCGTGGAGCGCGCGAGTTCGGGATGATTGTTCTGTTCAGACAAATGCGCCAAGACTAAATACTCGGCTGCTCCATCATAATCGTTGGTGAAGAATTCCGCGAGGGCGTCATTGGACAGATGCCCGACGCGGCTCATGACCCGCTGCTTGACCGACCACGGATAGGGGCCTGCGCGCAGCATTTCCACATCGTGGTTCGACTCCATGACTAATACGGTGCAGCCGCGCAAATGGTTCCGCACGTTGGTCGGCATGTAACCGAGATCGGTGGCAAAACCGATTTTGACGCCTTCCGCACGAAAGGTGAAGCCGACCGGATCGATGGCGTCGTGCGGAATGGTAAAAGGCATGACGTCAATGTCGCCAATGCGAAAACCCCGGCCAGCGGAGAAATGTTCGGACTTTGGTAGTTCAGGAAGCATACCTTCTTCATCGCGCATGGCCCGGTTCCAGGCATGATGGGTGGGAGCAGTCATAAAAACCGGTACTTTCATTTTGCCGGCCAGGCGCTTGAGACCGGCAACGTGATCGGAGTGCTCGTGGGTGATCAGGATGGCGGAGATTTCGTTGACGCGCTCACCGGGAGTCTGTTCGGCAAGAGCGCGCAAGCGTTTGAAAGTCTCGCGGCCCGAGAGACCGGCATCGACCAGGATGCGTGTGGAACTGGTGGCCACGACGGCAGAATTTCCACGACTGCCGCTCGCGAGCACCGAGACTGAAACACACATACCAGTTAGCTTACCTTGGGGAGCTGTGGAAACGGGAACAGATTTTGATAGGCCGGTACCTTCGAGGGAAACGGCTAAGGGAGCGGCGGAGGATGAGTCGTCCCAAGCGGTTGAGTCT
>Ga0209006_10004934_pt1 | contig 12118 bp, 10 predicted proteins | sample JacPin_JW_Ref_O2_FD_188567 | JGI IMG/M metagenome (GOLD analysis project Ga0209006, IMG submission 188567) | Forest soil microbial communities from Algoma, Ontario, Canada - Jack Pine, Ontario site 1_JW_Ref_O2 (SPAdes) (version 2) | ecosystem: Environmental > Terrestrial > Soil > Boreal...
TTACCGAACAAGAGGTCAACGAGATACGGCAGGGCGGGCCTGCGTCTTCTTTGCTCCTCCTCGCGCGTGTGGGTCTCGCAGCAGCGATGGTCGCCGTGGTTCTGGCTGCTGCCTTTCTTATCTTCCGGAGAGAGCGCAAGCCACGCATATCGCACTGATTGAAGGGGGTAAGTGATGCAAGTGCAGCCAGAGAAATTGTCGATCCGGGATGTCGTGCATGCGGTCGACCTGGCGATCACCACTTTCATCACCTACGTACTCACAACGTCGATAACGCCACTCCTCACGCATCACCCTGCGCAGCCCGTCGGAATCCTGTGGGCGGTGATCTCCGCGGTATTCGTGTTCAGAGATACGCGAGAACATAGCCTGTCAGCCGGGATGTCGCGGCTGTTCGCAACCTGCGTCAGCTTTACGCTGTGTCTGGTCTATCTGCTGCTCTTTCCCGCCAATCCGTTCGGCATGGCGATCTTGATCGCCATCGGCACGCTACTGATGACGTTGGCGGGCCGCCGTGACGAAATCGGTTTGTTCGCGATCACCACGGCAGTTGTCCTTATCGTTGCCGCTGAAAACCCGCAGACGGCCTGGCAACAGCCGTTCCTGCGTCTTGCGGATACGGTCGCCGGCGTCACCGTCGGCATTACCTGCAAATGGATCGCGTCGTTCTTGTTCTTTCGCGTTAGCGGACAAGAAGCGCGCTAACTACAGGAGGATGGCCTGCTCGCGCCAAAATGGCCGAGGGTGAATCCGAATGCTATCTTGGAGCACTGCCAAGAGCACCGGTGGCCAGCGCTAACGTGGCAGCTGCAGACAAAGCCGTGCTGTAAGCGTCGGTGGACGCGTTGCGAGCTTGCAGGAGCTGGGTTTGAGCAATGTTGACATCCGTGATCGAGCCGACGCGGTTGCGGTAGCTGGCGAGCGCTCCGTCGAAGGTCGTTTGCGCGGCCGCGACAAGCGCATTTGAAGCGCTGTAAGCCGATAGGCTTGTACGAAGGGCATTATCGGCCACAACCAATTGTCGCACCGCGTCGTTCCGTCGCCGCGTGAGCAAGGCTCCCGCGCTATCGGCATTATTGCGGGCTTGCTCAAGTAAAGCCGCCCGAGTACCGCCGTCATAAATCGGAACGGTCGCGCCGACGAGAACGGTGCTGGCGAAGCGCGAAGGATTGAGGTTTGCCGTTCCCGATTGTTGGCCAAGTCCCGGAATGGAGCTGACCGAAAGATTGGCCGCGTTATAGGCTGTGGTCCCGCTTAGAAAGACCTTGGGCATGAACTCCGCGACGGCGGCATCGACGTCGGCATTTGCGGCCTTTTGCGCAGCATAGGCGGTTAGGATATCCGGCCGGCGGGCAAGCGCCGTGGAAATGACGCCTTGGATCGAAGCCGAGAGGCCTGGTGACAATCTGCGGTTGGCCGGAGCCGCCACGTTGATCCGCGTCAGCGGCGAAATGCCCATGGCGGAAATCAGATTCAAATAGGCATTTTCTTTAGCGCCAGTGGCTTGAACCAGTGCGAGGTTCGCCTGTGCGGTGGCTTGGTGGGCTTGGGAGACCTCCACCACCGTTCCAATGGCATTCTTGTAACGATCGTTTGCCGCTGCCTCCACATCCTGCGCGTCCTTTAAGGATTGGCTGGTGGTAGCAGCGCGTGCTCGGGCGGCCGCATTGGCATAGAATGCAACGCTGACGTCGTAGATGATCTGCTGATGGGTCGCATTAAACGCGATATTTGAGATGATCGACGCCTGCTTGGCGACCTGGACTTTGGCGGCGCGTTCGCCGAAATCGAATAGCAGCCAATCCAGCGATGCTGCTGCAATCGCACCGTTTGCCTCGGCGCTGGTGGAAAAGCTCGTTCCCGCCGCAGACACACTCCCTTGATTGTTGAGATACACTTCGACGGCGGTCGCCCTCAATCGAGGAAGATACGCGCTCTCGGCAATTCCCGTGGCCAGCGCCGCATTGCGAGCGTCGTTCCAGGCGCTCCGCGTCAAAGGATTGTTGCTTTGCGCGATATCGATCAGCTCAGGAAGAGAATAGACCTTCCGGCGGTCCAGCCCGAGCGGCGCCGGCAATCCCGTGAGGTCGGTATTGACCGGTAGCGCGTAGCTCGCCTTGGGCTCAGTCGAGGGTTTCGCGCCCGGGACGATTTCACCGGTCGTCGTGGTCGTCGGTGCCCAGGGCTTGTCGGCGCGCTCCGGCGCCAAGTCGACATCCCAGGCGGCGCAGCCGCAAAGGCCAACTGCACAAATCGCGATCACAATACTCGGCTTAAACTGACGCATGTGCCTCTAGCCCCCACTTTGGCGCACGAACGCAGTCTCCAGGACTTCAAGGTCGGCCATGACGAATCCCTCAACAGTGCGGGAATCGCGAGGCTCTTTGCCGGTGCTGCCAGGATAGCTGTTTTCGCCTGGTGGCGCACCAACCTCCACCATTTGAACACCGCCGCTCAATTCGTTCGCCAACGCATCAAGCCGATCAGCAACGAGACGGGTCGCCGATGACTGCGCGTTCGAAAGCAATAGCAGGGGGCCCAGTAGTGCGCGGATATGCTCGATCAAGCTGGCGCGAGCGTTGAGCCGGAACTGAGGTTGTCCAGTCCCAGGGGATTCGTATGCTGCAAGCTCTACATCCTGGCTGACCGTGATCATTGTACCGGCAGCCTCGGTTGCAAGGCTGTTGCGCCGCGAACGGCTGGTCGCGTTTGCCAGATCGGCGAGACGGCGAAGCAGGGAAACAAGCCCCGGGTCGATGCGGCGGACCACCGAGACCGGCCAGATGTTTGCGAATATGAAATAAGCGACCACGTTCCCGAGCATGATGCCGATGACGCGATCTCGGGCAATGGTCAGGTCAAAAGCGGGGCTTGGCCCCTGGATGACGCAGAGGAAGAATGCAAAAGCCATCTGGAAGCCGACATAGGAGATGCGCGGGCTTCCGGCGGCTACCCATGCCGAGACAAGGCCCGCGACGAAGACGACGATCAGAAGCGAGCCGATCGACGTCAGGTGCGGGGTCAGAAAAACGATCGCGGCAAGTCCGAACGCCGCGCCGATAACGGCGCCTGATATCCGAAGCGCAAGCTTCTCGACGGTCTCCGCCGTCGTTCCCAGCGAGACGATGAAGCAGGTGATGAAGCTGGTATGAATCCCGGGCCAATCCAGCAGTAAATAGATCGCATAGCAAAACATGGCCGCGGCGGTCGTCTTTAGCGCGTAGTAGACGTGATCGGGATTGGTAAAGGCGTCGGGGAGAAAGAAGCCTGCTTTGGCGGGTTCGACGACAGCAGGCTCGGGAGGCGGGCGTTCGGTGAAATGTCGCAACGCTTCTTCGATGTCGGCAAGCAACGCGGCGGTGACCGACGGCAAATCCTCATCAGTATGCTCGATCACAATATCGACGGGATATCCTCCCGCGCGAAGGATCGCCGCCATTTCATCGAGCGTGTCGGCTATCTGGCCGCGGAGCGGCGGAGGCAGGGTCGCTGACTGAGTGCGATCGGCGAAGTCAACCAACAGCATGACGGTGGCGATGCTCTCGGTCGCCTGGCCAAGCGCCACGATATCGGCCGGAGGCGAGGATTTTTCGATGCTCGCCATTTTCAGCCAGGTCTTTAGTTCTGTTACGCCTTCTAAGAGGGTCTCCTGGAAAGCTTCGCGAACCTTCTCCTCGCCCGTACGTATCAACGAGGCAGCGAGCGCCAGACGATGCCCCAGCGCCTGCTCGAGGAGTCGTCGAGGCGGCGGACCAATAAGAAGGTTGAGCGCAATCGAGACGGCGGCCGGGATGGTGACAAACAGCCACGCATAGAGATAGCCGCGCGTCGCAAGCTCTCCCACCTGGGCATCACTCAAGAGGTCCAGTGCGTAACCGATGATTAGTGCAATGATTGCGCCTAGCGGCTTTAATTTGCTGGCGGAAGTCAGGAACAGCAGGCCGAACGACGCGACGGTTATGCTGATCACTCGCCATAGCTGCTGGTCGAGCACCAACATTGCTAACAGGATAAGAATTCCGACAAGCACCGATATCAGAATCGACAGCACGATGCTGAGGATCACACTCTCCATTCTGTCGCGTTTCATGACGAAGAATGCGACATAGGCCGTCAGCGCCGGATCGGGTGTCTGGTAGATTTCAACGACCAGCGTCGTCAGCGCGCAAGCCAACGCAAGCCGAACGGAGAACTCGAGGCGACCCGGAAATGGGCGCAACAGTGCAAAATGCTCGCGGAATTTTTCCCGAAAGCTATCTGCAGGCGCGGCCATGCTTAACCTCAACCACCGCACTCGCGCCGAGCCGCATGAGCTGCTGCTGCGGCTGCTCGATCCGTATCCTTACTGGAAACCGCTGCGCCACGCGCACCCAGTTGAGCGACCGCTCCACATAAGGCAGCGATCGGGGGAGATTCACGCGATCCGTGTCCAGGACACCGGTTCCGAGGCCTTGCACGATCCCCTTGAGCGGTTGTTCACGATCGATCATCGAATAAACCGTCACGCAGTCGCCGACGGAAATGGCGGCCAAATCGGTTTCCCGGAAGTTGGCGACCGCGAACCACTCCTCGGTGTTGACCAGCGTAAACAGCGTTTGAGAGGGTGCGGTCATCTCCCCCGTTGAAACGCTCAATCCGACGACGCGGCCGGCATGAGTGGCGCGGACTGTCGTGTCGTCCAGCCCCCGCTGGGCCAATGCCAATGCGGCTTTCCGGGCCTGGATATTTGCCCGGGCGGCGGCGTCGGTATCGATGGCGAAGATTGCGGCCGCCTCCTGAACGTGTGCTTCCTGAAGCGATGTTTCCGCGTCATGCTGCGAGGTCTGAGCCTGATCGAGTTGTTGAGTAGGCACAAAGCCCTTTGCGGCAAGGGGCGTGAGACGTTCAACTGTGCGCTTGGCAAGCTCCAGATTGGTCTCCGCGCGCTGTACTTGCTCGGCGGCAACCTTGGCGGCGGAACGCTGAGTCGAGAGCAGTCTCTCTTGAGTCTCCAGGGACGCCTCCGCAATGGCTAAATCGGCCTCCGCCTGAGCCACCGCGATGCGATGAGGCACCGGATCGATCTGGAAGAGGAGGTCACCCTTGGAAACGAGTGCATTTTCGGTGACCGGGATTTCGATAATCCGTCCGCCGATCGCAGCGGCGACGTGGACGACATCGGCGTCGATCGTTGCCGCATCGGTCCATGGCATCACCGCGTTTCGGCGAGCGACGTAAATCGCGATGCCGATCGCCGTCGCGATAACCAGCAGGGAAATGAGTTTGCCGATCGGTGCGGAAGATGCCCGTTTTCCCGCCATCTTCATGGTCAGCGCCCGAAACAAATGAGCCAGATCAGCAACGCAACGATGGCGCCGATCGACGTGCAGACCGGGAGTTGAAACGGCACAACGTCCGTAAGATTACGAGCAGCAAAAAAGAGGCGTGCGCCGAGAGCAACGAAGACGCCGATCACGCCGCAAAGAAGCCACGCAGGAAAAAAAGCTCCGAATATATCGAAGGAGGGAGCGCCCACTTCAGAGCAGCCACACAAAGACAGTAGCGGTAACGCAAGGACACCGGCTCCGACAGGACGCCGCTTGGTTCGGCGCTCCGCCCAACAGGGGCGTGGCTCCGACAGATAAGCCAGCGCTTTACGCCAGGATAGTGCTGTGACCTTCATACCAACTCTGTGCCGATTAGTGGGCCCACAGGACCATAGCGACCGCCGCGGGAACAGCGTTCGCACCATTTCGAGACATATGTCGTAGGGCTACACAGGCACAGCTGCGATCGCTTGTCAAAAACTGCTCTAATCGTAACTGCGTCGGGTGTGGCGTTGTGTCTCGCCTTAGTTCGAGTGAATCGACTTTCGCAACTTCGCAACAACCTCCGGGGTAACTGGCGCACTGCGATTGCCCCAGCTGCTTCGGATGAAATTGACGACGTCTGCGACCTCCTGGTCGTCTAGCCTCCATGCGAAAGAAGGCATCGCGAATTGCGCTGGTGTGGCGCCGGTCCTTGGCGTGAGCGAGCCTTCGAGAACGATGGTAGCAAGCGATATCGCCTCAGGTGCCATTACCACTGGATTTCCCGCGAGACGCGGGAAGACACGCTCGTATCCAAGCCCGTCAGGCCGATGGCAGGCGGCGCAATTGTCGAGATAGACCAATGAGCCTGGCTTTTTGGTATCGCCCTTTTGCAACAGCTGGTGCATGGCTTCGTCGTATATGAAAGGCATGGTCTGATTATCGAGGATCGATTTGAGGTACTTGGCCGTGGCCAGCGCATCGTCATCCGTCATGAATCGCGTGCTGTGGACGATAACGTCTGTCATGGAGCCAAACACGATTCCGTATCGATTGGCACCGGTCTTGAGAAATTCGGCAATGTCCTGAGTGCTCCAGTCGGCCAGTGAGCCATGTCCGCCTGTTCGTAGACTGGGCGCAAAATAATTTTCAATCACTGCGCCGGAAAGGTAGGCATCTCCATCCGTTCGGGTCTGGGCACGCACTTGCATGGTCAATGCACGCGGCGTGTGACACTCGCCGCAATGTCCGAGGCCATCGACAAAGTAGGCTCCTCGCGCCTGGATGGGATCGAGGGAGCCCGGTTTGAACGGCGCAGGGCGCGGCGCCCACAAAAGCCGCCAGAACGTCAAGGGCCAGCGCATCGATAACGGGAACGGAATCTCATTCGCAATGTTCGGTGTCGCCGAAGGAGTGACGCCGGATTTGAAGTAGGCATAAAGCGCCGCGACGTCTTCAGGCGCCGTGTTTGAGTATGAGGGATAAGGCATCGCCGGATAAAGCGTGTGACCTTTGGAAACGCCGAAACGCAACGCCCGGTCGAAACCGGTCAGCGTGAAGCTGCCGATACCGTATGTGGGGTCAGGCGTAATGTTCGTCGTAAAGATTGCACCGATTGGGGTGTTCATTCGCAGTCCGCCAGTAAATGGCGGGCGTCCGGGGACGGTATGGCAGGCCGCGCAATCGCCCAGCCTGGCAAGATATTCGCCGCGTGCGATGAGTGACGGCGTCGCCTCTGGCGCGGTGAGAGGTTTTTCTCCGGCCATGTTGTCCAGGGTGCTCGATATCGCAACGACGCTCAGAAATCCGGCCGCGCCGCCGATCACGACGATTTTGGCTAGGAGTTTCCAACTCATGAGGGAACCAGTGGTCCTGGCGATTTGAGATAACTGTCCCGGATGGCGGCTGCCGAGAAATAGGCAAGACCGGCGAGCAGACCTGTCGGGTTGTAGCCGATGTTCTGTGGGAAGGCGGATGCACCGAAGACGAAGAGGTTTGATACATCCCAACTCTGGGAATACCGGTTGATCGCGCTATTCTGTGGATTCGAACCCATGATCGCGCCCCCGGTCGTATGCGTGGACTGGTAGATACGCACATCGTAGTGATTGCCGGGCTTAAAGCTCAGCGTTGCGTACCTCTCGGGTTTCATGACGCGAACGATTTCTTCCATTTTTGCGGCACAGTAGGCCGCCATCTTGTATTCGTTATCGTGCCAATCGAAGGTCAGCCGGAGTAACGGCAAGCCGTGAGAGTCCCTATAGGTGGGATCGAGCGACAGGTAGCTGTCGCGGTAGGACATGACTGAGCCTTGCGTTCCGAGCGGTGCCGAATGCCGGTAGTGTTTCCGGATCGCCGACTTCCATCCGGATCCCCATCGCGGCGCGTCGGGCGGAATCATCATCTGATCGATGGGGCGCCCACCGGTGGCGCCGGCGTAGATCAGGGAGCCCCCGACGAAACCCAGGCCGCCATGATCAAAATGATCGGAATTGAACTCGTCGATGACGCGCTGGCCCGCGGCGCCGGCGCCGATGAAGGGATTAATCTCCACGTCTTCGCCGAAGTATACCGCCGTTTCGCTGCACATCTGGTAAGCGTAGTTCTTTCCGACGACGCCCTTTCCCGTCGATGGATCGTATGGTTCGCCTATGCCTGAGAGCAGGAGCAAGCGTACGTTGTGCATCTGGAAGGCGCTCAGGATCACGAGATCCGCAGGCTGTTCTACTTCCTGTCCTTCGCCGTCGACATAGAGAACGCCCGTGGCTTTGTTGCCGGTGCCGTCGCGCAGGATGCGGGTTACGTAGGCGTTGGTCCTGACCTCGAGATTCGATCGGTCTGCAAGGATCGGAAGTATCGTCGTTTGGGGCGACGCCTTGGAGTAAAGGAAGCAGCCGAAGCGCTCGCAGAAGCCGCAGAGATTGCAGGGCCCCATGCGGACGCCGTACGGGTTTGTGAAGGGAATCGAGCTGTTGGCGGCGGGAGTCGGGAACGATTTGTAGCCAAGCTCGGCGGTTGCGATTTCGAAGCGCCGTCCGACTTCGATCGCCGGGAGAGGCGGCGTCGGAAACTCATCGCTCCGCTTGCCTTCGAATGGATTGCCGCCCGGCTTGATCTCTCCGCGTAAGTTGCCGGCAATTCCAGAAACGCCGCAAACCTTTTCGAAATGATCGAAATGCGGCTCGAGTTCTTCAAACGACACAGGGTAATCCTGGATCGTCATGCCTTCGGGAATGACGCCCTTGCCGTATCGCTCCTCAAGGCGGCTTCTTAGGCGAAGATCCTCGGGAGATGCACGCCACAACTGGCCGTTCCAGTGTACACCGGCGCCGCCGACGCCGTTGCCAAGGACAAACGATCCGTAGCGTCGATATGGCACGGCGACATCGTCGGTGTGATGTCGAACCGTGACGGTCTCTTTCGCCAATGGCTGCCACAACTCACCCCGGATGGCATGTTTGAGCTCATCGACGATCCGCGGATATTCGAAGTCGGGCGATGTATCGCGCGCCGGTCCTCGTTCGAGCGCGACGACGGACAGACCGGCGTCTGTCAGAGTTTTGGCCATGATGGCGCCAGTCCAGCCATAACCGATGATGACCGCATCGACAGGCCGCGCTCGCCTTGCCATCAGCGCCTCGTGCCCTGGATGGCGACGGGACCGAGCGGGTAGGGCGATCCGGGCCTGTTGATCCAGTCGGTGAAATCCGCACGGGCTCCGGGAAATCCGATCCACTTCCACGCCGCCATACCGCGGTTTCCGCCGTACATCGGGTCAGCCAGATATCCCTCGCGCGTATTTTCAAGCAACTGGGCGAAAAAATTCGACGCCGGAATCCTCTCAAAGGAGATCTTACCTTTTTCCATCTGCCCCAGAAATTCGTCCTGCTTGTCCGACGTCAGGTCGGCAAATGACTTTCCACCGCTGCCAAGGCTGCTCTTGTTGGCTTCTGCAATGCCGACGCGGTAGATTTCGCGAGGTGCGTACTGGAGTTGATACCCCAGCGTCGGCGCCGCGTCGGGATGGAATGGCCCCTGCATGTAAAAATATGCGCCGTGGCCGTAAGGCGCCTCCATTTGCCGGTCGATAAACTCAGGTACGCCGGTCTCGATTCCACCAGGCCCATTCCCATCGCTTGGAATGAGGCGGGCCACCGCGGCATTGATGAATCGCCATTCGTCGGAAGAGAAGAACGACGGCACGAAGTCGGCATTCTTGGCTTCGTTTACGGCCGCAAACGATGTCGTGGACGCGGTGGGGAGAACCGCGGCCGGCGCCAAGGCAAGGATCAATTTTCGTCTGTTCAACATGAGCGTATTACTCGAGTGGAAATAGCCAGCTCCAGAGGCGCGAACTTACATTCAACGCGGCGCGGGATCCGACTGAGCGCGAGACTTTCGGACTGCGCTCCAGGTGGAGATTACGCGTCTATTAGCGATGCGATTGAATGAAACTGCTTGGAGTTGTCTTGGTTTGCCTCGGCTGGGTGCTTCCCCGATGGTCCACGATCGCTCCGGCATCTGCGCGACCTGATGCCGCAGGTTGGTTCCACACCGTGTGCGAGTGCGTGGCTACGCTGAGCGTCATCATGTCACGGGGATGAAGAAGCAGAACCGTTCCAGCGGCGATCGTCCCATTCAATATCGCGGCAATCACTCGCGGCATAGTCGCGGTCAAGCGCTGAACCATTTCGCGCCAGATCGCCACACGGGTGCCACATGTCTGAAGCCGTCAAGAAGAGCAATCGAAACGCCGACGACGTCGTTCCTCGTCTCTTTGTCCTCGAGCTGAATGCCGATCGCATTCACTCCATGAATACGGACGGGTCCGACCGCAAGATCGTCGTGTCCGATTGCCACTTGCCAGACGGCATCGTCGTCGACGTCGACGCCGGTCACATCTATTGGACCAATATGGGCATCCCGAACCTCAACGACGGCTCCGTTGAGCGCGCCGACATCGATGGTAAGAACCGCAAGGTGATCATCGCGAAAGGAGAGACCCACACTCCGAAACAGATCATCCTCGATAAGAAAGGCGGCAAGCTCTATTGGTGTGACCGCGAAGGCATGCGCGTTATGCGCTGCGACCTCGACGGCTCGCAACTGGAGACGCTCATCGAGTCCGGGCACGGCGATGCCGATAGCCGGGATGCCACACGTTGGTGCGTTGGGCTGACGATCGACCCGAAGCTCGGGCACATCTACTGGACGCAAAAAGGCCCCGATAATGCCGGGCTCGGCTGCATCTTTCGCGCCAATGTCGAAATTCCCGCCGGTAAAACTGCAGCGACCAGGTCGGACATCGAGATCTTCTACGACGGTCTGCCGGAGCCGATCGATCTCGAACTCGACCAGAAGAACCGTGTTCTCTACTGGACCGACCGCGGCGACCCTCCGCGCGGCAATACCGTGAACCGGGCCTCGATCGACAACAAACCTGCCGAGCCGGAGATCGTGGTGACCCATCTCATGGAGGGCATCGGTATTGCGCTCGACGTTCCAAACGACCGCATGTTCGTGACCGATTTCGCCGGCTCGGTCTACTCCGCACGGCTCGATGGATCCAGTGAGAAAAATTTTCTCTACGGCCAAGGCAACCTCACCGGCATCGCGTACGCCGAAATCCCGAAGGAGCAGTGATATGTCGCAAAACAAGCCCATTCGCCGAATAGCCATTATTGGCACGGGCGTCATCGGCGCGAGCTGGACTTCGCTGTTTCTCGCCAAGGGGCTGCAAGTCGTCGCGACGGATGTCGCGCCGAATGCCGAAGCCGCGCTGAGGACTTTCGTGGAGGCGGCCTGGCCGGCGCTCAAGCGATTGGGCCTCTCGCCCGAAGCTTCGCAGTCGAACCTGAAGTTCACCGCCGCGCTCGCCCAAGCGGTCGAGGGTGTCGATCTCGTCCAGGAAAACGGACCCGAGCGGATCGATTTCAAGCAGAAGCTCTATGGACAGTTGGACGAGTTGTTGGCGCCCGACGTCATCATCGCGTCAAGTTCGTCGGGACTCACCATGAGCGAAATCCAGAAGGGTGCAGCAAGCCATCCCGAACGCTGCGTCATCGCCCATCCGTTTAATCCGCCGCACTTGATCCCTCTGGTCGAGATCGTCGGCGGGGCAAAGACCTCGGAAGCAACCATCCAGCGCGCCGCAGAATTCTACACCTCGATCGGGCAACGGACGGTGCGCCTCAACAAGGAAATGCCAGGCCATGTCGCCAACCGCCTGCAGGCAGCGCTGGCCCGCGAGGTCTACTATCTCGTCTCCGAGGGTGTGGTGAACGCCGCCGACGTCGACACCGCCCTTTGCTGGGGCCCGGGCCTGCGCTGGGGCGTTATGGGCAACCTGATGCTCAACCATCTCGGCGGCGGCCCGGGCGGCATCGAGCACTTCTTCCAGCAGTTCACCGGCCCGATGACGGCCTGGTGGAAGACCCTCGGCTCGCCGGTGCTAACGCCCGAAGTACAGAAGAAGCTCATCGACAGCGTTCACGCCGAGGCCGGATCGCGCTCGATCGCCGAACTCGCGGCGGAACGCGATGAGGTCCTGCTCGGCTTAATTGAGCTGCGCAAAAAGGCTGCCAAGTCGAACGAAACGAAATCGACGGCCGCCTAGGAGCGAGCCGCCGCCGGCAAGATCGATCCATCGAACCCGCAACTTATTTCGGCTTTCGAGCCGCAGCATCAGGAGTTCCGAATGCCCACCGCATCAGCAGCAGGTAAGACCGCCGCGCCGAAGCCGTTACCGGCACCAAATAGCGACTTCTACGAGGTCTACGAGACCTTGAGTGCCAACGAACTCGCGACGGTGAAACGGGTGCGCGCTTTCA
>Ga0209006_10004935_pt1 | contig 12117 bp, 8 predicted proteins | sample JacPin_JW_Ref_O2_FD_188567 | JGI IMG/M metagenome (GOLD analysis project Ga0209006, IMG submission 188567) | Forest soil microbial communities from Algoma, Ontario, Canada - Jack Pine, Ontario site 1_JW_Ref_O2 (SPAdes) (version 2) | ecosystem: Environmental > Terrestrial > Soil > Boreal...
AGTCCCGCTTGTTGAAAAGGGTTTCGAAGGCTTCCAACACGAAGGCCTTATTCTTTTCCTCGATCGCCTGCGTCATCTCATTCTCCTTCGACAGACTCCCGGCGGCGTTTTCCGGTCGGTCGACGCTCTCGATCCAACTGCCATTTTACGATGTCGACCGCAATTGTCTTTTACCGCCAGCTTTCGCCAACTGTCAAGAGGTATGCTGTCCTAGCTTGGACAAATCAGCCGCACGCTGCGTGAAGAGGCTGTTTGGTCGCTGCCCGGCCATTAAGAAACCACGGCCCTAACCGCGACTGTCGATTGCGAATGAAATTGTAATGTGCTAAGGTTCGACGCACCGGCGGAATGAGTTCGAGGATCAAGCTTTGGGGGTGTCGAGAGAAAAGGCTGCGGAAAACCGTCGCGCGATCGTTGCCGCAGCTTCCCAGCTTTTCAGAGAGCGCGGCGTGGACGCCGTCGGGCTGAATGAGCTGATGAAGCAAGCCGGCTTCACCCAAGGCGGCTTCTATAACCACTTTGAGTCGAAGGCCGCCCTCGTTGCCGAAGTGCTCGCTTCGGCAATGGTCCAAGGCGCCGCCGACCTTGCCAAGGTCGCAAGAGCGCCCGACGACGAATCAACCACCGCTCTTCGACGCTACATAAGCTGGTATCTGTCGCAGGCCCATCGCGACAACATCGATCACGGCTGCCCTGTCGCCGGACTTGCTGGCGACGCTCCCCGCCTGGGCGCCGGAGCACAGTCGCATTTCGCCGGCGGTTTGGATGATCAGATTACGATCCTGGCCGGGCTGATCGCCGAAAGCGGATCATTCGCTGCGTCCGGCGAGCGCCGAACGCTACGCGAACGGGCGATGAGCTTGCATTGCGAAATGGTCGGCGCGCTGGTCCTGTCACGATCTGTCGCGCAGGTTGCGCCCGCACTTTCGAACGAGATTCTCCAGAACGTCCAGCGCGACGTACTCGCATCTCTCAATGATCGGTCAAGCCAGTCCCCAAAATTGCACAAGAAGCCCTAGCAGCGCCGTGCGAGCGTCATAGCGAAGCGGACGGGGTTCTGCCGCACTCCCAAACCGGAGGTTCCTAATCTTTGCAGATCCCGATCATGCGGCCGTTATCGGCGCAAATGGCCGCCTACAACGACGTCCATTGTCGCGGTTTCCCACTGTGAGGGCGGCGAGCGGACCCGCCTGAGAAATTTCGCCACACGGTGATCGCGGCGCCGCGCTCGAAGCGCCGCTGGCGGGTGAATTGCAGACTCCGTCGTTCATTTCAGATATGGCTAAGCCTTAGCCCCGTCAAACGTGCAACGGCGCAACTGCTGCGCGTCCTCAAAAATTCCACCATACGGCGACCGCCACGCCGTGCTGGCTATTGGTTTTGACCGTCCAAACGGTCGAGAACACGCCGACCTGAATCGACCATTTGGCGTTAAGCGCATAGACGACGCTCGCCTCCACGACTGACGAGCGCCAGGCCGGGAACGTCGGGTCGTTCGTCGACATGGACACCGTGGTGTAATCCTGCAGCATCAGCATGATCTTGGGCGTGAACTTGAACCCGACTGTCACGTCCCCGTGCCACTCGTCCGGCGGGCCGTCGGTGCGCAGCCGATAGGCGACCTCGGCGTCAAGGAAGCCCGGGACCCCGTAAACCGCGAAGTTGCGGCCTGCGTTGAGGCGCGCCTCCCCCGCCCATCCGGTGTTTCCCTCCTGCGCCGGCGCCTTCGAATCACGAGCGCCCGGAATGAACGCGGTCGCCTCGCCCGAGAATATCCATTCGCCCGTCGACCAGAGCTTCTGCCTCAGGCCCAGACCTGAATAATCGAGGCCATTGTATGTGTTCGGCGTGGGCTCGCCGATCGCATAATGTTCGAAGGCCGTCTCGCCATAGACGGTGAGGGAGTCGGTGAGGCCGTATTGAACGTAGGTCTGCGCGTCGAAACGGTTCTGGCTGGCTGGGGGGTTGCCGCCCCAGGGCGGACCGAACCCGGTCCAGCCGTATAAGGTTTCGATGAGCTGCCCGGTTCCCTGCGGCAAGGTCCAGGCGCCGGCAAATGCGATCGTCGGCGCGCCGACGATGAACGTAAGCGCGCCTGCGGCAGCCCACCAATGGTTCGGGCCAGCGCTGGCCAAGACCATGCCCCCCAACGCGAGCGACGCAGTCCGACAAGGACTCGGAACAACCACAGAACAAAAGCGGCAACTTTTCCATTACGTCAAGCGTAAATTAGCGTCGTCCGCGGAAAAAACATAATACACGCAATGGGTTGTGGCGATTTTGCGCACACGGACAACTCGGCTGCAGGGTCCGCGACCGACCTGTCTAGGGAAATCAGTCCGGCTCGATCGGCCCAGCCGTTGAGGCTTCGTCCCTGCTCGCGCCAGAGCGCTCCTTCTGATAGAAAGCGCCGTGTTCAATTCGCGCCTTGCGCCGCACGCGCCTCTGCTGGCGCCACGTGACGCGCCCCCCGTCGAATGGGTCGTCACCCCGGGGCTGACGCAATACGCCGACGCCTTGGCGGAGATGGAAGCGCGCGCAGAGGCGATCGCTCGCGAAGACGCGCCGGAACGGGTCTGGCTCATCGAGCATCCGCCGCTCTACACCGCGGGCACGAGCGCGAAAGACAGCGACCTCGTCGAAGCCCGCTTTCCTGTCCATCGCTCTGGACGCGGCGGCCAATTCACCTATCACGGGCCCGGACAGCGGGTCGCCTATGTCATGCTCGACCTCAAGCGCCGACGGCCCGACGTGCGGGCCTATGTGGCGACTCTCGAAAGCTGGCTGATCGACGCGCTGAAGGCGTTCGACGTCGTCGGCGAAACGCGCGAGAGCCGGGTCGGCGTTTGGGTCGCGCGGCCCGACAAGCCCGCTTCGCCGCGGGGCGAGATGGCCGAGGACAAGATCGCCGCCATTGGCGTGCGCGTGCGGCGCTGGGCGACGCTGCACGGCGTGGCGCTCAACGTCGATCCGGATCTCACGCATTTTTCCGGCATCGTCCCGTGCGGCGTCGCTGAAGCGCACTATGGGGTCACCAGTCTCGCCGACCTCGGCCGCCCGGCGACCATGCCGCAAGCGGACGCGGCGCTGCGCGCGGCGTTCGAAACTGTGTTCGGTCCGACACGATCCGGGTAGCAAGGGCCGCGCCACCGGTTGCCCGCCCCATCGGCGGAAACTATAGGCGTGGCATGGGTCTTCAAATCGGGCTCCCGTGGCTAAGCCGGCGAGCGTTCTGGGCGCGCCTCTACGCGCGGCGGCGCCTGCTCAGCGAACGCGCCGCGCCGTTCGCTCCCACGCACTACGCGCTGATTGGCGAGAGCCTCGGTTACCGCCCCAACGCCTTCTTTGACCCCAATCATTTCCGTCGCCGCGCGACCATAGCGAAGGACGCGAACCGGGGCTTGCTCGAACGCTATCTCGCCCGTCCCGAGCCGAATGCGCCCTCCCCTTCCGCCGAATTCGACCACGCCTGGTACGTTTCCCAGAATCCGGGTTGGACCCAGAGCCATCCCCATCCGTTCTTGCACTTTCTCGAACGCGGACTACAGGCGGGAAGGCGTCCGCGGCCGGATATCGATGTTGAATTCGTCCGCGACATCACTCGCGGCGTGAAGCCCCGCTCGCTCGAGGAGGCGGCCTTCCGGGTCTTCGACCGCACGCTCAGTGAGGGTGAGATGGGGCCGCCTCTCAATCGGCAGGAATTGCGGGCGCGCCAGGACCGCTTCTACGCCGATGGCCGACTGCGCATTGAACGCGAGGCGGGTCATCCGGATCGCAACGTCCTCGTCTTCGTTCAGTGCGGCCCAGGCTTTGATCCCGGCTACTTTGCAGAGCCCCGCAGCTATGACGTGCTCCTCAATTACTACCACGAGGGGAACGTCCATCCGAAGGCCGATATTGCCGTTCTCCAGGCGGGAACCAAGACAACCGCCATTCGCCGCCTCATGGAGCTGCGGGCGGACCTGCTCCTCCGTTACCGGGCGGTCTTGTTTCTCGACGACGACGTTGAAATTGGCGCTGAAGGCATCGAAGCTCTTTTCTGCGCAATGACGGCCGAAAAGCTCGACCTAGCACAAGCATCGCTAACTGCCGATTCAGCCACCGCCTATCCGTTCCTCAAAAGACCTGCCGCCGGCGCCGGCGTGATGCGCGTATCGTCGGTCGAGATCATGGCCCCGGCGCTGACGCGCCGCGCGCTCGAATGCGCGAAATGGGTGTTCGCGGAATCGGTCAGCGGCTGGGGCAGCGATCTACTTCTGGGACCCGCGGTGCGGGCTGGCTTCGGACCGATGAGCGTCGGCGTCATCGGCTCGGTCGCCGTCCGGCACGTGGCGCCGGTCGACTTGGCCGCCGGCGATTTTTACGCATTTCTGCGCCGCTATGGCGTCGATCCCGGTCACGAGGCCAACCGGATCGCGGTCGACTTCGGCGTCGAACGTTTTCTGCGGCTGCTTGCGCCGGGCGAAGCGGGAGAAACTTGCCGAGCGCCGCTCGACCGTGAAACAGCCTGACCGATCAGAAGACAGCTGGTCAAAGAATCGGCGGATATTTCGGCGCAAGGTCCCGGCCGATCGGGTGCCCTGGCGTCGCGCCAGGAGTCATCCACTTGACAAGATAGGCGTTTGCTCGATCTTGACGACCTGGCGGGCGACAAGGACGATATGCGAAGGGCGAACGAGGCCAGATTTTACGCGCTGACCACGGCGACTGCTTGCGCGCTGGCGCTGCTCGCTGGGGTCGTCGGCGCGCCCACCCGGGCCGTGATGCAGGATTTGGTCTTCGACCAATATCAGCGCTGGAAGCCGCGGCCTTACGTGTTCGACCAACCCGTACGCATTGTCGAGATCGACGAGGAATCACTCAAGCGGCTAGGACAATGGCCGTGGCCGCGCGAGCGCCTTGCCGCGCTTGTCGAGGCGCTGAAAGGCGCCGGCGTAGCGGCAATCGCCTTCGATTTCCTATTCTCGGAAAAAGACCGGGCGGACGCCAACGCGCCGACCGGAGAGACGCCCGACAATGTCTTCGCCCGCGCGATCGACGGTGCGCCGGTCATCCTGGGCAGCTTCGTCTCCGAAGCGCCGAATGGCGCGGGCGGTTCCGCCAAGGCGGGATTCGTCACCGCCGGCGACGACGCAACGAAGTTCCTGACACCCTCGCCGGGGGCGCTGGCGCCTCTATCCGAGCTGGCTCAACATGCGGCTGGCGTCGGCTTCCTCAATTGGCGCCCGGACTCCGACAGGGTCGTACGCCGAGTGCCGCTCATCCTCAATGTGGATGGCGCCCTGCACCCGAGTCTCGCGATGGAGGCGCTTCGCATCGCGCAGGGCGCTTCAACCTATATCGTCAAGTCTTCGAACGCCAGCGGTGAAACCGCATTCGGAGAAGTGTACGGCATATTGGCGATCCGGAACGGCGACTTGACGATTGACACCAGCGCCGCTGGAGACATCCGGGTCTATTTCGCGCGACCTGACCCGCGCCGCTCGATTCCAGCGTGGAAGGCGCTGGCGCCGGGCGCAGACCTCAGCGATCTTCGCGGCTCGATCGTGTTCGTCGGCGCATCCGCGGCGCTGCTTTCAGACATCGTCGCCACCCCGTTGTCGCCTGTGATGCCGGGCGTCGAGGCCCATGCGCAGATCGTCGAGCAGCTCTTGAGCGGCCAGACGCTCAGGCGACCGGATTGGGCCCCGAGCGCGGAGTGGATGGCGACCGCCCTGATTTGCGCAGCGCTCGTGGCCACGACCTGGATCTTGGCGCCCCACCTCGCGGCGCTCGTATTCGCGGCCGTGGTGGGCGCGATCGTCGCGGTCAGCTGGTTCGCCTTTTCCCGTTACGGGCTGCTCATTGAGCCGACCTACCCGGCGTTTTCCGCCGCCGCGGTCTTTTTCACCGGAGTTTCGACGCTCTATGCGGTGAAACGTCATCAGGAACGCGAGATCCGTTCGGCCTTTGGCCGATTTGTCTCGCCCGCGGTGGTCGCGCGCCTGGCGGAAATGCCCGGAGCCCTCCAGCTCGGCGGCTTGCAGCGTGAGCTGACCTTGCTATTCTGCGACATCCGATCGTTTACGACCATCTCGGAGGGGTTCAACGCGTCGGAGCTTACTCATTTCCTCAACGAATATCTGACGCCGATGACCGACGCCATCCTCGATCGAGAGGGCACCGTCGACAAATACATGGGCGACGCCATTGTGGCGTTCTGGAACGCCCCGCTCGATGATCCCGATCATGGGGCGCATGCGGTTGAATCGGCGCTGGCGATGCGACAAACGCTGGTGACCCTCAATGAGGGCTGGCGCCGCCGCGCCGAGGCCGAGGGGCGACCGTTCAAGCCGGTGCGCTTCGGCATCGGGCTCAACTCGGGCGAGTGCTGTGTCGGCAATCTGGGTTCGCTGCGCCGATTCGACTATTCGGCGATCGGCGACGAAGTGAACGTCGCCTCGCGACTCGAGGGCGCATGCAAGATTTTTGAAGTCGATGTTATTGGCAGCGAGACGACCCGCTCCGAGGCGCCCGACTTCGCCTGGCTGGAGATCGATTCCGTGCTGGTCAAGGGCAAGACGCGCCCGGTTGGTCTTTACGCGTTGGCCGGAGACTCGGCCCTAGCCGCGAGCGACGAGTTTGCGGACCTGAGCCGCCTGCACACGGCAATGCTCGCGGCCTATCGGAACCGGGACTTCGCCGACGCGGTCTCATTGGCGAAGGAGGCCGCGGCGCGCGCGCCGGTCGCGGTTCGCGGCCTCTACTCGTACAACCTGCGCCGTTTCACCCAATTGGCCGAGAGCGCGCACGACCCGGATTGGCGTCCTCTGATCGCTCTCGACGAAAAATAGCGCCCTATCTCAGAACGCATAGCGTGCGCCAAGGCCGAAGTGGAGCGTTCGACCGACCTTGGCGACCGCACCCGGTTTAGGGCTGCTGTTTCGGCTGTTCCGTCCGGCTCTTCGACGCATGGTAGCCTGCGGCGCCAGCATCGGCCTCGCACATGTAGGCGCCCTGCTTCGTCGTGCCGTACCAACGTGAGCCCGAGTAATGATAGGTGTGGGACTTGCCCTTGGTGTTAACCCAGACCACGGTGTCGGCGGGGCAGCGGCCTTTGGCTTCCGCCTCCGAGCCGAATTGGCCAGCGCCGGTCGGGCGAGCGGCTTGCACGGGCTTCGGCTTCGGCTGATAGGTTGGCGCCGGGGCCGGCGCGAGAGGAGCGGGAGCCGGCGCTGGGGCAGGAGCGGCGGCAGGAGTCGGAGCGGGAGCCGCGGCGCCCTCCTTCTCGGTCCGGCACTGTTTGAGGAACTGCGGCCATGTCAGGCCGTTGGTGGTGTTGTTCGCCTTGGCGGCCTTCCATTCGTCGCCGCACTGCTTCATGATGCTTTGCGCCTGCGCGGCGCCGGTCGAGGCCAGACCGAGGGCGCCGGCGAACAACAAAGCCGAAAGCGCGACCCTGAAAGACGTTCTGATCATCGTTAATCCCTCCGATATGGGCGCCCCGGCGAGTTCGCCAGCCCTCTCCCAGCCCGGCGATGCGCCGAGCTCATTCCTCCTCATGCCGCCGTTCCACTGAACCGAACATGAACATTTTATGATTATGGATTCGGGTCCATGGTCAGCCGCTAGGATCGGCGGCGCCTTATGCGCCCTGGAGCCGCGCCCGCGCGAGGACGGTCGTGTCGCTCAAACTCCCCGAGGCCGCCACCGCCGCCCATCCTTTCTCGCCAAGAGGCTCGGCCGACTGCCGGCGCGCCACATCGGCGTCTGCGTCCGAAGCATCGGCGCGCCGGGAGGCGATGCGCTCGAGGCGCGTCGCCAGGGGCGCGTCGAGAAAAAGTCCAGCGAAGCCGACGCCGACCTCTGCCGCCGCGCCGGCCGCGGCGCTGCGTTCCTTGGTCGTTGCAAACGTCGCGTCTAGCAAGACCGCCTGTCCCCCCCGAAGCGCAATCCGCGCCTTGTCGATGAGCCGCTCATAGACGTCGCGCGTGACGTCGCTGGAATAGGCCGAGGCGGGCAAACGAACCGTCTCCTCGATCCCGAACATCGCTTTGCGCTCGAGGTCGCTGCGCAGCCATAGCGCGCCGGGCGCCCGCCCGATCGTCGGCGCGAACGCACGGGCCAGCGCGCTCTTGCCGACGCCTGAGAGCCCGCCGACGGCGATAAGTCGGGGCGGAACGTAGGCGAGAAACCGGACCGCACAATCGAAATATCGGCGGGCAAGCGCACGCGCTTCGTCGCGCTTTTCACCGTCGAGCCGCTCAGCGCTGGCCGCCTCGACTTTGGCTCGAATCGCGGCGCGCAAACTTAAGAACAGCGGCAGCGGGACGAGGCCGGTCAAAGCATCGGGAGCCTCGGTGGCGAGATAGCGGTTGAAGAGCCGGTTGGCTGCGGCGCGCAAACCCCGCTCCTCCAGATCCATCAAAAGAAAAGCCAAATCGTAAAGAACGTCCCCGCTCGCAATGTCGTCCGAAAATTCCACCGCGTCGAACAGCGTCGGCTCGCCGTCGATGAGAACAATGTTGCGCAGGTGCAGATCGCCGTGACAGCGGCGAACGAAACCGGCCTCGCCGCGCTTAAGCAGGACCGGACGCAGAACCGCGAACGCAAGCCGCGAATCGACGGTGAGCTTGCGCGCCGCCGCCGGGTCGAACAGATCGGGCCGCTCGGCGAAAGCGGCGTTGTTCTGCTCGATGTAGGTGTCGAGCGCATGCGCGGCTCGCGCCCCATCCCTGAGCGCGGCGCGAGCGTGCGAGCGGCGGACCGCGAACGCCAGTTTGTCGATGATCGCGTCCAGCGCGCCCTCGTGGTCGGCGATGCGATCGAGCGTCGCGTTCTCATCGAATCGCCGCATATGGGTGACCCATTCGACGATTTCGCCATCGCCGCCGAGCGCAAACGTCGCCCCTTGTTGCATAATCGGCAGCGCCGACAGATAAATTTGCGGCGCAGACGGCCGGTTGACGGCGATCTCCGCCTCGCAGGCCTCGCGGCGCTTGTCGAGCGTCGACAGATCCATGAACGGGAACTTGACTGCGCGCTTGACCTTGTAAGCGTCAGCGCCGGCGAGAAATACGACCGCGCCAGCCGTATCGACGCGCTCGACCGATTCGCTCCGCCCATGCGTTTTGGGATCGGCGAGAAACCGGAACCCCGCCTCCTGCGTATCGCGAGGAGGAGTGTCGCAACGCACGGAACTCATCGGTCTGCTTACCAAGTCGTTTGCCCCCTTTTCATTTGTCCGGGTCGAGGCGGCGCGGTTCGCGTCGTGCTGGCGGCGTTCGCACTCCGTCCGCAGCCTTGGCGAGAAGCGCCCCGACAGGCGCGGCGACCAGGGCCGCCGCCGCGAACCTCGGCGCCAACAACGCCTTAGCGGCCGGGCGGCGGCCGTCGAGGCCAAAAGGTCGGCTCGGCGAACGCGCGGGAGCGACGCAAGTCCGCGCGGCGCGGGAAAGGCGCCTACGATTTGCCAACATGTAATCACGCAGGCTAATGGCCGACAAGCCCAGCAAACAGCTGGTGGCGGCGAAGGGCGTCAGCCCCGACGCGCAACAGACAACCGAGTCGCCACCCTTCGCAGCCGAGCGTTAACTGATCGTACTGGAGACGGCCTTAGTATTCCCAGGCAATGACAAAACTTTCGACATCGAAGCCGTTGATTGAAATGCAGCCTGTTCTAGCGCCGGATTACGTGCGTAACTCCGCAAATGCCGGGTATGAGACTTTCAAGAACTTAGCGGATTGCGACGCCGAAACGCTGCGTGACCCTCTGAGCGCAAAAGTCGAATCGATCGATTGGATCCGGTTTCTGCTCTTTGGGCTATGGCTCGCCGCCGCCGGCGCGCTCGCTTGGCGCCATGTCATGTGGCGGGACGAAGTGCGGGCGCTCTCGACCGCAACCCAAGGCGAAAATTGGATCGCCATGCTCCGGGGGTTGCATGGCGAGGGGCATCCCGCGCTCTGGTATCTCCTCCTTCGCGCAGCCTACGGGATCACGGGCCGCCCGGAAGTCCTTCCTCTCCTCGCGTTCGCGATCGCTGTCGCCGCTGCATGGCTGATCGTGTGGCGTTCGCCTTTTCCGCGGCCGCTGATCGGGCTCATCCTCGCCTCCCATTTTTTCATCTACGAGTTTTCGGTGATGGCGCGAAATTATGGAATCGCCGTGCTCATCCTGTTCGCGCTGGCGATCGCCTATCCGAGATGTCGTGGACGCGGCGTCGTGTTAGGCGCGCTGCTGTTTCTGCTTGCGAACTGCAACGTGATCGCCACTATCCTGGCGGGCGCCTTCCTGCTCTTTTGGTTCGTCGAGATTCTCGAAGAGACCGGCCCTCGCTGGTCCCCGGCGATGGCCACTTTTGCTCTGAACGCGGGAATCGCAACGGCGGGCGCCGCGCTCTGCTTCGCGACGGTCTACCCCACCGTCCACGACGCCGCCGTGGCGGCAGGGCGTCCGGGAGGTGTGGCGGTGGGCGACATCCTAGGCGCAATCGCCAATCCCGCGCCGGCCTTCGATCAACTGCTCGGGAACAAGGTCCCGCCGGCCGGTCTTGCCGTTCCCTGGTCGCCCGTTCTCATCGCCTTAGGCGGACCGCTGCTCATCGGCGCAACATTCGGGCTCATTGAAAACAAGGGAGCGCTTCTCGCGTGTTTGGCGTCGCTCGTTGGCCTTTCGGTGTTCTTCTTGCTCGTCTATCCGGGCGACTATCGCCATGAGGCGACTTGGCTCGCCTTCGTCATCACGATGTACTGGATCTGCTGGAAGCCTCGCCGCGCCGTGCGCGGAGAAGCCAAGCCGCACACGAACGAGCAGACGTTCGCCTTCGTCCGCAGGGTAGGCTTCGCTTTCTTTCTCGTCCTCATCGGCGTTCAGGCCACGTTGGGTTTCGCCGATCTCGCGTTCGCCGCAATCGTCGGAACGCCCGAAAGCCGGTCACGCGATTTCGCCGATCTTGTGTCGCGGCGGCCGGACCTGAAGGAGGCGATCCTGATTGGCGACCCCGACTACATGCTCGAGACGATGCATTATTACCTGCCCAACCCGACGTATTTCGTCCGGGAGCGGCGTTACGGCGAATATGTCCGCTTCACCCGCAAGGCCCGACTCGAATTGACCCTCGGCGACATGCTCGACGAGGCGCGCGCCATCCGAATTTCCACCGGTCGGCCAGTGGCGATTCTGCTCGCGTGGCGTCTAGGAGAAATGGACCCCGCCCGCGTCTACCGCGAAAGCTACGTGTGGACCTTCTCCGCTCCCGGCGATCAGATCGAGCGATTTCGGGAGGCGACGACGCTGCTGGCGCAATTCCCCAAAGCGACCAGCAACGAAAGCTATGATATCTACTTGTTCAAGTAAGGCGGCGGATGGGCCCTGACAACCAGGGCCCCGTCGCAAAACTGTCGCACCCATCGGTGAAGAGTCCCGCATCGCCGACGTTTCGTTTTGGCGAGGGCGCCAATCAGAGGAAGCTGCCCATGAGCGCGAACAAACCGAGCGCGGGTAAAGAGGCTCCAATCAGCGAGCTCCGGAAGCGCGTCAACGCCGAGATCCAGGATAATTTCGACGAGGACATCGAGCTCGAGCTAGAGGATTCCGAGCTCGCTGAGCTACTCTCGGAGAGCGAACATCTCCAATTGCACGATTCCTTGCCTCGGCGGCTCTATTTCAAGGAGCTGTTGCGTCTGCAGCGTGAGCTCATCAAGCTGCAGGACTGGGTTGTGGCGAAGAAGCTCAAGCTGGTCGTCATCTTCGAGGGGCGCGACTCGGCGGGCAAGGGCGGCGCGATCAAGCGCGTCACGCAACGTCTCAACCCGCGCGTCGTGCGCGCGGTGGCGCTGCCCGCCCCAACTGAGCGCGAGCGCAGCCAGTGGTACTTCCAGCGCTACGTGCCGCACCTGCCGGCCGGTGGCGAGATCGTGTTGTTTGACCGCAGCTGGTACAACCGCGCTGGCGTCGAACGGGTGATGGGCTTCTGCACCGACGAGCAATACGAGGATTTCTTCCAATCCGTGCCCGATTTCGAGCGCCTGCTCGTGCGTTCGGGGATCGTGTTGGTCAAATACTGGTTCTCGATCACCGACGACGAGCAGCACATGCGCTTTCTCATGCGCATCAACGACCCGCTCAAGCAGTGGAAG
>Ga0209006_10004936_pt1 | contig 12117 bp, 11 predicted proteins | sample JacPin_JW_Ref_O2_FD_188567 | JGI IMG/M metagenome (GOLD analysis project Ga0209006, IMG submission 188567) | Forest soil microbial communities from Algoma, Ontario, Canada - Jack Pine, Ontario site 1_JW_Ref_O2 (SPAdes) (version 2) | ecosystem: Environmental > Terrestrial > Soil > Boreal...
CGCCATGAGCGCGGCGAGCAAGCTCAGCGTGTAAAACGGAAAGCTGCGCCAGATATTGACGAACGAGACCGTCAGCAGCGCGGAATCGAGGTTGCCGAGCCAGTAATAAGGTTTCGAAAGCAATCCGACCTTCACAAGCCAGAGGTTGATGACGCCGTAGTCCGGGGTCAGCATCCAGGTCCAGGTAAGTCCGGCGACGACGATCGGAATCACCCAGGGAATGATGATCAGCGCGCGGAAGATCGTTCTGCCCCGGATCGGTTGTGCGAGGGCGAGCGCCGAGATCAGACCGAGCGTGTATTCGCCTGCGACCGAGACGAAGGTCCATATGCCCGTCCGCAACAGCGACGGCCAGAACCGATCGTCGCCGAGCACCGACGCGAAGTTATCGAGGCCGGCATAGCCGCTGACCGTCGGGTTGGTGAGATTGACATAGTGGAACGCGGTCCAGACGACCTGGGCGAGCGGATAGGCGATCAGGAGCAGGAAGAACGCCGCTGCCGGAGCAAGAAAGACGGCCGTGAGCCGCCGCGCCTGAGCGGCGCGGGTGCCTCTCGCCGACCTTGTCATCGGCCCGAGCCGCGCCGAAATCGACGCCTCGAACGTCGCCATCATTTGTCACTCGCTCGGGCGTTCAGGCGACCTTCTAGTTCGTGCTCAATTCGCCCGCCTGTTTGAGATCCTTGTTCACAGCATTGGCGAGCCATTTGGTCACCGCCTCAGGCTCCTCGTTCTTCAACAGCGTACGACCAAGCGATTCGATCATGTCGCGCGTGATGGCTCCCAAGGGAACGGGCGGAAAGACGACGCCGGTTGGGGCGAGGACGGTAAAATCCTTGCCCCACTTGCTGTCGCTCGTCACGTCGGAACGTGGCGAGTTGTTCGGATGAACGGCCTGCTGAAACTCTTTCCCATTCATGAAGGCGACGAAGTCCCAGGTTTCCTTCGGATGCTTGCCTGCCTTGTAGACATAGAAAGGGTTGATTTCGAAGAATGTCGCCGGCTTGGCCCCATAGGGCGGCGCGAGGACCGCAACGTCTTTCATCGTCTCGGGGTTCTGTTCGGCGCGAGAAGCCATCCAGGAGCCGTCGATCACCATTGCATATTGTCCGAGCGAAAAATTTGTGTCTTCCTCCTCGTAGCCCCAACTGACGCCGTCAGGATTGATTGCGCCCTTGTTGAGAAGCTCCCTGTAAAGGGCGAACACCTCGGCGGCTTTGGCGAGCTTAGCCTTGTCGTCCAGCCACGTGTTCCTGTACTTGCCGTCAGGCTGGCGATCGACAATCGTCACGCCGTTTTGCGCCAGATACATGATCAGTTCCTGCGGGGAACGGACCCCCGTCCCGGCGATGCCGAAGCCGAACTTTCCCGTCCGCTGCTTGATGATCTGCGCGTCGGATATGAGCTCGTCCCAGGTCTTCGGCGGCGCGGCGATTCCGGCCGCCTTGAGCATGTCCCCATGAACGAGCAGCGCACGGACTCCGAGATAGTGCGGCATGGCGAGCACATGCCCGTCGACCGTCAGCGCGTCGAGCACGTTCGGATAGATGGCGTCTCGATCCGGCCATGCCTTTACCTCTTCGGTCAGATCGCGGAGCGCATCCATCCGGTTCAATTCGCCGAGCCACTCGGGCAGGCCCCAGCTCAGGTCGGGCGCGTCGCCGCCGGCCAGGGCGGTGAGCAACTTGCCGTGCAACGCGTCGTAGGTGATGTTCTGAACATCGATCTTCACGCCGGGGTGGGTCTGTTCGTAAGCCGCGATTTCTTTCTTGGCGGCAACGCCGTCCGCCTGTTGCGGATCCCATGACACCCAGAAATTGATGGTGACCGGGTCGGCGGCCAGCGCATGCGAGACAAAACCAAAGGCGGCGAGCGCGGCGATTATGAGCCCATTTCTCATGTACTTCACTGGACGTCCTCCATGAACTTCTGGCAATGTTCCGGCCGCTTTCTTCGAACGGCCTTCAGGTTACGCGGCGGCTGCTGGGTCCTCGGAGATCGAAGTCTGGGGTTCGGTGACAGCGGCGCGCAATTCTTCCACCGTGCGAATGGGTCGCGTCGCGGCGCCCGTGCGTTCGGCTTTTCGCGGCGCCGCGCCCTTAAGACGATTCTTCGCGGCGTCGATGGCATGCGCGTATTGCGGCAGCCACGCCGCCTGGGCGACGATCATCTCGTCGACCATTTGCCAGACCTCCTCCGGAGTGCAGATCGCACCTACCAGTGGGTCATGCAGAACCGCCAGTTTGAGAAGATCGACATCGCCAGTTACCGCCGCCTCCACAGCCATGCGCTGAACATTGATGGAGGCCGTGCAGGTCGCGGCGCAAGCTAGCGGCAACCGCAGATTGGCCGACATATTGACGCCGAACCGATCGACGAAGCCGGGCGACTCCACAATCGCGTCCTCGGCAAGATTGGCAATGACGCCCTTGTTCTTCACATTGAAGTGCCCGCGATAGACCCGGCCGGTCTCAAGCGCCTCGATTATGTGGCTTGCGTGCTCGTCTGTCCGCGCCGCAACGTCGAGCGGCCGTTTCGCCCGCTCGAGAAAAGTCGGAAACTCGGCCTCGAACCAATTGCGCGTTTCGAGACAATAGCGGAGGTAACCGCCCGTCTCCCCGTGTATCCACTCGGACATGTCGATCCAGCGGCTGATATCCTCGGGCCGCTTGCGATACCACGGCAGATATTCGGAAAGATGACCGTTGCTCTCGGTCGAATAGAAGCCGAACCGCTTCAGAACGTCGATCCGAACCTTCTCTTGCTTAGAATAGACCGGGTGGCGCTCAAAAGCGTCGAGCAACTCGTCACGTCCGACGGGACGGCCCCGAAGGCGGACGTCGATATACCACGTCTGATGGTTGATCCCGCTGCAAACGTATTCGACCTCACGCGGATCCTTCGCGCCGAGAACCGCCGCAATCTGGCGCCAACCATGTTGGACGCCATGGCACAAGCCGATCGTATCGACCTTGCCGTAGTCGATCGCCGCCCAGGCATTCATCGCCATCGGATTGGCGTAGTTTAGGAATCGGGCGCCGGTTTCGGAGACCTCCCGGATGTCCCGGCAGAAATCGAGCATGACGGGAATCGATCTCTGCCCATAAAGGATACCCCCGGCGCATATCGTGTCGCCGACACACTGATCGACGCCATATTGAAGCGGAATCCGGATGTCCTCGGCAAAGGCGGACAGCCCGCCAACTCGGGCGCAGTTGATGACATAGCGCGCGCCTTCGAGCGCGCGCCTCCGATCCAGGGTCGACTCGATGCGCGTCGGCAGCCCATTCACCTCCACGATCGTGTCGATGATCTGCCTGACCATGCCGAGATTGCGTTCGTCAATGTCGGTCAGCGCAACGTCGATCTCCCGAAGTTCGGGCACACAGAGCACGTCCGTGATGAGCTTTCGGGTGAAGCCCACGCTGCCCGCACCGATGATCGCGATTTTGAGTCTCGCCATAAGTAGCGCTCCTCCCTTTTGTGAATGACGGCGGCAACGAAAGAGCGATTTTCACTCATCGCCCGAATTCGCAAGGACCGCTAATATCTGCGGGATAGGAGGAGCGGAAGAGGAGCAATGTGCTGTGACGGGTAATTCTGTGCTGGAGTCAATGAAGATTCGCGGCCCTGGCCGCTGCGCCATATCCTTCGCCCGCAGTCGCGATCGTCTGCACGTCATGCCGACAAGCACCGGCTACGAAATTGCGACGGATCCCTCGTATCACTGGAACGGTCAGCAACGAGGGCGCACGCCGTTCTCGGTCCTACAGGTCACGTTGTCCGGCGCGGGACGTCTCCAATACGAACGCCACAGGCGTGTCGTTGGGCCGGGTGAGACGATGCTCGTCGTCATCCCCCATCAGCACAGATACTGGATTGAGGACGGTGATCGATGGGAATTCTTTTGGCTAGCGATGACGGGACAGGAAGCTCTGCGGTTGCATCGCGCTATTCTCGTGGCGGCGGGTCCAGTATTTCGTTTGCGGTCGGAGACCGTCGAACGCCTCGCGGCTATCAGTCTCGACCTACGTGACGGCAAAGCTACGCGCCCGTGCGAGGCCTCCACACTCGCCTACGAGGCTACGATGAAGCTTTACGACGATGTGCTCGGTGGCGACGAGGGCACACAGGCGTCGCGCGGGCAAATTCGGCGTGTGATCTCCTATGTCCGAAATCACCTGCACGGGCCGCTCGACGTGAAGACTCTTGCCGACTATGCAGGCATGAGCCGCGCCCACTTCACGCGCGTGTTTAGCACTTCGGAGGGCGTCTCGCCGGCGGAATACGTTTTTAATGAGCGCATGCGCCGGGCCGCAAGTCTGCTCGTCAACAGCGGGGCGAACGTCAAACAGGTTTCGCGCGATTGCGGATTCGACGACCCCAACTATTTTGCGAAGGCGTTTCGGAAGAGTTACGGCGCTAGTCCAACGGAGTACCGGACGACGGGAATGTACTCCAATGTTGCACGGGCGGGAGCAGCCTCGGAACGCGAGTCCGTATGAAGTCTCGTGGAGTTTCCGGAGGTGGTCGCGATTCGCTTGTGACCGGAATATGTTCTTTTGAGAAGTCAGTGGGGCGGCGCTATCTGGAAGCGCTTCACCTCGATCAGACGTTTCACGCCTCCATCGACACGTTGGGGCCGTTACACTTGACGAACGATGATCGGAGCCGACACTTGCGCCGTTCCCTTCCAGGTTGAGGCGTCGCATGACACTCGCTGGTCAAGTCGCGGTCGTCACCGGAGCCGGTCGCGGGATCGGCCGAGCGATTGCGCTCGCGCTAGCGAGCGAAGGCGCCAAAGTGGCCTTGCTGGCGCGAACGGCGGCCGAAATCGAAGCGGTGGCGGCAAAGATCGACGCGGAAGGCGGCGTCGCCAGAAGCTTTCGGGTCGATATCGTCGATCTCCAGTCGGTCACCAAGGCTTTCGCGGCGATCAAGGCCGGCCTGGGTCCGGCAAGCCTTCTCATCAACAACGCTGGCTCCTTTTCCGCGATCGGGCCCATTTGGGATGTCGCTCCCGAGGATTGGTGGCGCGACGTCGAGACCAATGTTCGTGGGACCTTCAACTGCAGTCGGGCGGCTATCCCGACAATGTTGGCGGAGAAACGCGGACGGATCATCAACGTGGTCGGCGGGGGACGGCGACGTCCTTTCCCAACGGCTCAGGTTACGCGACCGGCAAGGCTGGCCTCCTCCGCCTGACGGAATGCGTCTCGGACACGCTGGCCGGCAGCGGCGTGCTGGTCTTCGCCATGGATCCGGGATTAGTGCGGACCGCCATGACCGAATATCAGTTGTTAAGCGAGGCTGGCCGGACATATCTGAGGAATATTTCGAGCCTGTTTGAGGCGGGCGTCGACGTGCCGCCAACCCTCGCAGCCCGGCTCAGCGTCGAGATTGGCTCAGGCCGATTTGATCGTCTCGCCGGACGAATGCTCATGGCGGCCCGCGGAGACTTAGACCTCGACGAGGCCGCTATCGAAGAGATTGTGACCGCTGACTTTCGCAGTCTCCGAGTGAATGGGATGCCGGCGGAGCGCAGCCGACCATAGACCGGCGCCGACTTAAAACCGAATGGGCCCGACTCGCTTTCTACCGATAGCGCTTCTGGTTCCAGCGATGCCCGAGCAGAGCCAGAATGATGATGAGGCCATTGAAGAACTGCACGTAGAAGCCGCTCAAGCCGGCCGCGACTATGCCGCTCTGGATGAAAGAGACCGTGAGCGCGCCGATCGCGCCGCCGGTAATGGTCCCGACGCCGCCCCAGGTCGGCGTGCCTCCGACAAAGACGGAAGCGATCGCAGGCAGGAGGTAGCCGTCGCCGGTCGTGGGCCACCAAGTGTAGTTCACCATGGTCGAGAACACACCCGCGAGGGCCGCGCCTAGGCCCATGAAAACAAAAGTCGAGATGCGCACCCGCGCGACGTTGATCCCCATCTGACTGGCGCTGTCGGGGTTGTCGCCGACCGCGCGAACCCGTGCGCCGAATCTGTGCCGGTTGAACAGCAACCCCGCGAACACGACAAACGCCAGGGCCCAGAAGACCTGCACGGGAAGGCCGTAGACCTGACCCGAAAATACCGCGCCAGCGGTCGTGTCCTGCAATTCGAGCAGCGCAATCGATTTGCCCTGCGTGATGATCATGATGAAGCCGCGAAGCATGAAATTCATGCCGAGCGTCGCGATGAGTGACGAAAGACCCGCCGTCACGACGAGGGCGCCGACGCACGCGCCCAAGGCCATGCCGGTCGCGAGCGCAGCGACTATGCCGAGAAACGGGCTCAAGCCCGCATGCACAATGAGCGCGAAGGTCCAGGCCGAAAAGCCCATCGTGGCCGGGAACGAAAGATCAATCTCGCCGACGGTGACGACGAACACCAGAGGCACGACGAGACTAAGTGCGACCGGCAGGGTGACGAGGACAGAATCGTAGATCGGCCAGCGCAGGAACACCGAGGGGCTGGTGGCCATGAAAAGCGCGATCATAGCGACGAAAACGGCGAACGTGCCGAGCGCCGCGCGATTGCGGTCGACGAAGCGCCTCAGCGCGCTTTCGGGCGGGCGGGAAACCGACTGGGCGCGCGCGTTGATCGGTTCGAGCGAGGCGCTCACGCGGCCGCCTCCGGCTTGTGACCGGGCGAGGGTGGAATCTCGATCCCCTGCGGATGCGCGAGCCTTTCCATATAGGCGATCAGGCGCTCCGCGGAGCCGACCTCCTCTTTGGTCGCTTGCAGAGCGATCGTGCCACGATCCATCACGACGAAGCGTTCCGCGATGTCGAAGACGTGGTGGATGTTATGACCGATGAACAGGACCGAGCGCCCGCCCGCGCGCACTGCGCGCACGAAGCGAAACACCTTTTCGGTTTCAGTCAGCGAGAGCGCTGTGGTCGGCTCGTCCATGACGATCAGGTCCGCCTTATTGTAAATCGCGCGTGCCAGCGCGACCCCCTGCCGCTCACCGCCAGAGAGCTGCCCGACGATCGAGTCCGGTGTGAACACTTTCGAGGTGAAGCCGATTTCGCGCATCAGGCGCTCGGCTTCGGCGCGTTCGCGTCTGCCGTCCAGAAAACCGAAGGCATGGGTCGCCTCGCGCCCCAGAAATATGTTGCGCGTGATGGTCTGTTGCACGCAGAGCGCGCGGTCTTGGAATACAGTCTCAATGCCGGCGTTGCGCGACCGCGCGGCGTTCCAGCGCGTCTCGCGCTTGCCGCGCACCAAAATTTCCCCACTCGTCGGCTCGATTGCGCCCGCGAGCATTTTGATCAGCGTCGATTTGCCGGCGCCGTTGTCACCGAGCAGGCCCACGACCTCGCCGCGGTCGACGTGGAAGTTGACGCCGCCGACCGCGAACACGCGTCCATAAGTCTTGGCGATGCTCTTCAGTTCGATCAACCGTTCGCTCATCGCCGCCTTTCCTAGCAACGTGAGGGTTCGGCGTGCCGCCATCGGCGCGCCGGAGATTGCAACAGTTACCGCAGCCCTTCGATCGCGAGATCGGCGACCGCCTTGTAATTTTCCGGCGTCACGAAACCTGCGCCGGTGTCGACGTTGATCGGCGCGAGGCCGTAGACGATCTGCTCACAGAGGCTGAGAATCGGCAGATAACCTTGCTGGAACGGCTGCTGGTCTGCGGTCAGCTGCACCCAGCCGCTCTTGAACGCCTCGACGATCTGCGGGCTGGTGTCGAAGCCGACATTGATGATCTCGCCCGCCTTCTTGCCGGCGGCCTTCATGTAGGTGGCCGCGTTGCCGAGTTGTTGGCCGCCGGGATAGACGATCGCCTTGGCCGTCGGATTGGCCTGCAAGGCGGCGGTGACGACGGGTATGGCGAGGTTCGGATCGGCCGCCCATTCCGGCTGGCTGGAGAGGCGGACAACCTTGACTCCGCCTTCCTCGAGCGCCTTAGCGGCGCCCTCTTCGCGCGCGTTCCGAATTACATCGTTGGAGGCCAAGATCACGATCGCGAGGTCCCCAGACTTGAGGCTGAAGCGCCGCACCATCTCGGCGCCTAGCGCATGGCCCTGCGGCGCCTGCTGCGCGCCGATATAACCGCCGCCGACCTTGTCGACCGCCGCCGGCACCGGCACGTTCTGGTACATCATCTTGATGCCCTGCTTGGCGGCCTCTTGCGCCAGCGGAAGGATGGCCGCCTCGCCCGGATGTCCCATCATGGCGATGCCGTCGGGATGGGCTGCGACCGCCTCGCGCAATTGCTGGGTCATCTTTTCGTTGGCCCAGCCGGAAAAGACGTAGTCGACTTGCGCGCCCGTGTCGGCAGCGGCCTGACGCGCGCCGTTGTAGACGATCGTGCCGAAGGCGTCGCCTTCCGCGCCACCGACGAAGAAGCGCAGATGCACCTTGCTGCACCATTTGTCGCGCAACGCCGCTGCGTCGGCTGCGCTTACCGCGCCAAGAAGGGTTCCACACGCTAGAACAAGCGCTGTCGATCCGCGCCAGCCCGAATTCAAGCACCGCTTCATCTCACTCCTCCCGTTTCGATTTTGGCTTCACGCCATGCTTTGCCGGCCGGTTTCTTTCGGCTGACGGTGAAGTCATCGTTCATGCCGGATTGGCTACGAAGGACGCACCGCCCCGGCATTGCTTGAGGTAGTCCAGAGCACGGACCTGGCCCGTCATCTCCAGTTCCTCGCGATAGACCGGGTCGTGCCAGCCCTCGATGTCGATCGTTCCAGTATAGCCGGCGAGCCTCAGTTCACTGATGACGCGTGTCCAGTCCGTGTCGCCGAAGCCCGGCGTGCGCATCTGCACGAACGGGACTTTGCCGAACACGCCATGTTCGCGAACGACATCCCAGCGGACGGTCGCGTCCTTCCCGTGAACATGGAAAAATTTTGGGGCCCATTTGCGGATCTGGGGCACTGGGTCGATCAAATAGACGAGCTGGTGGCAAGGCTCCCATTCCAACCCGAGATTGTCGCTTGGGACCACGTCGAACATGAGCTCCCAAGCGTCGGGATTGTGGGCGATGTTCCAGTCACCGCTCGCCCAATTCCCGTCCATCGCGCAATTTTCGAACGCGAGCCGCACGCCCTTGTCGGCAGCGCGGCGCGCTAGCTCGCGCCAGACCTTCTTGAACTGCGGTAGGCTCGCCTCGATCGGCTGGCCTCGCACGCGGCCGGTGAAGCCCGCGATCGTCTGTGCGCCGAAATGGTGCGCGTTGTCGATCAGCGCTTTCCATCCGGCAAGCGTCTGCCGGTCGAGATCACCGTCCTCGAGCGGATTGCCGAACATGCCCAGCGTATCGATCGTCACATCGGCGTCGCCGATCGCTTCACGAAGCTGCTCGCCTAGCAACGGCAGATCCTTGTTCATGGTCTGCCAGAAGAAAGGCTCGATGCTTTCGAAGCCAAGTTCGACGATCTGACGTACATACTTGGCCGGATCCGGCGCATTGGCGCGGATCATTGTTCCGATCCGGATGTCGAGCAACGCTCTCATTGAAGTCCCATCTAAATGACGATGTCCACCCGCTGGCCCGCATCGACGCTCTCCATGGCGCCGAGCACCATGGCGAGCGAACGAATGTTGTCGCGCCCGACGGTTTCGGGTTCGCTCCCCGACCGCACGGCCGAAACAAAATCCGAGAGAACGCCGAAATGCCCGTCGACCCGATCCTCCGGCCCGAGCGGCGGGGGTTCGACCGGGGTCATCGGGTCGAAGAGGCCCTTGCGTTGGCCGTGTCCCAAAACCTCGATCCGGATCTGATCGGACCCGTCCCAAGTCAGTGCGCCTTTCGCGCCGACCAAACGCCACGCGCATTCCCACGACGTGGGCAACCCTTGCGCGCACCATGAGCCGCGATAGACAAAGACGGCGCCGTTCTCGAGTTCGAAGATCGCGGCCGCCGAAGAGCCCTGTCGATACCAGGATTGCGGCGGGTTCCATTCGCGGCAATAGACGCTCGACGCGGCCAATCCTGTCATGCAGCGCAGGGTGTCGAAGCTGTGGATCGCCATGTCGAGCAAAAGGACATGACCCATGTCCTCGCGAAAGCCGCCGAAGTGCGGGGCAAGGAAGAAATCCGCGTGGGCGCTGGTGATCGCGCCGATCGCGCCTGACCGCACCGCCCGCGCGATGCGGCGCACGCTCGCGAGGTAGCGGCGGTTTTGCACGACGGCGTGGATGCGCCCTGCGGCTTTCGCGCGGGCGACAAGATCGCGCGCGTCCGCGAGCGTCTCGGCCATCGGCTTTTCGCTGAGAACATGGCAACCTGCCGCAAGCCCCGCAGAAACAACCTCATGCCGAGCCGAAGGCACAACAACGTCGAAGAGGAGGTCCGGGCGGCTCTCCGCGATCAGCGCGTGAACGTCGCCGGCGACGACGGGATCTTTCAGCGAGAATTCGGCGGCGCGCTCTTTAGCGCGTGTGGCGTCGAGGTCGGCCAGGCCGACAATGCGCAAATCGGGGATCCTCGCAGCGGCCTGCAGCCAGGCCCGGCTCATTGCGCCACAACCGACGAGCGCGGCTTTCAGCTCCATCGACGTTTTCTCTCCCGGACCCGCCATCGTCCTTGCGGCAGTCCCCGTAAACGTTTACGATGATAAATGCGGTCGTCTGCGTTGTCCAGTGGGGCTAGCGCCTCTATGACGGCGCCGATCGGGCGAAGCGGTCCCGAATCGAATGTCACGTTGGCTCTAAATAGCGCAACGCCTTGATCGGAATTCGCGAACTCGCCCGGTATCTCGACATTTCAATCGGCACGGTGTCGCGCGCGCTGAACGACCGCGCCGATGTGAACCCGCTGACGCGCCAGCGCGTGCGCGAAGCGGCGGCTAAGCTCGGCTATTCCCCCAATCAATCAGGGCGGAGCTTGCGGCGTGGCCGGACCGATCTGGTCGCCATGATCGTCCCCAGCGGCTCGGACAACACCCTCATCAACACAGTGTTCATCTCCGTCCTGGACGGGTTGAAGCGCCGGCTCGGCGAGTACGGTCTCGACCTTGCGATCTTTCTGGAGAGCGGCAGCGACGACCGTCTCGGCACCCTGCGTCGGCTGACCGAGCGCGGCCTCGCCGACGCTCTGATCATTGCGGACACGGAGGGCGTCGATCCGAGGGTCGACTATCTGGGGCGGCTCGCGAAACCGTTCGTTGCGTTCGGGCGGACGCGAACGTCCGCGCGCCACGCGTGGGTAGATCCCGATTTCGAGGCGGCGGTCGAGGGCGCGGTCGAACGCCTCGTCGCGCTCGGGCACCGGCGGATCGGGCTGGCGCTGCCAGACCTTCGCCGAAACTATCTCGACCTCGTCGCGACTGGCTACCGGGGTGCGATGCGGATCCATGGCCTTCCGATCGACGACCGTTGGGACGTTCGTCGCCCGTCCGGCGAGCGCGGCGGTCTCGATGCGGCGGACGCGCTGCTTGGGGCGGATCCGAGGCCGACCGCGGTTCTCGTCAGCGAATCCATGCACGCGGTCGCGCTTTATCGACGGCTGAACGAAGTGGGTCTGCGGCCAGGCCGAGACATTTCCATCTTCGGCCTCCTGCCCGAAGCGCGCGCGCAATATCTCATTCCAATGTTGACGACGTATCAAACGAATTGGACGGAGATTGGGAAGAGGCTCGCAGACGCGGTCACGTTCGAAATTGTTGCAGCGGCAACCGATCGAGAGCCAGAAGAAGGGACCGTCCCAAAACTTCTGCACGCGCGAGTGCAATACAGGATGCCTGTGGAATTCAGACCGGGAGAGAGCGTTCACCGAGTCGAGGCCTCGGGCTGACGGCGCCCATTCGAGGGCCTAGTTGGTGCGCGTTTCGAGCGGCGATGCCGAAGGCAGGACCACCCAGCGACGCAAACCGCTAGGACGACTCGCACCGACACTCGCCGCTAAGCGGCTGCTGAGTCTCGACCCGCCTGCGTCAATTTGACCCTACGCCACTCTGTCGCCGTATGTCCGCTAGTTGCCATTGCCGTCGGCCCATGCGTCGTGTCCGCGCGGCAGCAATCCCCGTCTGCGGTCGTCGATCAGGCGTCAAACCGCTTTGCGTTCGACCTGAACGATCCCCTTCTCGATCAACCAGCTCACCGATTCGCACACCGCCTCGATCGATCGATAGCGGGGCCGATAGCCGAGCATGCGCTCCGCTTTGGC
>Ga0209006_10004937_pt1 | contig 12117 bp, 11 predicted proteins | sample JacPin_JW_Ref_O2_FD_188567 | JGI IMG/M metagenome (GOLD analysis project Ga0209006, IMG submission 188567) | Forest soil microbial communities from Algoma, Ontario, Canada - Jack Pine, Ontario site 1_JW_Ref_O2 (SPAdes) (version 2) | ecosystem: Environmental > Terrestrial > Soil > Boreal...
TTGAATGGGAAGAGCTCAGAAGGCTTGTCTATGCTCGAAAACAGGGACCTTCCTGACCCGATGGACAATTCCACGACAGTTCTTCCCGAGGTACCCACCATTTCACAGATGGATGAAGAACAGGATGGGGATGATCGAGTGCAATTGCCCAATGGGCAGATTCCAGAAGGCTTGTCTATGCTCGAAAACGAGGACCTTCCTGACCCAATGGACGAGACCACGAAAGTTCCTCCAGAACTATCCCCGACATCGCAAATCAATGGTCTTTCTGAAGGAAAGGATGGAGATGATAGTCCTGTGGGCGTATCTGGCGATGCTACGTTGTTGGAAGTAGATGAACCTCTCCCGCAGGAAGATATTGCGGTCCCTGATTATCTCAAGCCTTATGCCGTTGCCCCCGTGGATTGGGACCCAGAGAGCGTAGTCAAACCGCCCCTGCTTCTTCGAGGAATTCTTCGGCCGTACCAGCAATCCGGCCTTGAGTGGCTAGCGAGTCTGCATACGAACCACCTCAATGGCATTCTTGCGGATGAGATGGGATTAGGGTTTGTTTTGGTTCCTCCTTCTTTGGTGTGGGAGAGACTGCTGACGTCATGATCAGGAAGACAATACAGTCGATAGCATTACTCGCACATCTTGCTTGTGATAGAGGTGTCTGGGGACCACATTTGATCGTGAGCGCCATTGTGTGTCCAAGTCGTGACGCCCCCTGATACATGAGAACGATAGGTCGTGCCGACCAGTGTCTTGCTGAACTGGGAGATGGAGTTCAAGAAGTTCTTACCGGGTTTCAAGATTCTCAGTTATCATGGTAGTACGAAACGACGCAAAGAACTTCGACAAGGCTGGAACGATAAACACCATTTCAATGTCTGTATCACTTCCTATACGCTGGCCAGTCGAGATGCCCATATCTTCAAACGGAAGGCGTGGTATTATATGATACTCGACGAAGCGCATATGATCAAAAACTTCAAGTCTCAGCGGTGGAATATCTTGCTTATGTTCCGATCCTTCCGGCGCCTCCTGCTCACGGGTACACCCCTCCAAAATAATCTGACAGAGCTCTGGGCATTGTTGCAATTTCTCATGTCTGGTTCGAACTTCGCCAATTTGAAGGAGTTTGGGGAATGGTTTTCAAGTAAGTCGGTTTGGTAGCCATCTGTTTGAGTTTCTTAGTTTTGTTATTTTAGATCCGTTGGAGAAAGCAATCGAAATGGGTAATGCACTGGATGACGAGACGCTCCAGCGAGTATCAAAGTTACACACCGTCCTGCGCCCATACTTGCTTCGCCGTTTGAAGAGAGACGTGGAGAAGGAGCTTCCACAGAAATATGATCATCTGGTGTTATGTCCGTTATCCAAGAGACAACGCTTTCTCTATGATGAGTTCCTGTCGCGTTCCCAGACGCAGGATGCTTTGCAGTCAGGTATCTACCAAAAGGTCGCCAATATTCTCATGCAACTACGCAAAGTATGCAATCACCCAGACCTTTTCGAGGTTCGACCCATCGTGACTTCGTTTGCGATGGAACGTTCTGCCATTGCTGATTTCGAGATCGAGGAACTTTTGATTCGTCGGCGGTTGCTAAACGATAGCGAGGAGACGCTCAATCTTGGTGTGTTGGGATTACAATTCGCTGATCGGCAGAATACATCCATAATAGCCGCCCTCGAATCACGACGCCTTGAAGCGACCTCTCGTTTACCCTTTGCTTCCAGTCTGAAGGATCCACCTCCGAAAGACACTCGTTCGATTGCCGGATTCAAACAATTCATGGCTCATCACCGACAGGCGGAAACGATGGCTCGATGGTCTCATATCAGATATCTCAATCGTCTCCGCTGTAATCGATTCCCTGTTTACAGCCAAGAGATTATCACCATCGCCAAAACCTTCTACGATCCATTGCTGCCTTCGTTGTCTGTTTCACGGCCTGTTATTCAATATATCGATCGGGTGGACATAGTCAACTCGTTGGTCCAATCGCATGCAATTAGAGAGGCAAATATGGCCGACGTCATCGACAAGTTCGCGTTCGTCACTCCTCCTGTCGTTGCTCGAGATCTACCTCGACTCTTCCATTCGGGGAGTGAAGCCACGGTTCGTGAGATCCTGCAGGATCCCCAATTTGACGCGGTTCTACACCGGAGCAGCGTTAAGCTGCAAATTGCGTTCCCAGATCCCTCGTTATTGCAATACGATTGTGGAAAGTTGCAAGAGCTCACACGTCTTCTTAGAGAGAAGAAGGCTGGTGGACATCGTGTCCTCATCTTCACCCAGATGACGAAAATCCTGGACATTTTGGAAGTGTTTCTCAATTTCCATGGCTACCTCTATCTTCGATTGGACGGAGCGACAAAAATCGAAGACCGCCAATATATTACGGAACGCTTCAACGCCGATTCGAGGGTGTTTTGTTTCATCGCTTCGTCGAGGTCTGGAGGAGTCGGTATAAAGTACGTGCTTCCTCGTCAATAGATGAGGGCATTTATTGACTTTTTGACAGCCTTACTGGCGCTGATACTGTCGTGTTCTATGACAGTGACTTTAACCCTCAAATGGACAGACAATGCGAAGACAGGTAATTATTGCCTGTGCTAACTTGTCGTGACTCCGTTCTGATGAAGAACTCCAGAGCTCATCGTATAGGCCAAATCCGCGACGTTCACATTTACCGTTTTATATCTCAGCATACTGTCGAAGAAGCCATGCTTCGCAAAGCGAATCAAAAACGATCACTGGACGACTTGGTCATCCAGAAGGGTGAATTTGACTGGCGATCTCTATTCGGGGATGAGGCAGCCCTTACGAAGGCTCTGGGAGAATTCGAGGACACTGAAGATGCGCATGCCGCAGCTGTAGCAGCGAGAGAGGAAGTGGTGATGGAAGGTGCTGATGAGGCTGACTTTGGTGATGCGGATGTGGATGGAACCAGTGGTCTACCAGCGGATGAAGGAACCGCGGGCGCTGCTCGCAATGGTGATGTGGAACCTGAACATGAGGATGGAGGGGGAGAAGAGATACGTGAGGAGGACCCTGAGGAAGAGGCGGAAGATGAGGGCGGCACCACGGTGGAGTATATGCTTTCGTTTGTTAGTCGTGACTATGAGTTTTTCAGGGATTGGCGGTTGTGAAACTATGTTGTACACGGGGTTCGATTGGCTATTCGGTGCAAGGATCAGAACGATGCTCATGCGGTAGGTATCGTTGGGTTGGCGGAGATAGTTATCATCGTGGGTTTTGCTGGCGATGTCGAAAAGTAATGTCCGCTTCGCACACGTCTCGTGGATTAATTTCAAAAGACATAAATAGGTTCGTTTGATCCTTCTGCTGTTTCCTCGTCCCTTTTCTGGTCACTCCTACCCCTCCTAGGGGTAGCCTATCCTTAGGGATAGGAGGGAGGAGAGGATGGATAGCAAGGGGATTAAACAAACCCACATACACACCGCCATGTTCCTGGTGATGATTATCTTATTCAACGACCCTTTCAAGGCCCCGATCAATTGTGCCTTACTTCAAGGCCGATCATGGCAGTGCTATTTGGCAGCTGTCACTAGTCGATGCAGTGGGCGTGTCCCTGCCCAGACCATAAGAGCACGATGCATCTAGGTCCGTAGTAAGACCCGCTCTCTCGCCTTCGACCCATGGACGGGATTGTCTGTACTCTGCAAGACTTGGAGCGTGCCAAGAGCTCCTCTTCCTTGCACTGTCTCACTCGTGGGGAAACAATCGGCCTGATGGCGAGTCCTTACGACTTCAAATGGTACACCCAAAATGTTAAACGTTTCAGCAGCTACTCGTCGTGGCGGGTCTCATATCTACACTTGCCGTGTTATTCGCTTACATTCTTATCACCGTGAGTATTTACATCCGACACCAGGTTGTATGCTATGAGTCTAAAAATCAACTTGTGTTGGCAGAGAAATGTGATCCGTGAAACCCAGAAACGCTCCGGAAAGCGGTTGATACAGCAGCCCATGGACCTTTACATTGTAAGTTGTTACTGGCCATGCCTGCACCAGATAAACACTCATGCTCAAGACAGCTTTCATTGTTCACGGCGGATCTCCTAGACGCAGTGGGCTCGGTGATGAATGTTAAATGGATCGCGGAAGGAAAGTCCGAGATAGGCACATTTTGCACAGCCCAAGGTTAGGAACGACGGCTATAAGAGTCCGCATTGATTGATGATCCTGCCTCCAGGAGTCATAAACCAGGCGGGTCCTGTAGCTGTGGCCCTGCACACTATTGTAGGAATATTATTTGATGGCATATTTCGCGATCCTCAGCTAACAATGGAACAACCCACGGTAATAGGTTATAGCTGTCGTAACATTTGTTGCAGTCTGGTGGAGAAAGGGAATACCGAGTCGCCACAGTGTCAAGTTTCACCTCCGCATCGCTTCCGCCGTTGTAGTTTCTACATGGCTCTTCGTCGCCATCCTTGTCGCGGTCCCGGCTGGCATTGACAGCAATCCTTCCAGATTGTATTGGGAACCCACACCAGTAAGAATGTGTTCTCCAGATTTAGCCAGATGATTTGAGATCGGGACTTAGTTATGGTGCACCATCAATAAACAGTACGAACTCGACAGACTTTGGGCGAAGTACCTTTGGTTTTGGCTTGCGCTGTTCATCTCAATTCTGGTGTACGTTCCATTGTCTTTCTGGACCCGAGGAAATATCACGATAGACCCTGAGACCTGGTGGCGATTTCGCATCCACCGGCGGAGTGACGCATACAGACACGATCGCTCCAGCAGACGTCTCTTCTTTGACATGATTGCGTGAGTGCTTAACTGTATCAGGCCCCCATGACATTGACATGAAATGTTTTCTTCTAGCTATCCGGCCTCCAATGCGATTTTAATCGTCCCACTCAGCATTGTTCGCTGGATTCAAAACACCGGATCGAATGTCATTACATCTACGGACAGTACGGCTGTTGTGATTGTCTTCGCTTTCAGTGGGATCACCAACGTCCTTCTCCTCTTGTATATCCGTGGCAATCTTCTACTCTTTGGGAGGGATGAGTACCATTGTAGTTGCTGTGCGGGGCTGACACTCTCCATGTCAACGTCTGATCAACTACTGGAGTCTGTTGAGCGGTCGACTTGATACAGAGGTCATGAAGGCCTAGGCAGAGCTGGATCGTGCGATTGCTTTATAGATAGAAGTCTTTTTTTCACAGGGGACAATGGGCATATCACTGTAACGTTCGGACAATGATCATGGGAATGGGTTAGACATCCACCTCCTTAGAAAGAGGGAGTATACTTTCGATGGAACTAGACGGCTCTAAACCACAATATGCCGCATTAATCATACACAAAACTGTTTTTGTACACGACATACCGTTCCGGTGGCATACCTTCAAATTTCCCAATATCATTGGAGGACTCAGCGGTGAAGAAATAAAAAAAGACGGTTGTCAAAGCGACCCACCCGTCCAGAAAGCCCCAAGTGCTCATTTATGGAGCCGGGTCTGCGCAACCTAGTCCCTACACTCCGCCTCTGCTCTAGTAAGGGCAGTAGTATCTTCCCTCGTAATACGACTTCTCAAGAATGTGGATAGATGATTTCACATAGGCGTCTACGAGCGCTTCTTTCGAGGCGGTCTGGAGATCTCGGATCATAAGTATCTCGAATAACCCTGAATGCAAATTATTGAGCTGACCTTGATTATCAGACTACGTTTAAGCGATGAACGGTTCCAGGAAGGCTTTTGTATCACATGGCACGATTCTATGAAACTTTCAGCCATTATCAATATCTATTGAAACTAGGCTTACGGATACCTCAAATAATGGCATCGCAAGAGATCCCGGAATCTCCTCCTTCGAAGTTATCTGCTGCTAACTAAGGCAAACGATGAGCACCATTTCGCAAGGCATTGATCGGAATGCCCAATGAAAAGAAAATAAAAGAAAATCAGCGCTAAGACAGCGTGAATTGTGATCTCATCCCTTCACGGATCAACCAAGAAACCCACAAGGTACACGAGTTCTCCCGGTCCAATACCACACAGTGTGCGCGCGCAACCACACGCCACGAACAGAAACTTTCGAGTTCGGGCGCTTATGGCGCGCACTTTGAAATGCATCTGTACATACACGCGCTTGAGCATGCAAGAAGCAGATACAAAACAAAATGAATCTGTCGTTCGATTGAGAAAGAGATAACCACGTCCAGATGACCACCCGACGCAACATGGGATCTAGTGTTGTGCGGGCTCGGCAATGAACGCAAAGTTAGATGCTGTTCTACCCCAGGGAGCAAGAACAAGATCTGGATGTCCGACTCGGCCTTTGCTACCGAACCTTCGAGCTAAGGGCGAGGCAGCCTAGTGGAGAGTCTGAGAGGGATCATTATATGTTTGTCCAGCCTTACGATGTGCCACGGAGATCTCGTGAGGAATGACACATTGGGTTTTAAGACATTTTTGAGACGGGGTTCAGGAGCAGAGGAATTCGGTGACTTTGTGGGCTCTGTGGTTGATTTATTCCGCGAAGTCGACCCTTTTACTACAACATCATGACGGTGATCAAGGTGAAAAGGAACTTGCCTCTGCGCTGCGCCGCTTGAGCCTACTAACTCACTAACTTACTACTCCCAGTCGTCGCATAGGTGCCAGGCATCATGGAGATATGCACTGTTACACATTTTAGCGAGGTGCCAAAGTGCTTCTGGGTTTTCGATCTCGGGGCTAGGTTCATGCGTTTCCTCGGACAAGTCCTCATAGGTGGGAGGATAAGTGCTCACAGAGCGTGTAGGATGTCTGGATCTGATCGGAAAAAGACGACGCGTGCAGGACTAAGTGAGCATGGTTTGGGGTAAAATGTATTCACTCAGGCCTACCATTGCTGGTGCCAAATCGAGAGTCCAGTGAGCACTGGCTGATCAGCCCGTCCGCCTTCATCTCGTTTTTTGAAGGAAGAGACCATATCCATTACCGTGCTAAAGGATGAGACCATCAGGTTTCGGGCCTTGCGCAGTGCGCAAAATGTGAGGCGAAAGACGCGTATGACACAAGCGTGGGAGTGGATGACTAAGCGGACTTCAGGCTGTCTCAAGTGGTGTCAAGGCTTGGTACGCACCTCAACACCCTACTCCTCTCGTCCACCCAGTAGTCCGCAATGAACATCTTCCGATTTCTAGGTTTGACTCTGGAAAAGTTCCCGTCGAATGCAGCTTGAGCTCACAAGATTGACCCAGGTGACCTGTCACATTTGGTATCCATATTCATACTCGTGCACAAAATACACACAACTCGTTCATGTCGAGGTCAGTGTCGTGTCAATTTTAAACTCCCAAAAAATATCTCAAGTCAGCAACCTGATCTCCAACCAGGCATATCCTTCAAAACGCAAGCACTCTATGTCGCAGTTTTCGTCTCACGCTACCTGGACCTTTTCTTCCGATGGGTCTCGTTCTACAACTTCGTAATGAAAATTTTCTTTATTGCAAGCAGTTGCTACATCCTTTACATTATGAAATTTCGCTTCCGGTCAGCCACCTCCTTCCTGCAATGTCCCATAACCAGTCTTATGTCTCTACCTTTGCACTCTTCTAGCCCAACGCACGACCCCGCCATCGATACCTTCCGTGCTGAATTCCTCGTCGGTCCTAGTCTACTCCTCGCTCTCATCTTCCACTACGAATTCACTCTATCCGAAATTCTATGGTCCTTCTCTGTTTTCCTCGAATCAATCGCTATTCTTCCTCAACTGTTTATGCTCCAACGGACTGGCGAGGCTGAGACGATCACGGCGCATTATTTAGCTGCGCTAGGCGCTTATAGAGCTTTCTATATCCCGAATTGGATATATAGGTGCGTGTCTCCCCTTCCTCATTAATTCTGATATCTTTACCTTGTATCAATATAATTCCTTCGGTAGATATGTTACCGAAGGTCTCGTCGACCCGATTGCCGTTACCGCAGGGATCCTCCAAACAGGGCTTTACATTGACTTTTTCTACGTTTATGTCACAACGTACGCAATTTTTTCAATATCACATTCACAAAACCATTGATATCGTCTCACCTTTCCTACCGTCCACTCACAACCAGAGTTCTCCAAGGGCAGCGATTCGAGCTCCCAGCATAACATTTGATGACGATACAGACGAAAGGGTGGAGGGTTCAAGCAGGACGACGATTTAATCGGGCAGTTCTGATTCGAGAAAAATTATTCTAATAAAAATAGATCTCACGAAGACCGTTGTGCGCAGGCTATGATACATACCCTCTGAACACTTTGTTTAGTTGGCCCGTGCTAACCTGTCCCATTTCACAAACTGCATTGAGTGTCAGTTCCCTATTTGATACGGAGGGAAGATCCGTGCTTTCAAAGTCATGAATAAAACAAATGTGTTTCATAACCCTTGCGGGGTCAAAGAAATTGCGCAGTACGAATGCGTAGAAATACAGGGATTAATATTGTGATGAATCTATGTTGGCTCATGTCGTTCATGAAACGACCAAGCATGGAAAGGAGAGGAATGGGGTGAGTGATCACGACACGAACTGTTCATATTACTTGAATAATTTATCAATAATCATGTCACAGGCTGAAGCGACTTTTCCCCTTCGGAGTAAACGGGTTGAAGTTGAAGGTCTGTTTTTCTGGCGATGGAACATTGACGATGTCTACATTGACAGGGTCGAGTTCGGCGTCGTCTGGAGGAAGGCGGGAGAATGGATGAGGGAAGATTCTGTGTTGAAGATAGGCGAGGATGGGGCTGTAGGGGGAACATAGTATTTCGTTTCAAAGTCAAGAGTGGATAGTCAAAAGAAGACACTTACACGAAACCTAGTGAGATACCGATGATGATCGTGGTCGACAAAGGTGGATGGTATCCATTTTCAATGATATCCTGCATTCCATTAGTCAGTCAAACGGGGCGCAAGTATACACTTTAACGAGGGGTCATACCAGTATGTGGGACGCATTACGGTCAAACAGGAAGCGTAATCCGCGGCTCATACCAGCTTGCTTGTTCATGATGAGGTCAACACCAAGAAATGAGAGAAAAGTCCCTGTCGACGCGGCACCAATTGTCTATGATCCCGAAATTGATGGATCAGTGACTGATATCAAGGAGACAACAACTCACGATTCCAGCCCTCACACTCCGAAGCAACAACAGACCACCGACCGATCCAAAAAAAGCCACTATCAGCCAATTGGCGAAGAACAGGTTGCTCTCTGATAAGAGGAGTCCTTTAGTGATGATGACTACGCGGACTCCAATGGCTAGGCCGCCAGTGATGGCTAATAATATGATGCCGGCCATTCGACCGACTTCAAATAAGCCAAGGAAAAAACCGGCGGAAAAAAAGGCAAGGATGACAGCGGTTAAGAACATGTCATCAAGGCCGACTGATGATACAGAACTGATGAGCGCAGCCCAGGCTAAATGAACCGAATGATGTCAGTGTGTTGTCTAGAGAAAATGGAGGTGGATGACATACAACAAACGGCGACAGATAAGCCAATTGCCGCTCCTGTTGTCAATCTCCAACCTCTGATACCAGCCAAAGCGAGTGGTGGACCGATGAGGAAGCAGAAACAGATCCACAACAAGGCAGGGGGGGAGAAATTCTTCCCAGCACCATCAGATGCGGGAGATTGGGCGACAGGTTGCTGGGTAGAAGGGTTGAATACTTCGGGGTATCCGGATGCATTATTGATTATTGGGGCTGATCGGGGAAGGAGGTTGAAGGTGAGAAAGATAGGTGAAGCGTGCGTTGGAACGAGACAGCAAAGAAGAAAAAGTGAACGAAGTAACAAAGGTATTATGGGATGTCGGCAGGTGACTGCCATCGCAAAGGATGAAGAGTGGGTCCCGGGTGACCTGCACACACCAGAGGACCGGCAACCAGGCGAAAGAACGGCAGAATGATTTTGAAGTGGTCCTAGCTTGAACCCGTCAGAGTCGCAGCCAGGATGAATGGAGCTCCAGGCGGACTGAAAGAGTGACTAGAATTTGATAGCGTTGGAAAAACGAAGACTAAAAATTCCACATGGGCTCGAATTAGCACAAGCCAACGGTAACCATGAAGGATATTGGCCATATTTGATATGTCGTAAATCCTGGCCATTTCAAGGTTCCGATCAAGCCAACATCATGATCACCACATAAGGTGCGTACCAGCCGACTTCGCCGGATTGACTGTAGTAAGTACCAGGATAATGAATCATGATGCATGATGGATAGCTGCCATGATGGATAGCTGCCGGATCGGAGTCCCAGGCACTTATTCTCACCTTGGTTTGGACCATAGTATGCCAACACGTTCTTTTTTTCTATTTGTCGTCCTTCTGGCGCCGAGGTCGTCCTTCTTCACCTGGGCCCAGCATTCTGTCAGCTTAGTTAACAAGTGAGAGTTTCGACACAAGATTTTCCAGACGTACTCAATAAAATAACCATTTTCGCAGCTGTGGCTTTGGAACGGTAAGCTGATTCCAGTATAGATGGTATGATCTTGAAGAAACTTTTGCTATCCTACTCAAGGCCACCCTTGATCAAATTCCGAGTCTGACATTAGCGACTGGTTCGCAAATTTATACGAATGCCACGGTAGAGGCATCAGCGTCAGTTTGACTCTTTATGACATGTTTTCTCCATGCTCAGACTTGCCTGTTCCTAGTTTCTTGAACACAGGTGAAATGATTTTGCTATCGTATAGTTTAATACCGGCAGCTCATAAACCTCGAAAGGATTTTGCGGTCCAAACGGCGGAAATTGTACCGTTGTCGACCTCCATCTGGGTGACACCTCAGGCCCCGAGAGTTCTTCTGCAGTAGTCGACCTCGTTCCAACGTTAGTTATTTTGCGGCTGTGTGTCGCTTCAAAAACAAACTCTGACTACCTTTTTCATAGTCATGTATTTTCTGTCCCAGTCAGTTTCAGGTAGGGCCTAATAGAATAATCGTTATCCATCGTTTTCCAACCATTTCACCAGTTTCTTCAATGGATGCGATGGGGCAGGAGTGAGCTGTCAGTTGTTTATCCTCCATGTATGGTTCGGTTCTTACCTTTCTTGACGATATAGGTCTTACAGCGGATTGCGTGGATGCAATTCGCGACCCCTCTCAAGACAGTGGAATAGTCGAATGCGGTGTCAGTACTGTGAGTGGTCATCACTTATTAGCTTCTTGGTGTAGACCATAACATTTTGAACATAGGCGAGTGTACAGGTGACATTCTGTCCGTGAGTAGTTTTCGAGTGATCCGAATCCTGACTTCAACTTATCATGACGTAGGGAGAACTCTCCTCCACAGATCCCATCCTCTGTGCTTTCGACGCCATCTTCCCCTACCAGCTCTTTTGCGCCCTCCACTCCTTCTTCTACAACCAACTCTTCTGTACCATCCGTATCCATGTATTATTCGCTTAGCAACTCTGCTGTCCACGCTGTGTCGTCCTCATATACCCAGCCCTCATCCACCCAACCCTTATCTGCTGCGATTCAACCGTCCCTGTCCATTTCGAATCCTTCAGCAGATTCTTCCCGCGCAACTCATAAAATGGCTGTGAATGCCGTCGCAGGAACTGTAGGGAGCATTGTCTTCCTTGCCATCATTCTTTTTGCAGCCCTACTGATACGAAGGAGGAGACGGCCAGCCACACCCACTCCGGAACCATACCCAAATACCAGTGATTCATCCGGTAACACACCAATAATGACACAAACCGAGAAAGGCAACCCATGGGAACCTCCGTCATCAACTCATCAAGATCAATTTTCGTCTACCTCTCCTTCGTCTCCTGCGTCTACCTCTCCTCCGGCGTCGCAGACAGTAGAGGTTTCGCTGGATAGGATCGTCCAAGGTCTCGCTGATCGGTTTGGATGGACAGCTCCTCCAACCAGCGACATCGACGACCCCGGACATTTACCGATGTACCGTCCCGCATAGTAGCATGTCAATCAATGTGTTCTCGATGCTCGACTTGTTATTCTGGATAAACAATTATAAGACTAGCAAATGTATGATACCAGAGGGAACCTATTCCTCTACCACAACCTTTGATGATGAACACCTTGTCCGCTAATGGAGTTCATCTTGCCGTCCTTGCAACGTACAAACAAGAGGAAGGTTGAGTG